>JACXTT010002310.1_pt1 | contig 30438 bp, 23 predicted proteins | sample 9270951 | NCBI WGS metagenome assembly JACXTT01 (sample SAMN15532306, study PRJNA645909) | rock metagenome | isolation source: weathered quartz diorite | place: Puerto Rico | collected 2017-06-21 | reverse complement strand
AGGAACAGTACCTGGCGGTAATACAAACCTGCGTGGAATATTTCCTGCTGCATACAGAAGTAAAACGAATCCTGGCGCTGACAGATGAAGAAGATGCCTTTGATAACAAGGTGATTGAAAAAGCCGGTTTTTCACTGCTGGCAAAAATTCCCGGGTCTTACAAGACCTGCAATCTCTATGTATATGGCTGAGCAGGTTATTCTACCGTTACACTTTTTGCCAGGTTCCGGGGCTTGTCTACATCCAGCTCCTTTAATATGCCTACATAATAGCTTAGTAATTGCATGGGAATTACGCTGAGCATGGGCGCTACCAGTTCGTCGGCCGCAGGCACTACCATCGTATCGTCGGCCATACCGGTAATGGTGGTATCGTCTTCGGTAATAACGGCCAGCACCTTGCCCTTACGGGCTTTTATTTCCTGGATATTGCTCACAATTTTATCGTGATAGGAATCGCGTGTAGCTACAAATACCACGGGCAGGTGCTCGTCGACCAGGGCGATAGGGCCATGCTTCATTTCTGCCGCCGGGTAGCCTTCCGCGTGGATATAGGAAATTTCCTTGAGTTTCAGGGCGCCCTCCAGCGCTACGGGGAAATTGTAGCCCCTGCCCAGGTACAGGAAGTCCCTGGCGTCTTTGTATTTAGCCGCTATTTTTTTAATGTGCTCGCTTTGCCGTAAAACCGCGGTTGCCTTTTCCGGTATTTCATGCAGTTCGTTGAGGAGGTGATTGTAGCGTTTCTGGTCGATGGTCCCTTTTTCCTGGGCCACTTTCAGGGCAATCATGGTCAGTACGGCGAGTTGCGCTGTAAAAGCCTTGGTGCTGGCCACCCCTATTTCCGGGCCGGCATGGGTATAAGCTCCCGCGTGGGAAATACGGGCTATGGAAGAACCTACCACGTTGACCACGCCAAATATAAAAGCACCCTGCTCTTTGGCCTTATCGATGGCTACAATGGTATCGGCTGTTTCGCCGCTTTGCGAAATGGCAATGATAACATCGCCCGGGCGCACTACGGGGTTGCGGTAACGAAATTCCGACGCATATTCAACCTCTACCGGTATGCGGCAGAGCTCTTCAAAAATATATTCCGCCACCAGGCCGGCATGCCAGCTGGTGCCACAGGCGATCATTACGATGCGGTCGGCATTTTTGAGCTTGTCGATATTGTTTTGTACGCCCGCCATGGTGATAGTAGAAGCCTGTACATCCAGCCTGCCGCGCAGGCAATCGAAGATAGTGTCGGGCTGTTCAAATATCTCTTTCAGCATGAAATGGTCGTAACCTCCTTTTTCTATGGCTGCCAGCTGCAGGTCGAGCTTTTGAATAAAGGGGGTGAGCTTTTCATTGCCCAGGTTTTTGAGCACCAGCTCATCGGCTTTTATAATAGCCAGCTCATAGTCATTTACATAGACCACTTCCTTGGTGTATTCGATGATGGGCGATGCGTCGGAGGCCAGGAAATGCTCTCCCTTGCCTACGCCAATAACCAGGGGGCTGCCTTTACGAGCGGCAATGATGGTATCGGGATTGTCGGCATCCAGCAGTACCAGTACATAAGCGCCTACCACCCGTTTAAGGGCTATCCGCAGCGCTTCTTCCAGGCCGCAATGATTGTTTTGCTGGATGTCCTGCACAAAATTCAGCAGCACTTCGGTATCCGTATCGCTTTTAAACGTATAGCCTTTGTTGATAAGTTCCTGTTTGAGCCGGGCGTAGTTTTCAATGATGCCATTGTGTATCATGGCCAGTTTGCCGTTGGCGGATACATGGGGATGGGCATTGCGGTCGCTTGGTTCGCCATGGGTGGCCCAGCGGGTATGGCCCATACCAGCATGGGCGTGCATGTCTTTGGCTACCAGCGATTCCTCGAGGTTGGCCACCTTGCCTTTTTTCTTGTATACGTGCAGTCCTTTATTGATAATTGCCACGCCGGCACTGTCATAGCCGCGGTATTCCAATCGTTTTAACCCTTTTAAAATAACCGGGTATGCTTCCCGTGGACCGATGTAGGCGACAATACCGCACATAGATGTTTTTTTATGTGAATTTAGAGGGCAATATTAGGGAAAAAGCGGCAAGCTTCAAGCTTCAAGCTGCGAGCCATTTGCTTAGCGTTTTTTGTCGCCAACAAGGCTCGCAGCTAAAAAAAGCTCCCCGTAAGGGAGCTTTTTTACTGATAGGGTAGTGATCATAAATTATTTCCAATAGCCCTGTACCCATACCCATCCGTCGGAATTATGTGCCCAGTGGGAAGCTATCCATGTTTTTTGTGGTTTTGGCCCCTGTGTATTGTCGGCTACATCGCCGCTGCCCTGCCGGGAGCCCTGGTTGTAACCGCCGTCATTGTTGTTGCCCGAATTATTTGGATGGGGAGCCCTGCCGGTGCTGTCATAATATTGCGGAGGGTTGCTGTATTGATATTGTTCTGCCGGCGGCGGAGCATATACCGGCGGATAAGGGTAGGCGTAAGGCGCTGCGTATGGGTAGCCATAATAAGGCGGATAGGCATAACCATAATAAGGATTGGCGTAGAAACCCAATCCAAGTCCCAGTCCAAATCCAAAATAGGACCGTGCATAGCCATAACCTCCTCGGTAGCCATAGCCGCCACGGTAACCAGAACCGCCCCGGTAGGCATAGCCTCCATGATAAGCAGAACCACCGTGAAAGCCATAGCTGCCATGGTAGCTGCCAAACCCTCCTCTTGCCCCGCTGTGGCGCTGGGCCTGGCCCGAGGTTGCCACAAGCACGAGGATAGCAAACAGGATGATAATTTTTTTCATAGCGTGAGTGTATTTTGTATAAGAATTGCAGGCTGCAAACTTCCTCTTAAAGTTACAAAACGGGTTCCTGATAAAATGTTAATTAGAGAAGGGATTGCATCCTGTTAACAAAATACGGATAGCTATTGCCCGGCAGGCGGGCCGGCCTTGCCGGCAAGAGCTTGATGGTTGGCGTATACGCACTTATGTAATAATCAGTGGATTATGTACGGGTGAGTTTTAACTTTATTTCAGATTGGTTTCAAACAATTTAAATATCCGCTTGTACTCGTCTGTCCAGCTGCTGGGCTCCACGAAGCCGTGATCTTCCAGCGGGTAGGGCGCAATTTCCCAGTTGTCTTTTCCCAGCTCTATAAGGCGTTGCGTGAGCTTTACGGCGTCCTGGAAGTTGACATTGGTATCTATCATGCCATGGCAAATGAGCAGGTGCCCTTTTAGCCCATTGGCGAAATAGTAAGGTGAACTCCGGCGGTACGCGATGCTGTCGGTAAACGGTTCGTTTAATATATTGGCCGTGTAGCCGTGGTTATAATTGGCCCAGTCGGTTACCGGGCGGAGGGCCGCCCCGGCTGCAAATGTATCAGGACTGGTAAACAGCGCCATCAGTGTTATAAAGCCGCCATAGGATCCCCCGTAAATGCCGATATGCTTTGGGTTAATGCCCAGTTTGCTGACCAGGTAAGCCGCTGCATCTACATGGTCGGTAAGGTCTTTGCCTCCCATATAGCGATAGATGCCGGTGCGCCAGTTGCGCCCGTAGCCGGCGCTGCCGCGGTAGTCGATGTCCATAACGGTATAGCCGTTATCTACCAGGAAATTATTGAACATGTATTCCCTGAAATAACTGCTCCACCATTTGTGTGCGTTTTGCAGGTAGCCGGCGCCGTGAACAAAAATAACCGCCGGTTTGGAAGGATGGGGGTGCTCCGGCTGGTACAGGCGGGCATATACCGGGGCGCCGTCTCTTGCGGTAAAGCTGATAATATCCGGCGCACGCCAGGAATAGGCTTTAAATTCATCGCTCATGGCCAGGCTGGTAACCTGCTGCGCTTTGCTGCCGGGTTTGTTTTCCTGGAGGTAGAGCTCCCAGGGCTTGTTGATATAGGAATACAGGCAGGCAATGGTTTTGCCGTCGGGCGAAACGCTTACCTGGCTGGCGCCGGTTTGGATGGTAATACGTTCCGCTTTGCCGCCGGTTACCGGGAGGCGGTAAAACTGCTGTTCGCCGGGATGTACTTCGTTGGTGCTGATGAAAAAATATTTTTTATCGTGCGAGAGCTCGGCCTGCTGTATTTCGTAGTTGCCGGCGGTCAGGGCTTTCTTTTCACCTGTAGTTAGATTTACGGTGTAGAGGTGCGAATAGCCGGTGGCTTCGGATTGGTACCAAAAGGTATTATCATCTATCCATCCCTGGTTGCCGCCGCCAAAACCGCCGCCGATGCCCGGCCCGGCAATCCATGCATCGTCGTGCTGGCGGTCGAGCAGGTGCAGGCTGCCGGCGGCGGCATCCAGCGCCATCAACCAGCGGTCTTTGTAGTCCTGCGCGCGAATGTCTACAATAGCATGTGTTCCGGAGGGCGACCATGATACGGGCTGGTAGCTGAGCGAACGGGGCTGCGGGCGCCTGCTTTTTTCTTCTTTTACTTTCGGGTAGTCGGCCAGGTAAGCAGGCAATTCGGTAAGCCCCGGTAGCCAGGCCGTATCCGGTTTTATGGTAAAGACGGTATCTTTTTGGGTATCGAATACAAAAAACTCCTGTGTGCCCTGTGGAGCGCCTACCTTGGTACGGTTGGGTATTTCTTCGGTAAACCCGCTTTCGGTAACATAGCTGGGCACTACCGTGGTTTTGCCGGCCACGGTCTTTACCAGGCGGTAGCTGATGAAACGGCCATCGGGGCTGATGGTAAGGCCCGACAGGTTTTTATCTTCGATATTTATAACGCGCAGTTCTTTTCTTTTGGGCAATGCTTTTGCCATGGCTTCGGCAGTATCCCTTTTCTCTTTACGGCTGCGCAGTACATCAAAATTGCTGAGCTGGTCGTCTTTCAGCCATTTTTCCTGGAGGTTGGCATTGTTCTGGTTTTCCGGTTGGCCCGCCCTGCCGCCTGTGCCGCGGCCGCCTCCGGTTCCCCGCTGAAAGGTGGGGGGAGGCGCTGCCGGTGCGGGAGTGGAAGCGGTGCTTTGCTGGAAATTAGTGAGCTGGAGGGTGAGCCCGTCGGCTATATCCCAGGCAAAAAGATTCTGTCCGCGGCTGTATACAATACGGGTATCGTTAAAAGCAAACTGGGGATTGGATTCCCGTTCAGCCGTTTGTGTAATGCGACGCTCTTTGCCAGTTTTGGTATCGATGCTAAAAATATCCCCGTCCGATTCGTATACCGCGCTGGTGCGGCTGTTGTTGAATACCATGTTCCTTGCCTCGTGCAGGGACTGGCGCTGGCTATAGGTAGTTTTTTTGGGGTGTGTATCTTCGCGGGTGATAAAATACAGGGAGTCGGAATACGATTTGTCGGGATTCCAGTTGAAGTACAGGTACCTGCTGTCGTAACTCCAGCTGAGGCCCGAAGGCGAGCTGCCTATCCATTTGGGGTCACGCATTATTTTTTCAACAGTCAATGGGCCGGTCTGGGCATGCAAAGTAACAGTTACTGCCAGCAGCAGGCAGGTGAAGCAGGTAGTTTTTCTCATAATGCGTCGCGTATAAAAAAAGTTTTATTACATAACCAGCAGGGCTATGCTGAAGTACACGATAAGGCCTGTTACATCTACCAATGTAGCCACGAACGGGGCGGAAGAGGTGGCGGGGTCGGCGCCCAGTTTCTTTAACACAATGGGCAGCATACTGCCCGCCAGCGTTCCCCAAAGCACCACACCCACCAGCGAAAAACTTACCGTAAGGGCTACCAGGAACCAATGAGGGCCATAAATGTCTTTAAAGACACCGTGAACCATAAAAATATGCCATATCGAAATGCGGATGAAACCGATTGTCCCTAATATTGCCCCGAGCAAAAAACCGGAGAATATTTCCCGGCGCATGACCCGCCACCAGTCGCCCGGCGTTACCTCTCCCAGCGCCATGGCCTGTATAATAAGGGTGGAGGCCTGCGAGCCACTGTTGCCGCCGCTTGACATAATGAGCGGTATAAAATTGGTTAGTATCAGCCATTTGGCCAGTTCGTCGTTGAAATACGCCATGGCCGTGGCGGTGAGCATTTCGCTCAGGAAAAGGATGATGAGCCAGCCCACCCTTTTGCGGATGAGTTTAAAAAACGGTGTTTCGAGGTAAGGCTCGTCAAGGGCCTCGGTACCCCCTATTTTCTGGATGTCTTCTGAAAATTCTTCGCTGGCTACCCACAGCATATCGTCGATGGTTACAATGCCGAGCAGGATATTATTATTATCGATGACCGGCAGGGCCACGCGGTTGTTCATTTTAAATACCTGGCTGGCCTGCTCCTGGTCGTCGTTTACGTTGAGGGCTATATAGCGGTAGTCGATGACTTCGCCCATCTTTTTTTCCGGGCTGGCCAGGATGATTTCGCGGATGCGCACGTCGTCAATAAATGTCCCTTTTTCATCCACTACATAAATAACGTCGATGGTTTCGCTGTCTTTACCTACCTGGCGGATATGGTGCAGTACATCGGCTACGGTCCATTCTATGGGTACGGCAATATAATCCGGCGTCATGAGCCTGCCTACGCTGCTTTCGGGGTAGCCCAGCAGGGACAGGGTTATTTTGCGCTCTTCGGGGTCCAGCGTTTTGATCAGTTCTTTTACCACCTCGCTGGGTAGTTCTTCCAGGAAGGCGGTACGATCATCGGCCGGCAATTCATTCAGCAGCTCGGCTGTTTTGAGCGGGGGGAGTTCCTGTATGATGTTTCGCTGCGCGGCCAGGTCCAGTATTTTGAATACTTTGGCGGCCCGGTGAATGCTCATATTGGCAATGATGCGGCTTTCGTATTCGGGAAACTCGTAAATAAGTTCTGCCACGTCACTGATATTCTGGTCGTTTAAAAAATCCCGGATGCGCAGCACATCGTCGCTTTGAACAAGTTCCAGGAACTCATCTTTGACGCTGCTTTGTTCTTGTTCTGAACTCATGCGCCAAAATTACCGTTTCACCAGATAATATTTTATTTTTAAATAGGCCGGCCGCGTCCTAATTTCATTTTAACTATGATACTCCCTTTCCTGTTTATTGCCCCGGCCGGGCAAATGGGCCGCGGGGTTTTTACCTCGGAAGATATAGCTGCCGGTACGGTTATTGAAACGGCGCCCGTGATTATTATGGGCAATGAAGACAGGGTGCTGCTGGACCAGACCTTACTGCACGATTATATTTTTGAGTGGGGCCCCGATAAACAGCAATGCTGTATGGCGCTGGGCTATGTGCCGGTATACAATCATTCCTACCAGTCTAACTGTGAATACGAGATGGATTTTGCCCATGCCACGATAGATGTTAAGACTGTCCGGTTGATCCGGGCCGGGGAGGAGCTGTTTATCAATTACAATGGCAACTGGAACGACCGTACCCCACTGTGGTTTGATGCAGTGTAAGCGGGGGCATGCTGCTGGTTACCGGTAATTATTTCCCGATCTTCTTTTTGTATTGTAACGTAAGGTTAATCCCAAAGCTGCTCAGCTGAATTTTCCCGGTGCCAAGGCCGGCAAGCGGCAGTTTGGCATAAGGCTCTACCTGCGCTGACAGGTGGGAGCCCAGTTGTTTTTCCAGCCCGGCAGAGAGGTCCAGTATGGAGAACCAGTAGTTGCTGCCGGCGTTATTGGTCCAGCTGCGGGAGCCAGATACACCCCATAGTTTATAGTTGTAATTGTAATGCTCCTGCTGCATGAAATAGGACGATAGCCCGGTGCTTACAAACCAATGGGTAGTCTTTCTGGAATTAAAGGTATAACGTCCCAGCACGGGTACTTCCCACATGCGGCAATAGCCGTCTACCGTTTCCAGCTCGTAATTAGGGGCCGGGGGGTAGGGGCTACTATAATTATAGCCGTTTAATTTGTAATTCTTTTTGGTATACACGGCACCGGTGTACACGGACCAGTTGTTATTAAAATGATACCCGCCCAGCAAACCGATATTATACCCAAGGTTGTTAGCATACGAAAATTTCACTGTACTAATATCTACGCCCCCTGTAAGCCCAATGCTGAAGGCTTTGGAAGAGGTTTTCTTTTTCTTACCGGGGTTGGTTTTGGCTGTTTCGGGTTGTCCTGCTGCCGTTGACGCTGCTGTTTTTTTGTTCATAGTAGCGTCGGCTGCCGGGGCAAGGCTTTTGTCCTGCGCAGGAGACAAACCGGTAACGGTTGTTACAGGCGGGTTGTTTTTTTGCGCTGTGCTTGTACCTGCGGGGTCAGCGGCTGTAATGTCGCCGCCGGTTTCTGTATCGGTTATTGCCGGCTGGCCGGTCTTTTTCCCGGAAGGTGCCGAAGTAGCAGTATTCTTTTTCCCGGTGGCAACGCCCGTGTTATTCCTTTTCGCCAGCGTATTACCAGCCGGGGCCGGAGCATTGGCGGCAGTTAATATAGTCCGGGATTTCTTTGTTTTTGTTTGATGCGAGGCATTGGTAACTATTAATTGGCTGCCAGCTGTACCTGGAGTAACAGAGGGCTGTTCGATGGTATTGGCTGCTTTTTTACCAGTGGAGCCAGTGGTAGTTGTATTATCGCTGGTTGCTGCAGGCAGGGCAGCAGCTCCAGGATTGCCGGCCCGGGGTTTACCGGTTGTGGGCAATACCGTTTTTGTATTGGCATGGACAGCGGCTTCCGGGACAGTAGCGCCCGTTGCCAGGGAGCCGGTTGATGCATTATTGGTATTGGCAGCTGTAGTAACAGCGGCGGGAATGGTATTTCCTTTTGAGCGGGCAATGGCAGATGAGGGCGCCGGTGTGCGGTAATACCAAAAGCCGGCGCCTGAAATGAATAGTCCTGTGAAAAGAAAGAAGAAAAACAATCCTCTCCGCTTCTTTTCCTTTTTCTGCGGTAACTCTATATCGAGAACCTGTTCCAAAGATTCCCAAGAGGGGTTGCCCGGGGCATGGTAATGCTCCGCAGCTTCTGCGCTCAAACGGTCCAGGTTGTTATCGTCAAGGGGATACATACGCTTTATACTGGGTTTGGTGCAAGATGATTTTCCTAAGGTTATTCCTGGCTTTTGACAGGTTGGATTTGGATGCGCCCACGCTGATATCCAGCTGGGCAGCTATTTCTTCGTGTGTCATTCCTTCTATTACAAACAGGTTAAATACGGTTTTGTATACGGGCGACAATTGCCGGATGGCTTCCACAATTTCTTCGTAGGATAACCGGTCTATGCCGGTTTCTCCTGCATCAGCAATATTTTCACTGTCATTGGTAAGGCTATGACCGTTGAGCAGGGAATGGCTCCTGCGCAGGTGATCGATGCAGGTATTGATCACAATACGTTTGAACCAGGCCTTAAAAAGGGCATCCACATTGGTTTGCCGGCTGGCATCAAACAACCGGATGTTTTTAAACAGTTTCACAAATGATTCGTTCGTCAATTCCTCTGCTTCATGCTGGTGGCTGGTATAGCGATAACAGATCTTCATGGCATAGCCATACAGTAGATGGTATAGTTCACGTTGACTGTTGCGATCGTTGCTGCAACATCCTTCTACGAGCGTCAGTATTTGAACACCTGGATCAGACAAAATATAACCTGTAGTGTAAGGTATAGCAAAGTTACTTTAATACAACACGCAGTACGTGCATACGGGGCTCTTAGTTGCCCGGTGTGGGGAAAAAATTATAGGGGGCTGAAAAGCAATTATTTGTGTTAGGTTCAGGGTGAGCCACCCCTGTAGGGCGACCCACCCTGAACCGGTCCGGATGATGGATTGCCCTATGGGGGCGGCTCACCATCCGGTTATAATTTTGTAATTACAATGGTGGCGGTAGCGCGGGCTACGGTTTGCGCGCGCAGCAGGTCTTTGCCTACCACCAGGGCGGTTACCTTCAGGTCGGTCAACGAGCCGGTGGAGAAAACGCCGTCCATTATCTTTTTATTCAGCTGGGCGTTGATGGAGGCCCGGTTATGCTCTACCAGGTCGTTAATACGGATGGTAGACCTGCTGCGCAGCGCGTGCAGTATTTTGCCGCTGAAGAGGGCTTTGCCCATTTTCAGCGCCAGGTCCCTGCTTTTCAGTGAGTAATCGAGGTCGGGTATGGTAATGATTTGGGCGGCGGTGTCCAGCAGCGGGGTGCCGGTAAGATAAAGGGTTCCTTTTTTATCGCCTGCGAAATCAACCATAAGTTCCACCTTACCGTTTTCCTGCCCGCTTACCTGTATGTTTTTCAGTGTTACGGTATGTCCTTCCATTATAAAAGAAGTATCTTTTACCATCTGGTTGACCAGGTGGTTGATGAAGTCGTAGCTGTAATGGGCGTTGGTGTACACTGTTATGCCGGCTGGCCGGTCGGCGTTTTGCAGGGGCGGCAGGAAGGCCGCCGTATAGTTATTGGTGCTGTCGCTGTGCAGTTCGGGGTAGCAGGAAATGCCGAGGACGGCCTGCAAAGTATCGCGGTTGTAATTCATTTTCCCCATCCGCACGGACGAGGGGTTTATTTTCAGGTAGCCGTAAGCGCCCAGGGGCACTTTTTTATTGATGCGTTCTGCCAGGGTTTTGGTGGTGGCGCTGAAATCGAGCCCGTTTACGGCACTGTCCAGCCCATGACAAAAGGCGTTGGTGGAGGAGCGGATGCTGTCCATGACCTGCTGGGTAATGTCCATCGAAAACATAGATACCACGCATTTTTCCAGTGCATTTACTTTCTGGGCCATGGTCTGGATGTGTACGGTATAGTTGGGTTGGAAGCTGAGGGCGGAGCCAATCAGGATTTCCGTTTTGCGCATAGGCTCTTTATCGAAACCGCAACCGCCGCCTATCCAGGGGGTGGTTTGCTTGTTGAAGGCGCAGATACAGCGTTCGCCCGATACCTGGTAGCTGCCACTGAGTTTTACCAGCACCTGGTTGTTGATGCAGTTAAAGGTAAAGGCGCCGGGCACGAAACGGTATTTATAATGAAAATCGCAGGAGGTGCGGAGGTATTGCGGCCAGCCATCGCTGGTAATTTCTTTGGGTATGAGTATGGATGCCCTGGCCAGCACGGGGGTCATTACCACTTTAACGGGCACATTGATATTGGATTCCGGCAGGGTGGGGAGGGTGGTGGCAACGGCAACGGTTTGCGCGGCTTTCTTTGAAGAGGAACAGGATACCAGGCATGCTATTCCTGCCAGGAAAAAAACGTATTTTAACATGCGATAGAGGTTTTTTCGGTTATTGGATAAAATTAAGGTTGAAAAGGATAGGTACAGGCGGTGCTGTAAAAATATAACCTGCGAAATTTGTCGAAGGGATAGGGTTTGACGCTTTATCTATGCTTTTACTATGCTATTACTGTGCTATATCTACGCTATATCCATGCTATGTCTCCGTCCTAAAATAGCTAAATGGTATGAGATGCGAGGGGGATGGGCAGGCGGCAAAAAATAAATTATTTAATTATTTATTATTTCCACTTAATCTTCAGTACTTTGCAAAAAAAAGGGCCTTCCGTGGAAACGGAACGCCTCTAACGATTGCTTGCCATATGAAAAGAGATAATAATCTTTTTTAGCTGTCTAACAGCTTGATTTTGAATGAGCCTCTACTGATTGCCTGCTTCAACGATTGCCTGCTGTATGATTAACTCATTTTGATAAAACAAATGTACAATGCGTTTTTGTCGATTTCTAACCAACTTCGGGGATAAATAATTATCCCAAAAGAGTTGTTTAAATGTTAAAACCTTTTCCTGTAGCGGGTTTCCGCATAATTTCGTCATTATGTCCAACCGGTTTTCAGATACCTTATTTCAGCTGATACATTCCTTAGAAAAAGCCGAAAAAAGGCATTTTAAGCTCTACATAAAAAGAAGCTCCACCAGGGAGAACCTGAAAATTGTCCAGTTATTCGATACGATGGACAAACTGAGCGATTACGATGAGAAATTGTTGCTCAAAAAGCTGCCGGGCATTGAAAAGCCGCAGCTCTCTAATTTAAAAACACACCTGTATAAGCAGCTACTGGCCAGCCTGCGCCTGCTAAAAAGTGCAGATAGCATTGATTTACAGTTAAATGAGCAGTTTGATTATGCGCATATCCTGTATAAAAAGGGCCTGTTTTCGCAAAGCCTGAAGATACTGGACCGGGTAAAAGACCTGGCCAAGAACCACCAGAAGTTCAATTTTTTAATCCAGGTGATAGCCCTGGAAAAGCGGATAGAGACCCTCCATATAACCCGCAGCATGCAAAGCCGGGCCGAGGAGCTTTCGGCTGAGGCGCTGGCGGTAACCAGCAAAATAAGCATGGTGACCCGCCTGTCTAACCTGGCCCTGCGGCTGTACAGCTGGTACATTAAAAACGGTCATGCCCGTAATGATAAGGACGAAGCGGGTGTAAAGCAGTTTTTAAAAGACAACCTGCCGCCCAACGCCGATGAGCAAACCGGGTTTTATGAACGGCTCTACCTCTGCCAGAGTTATGTTTGGTACGCGTTTATCCGCCAGGACTTCCTGATGTATTACCGCTACTCGCAAAAATGGGTAGACCTTTTTGATGAACAGCCGTTGATGATACGCGTGGAAACGGGCCACTATATCAAGGGCCAGCACAACCTGCTTAACGCGCATTTTGATTTACGCAATTACCAGAAGTTTGAAATTACGTTGCGGCGCTTTGAAGCATTTGCCAGAACGGAACGTGTGCAGGAGCATGACAATTTCCGTATCCAGTCGTTTGTATATATTACCAGTGCCAAAATTAACCAGCATTTTATGCTGGGCACTTTTAAAGAGGGCGTGGCATTGGTGCCGCAGATTGAGGAGAAGCTCGTGGAGTATGATTTGTTTATTGACCCGCACCGCATCATGGTGCTGAATTATAAAATTGCCACCCTGTATTTTGGCAGTGAAAATTACGAAACCTGTATCGACTACCTGCAACGCATCATCAACGATTCTATTGGCCTTCGCAATGACCTGCAATGTTATGCCCGCCTGCTGCACCTGATGGCGCATTATGAACTGGGCAATTTTGAACTGATGGAGCCGCTTACCAAATCGGTATACCGGTTTATGGCGCGGATGGAAAACCTTACGGTGGTGGAGGAGGAGATGTTTAAATTTCTTCGCAATTCCTTTAAGCTGTCAAGAAGAGAATTGCGGCCGGAGCTTGAAAAATTCCTGCAGAAAATAAAACAGTTTGAAAAGAGCCGGTTTGAAACAAGAGCTTTTGCTTACCTGGACATCATTTCATGGGTGGAGAGCAAGGTATATGAAAAGCCCATGGGCAGGGTGATACATGAAAAATACCTGGCCAGCAAGAAGCGCAATTATGCCCTGGCGGAGTAAGAGGCCGCCTTTTCCCGCTTCGGGGTGATTTTCTTCCGTTTCCGTATTTATTGCTTGTAAAGAATACCCGCCTGTAGTTCCTTTGCGCTACTAATCTGATTGTATGAAGCGATTCAAAGGAATTCTCTTATTGCTCGGGCTGGCGGGCGGCGCTACGGCGCAACTGCATTTTGGCAGCCTGCAGGAACTGCTGCAATACGCCGATAAGAACAGCCTGGTTACCCAACAGGCCAGGCTGCAGCAGAGCATCAGCCGTAAAGACGAGGCCATCAATAAAAGCGGCCTGTTGCCTAAGGTCAACCTGTTTGGCACTGCCGATTATTATCCTATCATTACCTCGCAGGTCATACCGGAATCTGTTTTTGGCGGTCCTGCCGATAAGTTTACCAAAGTGCAATTTGGTCTTCCCTATAGTTTTACCAGCGGGATAGAACTAACGCTCCCGGCCATCAATTTTGAAAAATGGGAACAGCTCAAGCGGTTCAGGCTGCAATCGCTGCAAACGGACTGGGCTGCCAAAGCAAGCCGGGACTCGCTGCGCATACAGCTTACGCAATGGTATTACCAAACGCTGCTGGCTGCAGAACTGGTAAAGCTCAACCTGCTGGATAAGGAAGTGACCGATACACTGATGGACCTGATGGATAAACGAAAAAAGAACGGTGTGCTGAACCCGGCGGATTATAACCGCAGCAAAAACCTGCAACTGGATATAGCCAGCGCCGGCGTGGAATCGGAAAAAAGCTATACCCAATCGATTATCGTGCTGCACCAGTTGCTCAACCTGCCCGACAGCATGCCACTGGCGCTACAGGATTCTATTGCTTCTGTGTATTGGCAGGCTGTAACCGATGCCGTACCACCGGAGCAGCGCCCCGCCTGGGGCCAGGCCGAGGCGGCCGTAGCGGTGGCCGGGCAGCAGGTAAGGGAATCGCTAAAAGCGCCCCTGCCTAAAATAGCTTTCAATGCAAAATATACGTACCAGTGGCAACTAAAGCCCTCTACCGATCAGCACGTCAATTTCGATTACAGCAATATAGGCCTGCGGCTTGACTTCCCCCTGTTCCAGGGCAGTTTTTACCATGCTTCCCGGCAAAAAAGCGAACAGCAATGGCAGCTGGCAAAGCTGGGGCGGCAGCAAACTATCAACACCCTGGCCCGCCAGCAATCTGAATGGTGGAACAGTTATAACGCTGCGCTGAAAAAAGACGCCCTGCTGCGGGAAAAAATGGCTGTGGCCACCGATAACCTGCGTATAGCGCAGCTGAGCATGAAGGAGGGGGTGATGGAGTTTGAAGAGTTCAACAACATATTCCAGGAATACAACAAAGCAAAGATGGATTACCTGCAAAATACAAGCGACGGGATCGTCTATCAACTTTTATTGACCCAAAAATGGTAAACATGATACAACGTACAGTATGGATGGCGTTGCTGGCTGTAACGGTACTGGCTGCCTGCAAACCAAAAAAGCAGGAGGTACAGCCACAGATGCGGCAGCTGACCGATGCCGTATATGCTTCGGGCACGCTGGTGCCGGAAAACGAATACAAAGTAGTGGCTTCCACCGACGGCTTCCTGCAAAAAGCGCTGGTAAAAGAAGGCGATACGATAAAAAAAGGCCAGTTGCTGTTTGCACTCAGCAATGATAACCAGCAAACGCAGGTAAGCACCGCTGCCGAACTGGTGAGCAAGACAGCCCCGGTAGCCGCGCCCAATGCCCCGGTGATTAAAGACCTTGAAACGCGGCTGGCCAATGCGCAGACCCGCCTGGCAAACGACGAATTGCAGTACCATCGTTATAAAAACCTGTATGACCAGCAGGCCATTTCCGCCAGCAATTACGAAAAGTATGAATTGCAATACCAGGCCTCGCAGAACGATGTAAAAAGCCTGCAGGAGCAATTAAAGCAGCAGCGCCTGCAATCCGACCTGCAGCTGCAGCAGGCCAGTAACCAGCTACAGGTGGCCCGCACGGGCAAACAGAACGGGCTGCTGAAAAGTTATGTAGATGGGGTGGTGTACGATGTGTACAAGCAAACCGGCGACCTGGTAAGCATTAACCAGCCCGTGGCCCTGGTGGGAAGCGGTAAAATGATTGCAAAGCTGCTGGTAGATGAAGACGACCTGGCAAAGGTAACCACGGGCCAGGAAGTACTGGTTACTATGGATGCCTGGCCCAACAGGATCTTTCATGCGCGCATACGGAAAATTTACCCGCTGCTCAACAAGCAGGAGCAGTCTTTCCGGGTAGACGCTGTATTTGAAGACGAGTTGCCACAACAATTGTATGGACTGAACATAGAAGCCAATATTGTGCTGCATGAAAAGGAAAAGGTAATGGTGATACCCAAAAAAGCCCTGCTGCCCGGCGACAGCGTGCTGGTAAAGGAAGAAGGCAAAACAGCTAAGGTTAAAATCAGGAAGGGCGCTGCCGACGATGAATACGTAGAGGTAGTAAGCGGTTTAAATAAATCTTCTGTTATAATTATTCAGTTATGAACTGGAAACTGGCATTGGAAATAGCGGTTACCCACCTGGTAACCAAAAAAAAGCAGAGCATGGTGGCCATGATGGGCGTGTTGTTTGGCATTTCCATGTTCCTGGTCATGATCAGTTTTATGACGGGCGTTAACCAGTTCCTGGAAGACATGGCGATGGACAATACCCCGCATATCCGCATATATAACCCGGTAGAAGTGCGGCCTTCCACGATTGTGGGTAAAGCGGCTAAGGATAGCGGGCAGGGCAGCTGGTTTGTAGTATATCACCAGCGGCCCAAGGATGATTTGCCCAAGATAAAAAACGCCTTGTATATTTCCTCCGAACTGGAAAAACTGCCCCAGGTAGCCGGTGTGGCGCCGCAGGTATCCTCGCAGGTTTTTTTCAACAACGGCCCGGTACAGATTGAAGGCAATATTGCCGGTATTGATGTAAAGAAACAGCAGGCACTGTTCAGCCTCGATAAGAAAATGGATGAAGGCAGTCTTAATGATTTGCTGCGGGGCAGGGATGTGATTATTATGGGCCGGGGGCTGGCCGCCAAGGTAAATGTAAAGACGGGTGATCATGTAAGCATTACCACGCCCGAGGGTAATACGCTGGTACTGAAAGTAGCCGGTATTTTTTCCTACGGCATTACTTCGCTCGACGATACAAAAAGTTATGCTACCCTGGCTACCGTGCAAAAGATACTGGAGCGCGATCCTTCGTATATTACCGACCTCAATATTAAACTGAAAGACATGCAGGCGGCCAAGGCTTTTGCTGTGCAGCTGAAGCAGCAATTGCCCGACGTATATATGGAAGACTGGGAAGAAGCCAACTCCTCCATACTTGCGGGTGAGAAGATACGGGATATTATGACGGCCGTGGTATCGTTCACCCTATTGCTGGTAGCGGGATTTGGTATCTACAATATCATGAACATGAACATCATCAACAAGATGAAGGATATTGCCATCCTGAAGGCAACGGGGTTCCAGGGAAGAGATATTACTGCTATCTTTTTATTCCAGTCTGTCATTATTGGTGTACTGGGCGGGATGTTGGGCCTGCTGGTGGGCTTTGGGTGCAGCTATTTGCTGTCCATCACCCCTTTCCCGGAAGGAACGTTTTTCCGCATCAGCACTTTCCCGGTCAATTTTCTCCCATTGCATTATATCATGGGTATTGTATTTGGATTTCTGACCACTTTGTGTGCGGGCTATTTCCCGTCTAAAAAAGCGGCGCGGGTAGACCCGGTACAAATTATCCGAAATTAATAAACAGCGTGTATGGAAACGATATTACAGGCCAGCAGGATTGTCAAATATTTTAACGACCCCGAACCGTTCGAGGTATTGAAAGAGGTGAGCTTTTCGGTCAATAAGGGCGAGTTCCTGTCTATAACCGGCAAGTCGGGTTGCGGCAAGTCAACGCTTTTATATATCCTAAGCACCATGGATACCGATTTTACCGGCGACTTATCTATCCGCGGGCAACGGCTCAACGGCTATAGCCAGAACGAGCTGGCAAAATTCCGTAACGAGCACCTGGGTTTTGTATTCCAGTTTCACTACCTGCTGCCCGAATTTACGGCATTGAAGAATGTGATGCTGCCGGCATTGAAACTCGGTAAATATTCCCGGAAGCAGGTAGAAGAACGGGCAATGGAAAAACTGCGCATGGTGGAGATGGACGGTTATGCGCACAAACTATCTTCGCGCCTGTCGGGCGGCCAGCAGCAGCGGGTAGCCATTGCCCGCGCGCTGATTAACGACCCTGATATTATCATGGGCGATGAGCCCACGGGCAATCTTGATAAGGCCAATTCGCAGCGGGTATTTGATATATTCCGGCAGCTGGCCAAAGACAATCACCAGACGATTATTACCGTTACGCACGACCTTGATTTTGCCGGCGGCAGTGATCATATTATTGAAATGCAGGACGGAAAGATTATCCGGGCATGACCATACCTCGTAAATATTCCCCTTATATTTTTATCAGCATTCTTTGCCTGGTCATAGGCTGCTTTCGGGCCGTCATACTCAATATGCTTCCCTGGTATTTTCATGTGCTCGGTTTTTTCGGACAGTTGATCGTCATGAGCGCCCTATGGCAGTTGATTATTTTTGTGAATAAAAGACTGGAAAGGCGATTTACTATAGAGCAGCACCCCGGCACGCAGATCATGCTGCAGGTATTGGTGACGATTGTGCTGTTGTCGCCTGTACTATTTGTCACCTACTGGCTGGTGCGCCCTCATTTACCCCCCGTAATCGACCAACGGTACATTACCCTGCTCATAGCTATTTTTGTGATGGTGATCATGCTGATGACGTTTGGCTATTATACGTACGACCTGTTTTCCAAGAACAAAGCAGCGGCTGAAGAAAAGGCCCGGCTTCAACTGGAAGCGGCACAGCTGGAAAAAGAAAAGTCCATGATGCGCTATCATCATTTAAAGAACCAGGTAAACCCACATTTTTTATTCAATACGCTTACCTCGCTGGACGGGCTTATACAATCCAACCCGGCGCTGGCATCGGATTTTGTGCGTCATTTATCAAAGGTGTACCGCTATGTACTGGAGCACAAAGAAAATGAAGTAGTAAGCATGGAAACGGAGCTTAATTTTATCCGGCATTATATCTCCCTGTTGCAGATTCGTTATAAGGAGGCCATCGACATAAAGCTGGATATTTCAGAAGCAGGCCTGGAAAAGGGAATCGTAATGGTAACGCTGCAAATGGTGATTGACAATGCTGTAAAGCATAACAGCCTGCAAACCGGTATGCCCCTGCGGATATGGATTTGGGATGAGGGCGATACGCTCCATATTCATAATAACAAACAATTACGCAAACAGATGGAAACATCCAATAAACATGGTTTGAAACAATTAAAGGAGCTTTATAGCTTTCTTACGCACAAACCCGTTGTTGTGACCGATAGTGCAGAGGATTTTGAGATTAATTTGCCTTTGTTATGACGATACTTCTTATAGAAGACGAACCGCTGGTGGCCGTAAGCCTCTTGCACCTGGTACGTGAGCTGGAGCCGGAAGCTGTTGTGCACGGCCCGCTGGCGGGCGTAGCGGCATCAAAAGCATGGCTGGCGTCTAACCCGCCGCCCGATCTTATATTGGCCGATATACAGCTGGACGACGGCATCAGCCTCGATATTTTTTCCAACGACAAACCCGGTTGCCCCATCATCTTTACCACGGCTTACAATGAGTATGCTATCCGGGCCTTTAAAGTAAACAGCATCGACTACCTCCTGAAGCCCATCGAGAAAAAGGAGCTCGAGCAGGCTTTCCATAAGTTTCACCAGTTGAAGGCTAAATTCAATAACGATGGCTACCTGCGGCAGCTGATGGAATTGTTTGGCAATTTCAGCCAGAGTAAAAAATACAAGGAACGGTTTACCGTGCATGTGGGAAGATCGGTAATGCTGGTGCCGCAGGCCGAGGTAGCCTGTTTTGTAAAAGAGGAAATTATTTACCTGGTCAGCCACGAGGGGAAAAAACTGATTACCGATTACCGGTCGCTGGATGAAGTGGAGGAATTGCTTGACCCGGCGGAGTTTTACCGGGCCAACCGCCAGTACATCCTGCCGCTGGGCTTTATAGAGCGTTTCCGGGGTGATGATACCGGCAAGCTGCACGTACGCATAAAAGGCCTGAAAATGGAGGAGGTTATTATCAGCAAAGAGAAAGCGGCTGATTTCAGGAAATGGTTTGAGAAATGAAGTCAGAAGCCTGAGGTCTGATCGTTTGCTTCGTTATCTGACTTCCGGCTTCTGACTTCAGACTTCTTATATTTGCACCTCATTTTAAAGAACGGCAAACATGCGTATTGCAATCAACGGAATGGGGCGTATCGGCCGGTTATTGTTCAGGAGGCTGGTGGGGCAGGAAGGAGTGGAGCTGGTAGCGGTTAATGACCTGATGGATATTGATAACCTGGCCTACCTGCTGAAATATGATTCGGTATATGGTACTTTTCCGGGCAGCATCAGTGTGGCTGAGAATGCTCTTGTGGTCAATGAAAAGCGGGTATCGGCGTACCGGGAAGCAACCCCGGGATCATTGCCCTGGAAAGAGCTGGGTATTGATGTAGTGCTGGAATGCTCGGGTATGTTTACCACCCGTGGCAAGGCATCGCTTCACCTGCAGTCCGGCGCCCGTAAGGTATTGCTTTCCACTACCGGCGCCACCGATATTCCACTGCTGATTTACGGGTTTAACCAGCACCTGCTGACCGCCGATACGGATATTGTATCGCCCGGCGGCTGCATGACCAACTGTGTTACCCATGTATTGTATATACTAAACGCAATTGGTGTTGAATCCGTTCAGCTCAACATACTTCATTCCTATACTTCGCGGCAGGAACTGGTAGACGCCCCGCATAAACAGTTCAGGCGTGGCCGGGCAGCAGCAGAGTCGATTATCCCGGTGGAAATAGACCTGGCATCCTCTATCGAACGCCTGTTCCCGCTTATGCACGATAAGATTGGCGCTGTATCTACCCGTGTGCCGGTAGCCAATGGGGCGCTGGCCGATTTTACGGTACAGCTAAAGCAACCGGCTTCCGTGGCATCCATCAATAAATTGTTTAAGGCTTCCGCCTCGTACGAGTACAAAGGCATTCTTGAATATACAGAAGACCCGCTGGTATCGCTGGATATCAAAGGCAATGTGCATTCCTGCGTGGTGGATGGAACAATGACGAATATCGTGGGCAGCCAGCTGAAGCTGATAACCTGGTTTGATAACGAGTATGGATATACCAGTCGCATGATCGACTGGCTGAAATTACTGAGCTAGGGTGAGCCACTTTTGCTACGCACAGGCCGGGCGCAAAGTGACCCACCCTTTGCTCTTTATCTCACAGCAATTCTTCTACATGCTGCTGTATACCTTCTGCGATGGCGTCGGCGGGAAGATCATTTTCATCGGTGCCAAAGGGCTCTTCAATTTCTTCGGCTATTAATTCCAGGCTGGCCAGTACGTAAAAAACAAAAGCAACTACAGGTATTACAAAATAGCCCAGGCTATAGGCATAGCCGATAGGCAGGGTCATGACATAAAAGAAGATGAACTTCTTGATAAAAAGACTGTAGGAGTAGGGAATGGGTGTATTGCGGATGCGTTCGCAACCACCACAGATATCGGTAAAGGACTGGAGTTCGGCATTAAGCACCATCAGCTGGTGGCCGGTAAGCAATCCTTCTTTGTACAGCCTGTTTACCCGCTGCATCATGAGGGCGCTGAGCTGGTTGGGCAAATGCTTATGCAGATCGATATTGCGCAGTTCCTCCACCCGGTTCAGCAGGTCGATGGCGACGCGCTTTTGCCGGAGGTGATTTTTGAGCGCCTGGGCATACGCCGGGATGATGGTACGGAAAAAGAGCCGGTGCTCCTCTGCATCGCCGGGCAGCATTGCCGCTAATTTGATGGCCAGGTTGCGGCTGTTGTTAACCAGGGCGCCCCAGAGCTTACGTCCTTCCCACCAGCGGTCGTAGGCTGTATTGGTACGGAATACCATCAGCATGGAAATCACAAAACCCAGCAGGCTTTGCGCTACCGTTACATTGTTCAGGTGCGTGTTGTACAATATGCCGAAACGTTTCTCCAGCCATACAATGACGGCGGCATACAGGCAGATGCCTGCTATCAGCGGCAGCAGCCGCCGGAAGGTATCAGCTTTGTTAAAGCGGAATATAAAGATGAACCAATCTTTAGGGTTGTAGCTAATCATGATGATAAAATAATAAAGATAGGGAGATAAGCTACAAGCTACAAGCTTCAAGCCGCAAGTTGCTTAATCCACCTGCGCACTATCCATAGGGGAATGATGCCGAAGAGGCCAAACGAACAATCGAGGCATTGCCAGTAAAAGGGGATGCTGCGTATGGGACCTGCAATCAACGCAAGGGGCAGTATGGCTACACAGGCCAGCATAGCCCATTCAATAACCCAAATATTACGGACGGGGTCCCTGAGCGGGCCGATAAATGCCATGGCAATCACGATATGGGCGAAGGCCAGCCAGTCGTCGCCATAGGCCAGCATGGGGTATTGCTGGTTGGTGTTGCGTATGCCTTCATAGGTTTTAGTAATAAATGCCGCCATCCAGGCGGGCATCTGCCCGCGCCGGGCCATCAGCGCATGCAATTCCGTTTCAATGGGAAAGGCGGTAACACCGCTCAGTACCAGCGCAACGATAAAAAAAAGGATGCCCAGCCTTATGCGGAGCAGGAGTTTTTGGTGCATACACAAAAATAGGAACGAATTGCTGCGAATAAACGGCGGTTAGCATTAATTCGTGCTTGCCGGCACCAGTTCATGTTTTGTTTTATCGATGGTGTCCAGCAGGCCGTTGCTGAACGCATCGTCGGCCAGCTGCCAGAACATGATGCCGTTCAGTTTTTTCTTCCAGGCATACTCAGTTTTTAGTTTGACCGACAGGGTATCGTCGTATGTAAACAATAACCGGCGCTTTGCATTGAAGGCATAGGGCGCCTGTGCTACGGGGTCCCAGAATTGGGTAAAGCCGTTGCGGGTATTGATAGAATCGGCAAAGCGGCTGAAGGAAAGACCGTGATAAAAAAAGCCTTTATTATACAGCCCGTTGCCGCTGGTGTCGGTTACTTCAAACAGGCGGCCGTAGAAGGCAGCGCCGATAACAATTTTACCCGGAGGCACGCCGGCGGCGATAAGACGGGTTACGCCATTGTCGGTCGATTGTTTTTGCCGTGCGGTAGAATACAGCGGGGTATGGTGGCCTGAACTGGGACTGAAACCGCTTACCAGGTCATAACTCATCAGGTTTACCCGGTCTGCTACCTGCATTACTTTTTTCCATTCGATGGAGGAGTCGATAAAGGTATCAAAGCCGCCCGCGGCAAAACTGATCTCGTTCTGCGGCCCCAGTTTTTTGCGCAACTGGGAGATGAGGGCCGTAAAATTCGCTTTGTCTTCCGGGCTGCGAGGATGGCCGGGGAAACCACTGATGACCGGGTATTCCCAGTCGAGATCGATGCCATCGGTATGAAAATAATTATTGGCTTTTTTAACGGAGCGGGCAAATTTGCGCCGCCCTTTTTTGGTGCTGAACACCGTAGAGCAGGTAGCGCAACCGCCCCATCCACCAAGGGATAAAATGATTTTCAGCTGCGGGTTTCTTTTCTTCAGTTCCACCATGCGGATGATGGTGGCGCTGTCGCGCGCATTGGTTACCGAAAGCTTGTCTTTATCCAGGTGGCAGAAACTAAAAATAAGATGGGTGAGCTTTTCCACCTCAAAACTGTCTATCATAGTAGTGCGGCCGGCAAAATACCCGATTACGGCAAAAGAGGACGGCGCCGGTGTGGATTGTGAATGGCCGGTAAGAATGGTCAAGAGGAACAATAAAGCTATCAAGACGGAACGAAACATACGCGCTGTTTTTAATTAAAGTAACTTAACGTCTCCGGATGTAACCATAATGAAAGACAAATAATGCTTTGAGGCAGCAAGCGGGTTATGAACGGTAAAAGGCCTGCAGGGTTATATTACCTGATCAGTATAGTAGTTCCTTTCCGGAAAACTTTCTTCCCGGTTTCACGGTCGGTATACTGCAATGTCCACACATAGGTACCGGTACCCTGTAAGTTACCATTTATTTTGCCATCCCAGCGCACGGTCCAGTCGGTGGTCTGGAATACCAGTTGCCCGAGGCGGTTATACACTTTAAATTCGAGGTTATCTGCTTTATAGGCGTTCAGCGGGTAGAGGTAATCATTGTTGCCGTCGCCATTGGGAGTAAAGGCGTTTGGTACGGCGATATAACAGGTTTTTAATACCTGTATGCTGGTAGCCGTGGTATCGTAGCATCCTGCCCGGTTTTCAACTACAAGGCTTACGAGGTAATGACTTAGCTGGCCGGTTTTGGGATAGTGCAGGGAAGGTGGTGTTTGTTGCATGCTGGTATCGCCATTGCCAAAATTCCAGTACCAGGCCACGATATCGCCTACGCTGGTATTGATAAAGGTAGCAGCATCTTCAGGACAGAGCTGGCGGTTGGTAGTAAAAGAGGCGGTAAGCTGGTTGTTGAGCAAAATGGTGGCCGAAGCCGTATCGCTGCAAAAGCCGTTGCTTACTACCAGTACAATCGTTTTAGTGCCGAAAGTAGTAAACAGGACTTCCGGGTTTTGCTGTGTGCTGGTGCCGGAAGTATCCAATTGCCAGGTCCATTGGTTAATGCCGTGATTGCCGTCCTGGGTAAAATCGATGGTATCGGCCTTGCATCCCAGCAGGAGGTTATAGGTAAATGCGGCCGAAACGGTGTCTTTTAGCGTAAAAGGCAGCGTGGAGCCGGCGGGTGTTTCCTGCCCGCATTCATCAAAAATAGTATTGCCGTCGCTTCCCTGTTTCAGGGTTAGCTGGTAGGTGCCCCCGATGACGATGGGCCCCGAGAGGGTAACGGTAATGGTGCTGCTTACGCCATTGACACAAACGCCGCTGGCGCTGCTTACGGTTACGGGCGAGGGGCCGGTAACGGTAAAATCAGTTCCGTCGGCGGCGATGGAACTGCAGCGGATATTCTTTTTAAATACCAGTTGCAGGGTCTTCGGGGCGCAGAGCGGGGTAGTGAGGCTGTCCATGGGCGTGGGTTGCAACGGAAGCACCACCAGCGGTAGATTATTGCCGGCGGTAATATCGCGGTCGCAATCGTCCAGCAGGGTATTTCCGTCTGAGCCATTCTTAATGGTCACGGCATAATTGCCGGGCGGGAGTGGCGAAGCCAGGGTGAGCAGCACGGTATCCATATCAAAGCCACTGCTGCAGCCTACGCCGCTGGCCGATTTCACCGCTATGCCACCGGGCGTAACCGTGAAATCGCTACCATCGGTGGCCAGCGTGGCGCATTTCATTTTTTTATTCATGATTACCGATACTACGGTACCGTCGCAACTGGCCTGGGCCGATTGCAGGGCGGGCAGTTTGGGGTCGGTAATGCTGGCAGTGCCGCCGGTAAAATACAGGGAGTAGCCGCTTTGCTGGTCGCCGGTAAAGTGACTGATCATTAAAAGATACTGGTGCCCCTGGGTTAGCACAGGCATGCTGCTGAACAGGGGGCGATAGGCGCCGCCGGTAATGGAACCGCATACCATAATCTGAGTGCCGGCGGAGGAAGCGCCGGTATTGCCGGTTTCGCCCGACCAGTCGCCGGCTATGGCCAGCGAGGGTATGGTGTATACATCGTTGGGGTCATGCCCCGTGATATCGAACAATTCCCAGTCGTAATCATCTCCCTTGTTATTGGGCGATATAACCAGGCCCAGGGTGCCGCCGGTAAAACAGGTGAATTTGTACCAGTAAGGGTTCAGGTCTTTGTACACATTTCCGTCGTTGGGGCAGGGCGGTATAATGGGGATGGTATTGTTATAACAGGGAGGTACACTTTTCTGCACAAAGGTATCGGAGCCGCAAACGGGAAACGCGGTGGAAGGGCGCTGGCCCAGCGAGTCGCAGGGACTGGATTGCGCGCTCAACCGGCCGGCTGCCAGTACGATACTCAGTAAGACAAAAGGATGTTTCAGGCGCATAGCATGATTGACCGGTAAAAATATTGCATCGCTGCAACTCACTCCTGTTATTTTACGTAAAAGAAATGTTATAGGTTGGTTCGGTATTAGATATAAAAGAAGCGGAACCTTTTGCAAAGTTCCGCTTCCCGGTACGAAAAACGTTATACTTATTTTACAAATTGCTTACGTATAATGTTCAGAGCGCCACCGGCTTTAAACCATTCAATCTGCTGTTCATTGTAGGTATGGTTTACCTGGATGCTGTCTGCGCTTCCGTCTTTGTGGTGCAATACCAGTTCCAGCGCTTTGCCGGGCGCAAAGCTTGTCAGGCCGTTGATATCAATAGTATCGTCTTCTTGTATTTTATCGTAGTCAGCTTTGTCGGCAAAGGTGAGCGCCAGCATACCCTGTTTTTTCAGGTTGGTTTCGTGTATGCGGGCAAACGATTTTACCAGCACGGCGCGCACGCCAAGGTGGCGTGGTTCCATGGCGGCATGTTCGCGGGAGGAGCCTTCGCCGTAGTTTTCATCGCCTACTACCAGGGTGCCGATGCCGGCGGCCTTATACGCCCGCTGGGTAGCGGGTACGGGGCCATAAGCGCCGGTGAGCTCGTTTTTAACGAAGTCCGTTTTCTCGTTATAGAAATTCACGGCGCCAATAAGCATGTTATTGGAAATATTGTCCAGGTGGCCGCGGAACTTCAGCCAGGGGCCTGCCATGGAAATATGATCAGTTGTGCACTTGCCTTTTGCCTTGATGAGCAGTTTCAGCCCTTCCAGGTCTTTTCCTTCCCAAGGGGCAAAGGGGTCCAGCAGTTGCAGGCGGTTGGAGGCAGGCGATACTTTTACCTCAATCTTGCTGCCGTCGGCAGCCGGTGCCTGGAAGCCGGGGTCGTCTACGGCAAAGCCTTTTTGGGGGAGCTCGTCGCCGGAGGGCTCGTCCAGTTTTACGCGTTCGCCTTTTTCGTTTAAAAGGGTATCTGTCATGGGGTTAAAGCCCAGGTCGCCGGCAATGGCCAGGGCGGTTACCAGCTCGGGCGAGCCCACAAAGGCCATGGTATTGGGGTTACCGTCGGCACGTTTGGCAAAATTGCGGTTGAACGAATGCACGATGGTATTCTTTTCCTGTTTTTCGGAGCCCATCCGGTCCCACATGCCAATACAGGGGCCGCAGGCGTTGGCGAATACGGTAGCGCCTATTTTGTCGAATATTTCCAGGAACCCGTCTCTTTCAATGGTAAAACGAACCTGTTCGGAGCCGGGGGTAATGGTAAATTCGGCCTTGGTTTTCAGTCCTTTTGCCACTACCTGGCGGGCCAGGCTTACGGCCCTGGAAATATCTTCGTAAGAAGAGTTGGTACAGCTGCCTATCAGGCCTACTTCAATCCTGGTGGGCCAGCCATTGGCGGCGGCGGCTTCTTTCATTTTGGAAATAGGGGTGGCCAGGTCGGGGGTAAAGGGCCCGTTTAAATGGGGCTCCAGCTCGGTCAGGTTGATTTCAATGACCTGGTCAAAATAAGCTTCGGGGCTGGCATATACTTCGGGGTCGCCGGTCAGGTGTTGCTGTATACCGTCGGCCAGGGCAGCTACATCGGCGCGGCCGGTAGCTTTGAGGTAGCGGCTCATGCTGGCATCGTAGCCAAAGGTGGAGGTGGTGGCGCCTATTTCAGCACCCATATTGCAGATGGTGCCTTTGCCGGTACAGCTCATAGAGGTAGCGCCTTCGCCAAAATATTCCACTACAGCGCCGGTACCGCCTTTTACGGTAAGGATGCCGGCTACTTTAAGGATAACGTCTTTGGGGGCTGTCCAGCCGCTCAGTTTACCGGTCAGCTTTACGCCAATCAGCTTGGGGAATTTGAGTTCCCAGGGCAGGCCGGCCATGACATCGCAGGCATCGGCGCCGCCTACGCCAATGGCTATCATGCCAAGGCCGCCGGCGTTTACAGTGTGTGAATCGGTACCAATCATCATGCCGCCGGGAAAGGCATAGTTTTCCAGTACTACCTGGTGGATGATGCCGGCGCCGGGCTTCCAGAAGCCGATACCGTATTTATTGGATACAGAAGCCAGGAAATCATATACTTCGCTGCTTTCCTTTACGGCCCTGTCGAGGTCGGTTTTGCTGTCGTTTTTGGCTACAATCAGGTGATCGCAATGTACGGTGGAGGGGACGGCTACCTTATCGCGACCGGCCTGCATAAACTGCAGCAGGGCCATCTGCGCAGTAGCGTCCTGCATGGCTACGCGGTCCGGGGCAAAGTCCACGTAACTTTTTCCTCTTTCAAAGGCCTGGTTCGCATTGCCTTGCCAAAGGTGGGCATACAATATTTTTTCTGTTAGCGTAAGGGGGCGACCAACGGCTTTACGGGCAGCATCAACGCGCCCGCCAAAACCGGCGTACACTTTTTTGATCATTTCCAAGTCGAATACCATGGTATTATGTATTTAGAGATGTTACAATGCCAGAGCCAGCCAGGGGATAAACAATAGTTGGAAAGCAAATCATGACGCCGGCACCTGCCATCGCTGGTTAAAGTGATGCAAAATTACCGAAAAACAGGCGTATGATGCCATCTTTGTCTAGGTTTGTGTAGGATTGATGACCGAAATTTTTTAAATTAGCGTCCATGAAGCGTTTCCGCCAATTCGTAGAATGGCATGTATTTGGCGTTTGCTCCTATCTGGGTGAAAAAATGGGAGTGGCCTCTGCTACCATTCGTAAATACTTTATCTATATTTCTTTCCTTACGATGGGCTCCCCCATCATCATCTATCTTTTTGTGGCTTTCTGGATGAACATCAAAAATTATATCCTTTCCGCCAAGCGGAACCCCCTTCGTTACCGGTAATCGTTTTTTGGAAGGTCAACATTTATAGGCGCCTGGAAATTTTCCCGGTCCTGTTTTGCTGCATATTTCAACCTGCCTGTTGCCTGGAATCTCAAACTCTATCCTAATTCATATAGTAGTTTACACTTAGTTGTAAATAAGCTATTACTCCTGACTACGTTAAAAAAGTCTTTTGTGATTAGCCGGGTGTCCGCCCGGGATATTTTGCCCTTTCATGAAAGGATTACTTTGTGCCTGCTCGCGGAAATCTTTGATACTGAACCAGTGGGGATGCGGCATTTTCAACCGGAATTAAAGTTTGTTATATACAAGGTTTATAAGGTGTGAAAACACTGCGAAGCCCCGTTCCCGGGGCTTTTACATTTTTATCCCCGCCGTATGTCAGGATTCAATTAACTTTGCACAACGCCTTCATTTAAAACACCTTTTGTGTTAACCGGCCAGGTATTGCCGGTTGTACAACAATAAAAAAGGGCCCCGTTGCCGCTAACAACGGATATGTTCGTTTAACCATAACCATTATCCACCTCCAAACGATTTATAGCCATTATTCGCGGGTTTTCCCCATGGACTTGCCGCGCCATGGAGAGAGCCCTGTTTTTGAATGATGTGCTATTGCGTATTTTTTACATGTGCAACCTTAGGATTATTGTTTAACCGCAAAAGCGTACCCCTGAATGTTTTTTTTAAAGGAAAGTTTATTTTACCTGGACCAGCAACTGGCAGAACTGGCGGCATCGGTAACCGACCATGGACACGGAAGAAAAATTGTACTGAATACAGCTATCGGCACCGGTCATTTTAAAACGGTGGAACTGGATAACGGCCTGAAAATAGCGCTGACGGATTATACGGTAAACCGGAATTTCTCCAACGTATATGATACCTCCAAAACAGATTCCTATTGCCTGCATATAAACCAGGTAAAGGCCACCGAGCAGTTTAGTGTTATTATCAACGGCAAGGAGATTTTTTTCAACAACAAATTGTATTCATCGGTATTCCTGGCCTGCACCGGCGAGCCGTTTGAAGTAAAAACCACGACGGGCACCTATTTTAACCAGCTGAAAATAGTGATGCCAAAAGAATGGCCGGCTACGCACCTGGCCGATTTGTACCACCCGGCGGTATTGCAGCAATACCTGGACCTGGAGGAGGAACGGCTTTATTTCGATTCGCTGGATATTGTGTACCTCAAGCTGGTCAATAAACTGGTGAGCGAGGTAGAGCATATTTCTTACCTGCCGCTGGTACAGGGCATTGTGACCATCATCATCCAGCGCTTTTTTTTCCGTATGGCGGTGAAGCTGAATAAGAGAGGGGAGTAGTTATAAGGCTTTGCGCAGCTTTACCAATTGCTGCAGGAGGCCTTCCAGCAGGTCGAGCCGCAGCATATTGGCGCCGTCGCTTTTTGCCATGGCGGGATTGGGATGTGTTTCAATAAATAAACCATTGGCGCCGGCTGCAATAGCCGCTTTGGCAATGGTACCGATAAGCCGGGGATTGCCGCCGGTAACGCCGGAGGTTTGGTTGGGCTGTTGCAGCGAATGGGTACAGTCCATTACCACCGGTGCGTTGTGCTCCTGCATCCAGGGTATATTGCGGTAGTCCACTACCAGGTCCTGGTAGCCAAAGCTATTGCCTCTTTCGGTAAGGATTACTTTCTCATTGCCGGCCTTGCGGATTTTATCGGCGGCAAATTTCATGGAGGGCCCGCTGAGGAACTGTCCTTTTTTTACGTTTACTACCTTACCGGTATGGGCGGCGGCTTCCAGCAGGTCGGTTTGCCGGCACAGGAAAGCCGGTATTTGCAATATATCAATGTATTTGGCGGCTATAGCTGCTTCTTCATGCGCATGAATATCCGAGGTGGTGGGCAGCTGGTATTTTTGTCCCACTTTCTTTACCAGTTCCAGCGCGGTTTCATCGCCAATGCCGGTAAAGGAGCTGGCGCTGGTGCGGTTGGCCTTGCGGTAGGAGGCTTTAAAAACATAAGGAATGCCAAGGTTTTTGCAGATACCGGACACCTTGCCGGCTACTTCCATGACCAGTTCTTCGCTCTCCACTACACAGGGCCCGGCTATTAAAAAGAAATTAGATGCATCGTATTGCTGTGTATTGAACAGCCCGGTTAAAAATTGTTCCATCCGGCAAAGATAATAGATCCCGCATTCTTAAAAATTATACAACGAAGCTCCATTTCTAATAGAAAATATTTTGTCATGGCCGTCATTTATAACTGTTCATCCATCTTCTGCCGGGTTTGGTAAAGAACCGCTAACGGGGCCG
>JACXTT010002309.1_pt1 | contig 30439 bp, 32 predicted proteins | sample 9270951 | NCBI WGS metagenome assembly JACXTT01 (sample SAMN15532306, study PRJNA645909) | rock metagenome | isolation source: weathered quartz diorite | place: Puerto Rico | collected 2017-06-21 | reverse complement strand
GACAATGGGCTGCGGCGAGGCGTGTCCGTTCGTTCCCGGCCTACAACGGGATGATTGGGACCTTACTGATCCGAAGGGTCAGCCGCCCGACCGCGTGCGGGCGATCCGGGACGACATTCGCGAGCGCGTCAAGCAGTTGGTCGCGGCGCGGGCGTGGTGCCGGTGACAGTCATCGGTGACGCACGGCAACTCTTCACAGACCGCCTGGATGTCTATGCCCGGTTCATCCGTGCAGTGCGCTACCCGCAGGGACTCCGCGCCTTCTGGTGTGCGTCCCCGCTGCTGCATCCGGGGCTCCGCATCCTGGAAGCCGGATGCGGCACGGGCGCCCTCACGTTCGCCCTGTGGGATGCCGCCGAGCAGCGCGGCATCCGCTTCGGCGTGTTCGATGCCTTCGACCTCACACCGGCGATGCTCGACCGGCTCAGGGCTTCGCTGGGCCGTCGTCGCGTCGCTGGTATCCGGCTGGCCGAGGCGAACGTGCTCGACCTCGACACGCTACCCGCCGACTGGCGGGGCTACGACCTCGTGGTGTCGGCGTCAATGCTCGAATACGTGCGGCGCGAGCGTTTCGCGGACGCACTGCGCGGGCTTCGCGAGCGCTTGAAGGATGGCGGACGGTTCGTGTTGTTCATCACTCGACGCAACCCATTGACACGGGTGCTCATCGGGCGCTGGTGGCAGTCGAACCTGTACACCGTCCCCGAGCTAACGGAGGCGTTCATGGCGGCGGGATTCTCGCGCGTCCGCTTCCCTGGGTTTCCCTTCGCGGCCCGCTATCTCTCCGCGTGGGGACACGTCGTGGAGGCTGACAGATGAGACCGGAGAGGGAGCGTTTTGGGGTATCTGAAGGATGGCTCGCCGCCGGAACCCTCGCATCGGCTGCCCTCGTGGCTTCTCACTGTCTCGTCCCCGTCATCCTTCTGGTGTTCGGCACGACGGTCGGTGCCCTCAGTGCGGTGAACGCCCTGCAACCGTACCGACCGTGGTTCATCGCTGCGGGGTTTGGCTTTTGGGGTTATGGCGTCTACCGGCTCTACTTGCGGTCGGGAGCAGAAGACGATGGAGGGGTGTGCGCCAGCGGGTACAGGCGCCCGTCGGCGTGGACGCGAACGCTGTTGTGGGTTGGCCTCGGAGTGCTGCTCGTTGCCATCGTGCTGCCGAAGTTGGCGCTCTATTTCGCCAGTTGATCGGAAGAAGGCTCGCGGCGTTCGTGACAGGGCAGCGTGTGGGCCTCTGAGCGCCAAAGAGAGGCATTGCCCCGCGAGGGCTGAAGTCAGACGCACGTAGTGGGACGGGACGATGGCTGCTGCCCGCCGAAGCGGATGCGCTATTTTCAAATAGCTGTCCGAATCGCCCCTCGAGAGATTAACCAATTCGGGCGCTTACTCTACGCATCGAGTAGTGCCGATAGAGACCCACCCGACTTCTCGATGAGCTGCCGGAGCTCCAAGAGGAACGGCTGCACCTGATCCAGCGGCAAATACCGTCGGAGGAGGATGACCATTCCGGTAGCCACTTGGTCAACGTCCCCGGCGGTCAGCGTACCGCTCACCTTTTGCTGCTTTGAGAAGAGGTGCGGGAATCGCCGACTCAGCAGATCGATCGCACCGACCTTCGACCAGAACTTGACCTGTACGAGTTCAACGGCTCGAGTGCTTCCATCCCTCGACTCCTCCAGGTAGCGCTTGACCTTCATCGACGCGATTGCGCGTCGCGTGCGCTCGGAAATGTCCCGGGCCGACCGCAAGCCGAGGGTCCCGCCAGTGAAGTCGAGGACCTCCCCAATGTCGCTAGGGGCGACAGCCTCAAGTTCCACGGTGAGACGCTCGGCGGTGACGCCGACGGCGGCGGCAAGCTTCTGGCGCCCCGCCGCGATCTTTGCTTGGACCTCACCTTTCCTCACCAGCTTGTGACCCGCTTGGTGCGCCGTCTTGGGGCTGTAGCCGGCGCGGATCGCGGCCTGGGTCGCGTTTAGGTCGACGAGGTACTCGTCCACGAACCGCCTTTGCCGGGGCGTCAGAGTACCCGGTCGCCGCGCACGCTCTCCGGTTCCCTGCTGAAGTGTCTCCCTCGCCCTCTCCTCCTCCCAGAATTCTCCCGACGTGCTGACGTCGAGTGCAGCGCTCGGCCCCCCTTCAGAAGCACGCTCGTCGGCTGTCCCTACTGTCCGCGTAGTGTCCGCAACCTTGCGCCTACAGGAACCGTCAGCCACCTAGTTGTCGGTCTCCAGTGTCTCGGTTATCTGAGCTGTTGCCGGCTAGCGACGTCTTCTGTGACGGAGGCCAGCGGTTTCGTAATCAGTAGGTCGCCGGTTCAAATCCGGCGGGTGGCTCTTGGTTTTCTAGGATTGTCCAATAGTTGACCGTGGCGCGCCTTCGGTGGTGTTGGACCGTTTTCGACAGTTCTGGATGAGCGAACCGGAACCGCAACCGGAACCAGCCAAAACCATCACCGGCGTCCCCCTAGGAATTCTCACCGTCCATCCGGGGACGCGCCCCCTACCCGGTCGAAGTCTCACCTCGACGTGATGCCGCCAACTCGGCGCATCACTTCCAAAACGATTCACCACCTCAAGGTGACGCTCCTGTACATCGAGCCGCCGGTGTGGCGCCGTCTTCACGTGCCCAGCGCGATCAGCCTCACATCGCTCCACCGGGTGCTCCAAGTGGCCTTGGGGTGGCAAAACCAGCACCTGTACCAATTCCAGGTCGGGACGCTTCAACTCTGGGCGTCGGCGGCGCCGGCTGTGGGCATCACCCTGACCGACGTTGCCGCAACGCCGGGTGCCCGCTTCGTCTATTGCTACGACTTCGGCGACGGATGGGAGCACGAGGTGGTCGTCGAGACGGTCACACCACCAGAGCCCGGCGTGCGCTACCCCACCTGCGTCGCCGGTGCTCGCGCGTGCCCACCCGAGGATTGTGGAGGCCCACCCGGCTATGCCCGAGTCCTCGAAGTGAGTCGGGATCCGCGCCATCCCGACCACGACGAGATCGCCGAGTGGCTCGGTGGCCCGTTCGACCCCGAGAAGTTCGACCGCCAAGAGACGAATCGGCGGCTCCGCACCCTTCGGATCACCTGAGTTGAGTGCGCCAAGCGCGTCGGATTCCCGACTCCCTCCCCTCGCGATCCTCAACTTCCCAAGCTGGACGTCGCCGGTTCGACCCCGGTCGCCCGCTCTCTGGTAAGTGTACGATAGAACGTGCGATTCTCGCGCTGCCTAGAAATGCAGCAGGGCGAGTGCCAGTCTGAGAGACTGGACTTCAGAAGCCTCTTCTGAAGAGAGTGCTACCAGCGCAGCTCCCGTATGACGCATCCCACGATCGTCCAGCCAGTGCTTATCGCACCGACCTGACGGACGCTCGGAGCCACGCCCGCGCGCTCAGCCTAGGTAGAAGTTCCTGCGGGCGGCCACGAATGCTTCGATCGACCGGGGCGGGCTGCCTGTCACGCGCTCGACGCCGTCGGCTGTGCGGTCGTAGCGGTTGGCTCGGTGCAGCTGGGCCATGGTGGCGACGTGCTGTTCGGTGTGCGGCGGCAGGCCCATCCTCGAGAGCCCGGCCCGCCACCGGTCCAGCGGCACGTCCACATAGGACAGTGGACGATCCAGCGCCCGAGAGAAGGCCGCGGCCAGCTCCGTCATGTCGACCGAGTGCGGCCCGGTCAGCTCGTAGACGTGCCCGATGTGGGGAGCTGGGTCGCGGAGCACGGTGGCGACGACACGGGCGACGTCTTCCACGGCGACCGGCGAGGTGCGTCCGGTGCCGAACGGCAGCGCGATCGTGCCGTTCTCCTGAATCGACCGCGCCAGCATCGTGGTGAACAGCGGAGTGTCCAGGAACACCGTCGGCCGGACGTGCACCACGGGCAGACCGGACCAGTTCAGTACCTGCTCCGCCAGCCAGTGCAGCCGCTGCTGGTGCGACTCCTCCGTGCTGGTGGCAGTCATCTGCGACACCGTCATCTGCGACAGGTCGACGAGGGCCTCCAACTTCCCGTAGTCCTTCGCAACGGAGGCCACCACGGTCGCCGCCAGCAGGTGGTCCGGCGACACGGCCATCGCGAAGAACATCCTCGCCGCGCCCTGCAGAGCCGCCGCTACCGTCTCGGGCCGGGTCAGGTCCCCGACGACGACCTCGGCACCGAGCTCCTTCAGCTCAGCCGTGCGCTCGTCCTGGCGGCGGACCATGAAACGCACCGGCACATCCTGAGCACGCAATTGCTCGAAGACCGCGCGCCCCACGCCGCCGGCACCGGGGATAAGAACAAGGTTGCTGGCAGCCATCAGTCGTTCTCCTTCGACCGCGTCTGCATCGACGACGCCGACCCCGACGGTGGCGCCCCCGATCTGCGCGCGCCAGCAGCGCTTGAGGTACGCGATGCGCGTGTCGGCGAACTTCCGGAGGGCATCGATGCCCTTGTCCTCGCACGCGAACGTCGCGGGGTCTACCGCTCGTGCGGCTGAAGCGAGCAGCAGGACGAGTACGGACGCGATGAGGCGTGCCCGGGCGAGCCATCGGCCCCTCCCTTCCGGTAGACGGCGGAGCATCGCTTTCGCGTCGGACCGCTGTCAATGGCATCTCAGTGTGCGACCGGCCTCGCGCGTCACAAGCCGGACGGGCGCTCTGTATTCATCCGTCCAGTCCAAAAGGGAACGCGCTCAGCGGCGCGGCGAGCGTGCCGACCGTACGGGCGACGTGTGGGGCTGCCGCGTGCATCGCTGCGGACGCCGGTTCCTGGTCCTTTCAGAACCCGCCACGCACCGCCCGGACGTACGAAGCGGCGGTCTTCGCCGGCTGATAGTACTGGCCATTGTCAAACGGTACGTTCCACGCTGACGTTGGGTTCGTCACCGGAGTAGCGCCGCACCAGTACCCGTTTGCGGCAAGCGCATTCTGCGTGGGACCCGGGAAACTCGGATCGATGCACGGGTTGGTGGCGCAGCTACACCCGCTTCCCGGCGTGCACGTCAGGTTCAGCAGGCTTTGGAGCTCCGCGAGCGTTGGCAGTCGCCAGTCGCAATCACCTCCGAGGCAGCCGTTCGCTGACGACGGCTCGCCGCCGGAGAGGTAGCGGAGAAAGGTCGTGAAGGCGGCACCGTCGGCCGCGACGCCGCTCGCCGTCCAGGTATAGATGTTGTTTACGTCGTCATGGTCCGTTCCGCTTCCGCTGCCGCCGACGGTCCCCGTCTTCTTCTCCCATTGCAGCGTGCTGAGCAGGTCGGTAACGGTCCCGTCTAGGTTATCGACGAAGCGCGCCCCGTTACCAGGCCGGCACGTGCTACCCGCGAGCGACCCGCTCGCCTGAAGAAGCTGCCAACGGCCTGTGTACTTCACCTGGCATTTGCCGAATGCGGCGAGCTGGTTGAATGTTGAGCCACACGAAGCGGTAGGCGCGCACGCAGCATCCTTCCCGATCAGCTTTCCCACGCAAGACGCGTACGTCGCCCACGCTGTTGCTCGCGCCTGATCGCAGCGCTCCTGGGGAGTTTGCGCGGCTGACACAATCGCGGCGAGCAGCGTGACAAACGCGGACACCGTCCAAGCCGTCCCCGTCATAAGCATATCCCCAAGGAATTCGTCTGTACCGCGACCGCGGCTAACTCCGCAACGGTTTCGGCGTTCGTTGCGATGACGCACGCTCAGCCCGGCATAGAGATCCGCGCCTCCGCCACTCGGCCCGCATTCGGAGCGTCGCGCATCCATGCGCTGTCGCGCCCTCGCGGGCGATCTCGTCGAGCAGGGAGCGCCCATCGACCTCTTCGTCCACCTCCGTCTCGCGGGCCGACGACTTTCAGCACGGAAGCCCCCTCCTTCCCGGCGCGTGCGCCGGGGCGGCGGTCGATCAGGCCGGAGGATACCCCGGCGGCGTCACGGGCTCCACGATCCACAACTTCCGGTCATACCTCGGGGGCGGGTCACGTGTGCGTCAGGGTCATTTCGCCCCAGTGCCCCAACGCCCCACTCGCCCTCATCGATAGCCGCGCGCTCGAATCCAGGTTCCAGGAGGCAGAAACTCACTTGCCAGATTGTTCCTGAGGAGGACTATGGACCCTCCGCCATCTACGCCGCTGCCGCAATGTGGGCGACACCCGAGGATTGCAGCCACAAGGGAGGTTCGGCCATGCACCGTTCTTTCTCGCGGACACTGCTCGCAGCGACGACCGCCACCACTGTCGTGTTGTTGGCAGCGTCGATGGTGTTGGCCAAGGTCACCCCTGAACAGCAATGCCAAAAGGGGCGCTACGGTGCTGCGGCGAAGTACGCGCAGTGCCAGTACAAGTCGTTCAGTGCCTTCTTCGCTGGCGGCGACTTCATGACGTTTCAGGCAGCGCTCTCGAAGTGCCGCGTCAAGTACACCAGCACGTGGACGACCTTGGAGAAGAAGGCGGCTGGCACGGGGGCGACGTGTGATTCCGCACGCTTCGTCGACAACCGCAATGGGACGGTGACGGACAAGTTGACCGGGCTCCAGTGGGAAACGAAGACAAGCTTCAACGTGGGCGGCGGCTATATCTGGCCCGCGAACCTGGAGGTCGAGGCGACCCACATAGAATTTCTCGGGGGCCAGTCTGACTGGCGGCTCCCAACGCCCGCAGAGTTGCTGACCATTGTGTCGGAGCCATACCCATGCACGACGAGCCCGTGTATTGACGCAATCTTCGGGGCAACAGGGACCGGCAACTACTGGTCGTCCATCCAGGTCGCTACCGACCCGACCCTGGCGTGGTTCGTGAACTTCACGGCTGGGGGCGTCGACAACTCCGGCGTGAGCAGTGTTTTCCTCGCACGTGCGGTGCGCGGCGGTTTGTGACCGCATACGGTGATGGTCTCTCCCCGTCGGGCCTCATGGGAGCGCAAGCCGCCCGTGACGCCTTGCCCATGCGAAGGAGATCGCAGCAGCGATCGGCGACCTCCTCGAACGCTGACTTGCAACCACAGAGGGTGACCGGACGCGCACGAGTAAGTGCGGGCGATCACTCAACTTGCGACCGTACCGTCCCAACCCGACCCCCATCGGTCGAGGCCTGATTGACGTCTCGAGCTGGCACGATCAGGTGAGCGAGGGAGGCCAGTGATGCAGCCAGAACACTTCGACGTCGTCGTGATCGGGAGCGGCCCTTGAGACGACGCCGTCGTCGCTCACTCGACATCGAGGTGTCTGGATCCTTGTCACATCCACTCGACGCCCCTCTGGCGGGGGCGCCGTGCCGCTCTCGGAGGTCACATCACTCACGACGATCCACCCAAGTGAAGACCGCCACGCGCCTACTCCTGCCGCTCATCGGCAGCGTCCCGGCGATCGAGAAGGTAGGAGCCCACAGTTAGAATGAACCCAAGCCCGACAATACCGAGCAGGGCTACGAACAGCGGGTCACGCGTCATCCGGTAGAACGTGATGATACACACGATGAAGTACAGGCGGACGACGAGCGTCGCCGGATATTGTTCAGAGGCGCGAGCGCGAATCATGCCGAAGACCGACAATCCGAGTCCGCTCATGAGCATCCCCGCCACACGGGGGAACACATCGCCGTAGTCGCGTGTCGATTGAAGCATCCCTAGAGTCCCGTGCGGAACAAGCAGCAGGCCGATGCCGATGAGAACAAGATACGAGGCCAAGTAAAACAAGCTGAGTCTCGTTCTGATCACCAGGTGAGCATCCCCTCGCAGTTGGAAATCGTAAGCCAACTCGGACTAGGCATCAGGGCGCCGACCTTCAAGGAACCGACGACGCGGAGGGCGCGCGCCGCCTTGCCGAGCGTGTCCTGCGTTGCTCGTGGGTGGCCCCGCGTGCGCCGCCGAAGGAGTTGCCTTGTCCGCCACCGGGTGTTGGCGTCAGCGATGCGGCGATCACGGGATCGACGTCCATGGGCTCAGCACGCCGAACGACCGTCGGGGTACTACTCCTTGCTCTTCCGGTCCACGTTCCAGGAGCTTCATCAAGTGGTTCACAGGGCGTAGATTGGCGGAGTGCGTTTGGGGTCCGCGATTGGTTGATGTCTCCATTTGCGAGCCTAGACTCACACACCCAGCGTGGTCGAACGCCCTTCGGTTTCGCACGCAGCCCTTCTCGCAGGATGCGGCGCGCCCGATGGAGTCGTAACTTCAACGCGGTTGGTGTTACCCGCGCCGCCTCGGCTGCCTCACGTGTATCGAGGCCCTCAATGCATCGAAGCCGGATCGCTGTCTGATGTTGCGTCGGAAGCCGCCCTATCTCATCGCACACCGCGAGCCAGTGCTCCGCCCTTTCGAGCACATCGAGTGGATCGACGATGCCCGCGGCGGCGACATTGAGAACGGGCTCTTCTAGTGTGACCTCCCGACGGCGGCGCTGCTCTCGCAGTCTCATCAGAGAGCTGTTGACTACGATGCGATGCAACCATGTCGAAAGCTGAGACCGCCCATCGAATGAGTCCAGAGACTTCCATGCCGTGAGCAGGGCGTCCTGGACCGCATCCCGAGCGCTCTCTTCATCGCGAAGGATTCGACGCGCCACCGCCAGCAGCCGGCTGGGTGCGCTCCGAACCATGGCCATGAAAGCGTCTTCGCTGGAGGTCGTGCGTGCGGGAAGGAGAGCAGGGACTGGTGCAGGTCGCCGTCCTGCGAGCGACCGGTGGTCCACCGCGCCAGCAAGCGTGGCCATCGCCACGATCGGGTGCGAGCTCCGTCGGATATCGGTGTCAGGCGAGCGATACATGGATCCGCTCACGGCGCCTGAAGAACGCCAGAGACCGGACACTCGCGCCCACCGTTTCCAGGAGGTTACGTTGCAGTGTCTCGCGCATGCAGGGCTCTCCTCTTGCTGAGGGTTGGGTCCGATCTCGCCGCGCACACCTTGGCGCTACGTACCAGAATTGTAAAGAGTGCCCACCCTTTGGGGTTGCGGACAATGGGTAGGGGGGAGTAATTGTCTGGTATGTACAAACGGACGAGTAGCAGCTGTAGCCGCACGGCGCGCACGGTCCTCGGCCGCCTGGAGCGGGACGCGGCGAGAGTGGCACAGCATGTACGAGCCGTCAGCGTGAGCCAGGTGCCCCCGCTTCCGATGCTGACGGAACCAGCAGTCGTGGACCGCGGAAATAGGCGCGGTGAAGCGATATTGCGCGCCTTCGCGAAGAGCATGCGGGCGGGACAGCGAGGGGTCGATGGCGACGTCTTTCGGGAGGCAGCCCTCGAGCGGGCAGCGACTGGCTTTCCGCGCGAGACGGCACTTCATATCTACCGGATTTGGTGTCACGAAGTGTGGCGGTGGTTGGTTCGCGAGGCGCATCGGATCCCCGGGGGTAAGGCCGCGGTGATCGAGCTCACCGATGGCTGGTTCAACTTCACGAATGCCGGCAGTTCCGTGCTTACGGAATGGTATGTGCGTTTCGAAGCCGATCGCATCGCCGATCGAGAGCGTGCGCTGGTAGAGGTCATCGACGACCTCATTGTGGGAAAAGCGGTAGGGCGCGAGGCGCTCCAGGCTCGTGCCTGGGCACTCGGACTGGATGTCACGGGAGTCATGCAACTATTGGTCGCGAAGGCCGAAGTGGCAGGCGAAGGTGAGCAGCACCGTCGTTTGGTCACCATGCGCGAGCTTCTCTGCGAGGCGTTGCGCGGCGCTGGGGGCGACGTTGCGGCCGTGGTGCGAGGGACAGAGGTGATTGCGGTCCTCGATCGGGAACGCGCGACGGATGCTGGGGTGTCCGCGACGTGGTTGCCGGCACTGACAACGCGGGCAAGCGCAAGTGCGATCCGAGTCGGGATCAGTACGCTCTGTGACGGCCTTCCCGAGGTTCCACGTGGCTACGAGGAGGCCAGCGTAGCGCTGTCTCTCTCGTCACCAGCGAGCCCGGTGGTGACCTTTGCCGACGTGCGGATCTTCGAATACCTCCTAACCCGAGTAGATCGAGCAGCACTGCGGCTCATTCCCGCGTGGGTTCAGCGCCTGGGGAAGCCTGCCGGTCGCGCCGACGGCCCGCTCGCGACAACCGTGCTCGCGTACCTTGAGGAGGGGTTCAACGCAGGGAAGGCCGCGCGGCGTCTTCGCGTGCATCCGAATACAATACACTACCGACTGCGCAGGATCGCGGCGATTACGGGACTGGACACCCGCCGGTTCAACGACATGCTCCAGCTTTTGATGGTGCTCCGGCTAGCGGGCAGGGCGGGTACCTCCCCGCAAACGGCGCAGAATCGGCGCCAGCCGGCATCCATCCCGATGGGCGCCAGGCTCTAGCGCCGGGTGCGGGAACACCCAACGGAATGCTGCCCGCAGTGAGTTGAGCGTCAGAAGAGCCCGCCGGACTCACGTTCGCGAGCGAAGTTGCAGCGGAAGATGCACCGCCGTGCGGTGCGATGGTTGAGCTTGGCACACGCCACCCGGTGCGCCCCGCGCAGTCGGACGTACGCTTCGGCGGCCGCGAGCATGCCCAGCGGTGGTGCCGTGAAGTAGATCCAGAGCGCCGTCCACTGCCAGGCCGCCAGCGCTGAGGCGAAGGAGCGTGCGGGGTTCATGCTCATACCTGATATCGGCGCTTCGAGGGTGATGTAGGTTGCGACGAGCGCACCGGCCAAAAGCGGTGTGTACTGCGCCAGCCGCACGCTGTTGGACGCGACCAGCACGACCGCCATGAGCACGAAGGAAATGACGAACTCGGCAACGAACGCCGCCATGGAGCCCCCGGGTCCTGGCGCGGTGGCGGCGAAGTGCACCGCCGGGTGGGCGGCCAGCATCCCGAGTGTCGCGCGCGTGGCCAGCACGCCCGCGATCCCGCCTAGGAACTGGCCGATTACGTATCCGAGTGCATCGCCGAACTCGATCTTTCCGAGCCGAAGGTAGCTCAGCGTCAACGAGGGATTCATGTGTGCCCCGGATTGCTGCCCCCACGGCGAGTAGATGAGACTAGTCGCAGTGAGCCCCATCGCCAGTCCCATCAAGAGGCGACGGAGGTTCGCGTCGGGCAGCGCGTGGTGCGCCGGTGAGGCCGGGTGCTCGAGGAGGGTCGCGAAGCCACAGGCTGCCACCATGAAGAGGCCTAGGAGCGCCCCCTCCATCGCATACTCCTGCCAGTGGCGGTGGGACGTGGTCACTTCTTGGCGGGCTCCCTTGCGAACAGGTTGATCTCGATCGTACCAGCGATCGCCGCACCCGGGGCGAGCTGCTGCACGTGTGCGAGCGAGCCGTCTGTCCACTTCGGATCGATCTGGTGGCGCTCGGGGTTCAGACCGTCGATCCGCCCCCGAATGCGCGGTGTGCGGGCGTCCTTCCGGCTACCCGCCGGGAGGCGAATGATGCTGGTGCTCATCTCCTCATTGCCCAGTCCTCCCGCGGCCGGCCGCAGATCGTGAAGGTCCCCTCAGTTTCGCCGAGCGCGTCATGTCGCACCCGGCCCCGCGCAGGGCTGCTCGGCCTGTGCAGCCTCGACTCGGGCACCGTCTCGGATCGCGCGCGGGGCCGCCGTCACGCAGGCAAAGTCCTTCGCGAACCAGAGGTCGAGGGTCCAGTCGAGGGCGACCCGCACCTTCTTCTCGAGCCGGGGCAGCTTGGTCAGATAGATCGTCCGCCAAAGCCACCACGCGACGAATCCCGAGAATTTGATGCCGAAGATGTTCGCGACGCCGGTCCGCCGACCGATGGCCGCAAGCTGTCCCAGGGTCGAGAAACGAAAGGGCTTCTTCGGCCCGCCAAGGACGGTAGCGACCACGTTGCGCGCGACGGTTCGGCCCTCGCGGAGTGCGTGCTGAGCCGTTGGGGGATGGAAGCCGCCGGAGTGAGGATCGGGCACCAGCGCGCAGTCGCCGAGCGCCCACAACCCGGGCCAACCCGGTACCTCGAGGTATTCGTTGACGAGAACGCGGCCACCACGCCCTGGGACCGGGAGGGCGGCCACGAGCGGATTCGGCGCCGTACCAGCAGTCCAGATGAGGGTGCTCGCCTCGATCCTCCGTCCGTCGCTGAGCTCGACGATGTCGTTTTCCACTCCTCGGACACTCGTGCCGGTAATGACATCGACACCGCGCGCGGCGAGCTTCCGCTGGGCGTATGCACCGAGCTTGGGGCCGAGCTCGGGGAGAATGACCGAGTCGGGCGTGACGAGAACCATCCGGAGGTTCTCTTCGCGGAGGTTCGGATAGAAGTGCAGGGCCTCGCGCAGGAAATCGTTGATCCCGCCTAGGGTTTCGACACCCGCGAATCCGCCGCCCGCGACGACGAACGTCATCAACGGCTGCCGCGAGCCCGCCGCACACTCGGAGTTCGCCTCTTCGAGGTGCGTGATCAGCCGGTTGCGGAGTACGATCGCGTCGCTGAGGGACTTGGCCGTTAGTGCGCAATCCTCCACGCCGGGCAAGCCGAAGAAGTTCGTGCTCGAGCCGAGCGCCAGGATTAGTTGCTCGTAGGGCAAGTCGTGGGTATGGCCGTCGAGGCCATGAGACACCCGCACCTGCCTCGCCTGGACGTTGATGGCGTCCACGCTCCCGACGAAGGTGTTCACCCGTCTCAGAAGCTTCCGGAGCGGGTTGACGATCGTGCTGATCTCGAGGTCGCTCGCGGCCACTTCGTGCAACATCGGAGTGAAGAGGAAGAAGTTGTCGCGGGTGATGAGCGTGACCTCGAGGTCCTCGTGTCGCGCGAGGACCTTCTCCAGCTCGAGTGCCGCGTAGAGACCGCCGAACCCCCCGCCCAGGATGAGGATGCGACAGGCGGCTGTCATGGCGTGGAACCTTGCGTCGTGTGCGCAAGTTGGTTCATTGGCCGGCGGCAGGTACACATCGGTCCCTCCGGCTGCTTCGATGTTCTCGGGGTGGTTCCGTTTCAGCCACCACCTTCCTCGCTCTCAACGACCGGCTCGGCGCGACGCTGCGACTCTCCTCCTGGGCAGGAGGAACGCAGGGCCACTGACGTGCCCGATCAAGCAGAGGGGGGGCTGTCTCTCCCCGATGACGCCACCCTGGAGGCGACCGTCGAGGGTGCTGAGGCCAAGATCCGCGCCCAGTCGTTGCCTCTTGCTGGCGCGCAGGCCGGCTGTCTGAGGAGGCAGAGCAGTGATCTGCGAACAGTGACCCAAAGGAGCAACGGGCCTCGACACGCGCGACCTCAGTTCTCAAGAGGTGGCGTCGCTGCATCTCGCACGAGCTGGGCTCTCCTCGACTGCTGGTGGCCCGATGCCGGGTGCACCTTGGGTGCCACGGGATTCGCTCAGAAGGAGTGACCTAGTGTATCGGGTTGCTGAACAGGAGCGAGTGGGAGCGATTGTGCGGTATGCCTAGGCCGACGAGTGGCTGCTGCAGCCGGGCGGCGCTCAGGGTTCTCGGGCGACTCGAGCTGCACGCCGCCGAAGTGGGCCGGCAGGTGCGAGCCGTCGCCGTGAGCGAGCTACCCCCGCTCCCGATGCTGATGGAGCCGGCAGTGGTGGAGCGCGGCAACCGGCACGCGGAAGCGATCTTACGCGCCTTTGTCAAACACATGCGAGCGAGGCGGCAGGAGATCGATCGGGAGTTCTTTCGGAGGGCCGCCGTCGAGCGAGCGGCGACCGGCTTTCCGCTGGAGCTAGCGCTTCATATCTATCGGATCTGTACGCACGAAGTGTGGCGGTGGTTGGTTCGCGAGGTGCATCGGATCCACGGGAGTGAGGCCGTGTTGATCGAGCTCACCGATGGCTGGTTTGGCTTCACGAATGTCGGAAGCGCGGCGCTCACGGGGGGATATGTACGGTTCGAAGCCGACCGCATCGCGGATCGAGATCGGACGCTGAGAGACGTTGTTGAGGAACTGATTGTTGGGAGCGCCGGAGGACGCGCGGCGCTCCCAGTGCGTGCCCGCGCGCTCGGACTGGATGTGACAGCGGCCATACAACTAGTGGTCGCGCAGTCGGGAGCGCCGGAGCCCCACCCTTTGACCGCGACGCGAGACCTTCTCTGCGAGGCGTTGCGGGGATCTGGGGGCGACATTGCGGCCGTGGTGCGAGGGACAGAGGTGATTGCGGTTCTGCAACATAAGCGCCGAGCGGAGTCTCGGGCACCCGCCGCGCCCTTGAAGGCGCTGACGACCGCCGCGAGCGCGACTGCCATCCGGGTGGGGATCAGTACGCTCTGTGACGGCCTTCCCGAGGTTCCACGCGGCTACGAGGAGGCCAGCGTAGCGCTGTCTCTCTCGTCACCGACAAACCCGGTGGTGAGCTTCGACGACGTGCGGATATTCGAATACCTGCTGACACGGGTCGATACATCGGCGCTCCGACTGATTCCCGCTTGGGTTCAGCGCCTGGGAAAGCCTGCCGGTCGCGTCGGCGGCCCGCTCGCGACAACTGCGCTCGCGTACCTTGAAGCGGGGTTCAACGTCGGGAAGGCCGCGCGGAGCCTACGCGTGCATCCAAATACCGTCCACTACCGACTGCGCAGAGTGACGGAGATTACGGGTTTGAACACGCGCCGGTTCAACGACATGCTCCAGCTCCTGACGGTGATCCGGCTGGCAGAGAGGGTGGGGCCGTCCAGCGGATGGCGCAGGATCGGTGCCATGATGGTATCTACGCGGACAGACGCGAGGGCATAGGCTGAAACCGCGGTACCTACGGTGGTCCAGCCGCCTGCTGTGTCCACTCGGCAGCGGCTCGGGTGGCAGTAGGGCGGGCCGTCGAAAGTCCTCCAGATCGAATCTCGCAGACCGGACCGATGGCGAAGATATTCCTTGATCAGCTGACTCGCATGGTTGATCAAGTGACGTCGGGACGGATCGGTGACGTCCCCGTAGAGGTAAGCACTTCTTCAGCGGCGCGGCGGTATACGCGAACGGAGGGATCTGCGCCTCGCTCACTCCGCGGGCTTCGGGATCAAGTTGCCGAAGGAGTCACGCGACAGCCTTTTGGAGCGCCGTGGCGCGGAGCCTCTGAGGTACTTGCCAAAGGCCCGGTGAAGAACGGGTACGTCCACGTCACCGGGCGTGCATTGCGGGGATCGAGCAGGGCTTCGAGCCGACAGCTCTGCGGTGCGTGATATCATGGCGTTGCCGACGCGGCGTATCGCTTGTAGGGCATCGCGCCACGGCGTAACGCAGGCCTACTACTTGCTACTTGCGGGTCGCCTCTTGCCAAAGCCCGACGCGTGCACCGGTAGGATCGGCGATGACACTCAAGGTGCCGAAGCCCCCGAACTTCTGACAGTCGACTTCGATCGTGGCCCCGAGCGCACGTGCCTTTGCAGTGGCTGCGTGCACGTCCGTCACCCCGATATACGCGAGCCAGCTCGGTGGGCTGGCCTTTGAGGTCGTCATGGCACCGAAGGTTGAGCCGTCTGAGGTGATGAGGGCGTACTCGTCAGACGCCACCGGTACCTCCTTGTACTCCCACCCCAGGAGCGCGGCGTAGAACGCCCGTGCCTGCCGCGTATCGTTCGTGTGCAGCTCGGTAAAGACGAAGCGCTCTGCGGTCATGAGACACCCTCCTTGCGGTCGCGATGGCGGACCAGCTGGCTCACGATCAGCACCTGGCTCACCACCAGGAGCGGCACGTAGAACGTTAGGAGATACCAGCTCCATCCGATGAAGAACTGAAACATCTGCACCGCGACGGCCCGTGCCGTGCCGATGATCAGGTCCGCGATGCTGACGATGCTAAACAACCAAACGAGGCCGATGGCGCCGGGTCTGCGGCGTCGGAGCGCCGCAAGCGCCATCAGCGCCGCCACGGCCGACGAGAGATCGCCATATGCGACGGTGGCTACGACGTCCGCGGGAATGCGCGGGTCCGATTGCCCAGGCGCGAAGAGCGCCAGCGGCGCATAGCGGAAGACGTGGACCCAGAGCAGGGGCGCGAGGGCCGATTCGGTTGGCCTCGTAGCGAGCCCCGGGACCACGTACCAGCGCGCGAGCAGCGCGAAGGACACGACGCTCAGCGTCGACTCAACCGCGAGGGCAGCGAACCGCTCATCGGCGATCCGCCGCGTTTGGGTGCACCAAGAGGGTGCCAACCACGTCTGCCTTCAGGAGTTCAGCGCGGACCCCACGGCCGTCCCGCTCGTGGAGTGGCGGACGCCCGCCGCCGCGCTCGGGCTCACATCCCATGCACCCGCTCCGGGAAGATCTTCACCGTGATGCGGACCTCCCCCGGCTGGCGGAACGGGTACCGATCCTCCCCGAGGTACCGCTTCGCCAGCGCGTCGATATGCGCGTCGGCGCCTTGCTCGGTGATCTCGGCGACCCGGCCACACACCTCGACGTGGCGGTAGGGGTTCTCGGGATCCTGGATCGAGAGCGCCACTCGGGGATCGCGGTCGAGGTGCCTCGCCTTGGCGCGTCCCCGCGCAGTGTTGAAACGCACGTGGCGCCCGTCCCAGTCGACCCACACGGGCGTCACATGCGGCGCGCCGCCGGGGCCGAGCGTCGCTACATGCGCGAACGCCCGCTTCTCGAACAGGTCAAGGTATGCGTCCGGAATCTCGGCCATCGAGGAGGACTCCCTTCTGATAGCCAGTCCAGATGGCGATCAGTGCGCGCGTAGCCACGCAAGCGCCTCGTCGCGGGCCAAGAGCCATTTCGTGGGGAACACGGCCGGCCCGTCGACAGCCTCGCGTCCCGCCTCGGGGAAGCCGCTCGGCATGACAAAGGCGAACTTGCGGACGCCAGCCGCACCATAGCGGGGAATGATGTGCGCGTCGCGCCACGCCATGATGCCGTCGCCAAACTTGTGGCAGAAGTCGCGAGCGTCGATGAGGAGGCCCCGAGGCCTCCCCTTCTCCGCTTCCCAGGCGAAGAGGCAAAGGCTGGCCATGAATCCCCCGTCGGTCATATGCGCCGTCGACGGCAACCACTGAAGCTCCAGAACGTCCGCGTCTCGGATGATGATTCCCCACTCGTTGCGGATCACCTCGTTGGGCATCGGTCGACTCTCCTCTGATGCGACTGACCTCGGCCAAGCGCTGCTGTCCCTCGCGGACGCTCAAGTCGACTAACGGTCCCGACCTGGACTCAGCACAGGGATGCTCGTCACTGCGGTTCGCCGATATTGTCGGCCGCACCCTACAGGCCAAGAGATGGTGCTGTAAAGAGTGAACAGGGATTGTGGTTGCTACCAAGTACGGACGGGTAGAGCTTGTGCAATATGCACTACCGACCGGCGGGCCGCGCGCTCACAATCCTCGGGCGATTCGCGCGATTCGGAGCGGAAAGGGCTAGGAAGCAGGGGCTGTCGCCAAGAGCGAGCAGCCCGCCGGGCTCGTCGCTCTGGGCCAGCGGTACGTCTGCTGTGCCTGGGCGACGACCACCCGCAGCAGCGACGTCGTCAGACCCTTCCTTCCGAGCGACTCCCCGTCAGCCGCGCGGGCGAACACCTGAGTACCGGGGGGGCGCAGATCAAGCAGATCAGGTCGAGCTAGGGGTGCAAGAGGCGATCCTCGCCATCGCCGTGAACATCGAGAGAGAAGAACGATGCACACGTACCCTCCTCACGATTGGGAGGATCGAACGCCCCGCAGGCGACCGATTGTGCGGAGCAACATCCGCAGCAGGGGGGTGGCCAGCGCAGACAGGGCGCGAGCCATGATCCCTACGTGTGGCGTGTGCACCGCCGACGTAAACCGATTGATGGCGAGGTCGCGGCGGAGATCGACGCTGAGCGCCGCAAGAGGTGGTTCGAGGGGAATGCCGGTGCCGTCGGCGATGCGCACCATACGTTCGAAGGTCGCAGCCACCGCGGCCGCATCGACGAAGGCTGCCTCGCCGATTTCCTCCCGTAGCGCTTTTCGTGCCGCAGCGAGCACTACAGGATCGCCACTCACCACTGCCTCGCTGAAGCGCACGAGCGCCGACGCGTGCGGGACGCCGCTCGATACCGCCGCCGTACCGTCCACGATCGCGATGGGATCCACTCGCTGCCCCATCATCTCGCCACTCGCACGGAGCAGCAGCGCGTGCGCTGCCGTTCAATAGAAACACTCGCGGAGCGCCGACACGCGCCCCGCGATGAGTTCCATCTGTGCGCGCGATAGCGAGCGCCCCACGGCGAAATCCATCATCTGTAGTTCAGAGAGATACTGGGCCGCGCTGAGTTCGCGGAGTTGGCGCACCTCGTCGGGAACGAGGCTGAGGGCCCGAACCACGTTGGCCGTTCGGCTATCGCCGAAGAGGCCTTGCTCGAGGCCGCGAGCGTCCGCGGCCGGGATCATCGGGACCCAGGCCCCCTCGTTGCGGGCCTGCGTCGGGCGATAGCATGAGGGCTCACCAGCCACCGGCTCGGGGAGCGCATGGAGCGGCACACCGATGCCGTGGCAGAAGCTGTCGATGCTCACCACCGTGACAACGACACCGAGGAGCTCAACGTAGTGCCCGTCCGACGCCACGGCGCGCACGCGGTCGAACCAGTCACGCGAGAGGCGCCCGGGGTCGGTTGTCAGGCGATGCACCGCATCGACGATCTCGTCAGGCAGCGTCGAGGCGCGGGCGTGCGGTCCGGGGACGGTGTTCGGGGACAGCGCGGCCTTTCGCTCCCGGCAGAGCGAGCACCGCCACGCCGCCCGTACCTCGCGGGCGATCGCGACTCGCTCGGCACCAGTCCACCAGGTCCCAGGTCTGCCGAGGCGTTCCCACGCGTGGGCGTGGGCTATTCGGAGGTCGTCGCGCACGACGACCGGCGCGGAGGAATCGTCGACTGGCACTGTGGTCACTTACTCCTCCAAACCGCCTTAGCGGCTCGCAATAACCGCGTCCATCTCGAGCCGCCTGGCCCGTGCACAAGGTATGGGGAGGGGCCGATGCCGCAAGCGTCGCCGCCACCTCCATCCGCGCATGGCGAGGCCAGGACTACCGTGTGTACCACGCCCCGATGGACGCGTGTGATGCCGAGGCGCTCGATCTTCTGATCGCCGGCGAGCCGTTCGGGGTCATCTACACGGCCTTCGACGATCTGGCGCCTCTCGAGGGCGCCCAGCGTGCTACGCCGCAGTTCGCGCGTTGGCTCGAGGGACGGCATCATCGCCCGCGTGGATTGATCCGAGCGGCGCTACCCCTTCCGACGAGCAGCAAGAATCGCCTTCACCAGGTCCTCCGGGACCCCCGCGGGCACCGGGTCATGGAGGTCCTGGAACGCGCTCTTAGTGAGCTTCACCGTCTCTCGATAGGTCGTAGGGTAGGCGGCGCATTCCGGGCAGGCCGCGAGGTGCTCTTCGAAACGCCGTCGGACCTCGTCGGAGAGTTCTCCATCGAGGTACGCCCCGAGGAAGTCTACGAGCTCGCGACACGTCGTCCCCACCTCACAGCTCGCCGAGGAGCGTCTCGATCTCCCGCTCGGTCTCCGTGTAGCGCCCCTCCCCGACCTGAACGAACCGGATCTTTCCCTGCCGGTCGATGAGGTAGATGGCGGGCCATGCGCTGTTGCCATAGCGGCGCCACGTCGCGAAGTCGCCATCGACGGCGACCGGGTACGAGATACCATGCTCGCGGACGTATCGCTCGACGGTTGCCACATCGCGCTCCGCGGGTGTCTCCGGCGAGTGCACGCCGATCACGACGAGCCCCCGATCCGAGTACTTTGTGTGCCACGCCTTCACGTGAGGCTCGACGTTGCGGCAGTTGTAACAGCCAAGAGTCCAGAACTCGAGCAAGGTCACGTTCCCCGTCAGAACGACCACGTGCTTCGGCTCGGTGTTGATCCACGTCTCGGCGCTGATCTCCGGCGCGGACCGGACTGGGCCCGCCCCGCACGTCTCGGAACTCAACAAGGCGGTGATCAGACAAGCTCCGAGACGTTGTAGGTTCACGCGTGCCCTCATCGTTGAGCTCCCGAGCATCTACGGGCGAAATCCCGATCGCAGGAAGTCCACACCGGACTGGTGGCAACCGGTGCACACGCCGAGCCCCCGGCCAAACGAAGCCGCGCGATTGGTGCCGTCGAGGGTCTCGTAGAAGACCCAGCCGCGTCCGGATCCACCGCTGTTCGGCCGCACCTTGATCATGACCGAGAAGCCCGCCAAGCGGTCGACGTCGTCGAAGTACGGCTCTTTCACCATGGCCGCGCCCCTTCGAAACGTAATACGGCCCGCACGGAGATCATCGACGAGGGTCGGGTTGTAGTACGTGCGAACGTTGGCTCCGTGGACACGCCCTTCGGCAGTCGACGGGCGCACCTCGGGCTCACCCACGAATCGCTCGCCATAGGCGCTGGCTTTCAGCCACCGGAGGAGCGCACGTTTCCCGCGCGGCGGCAGGTCGCTCCTTGCGGCCGCCGGTGATGTGAATAGCGTCGCGACTACCACGGCAATACCGATCGTTCGTGGCCTCGCTCGCCGCATCAGGGGGACCAGTTCCGCGCGAGATCCTCGAAGCAACGGATGGCGAGCGTCGTCCAGCCCTGGTAGCGCGCGCCGATCCCTCGGCCGCTGTCACCACAGAAGTACTCGCCGAAGGTGACGAGGTCGCGCCAGTGCGGATCGTCACGGAAGCGCGGGTCCCGGCCGTGGCACGGTCGGCCGCCATCGGCGTCCGGGACGAACAGGCCCGCGAGCCGCCGGGAGAGCTCTCGCGCCACCTCGCGGAGGTTCATCATTCGTCCGGAGCCCGTCGGGCACTCGACGCGCAGCGTATCACCGTAGAAGTGGTGATAGCGCTCGAGCGCCTCGACGAGCAGGTAGTTCACCGGGAACCAGACCGGGCCGCGCCAGTTGGAGTTGCCGCCGAAGAGCGTGGTGTCGGACTCGGCGGGCGTGTAGTGGACCCCGTACTCCTGACCGTCGACCGCGAGCACGAAGGGGCGCTCGCGGTGCACCTGCGAGAGGGAGCGGATGCCGTGCGGCGAGAGGAACTCCTTCTCGTCCAGCATGTAGCGGAGCGTTCGCTCCAGCCGCTCCCGCGACGGGATCGCGAGCAGCCGGTGCCCGTGATCGGCCTCCGCCAGCGTGACGTAGCGGGCGAGGTCGGGCCGGTTCTCGAGGAACCACCGCATCCGCTTGGAGAATGCGGGAAAGCGCTCGAGCACCGCCTCGTCGAGGACCGTGCACGCCATCAGCGGGAGCAGGCCGACCATCGAACGGACGCGGAGTGGGATCACCCGGCCGCCGAGCTGCAGCTGGTCGTAGTAGAAGCCGTCCTCCGGGCACCAAAGGCCGGTGCCGCCGAACGTGTTCATCGCGTCGACGATGGCGATGAAGTGCTCGAAGTACTTGGACGCCATGTCCTCGCACGCCGGGTCCTCCCGCGCCAGCTCGAGCGCCATCTCGAGGAGCGTCACGCAAAAGAAGCCCATCCACGCCGTCCCGTCGGCCTGCTCTAGGGCGCCGGCGCCCGGCAGGGGACGGGAGCGATCGAACACGCCGATGTTGTCGAGGCCGAGGAAGCCGCCGCCGAAGAGGTTGTTCCCGCGCGTGTCCTTGCGATTCACCCACCAGGCGAAGTTGAGCGCCAGCTTCTGGAAGACGCGCGACAGGAAGACTCGATCCCGGCTGCCGCGCGGCCCCGTCATCTTGTAGACCCGCCACGCCGACCACGCGTGCACCGGCGGGTTCACGTCCGAGAAGGCCCACTCGTAGGCGGGAAGCTGCCCGCTCGGATGCATGTACCACTCGCGTGTGAAGAGGATGAGCTGCTCCTTCGCGAAGTATGGATCGATGCGTGCGAATGGGATCATGTGGAAGGCGAGGTCCCACGCCGCGTACCACGGGTACTCCCATCCCTCGGGCATCGAGATGACGTCGCGGTTGTAGAGATGCCCCCACTCCGAGTTGCGTCCGGTCCGGCGGCCGGGGGGCGGCGGCGGCTGCGCCGGGTCGTCCTCGAGCCAGTCCTTCACGACGTAGTGGAAGAACTTCTTTGACCAGAGGAGGCTCGCGTAGGCCTGCCGCACGACGGCCTGCTCCCCCTCGCCCAGCGCCGCAGGGATGTTCCTGGCGTAGAATGTGTCGGCCTCGCGAATGCGCTCCACAAAGACGCGGTCGAACTCGGCGCCGGCGGCCGGGCCGCCGGCTTCTCCGTCGGCGGTGAGGCGCAAATGGAGCACCACCTGCCCGCCGGCCGGAACGTCCACGACGTAGTGAGCAGCGGCCTTGGTGCCCTCGGTCGCGGGATTCACCGCGTCGGTCCTCCCGTGGACCACGTACTCGTGGAAGGCGTCCTTCACGTACGGGGATGAATTCGGCGCACCGAACAGTCGGGCGACGTTCGTCTCGTTGTCGGTGAAGAGCAGCTTGGGGTTCTCGTCGGCGACCAGGCGGTAGCAGCCGAGCGAGGCGTGCTCGGCAACGATCGTCCCCGCGTCTGCCCGCGCAAGCCGTGGCTTCGGCCAGTATCCCTCGCCGGAACGGCCCCAGGACCACGTGTTACGGAACCAGATCGTCGGGAGGACGTGGAGCGACGCGGTCTCCAGCGCGCGGTTCGCGATCGTGAGTCGGATGAGGATGTCCTCGGGCGCCGCCTTCGCGTACTCGGCGGTCACGTCGAAGTAGCGGTCGTCGTCGAACACGCCCGTGTCGACGAGCTCGAACTCGGAATCGCCCTTCCCGCGGCGGCGGTTCTCGTCGACGAGCCACGTGTAGGGGTACTCGCGCTGCGGGTACTTGTAGAGGGCCTTCAGGTACGAGTGCGTCGGGGTCGCGTCCAGGTAGAAGTAGCACTCCTTCACGTCCTCGCCGTGGTTGCCCTCGGGGCCGGTGAGGCCGAAGAGGCGCTCCTTGAGGATCGGGTCCTTTCCGTTCCACAGCGCGAACGCGAAGCACAGCCTGCCCTCGCGGTCAGTGAGACCGAGCAGCCCGTCCTCCCCCCAGCGATAGGCCCGGCTCCGCGCGTGGTCGTGCGGAAAGTAGTCCCAGCTGGTTCCGTCGGGCGAGTAGTCCTCACGTACCGTTCCCCACTGGCGCTCGGCCAGATACGGCCCCCACCGCTTCCAGTTGCGCTTACGGGTGGCATCCTCCCTCAGCCGAAGTGTCTCCGCATCGTCACGCGAAAGGCGATCGGTCATGGCTCTACGACCTCCAGACTGTGTCCGTCGGGATCACGCACCGTGATCCCCCTCGCGAACCCCAGCTCGTGCCCGGGCATGGCGACCGGTCGGTTCGGCCCCACGCTCGCCAGCGCCGCCTCGTCCCGAGCGATGAGCCGCGTCTGCCAGTGGACGAGATCGCTCGCGCGCTCATGGGCGGGGAACGCTCGTCCGTTCCGAGGAGCGAGGTATTCGAGGAATTCGATGCCGGGCCCGTCGGCAGCTCGGAGGCTCGTGATCCGCAGATGAGCACCACGGACGGCGTTCAGACGTTCCTGCTCGGGGCCGGAATTCTCGCTCCTGCCCGCGACCTGGAAGCCGAGGCGGTCGCGATAGAACGCGAGGCTCTTCCGGGTGTCGCCGACGGCGATAGCCGTGTGATCGATACCGAGGAAGAGGCGGTCGGTCGGCTGCTGCCAGCGCGGATCCCCCTTCCCCGGCGGGAACCAGATGAGCTCGAGCGGATGACCGTCGGGATCGCGGAAGTAGAACGCACGGATCCCGCCGGCGTCGGGATTCCAGTCCGGCAGCCGCTGTGGTTCGGGGGACACGTGCGTCACGCGCTGGTCGTGGAGCGACTTGTAGGCGCGGTCCATGTCGCTGACGACGATCGCCACGTGCTGGAACCACCGGTCGTTGCTGCGCGCATCGACCGGGGCTGGCCTCCCTCTCGGCGCCAGGTACTCCGTGAGCTCGAGGGACTCCTGACCGAGCCGCAGTCGGACGACCCGCATGCGAACCGGGAAGAGGTCGCGCAGTTGCTCGTACGCCTCACCCGCGACTTCGACGTCGCTCACCGACGTGAACCCGAGGACGCGGGTGTAGAAATCGACCGAGCGGTCCATGTCCGCGACGGTCATCCCAACCGCGTCGACCGCTCGGATGCGGGGCTCCCCCGCCCACGCACGCGCCGACAGGAGGACGCACGCGAGCAGAAGAGCGCGACGCTTCACCCAAGCCGCTCCCGCAGGTGATCGCCGACCCGCAGCGCGTTCGCCATGATCGTAAGCGCCGGGTTCACGGCCGAGCTCGACGGGAAGAAGCTGCCGTCGACGACGTAGAGGTTGTCGACGTCGTGCGCCTTGCAGTGGATGTCGAGGGCCGACGCCTTCGGATCGCGTCCGAAGCGCACGGTCCCATTTTGGTGCGCCACGCCGGCGAGCGGGATGCGGCCGGGAACGTACGCCCGGAGCGGGATCAGATGCTCGTGATCGCACTCGATGTGCTCGAGCAAGCCCTTCAGCTTCGCGGCCAGGCGCCGATGTGACTCCTCGTTGTTCGCCGTGTAGGTGAGACGGATCGTGCCGTCGCCGTCGACCGTGACGCGGTTCTCAGGATCCGGCAGGTCCTCGGTGGTCATCCAGAACGGCACCGCGTGCTCGGCCATCTTCTCGAGCGTCATGCCCGGGACGATCCGCGGCGCGCCCTGCTTCAGCACGTTGCCGTCGATGTTGCCCATGAGCGAGATGTGGCCCATCGGGTACTCCCACTCCCTGGTGGCGAAGTAGAAGTCGTTGAGGCCGAGCGTCTTGTTGAGCCGCGTCGGATTCGGGTGGCGCGAGATCGCGAGGAACATCGAGTTCACGTGGCACATGTAATGACGGCCGACCACGCCCGACGAGTTCGCGAGCCCGGTCGGGTGCCGGTCCCCCGCCGAGCGGAGCAGGAGCGCCGCCGAGTTGATCGCGCCGGCCGACACGACGACGATGCTGCCGCGATACGTCTCCCGGGCGCCGTTGTGCTCGATGTGCACGGCCGCGACCTCGCGGCCCGTTCCGCTCGTCTCGAGCCGCGACACGAAGGCGTTCGTCACGAGCGTCACGTTCGGGTGCTCGAGCGCCGGATCGACACACACGACCTGCGCGTCGGCCTTCGCGGAGACGAGACAGGGGAAGCCGTCGCACGTCCCGCAGCGGATGCACTTGCTTGTGCGCGGGTTCTGCTCGTCCAGCATGAGCCCGATCGGGATCGGGAACGGCCGGTGACCCTGGCGCTCGAGCCCGTCGAAGATCCCCTGCAGACGGGGCTCGTGGCTCACCGGCGGATACCGGTAGGGCGCGCTCGCGGGCGGCTCGGTCGGATCCGACCCGCGCTTCCCGTGCACATGGTAGAGGTTCTCGGCCTCGGTGTAGTACGGCTCGAGATCCCCGTAGCCCACCGGCCACGCCGGCGACGTGCCGTCCACGTGCCGCAGCTCGCCGAAGTCCTCGTTCCGCATCCGAAGCAGTGCCGCGCCGTAGAACTTGGTGTTTCCGCCGACGTAGTAGTGCGCACCCGCATGGAACTCCCTGCCGTTCTTGTCGCGCCAGGCCTCCGTGATGTTGTAGCGACCCTCGACGACGACGCTGTGGGAGTCCCAGTTCTCGCGCTCGCGCGGCACGTAGTCGCCGCGTTCGAGGATCAGGATCTTCTTGCCGGTTGGCGCCAGCCGGTACGCGAGGGTGCCGCCTCCCGCTCCGGACCCGATGATGATCACGTCGTAGTGCGTCTCGGCCATGAACCACCTCCGGGAGCGGCGGACTCTCGGACTCAGACTCGCGCTCGCCGCGCCATCGGCGCGGCGGCTGCCGGCTCGCCAGCGCGGAGCTGGGCGACACGAGCGATCGCCCGGTCGAACGACATCGGACCCGGACCGTCGGTGCCGAGCCACACGAGGAGCGCGATGTACGAGAACTCGAGCAGGCCGACGAGGCTGCCGATTCCGTCGACGTTCTCCCACTGCGCCGTACGGATCGCCACGCACATCGTCACGATCAGCGGGACGACGGCGAAGCGGGTGGCGAGCCCGAGCAGCAGGAGGCCGCCGCACACGAACTCGGCGGTCGAGGCGAACCGGGCCTGGAACGCCGGGTTTGGGATGCCGAGCTCGGTGAAGTAGCCGGTGACCTTCTCGAGGTCGTGGAGCTTGCCCCACCCCGACTGGAAGAAAACCAGGCCCACGGTCAGTCGGGCCATGGTCGGGGAAAGCCAGCGCAGGGCATCGCCGATGCGCTCCGCGAGCCTCGCTGCCGCCGTGGCCAGTGCCGCTATCCGATTCATGGCGTTCCTCCGTGCCGGCGTTCAGCTGGCGGGCCGAACTCGTACGATCTGATGCCGCCGGCGCGATCTGTGTTACGACGTGCGAACTGATCGGTTCCCATCGCCCGCCTGCTTTGTCAGAAGAAGATGCCTCCGTCGCGGCAAAGGTCGATCGTGGCGGGGGCTTCCGCTACGCTCGGTAAGAGCCGCTGCTATAGACCAGCTATTCGATGCCGTAGCCGATTCATCGCTTCGCGCCCTTCCGGAGAGCGACCGACAGTGTCAGGCCGCCTCGTCGTAGGATGAATGTGCTGAGCAAGCGCATCGCGTGCGCTTCCTCTACGGGCGAATCCCGGGAATCTTCAGCCGCACGCGATACAGGCCCGTGCGCGCGGTCATGTAGAGCGTCCTCCCATCCTCGTCCCCCCATGCGAAGTTGGCGGGCAGCTCGGGCGCCTTGATCGTGCCGAGGTGCGTTCCCGCCGGGGAGATGATCCAGGTTCCTCCCGGCCCGGAGACGTAGAGGTTCCCTTTCTGATCGATCTTCATGCCGTCGAGCGCCTGCTCGCCCGGCTCGCTCGTCATGTCGAAGAAGACCTCGCCGTGGGAGAGCGTGCCGTCCGGCTCGACGCGGTAGCGCATCACGACCTTCTTCTTCACGTCCCAGTTGTCGACGTAGAAGTACTTCTCGTCCGGCGAGAACACGAGACCGTTCGGACCGAGCAGATCGGTGGTCAGCAGCTGCACCTTCCCGTCGGCGACTCGGAAGACGCCGCTGTAGGGCAGTTCCTTCCGCGGATCGTCGAAGAACTTGGGCAGCCCGAAGGGCGGATCTGTGAAGTAGAGCGCGCCATCGGACTTGTAGACGAGGTCGTTCGGGCTGTTGAGACGCTTGCCCTCGTAGCGGTCGGCGAGCACGGTCAGCTGCCCGTTCTTCTCGAGCCGCGTGACGCGGTGATTGCCGTGCTCGTTGATGGTGAGCCGGCCCTCCCGGTCGAGCGTGAGGCCGTTCGAGCCGGGCTGCCCGTACTCCGCGATGTCCGAGCCGGTGTAACCGCTCTTCGTCCGGAAGACCGACAGCTCACCGTCGGGCGTCCAGCGGTAGATGCGGTTGTCGTTGGGGTCGCTGAAGAGCAGGTAGCCGCCGTCGCGCACCCACACCGGCCCTTCGGTGAAGAGGAACCCGCCGGCGAGCTTCTCCAGGCGGAGCGGGCTCGGCACGATCTCATCGAGCGCCGCATCGAGGCGGACCACCTCGCCCACGTTCTCTCCGGGCTCGGGCGCCTTGTAGAAGTCCAGCGTCGCGGACTTGACCCAGACGAAGTTGTCGGGGCTCGCGGAGATCGGGCCGTTCATCCCGAAGATCGCGAGCTGGATGCGCCGCCCCGGCTTCACGCCGCGCCCGACGATCACGCGGTTCGGGGCGTTGAAGCCCGCCACCACCGCGCCGCCTTTCTGGCCGAGCACGGGCGCCAGCTTCCCGTCGACCCACACCTCGGCGTAATCATCGATGACGATCTCGAACGCGACCGTGGACCCCATCGGGTCGAAGGTCCCGATGCGTTCCGGGATGGTGACCCCGATGCGGTACCAATTGAAGCAAACCTTTCCCGTGGATCGGCGCGCATCGAGGGCCGTCGGCTCGATCGCTTCCCAGGCGGAGTCGTCGAAGTCCGCGGCGCCGGCCTTGGGCGTATAATCGTACGTCTTGATCGGCGCTCCCGAGGGCTTCAGGTCGGGCCCGGGGCCCTTGGCTTCCACCTCGACGATCTTGGCGTCGCTGTAGCGCCACTGCCCTTTCACGAGTCGAACGCCCTCGGCCGTGCGCAGGTCGACGAGCGCGTCCGGTCGCCCGAAGGGACGAACGAGTGGTGTCGGCAGTGCCGCAGCCGGCGTCGCGAGCGCGATCGCGACGAACGAGGTCACGACGAGTGAGGCCGCGCGCATGATATTCACCGAACCTTGACGACGTAGTAGAGCACCGGCCCGTCGACCTCCTTGAACCAGTGCGGAGTGCCGTTCGGCACGATGATCACGTCGCCCTTTCCAAGGCGACGAGTGTCACCGTCTTTGACCGCCGTGCCGCGGATCTCGTCCGGGGCCGTCGTCTTCCCGTCAACCACCGTGCCGCCCGTCACGAACGTCGTCGAACCCTCGAGCACGTAGATGATGTCGGTGTCCTTGACGTGCACCTCCGCCTGGCCCGCGCTGTCGCGCCGGCTCGCATGGACCATGTAGTTCCTGCCGGCACCGTCGAAGAGCTCCGCCCCCTTAGCGAAGGCCGCCGAGACTTTCTCGGCGGGGAAGTAGGTCACCTCAGCGCCGAGAGCCGGCGCGACGGTCGATATCAGGAATGCGAGGAGCATCCATGGAGCGCGCATGAGATCCTTCTTACTTGAGCGCGGCCGCGCCCGCCTTGGCGACTTCTTCGTCTCGCTGCTGGTTCGTCGCCCCGCTGACCCCGATCGCCCCGACCACCTTGCCATCGACCTCGATGGGAATGCCGCCCTGCAGCGGCGTGAAGTCCTCGAGCGCGATCATCGGCGTACGGCCGTTCCTGATGATCTCCTCGAAGGCAGCCGTAGGCTTCTTGAAGAGCGCGGCGGTCCGCGCCTTACCGATGGAGATGCGCGCGCCGGCCGCGAAGGTGTTGTCGAGGCGCTCGAGGTACATGAGGTTGCCGCCGTCGTCCACGACCGCGATCGCCGCGCCCTCGTTGTGCTGCATGGCGTCGGCGGCAGCCGCGGCCGCGGCTTTCTTCGCTCCCTCCAGCGTGAGGACCTTCTTGTCTGCCAGCTGTGCCGCGCTCTCCGTCGCGATTGCACCGAGCAACAACAGCGTCATGGCGAGAAACGTCGATGCGAGCGTTTTCATCCTCGATGGTCTTCCCTTCTTCACCCGGGGGGCAGCAGACGCTGGCGAATTCGTGGATTACGACCGGTGAGATGCCGCTCTCGCGTGCCGGTTTCGGGAATTGCCGTTTCGGGGCCCCACCAAGGCGTCGACGTCCCCGCCCCCGGAGCGCCGCATCAGCGGTCGACGAGCACGGTCAAGTCGAGGCGCAGCACCTCACCGACGGACCATGCCTGGAACGGGCAGCCACCCGGTGAGTGCGGCGGGTCCCCGTCGGCAACCTCGGGGAGATGTCCCAGGCCGGCGTCGTCGAGATGGAGGAGTAGAGGTTCGAGAAAACGGGCACGCGCCTCGCCCTTCGCCTGCGTCGTGCCCCCGCGAACGCGCACCCAGGCCTCCAGGAAGGGACCCATGAGCCACGGCCAGACGGTGCCTTGGTGGTAGGCTCCGTCGCGCTCGCGGACAGCGCCCCGGTAGCGAGGGGTGTAGCCGGGCTCATCAGGCGCGAGGGAACGGAGGCCGAGCGGCGTCAGCAGCCGTGCCTCGACGGCGTCAACGACACGCCGAGCTCGCGCACCGTCGAGCACGGCGAACGGGAGACCACCGACCGCGAAGATCTGGTTCGGGCGAAACGTCGGATCGACGGTGCCTCGCCGGTGGTCTACATCGATGACGTCGTGGAGCGACCCCGCTGCCTCGTTCCAGAAGCGGTCCTCGAACGCCGTACGACCCCTCGCGTAGACGTCCGCCCAACGCTCGGAGAAGCCGCTCCCGATGCGGAGCGCATTCAGCCAGAGGGCTTGGACCTCGACCGGCTTCCCGATCCGCGGCGTGACGACCCGGTCGCCCACCTTCGCGTCCATCCAGGTGAGCTGCACACCCGGCTCGCCCGCCGCGAGGAGGCCGTCGTCGTCGGCATGGATGCCGTATCGAGTACCGCGACTGTAGCCCGAGAGGATCGCGTCGATCGCCGCCTCGAGCGTCTGACGGTCTCGCGGGGTGATGCGCTTGGCCACCTGCAGGAAGTCGTGGACGGCCACCGCGTACCAGAGCGCGGCATCGACGGCGTTAAACTCTGGCGCCTCGCCGTGGTCCGGGAAGCGGTTCGGAAGCATGCCTTCGGATACCGCGCCGGCCCACTCGAGGAGGATCGCACGCGCATCCTCGAATCGACCCCTCGCCAGGCAGAGGCCACGCAGCGCGATGAACGTGTCGCGGCCCCAGTCGGTGAACCATGGGTAGCCTGCGACGATCGTCTTCCCCATCCCCCGACGGACGAGGTATGCGTCCGCCGAGCGGTGTAGACGAGTCGGGAACCGCCGTCGCCGTCGCTGCTCGGCGGCACGCAGGGTCGCGACGTCCTCTGCCGGCTCGTGTCCTTCCGTGGCGAGCATCAACACCGCTTCGCCCTGCGCGAGGTCCCACCGGAAGACCCCCGGGGAGGCCAGATCCTCCACGTGGTCGAGCCCCCGAGCGCGTTCCTCCGCGTAGAGGAAGTTCCGGTACCAGTCCGGCTGGTGGGTGTATGTCCCGTTCGTGCAGGCGATGATGGCTGGCAGGCCGGGATAGGGCCGGAAGACGACGCGCCCGCGGGTGACCTCAGCATCGAAGCGGAAGACC
>JACXTT010002308.1_pt1 | contig 30439 bp, 25 predicted proteins | sample 9270951 | NCBI WGS metagenome assembly JACXTT01 (sample SAMN15532306, study PRJNA645909) | rock metagenome | isolation source: weathered quartz diorite | place: Puerto Rico | collected 2017-06-21 | reverse complement strand
GCTTGTCGCGGTGGTTCCACGGCAGTTGCGCGAGTTTCATCTGCTTCGGACGGTCGCCTTCGATCTTGCGCTCGATCCACAGGAACACCTCGGTCCACACCGTCTGCGGACAGGTGAAGCCGCACCACACGCGCCCGGCGATGGCGGTGAACAGGAACAGCGACAGCGCCGAAATGACCAGGATCGCGGTGAGGAAGAAAAGATCCTGCGGCCAGAAGGTCCAGGCGAACAGGTTGAACTTGCGGTTGGGGAGGTCGATCAGGAACGCCTGCCGGCCCTCGCCCCAGTTGAACCACGGGAGAAAATAGTAGATGCCGAGCGTGAGCCCGACCATGGCCACGCGCAGGTTGGCGAAGACGCCGTGCACCTCGCGCGGATAGACGCGTTCGCGCTTGGCATACAGCGCCTCGGTGATCGCGTCCGCCTCGGCGATCGGGATGACGCGTTCGCGTGCGCCCAGGCGCTTGCGCGGCGGCGCGGGCGACGGCTCACGCGCCTTTTTTTCCGCTATCCGGCGCGCGATTTCCTCCTGCGATTCGGCCAGGGAAGGAACCCGCTGTTTTTCTTTTTTCTCGCCGCTGTTTTCTGTCTCCTCCCGCCCCGGTTCATCGGTATGCGGTTTCACTTTCAGTGCTTCTCCCCGCGCTCTCCCTCGATGGGATGCGACAGACTGTAAACGTAGGCGGCCAGCACGTGCACCTTGGCCTCGCCGAGGAATTCGGCGTGCGCCGGCATGCGCCCGCTGCGGCCCTTGTCGATGGTCTCCATGATGGTCTTCTTCGAGCCGCCGTAGAGCCAGATGTTGTCGGTCAGGTTGGGCGCGCCCATTGCCGGATTGCCCTTGCCCTCCGGACCGTGGCAGGCGACGCACAATTGCTGGAATTTCTCCTTGCCGAGCGCGGCCACGGTGTCGTTCACGCTGCGGCCGGAAAGGCTCAGCACGTATTCGGCGACGTTCGCGACGCCGTCCGGCCCGAGCACCGCGCCCCACGCCGGCATCGCGCCGGTGCGACCGTTCATGATCGAGGCCTTGATGGTCTGCGGATCGCCGCCGTACAGCCAGTCGTCGTCGCGCAGGCTCGGGAAACCCGGCCCGCCGCCGGCGTCCGACCCGTGACACACGGTGCAGTAGTTCATGAACAGGCGTTCGCCGGTCTTGAGCGCCTCGGGGTTTGCGGCCAGCAGCTTGAGATCTTCCTTGAGGTATTTTTCGTACAGCGGATTGAACTGCTTGTCGGCCGCGGCGATTTCCCGTTCATACTGGCCCTTCTCGGTCCAGCCCAGTATGCCGCCGAAGGTGCCGAGGCCGGGATACAGCACCAGATAGCCGATGCCGAACACCAGCGTGACGTAGAACATGTTCAGCCACCAGCGCGGCAGCGGATTGTTCAGCTCCTGCAGGTCCTCGTCCCACACGTGCCCCATGGTCTTGGGTTTTTCTTCGGTTTTCCGGCGCGGCCCGGTCATCCAGCGATTGAGCACGAACATGGCGATAATGCCCGCCACCACCGGGACGACGATGAACCAGTTCCAGAAACCGCTCGTGAAATCAGCCATGTTTCACCTCTTCGGAAACATCCGCCGGCTTGTCATCGTCTTCCAGCGGCAGGCGTGCCGCCGCGTCAAATTCTGTTTTGCGCCGCGAGCTCCAGGCCCAGATCACGATGCCGATGAACAGGACCACCAGCACCACCGTCCACCACGCATGAAAGATCGCGAGATTCATGTCACCTCCGCACCTTGATGGCCGTGCCCATGCCTTGCAGGTAGGCGATCAGCGCGTCCATTTCGGTCTTGCCTTCCAGCTCGGAGGGGCCGTTCTTGATGTCGTCCTCGGTGTAGGGCGTTCCCGGTCCGAACTTGTTGAACAGCCGCATCTTCCGCTGGATCAGGCTCGGGTCGATCTTGTTCTTCGCCAGCCACGGATAGCCGGGCATGATCGATTCCGGTACCACGTCACGCGGGTTCGTCAGGTGCGTGCGATGCCAGTCGTCGGAATAGCGCCCGCCGACGCGCGCCAGGTCCGGACCGGTGCGTTTGCTGCCCCACTGGAACGGATGGTCGTACACGAACTCGCCGGCCACGGAATAGTGGCCGTAGCGTTCGGTCTCGGCGCGGAACGGCCGGATCATCTGCGAATGGCACAGATAACAGCCCTCGCGCACATACACGTCGCGCCCCTCTATCTGCAAGGCGTTATAAGGCTTGAGGCCCTCCACGGGCTGGGTCGTCGAATTCTGGAAAAACAGCGGCACGATCTCGACCAGGCCGCCCACGGCGATCACCAGCACCGTGAGGATGATCATCAGGCCGACGTTGGTTTCGACTTTGTCATGTCCGGTTGCCATGCTCGTTCTCCCTCAGTGCGCCGCCGCCGGAGCGGGAATCGCCGCCACGACGGGTTTGGCGCCGGCAATGGTTTTCCACAGGTTATAGGCCATGAGCAGCATGCCGCTCAGGAAGAACAGGCCGCCCAGGGTACGCACGATATAGAACGGATGCATCGCCTGCACCGATTCGACGAAGCTGTAGGTGAGTGTGCCGTCCGGATTGACCGCGCGCCACATCAGGCCCTGCATGACGCCGGCGATCCACATCGACGAGATATACAAAACAATCCCGATGGTCGAGATCCAGAAATGCGTCTCGATGAGCTTGACGCTGAAGATCGGACGACCGAACAGGCGCGGGATGAGAAAGTACATGGCGCCGATCGAGATCATGCCGACCCAGCCGAGCGCGCCCGAGTGCACGTGGCCGATGGTCCAGTCGGTGTAGTGCGACAGCGCGTTCACGGTCTTGATCGACATCATCGGACCCTCGAACGTGGACATGCCGTAGAACGACACCGACACGATCAGGAACTTGAGGATCGGATCGGTGCGCAGCTTCTGCCACGCGCCGGACAGCGTCATGATGCCGTTGATCATGCCGCCCCAGGACGGCGCGAGCAGGATCAGCGAGAACACCATGCCGAGCGACTGGGTCCAGTCGGGCAGCGCGGTGTAGTGCAGGTGGTGCGGGCCGGCCCAGATGTAGGTGAAGGCCAGCGCCCAGAAGTGCACCACCGACAGGCGATACGAATACACCGGCCGTTCCGCCTGCTTGGGGATGAAGTAATACATGATGCCGAGAAAGCCGGCGGTGAGGAAGAAGCCGACCGCGTTGTGGCCGTACCACCATTGCACCATGGCGTCCTGCACGCCGGCGTAGATCGAATACGACTTGGTCCACGACACCGGCACTTCGAGATTGTTGAACACGTGCAGCACCGCGATGGTGAGGATGAATGCCCCGTAGAACCAGTTGGCGACGTAGATGTGGCTCACCCGGCGCTTGACCAGCGTGCCGAAGAACACCACCGCGTAGGCAACCCACACCAGCGTGATCAGGATGTCGATCGGCCACTCGAGCTCGGCGTATTCCTTGGAGCTGGTGATGCCGAGCGGCAGGGTCACGGCCGCCAGCACGATGACGAGCTGCCAGCCCCAGAAGGTGAACGCCGCCAGGCCGTCGCTGAACAGGCGCACGTGGCAGGTGCGCTGCACGACATAATAGGAGGTTGCGAACAACGCGCAACCGCCGAAAGCAAAAATCACTGCATTGGTGTGCAGCGGGCGCAGGCGGCTGAAGGTCAGCCAGGGAATGTCGAAGTTGAGCACCGGCCATGCCATCTGCGCCGCGATCAGCACCCCGACCAGCATGCCGACGATACCCCAGATCACGGTCATGACGGCGAACTGCCGGACGACCTTGTAATTGTAGGTTTCCTGTTGGGCCATAAGTCTCCCGTTATTCGAACCGGTGAAATTCAGAATGGGCTGCGCCTGCCGTCACCCCGGTCCGTGCACGCCGGGACCCCGGTGCCCAGGCAGCTTCGCCCTGTCGAAAAACCGCAATATATAAGAAAAAAAATGCTTGTTGTTGATGCAGATCAAGTCGCCCGGCGCCGCTCAGCCGGTGGAGACCGGTCCCACGCCGATGTCCCAGAGAATCACGGTCGCGGCGAGCACCGCCACCAGCGTCACCAGGCCCACGGCGAGCACGGCGCTGGAGAAAAGAAAACCGCGCTCCGCCGGAATCCCCATGATGATCGGCACGCCGGTATAAAGCAGGTAGACGGTGTAAGCGAGCACCGGCAGGCCGAGCAGCAGGTTCAGCCACAGCACCGGATACAGCAGCATGATGCCGGAGAGGAAAAGCGGTGTTGCGGTATATGCCGCCAGCGCGATGCACTGCGACAGCGTCTGTTTGGCGCCGTAGGTCTGCCCCATCCAGTGAATGAGCTTGCCGATAGTGAACACCGCGACCAGGATGGTGAGGTATGACAGGATAGCGATCGACAATGCGCTCTCGGGCGTGAGCTTGTGCACCTCGCGCGCGGCCACCTGCCAGCCGACCTGCGTGGTGCCGACATAGCCCGCCAGCGGCGGAATGGCAGCAAGCAACAGCACGTGGGAACAATAACACCGACCGATGGTGCAGTTCTCCTTGCGGATCGCCTTCCATTCGTCTTCCGGATGGGACAACAATCCCCATACGTGGCTCAGGATCATGCCGAATCTCCCGTCGATGCAATAGAAAATTGTCCGGCGCAGTTTCCTGCAAACCGTCGCGGGCGTCAATGCCGGGAGCGCGCCGGTTCGACTCGATGACGGATGCAAAAGCGGCGCGCGCCATCGGTTTTTTGTCGACGAAAACGAACGGCCGTTGTCGCCAAAAACCGACTAATTTACTCGGATGCGCGCGGCGCGGCGTCGCTGACTTCCCCGCGGCAAACATGCTGATGACACCGGCGGCGTTGCGCATGTCACTCCTTGCTGCGCCGCACGACATACGCCATGAGAGAGGCGATGATTCCGATCGTCACGGCGATCGTCGCGATCGAGAGAATGCCCACCCAGTCGCTCAGCAGCTGTTGAATCAAGGTCATGCGCGGCGCCTCCTGTCGGTACCGGAAACCGTCGCCGAGAAGTGTCGTCTAGAACCGCCGGCCGACTCCCACGAAAAACGCCCACGGGTCGATGGCCACGTCGAACTTGCCGAGCAACGACGAGTCCGCCTTGGTATCGATGTCCATGCGCCAGACCGAAACATTGAAAAACCAGTCCTTGTCGAGGTCCACGTCGACACCGGCCTCGGCCGCCAGGCCGAAGGAATCGTCCAGCTTGATCGAAGTGCCGGCCAGCGCCCCGGTCGTCTTCTCACTGAAGAACGCGGTGTAGTTCACGCCGACGCCCGCGTACGGACGCACGCCCGACTTCGGCGAAAAGTTGTAAAGCAGAATCAGCGTCGGCGGCAGCTCCTTGGTCTCGGCCACCTTGCCCAGGGTGTTGTGCGTGATGTCGTGGCGGAACGGCAAAGCGCCCAACAGCTCGACGCCCATGTTGTCGCCGAGCATGTAGGTGAAGTTGACGGCCAGGTTCGTGCTGCTGTCCGCCTCGACCTTGCCTCCGACGACCGGAACGGTGCCGCTTTCGCCGGTGGGTGCCACGTGGCCGAGGCCGCCGCGGATCAGCCAGTCGCCCTTCTGCACCGCGTGCGCCGGCGCGGCGCCGGCCGCCAGGCCGAGCGCGATCAATGCTCCAAGAATGTGTCGCTTGCGAGATACGGTGTGCATGCTCTATCCCCTCGTTGACCTTGATATGACTGAATCGAACCCTGGAATCCGGCGGCCGCGATTCGCGCGCGCCTTGTTCCATGGGCGGCATTTTCCGCGTCGTGCCCGGGCGAACACTGACCTGGGTCAGTAAAGCGGCGGTTTCCGGAAAACCGGCGGAGACGGCGGTAACAAACGAGGGACGACTCGATGGCCCGGTCCTTCGGGGCCGGGCGACGGGAAAGATGGAACGGGACGGAAATTACTTCGGCGGCTGTCGCGTCAGGCGCGCTTTCTCGCGAGACAGGCGCCGATGTCCTTGTCGGCTTCCAGCACGTGCGTGTGCAGCCAGGTCTTCATGAAATCCAGCGCCTGGCGCCCGGCGTCCGCGGTGCCGGACCTGATCCGCGCGCGGTACTGTTTCACCTGTTGCACCAGCTGCGCGTGATCCGAACGGTGCTGCGTCAGCTCCGGATAGTCGATCTGCTGCATCAGGCGCTCTTCTTCGGCGAAGTGATAGCCGGTGTATTCGAGCAGCTCGTCGAAAATCCGGCACAGCTCGACGCGGCGGGTCTGCCGCCGCCACGCGCTATGAAACCGGTTGCCGATGTCGAACAGTTGCCGGTGCTGCCGGTCGATGACCTCGACGCCGATGCGGTAACCCGGATCCCAGTCGAGCAACCCGGTCGGATCCCCGGCAACACGCGCGGGAAGCGGCCGCGGAGGCGCGGCACCGTCGCTGACGTGTCTGGGCGCATGTCCGGCCGCCGCGCCGGCGAGCGCCTCGAGGCGCGGCACGTCGACCAGCCGGACATGCCGCCGGTCGACCGCGAGCAATCCGTCCTCCTGGAAGCGGGTGAACAGCCGGCTCACGGTTTCGTCGGCGAGACCGAGATAATTGCCGATATCGATGCGCGACATGCTCAGACGATATTCCCGCGCCGCGAATCCGCGCTCGTGGAAGCGATCCGACAGACTCAGCAGGAACGCCGCGAGCCGCGCCGGCGCACTGTTCTTGGTGATCTGCATGATGTGCTTGTCGCGCAGGATCTCCTTGCTCATGATGCGCACCGTCTGGCGCATCAGGCTCGGTATCTGGGCGCCGAGGTTCTCGAGCTGGTCGAACGGAATCTCGCACACGCTCGAACGTTCGAGTGCCACCGCGCTGCAGCAGTGCGCACCGGAGCTGATCGCTTCCATCCCGAACAGCTCGCCCGGCAGGTGCAGTCCGGTGACCTGCTCGCTGCCGCCCTCGGTGAAGTACGAAGTCTTGAATGAACCGGACTTGACGGCGTAGATGGACACGAATGCATCGCCGGAACGGTAAAGATATTCGCCGCGCTTCACCGGACGGCGCCGCTTGATAATGCGGTCGAGCAGCGCCAGATCGGCGCTGCCGACGCCGATCGGCAGGCACAACTGGAACAGCGTGCAGTCGCGGCACTCGACCTTGAGCGTCGGCAGGCGTATCACGTTCATGGAATCGGCGATGGACATGGCGCACATATGGATGCTGACCCCCCGTTATCGTGTCATCACTGTTTATTTGGAATGGAATCCGGACGTCGCCGGCATTCCGGGGGGGCATTGTGACGTTTTCGCCGGGAGGAGTGTTGATGTAAATCAACCGCACGCCGGGAAACTGACCTGGATCAGGAAAAAGTCCGCTTGCCACCGGCCGGCGCGGCATGACGACCGCGCCGGCCGGTGGCGGTCAGTCGAGCCGTTCGGGCGCGCCGACCATGGAGGCGAGACGCGGCAGGTCGCGCAGGTGCACGTGCTTGCGCGTCACCTCGATCAGCCCCTGTTCCTGGAAGCGGGTGAACAGCCGGCTCACGGTTTCCTCGGCCAGCCCGAAATAGCTCGCGATGTCCTGGCGCGACATGCTGAGATCGAACTCGGTGGCGGAAAATCCGCGGCGTTTGTAGCGGTTGGACAGGCTCAGCAACAGCGCCGCCAGCCGCTCTTCGGCGCTGCGCTTGCACAGCAGCACCTGCAGGGCCTGGTCGTGCAGGATCTGCTTGCTCATGATGCGCAGCATCTGCCGCTGCACGTTGGTGATCACGCTGCCCAGTTCCTCCAGGCGGTTCAGCGGCAGCTCGCACACGCTGGAGGTCTCGAGCGCCACCGCGCCGCACTGATGCGTTTCGGTGTTGATCGCGTCGAGCCCGAGCAACTCGCCGGGCAGGTGAAATCCGGTTACCTGCTCGGTCCCGTCGCGGATCGGCGTGTAGGTCTTGATCGAGCCGGACCGGACCGCGTAAACGAACACGAACGGGTCTCCGGGACGGAACAGGTATTCGCCGCGCTTGAGCACGTGACGCCGCTTGATGACGCGGTCGAGCAATGCGAGATCCGGCGCGCCCAGCCCGACGGGAAGACAAAGCTGGAACAGGCTGCAGTCCTTGCAGGCCACCTTGAGCCCGTTGAGCTCGTTGAGGGAAGTGGCGGAGGAGAGATGGGACATGTGCCGCCTCGTGGAAGGAACCGGGGACGTCGCGCCGGACGGGGCCGGCGCGACCTTTTAATCATAACAAATATGTTCCGGCTCAGGCACCGCCCCGTGCGTGGCATATTGCCGCCCTGCGGGCGGCGTTCCACGAGGCGGGAATCGGTTAGAATGCCGCTTTCGCATCGGCCGTCGTTCCGGCCGCAGGTACCCCGAGACCATCCATGTCCACGCCCGCCGCACTCGCCCCCACCGAACCCACCGCCGTCGGCGCCTGTTTTCATTGCGGGTTGCCGGTTCCCCCGGGCACGGATTTTTCCGTAGACATCGACGGCGCGCGCCGGCCCATGTGCTGCAAGGGCTGCGAAGCGGTGGCGCGGGCGATCGTCAGCGGCGGCCTCGGCGACTATTACCGCTACCGCACCGCGCAGGCGCCCACGGCGCGCGAAGTCGTGCCCGAGTTCCTGCGCCAGACCGCAGTCTACGATCTTCCCGAGGTGCAGAAAAGTTTCGTGCACGCCGAGGACGAGCACGTGCGCGAGGCGGCGCTGATCCTCGAGGGCATCACCTGCGCGGCGTGCGTGTGGCTCAACGAGCGGCATCTCGCGCGCCTGCCTGGCGTGCTCGCGGTGCACATCAACTACGCCACGCACCGCGCGCGCATCAAATGGGACGAGCGGCGCGTGCATCTGAGCGACATCCTGCAGGCGGTGAGCCGCATCGGCTATCTCGCGCACCCGTTCGACCCGGGACGCCATCAACGGAAACTCGAGAACGACCGGCGCGTGCTGCTGCGCCGGCTGGGCGTGGCCGGCGTCTTCGGCATGCAGGTGATGACGCTTTCGGTCGCGCTTTACGTCGGCGACTGGTCCGGCGTCGAGACGCAATACCGCCGCTTCTTTTACTGGATCAGCCTGTTGCTGACGCTGCCGGTGCTGCTGTACTCGGCGCAACCGTTCTTCCGCTCCGCGTGGCGCGATCTGCGCCGGTTCCGCACCGGCATGGACGTGCCGGTGTCGCTCGGCATCGGCACGGCGTTCGCCGCAAGCTTGTGGACCAGCGTCACCGGCATTGGCACGGTTTATTACGACTCGGTGTGCATGTTCGTGTTCTTCCTGCTCACCGGCCGCTACTTCGAGCTCGCCGCGCACAAGCGCGCCACCGAGTCCTCGGAAGCGCTGGTGCAGGCGACGCCGGCAACGGCCACGCGTCTGGTCGTCCGCGACGGACAGACCGCGGAGGAAACCGTGGCGGTGGCGGAGTTGCAGCGCGGCGATCGGGTGCGCATCCGCCCCGGCGAGCCGGTGCCGGCGGACGGCACGGTGACGGAGGGACGCTCGAGCGTGGACGAGTCGCTGCTCACCGGCGAAAGTCTTCCGGTCACGCGCACGGCGGGCCAGGCGCTCGTCGGCGGTTCGATCAACATCGAAAGCCCGCTCGTCGCGCGCGTCGAAAAAACCGGTCCCGACACGATTCTCTCCTCGATCTTGCGGCTGCTGGACCGCGCCGCCGCGGAAAAGCCCCGGCTCGCGCAACTGGCCGATCGCGTCGCCAGCGGATTCGTCGCCGTGATATTGCTGCTCGCCGGCGCGGTGGCGCTCTACTGGTGGCGGCATGACACCGCGCTGTGGCTGCCGGCCACCATCGCGGTGCTGGTGGTCACCTGTCCCTGCGCGCTGTCACTCGCGACGCCGACGGCGCTCACCGCCGCGACCGGCCACCTCACGCGCCTCGGCCTGCTGATCACGCGCGGGCACGCGCTCGAGACGCTGGCACGCGCCACCCACGTCGTGTTCGACAAGACCGGCACGCTCACGCGGGGGCGGCTGCGACTGCGCACGACCCGCCGTCTTTCCGGCATGACGGAAACGGAATGCCTGGCGCTCGCCGGCGCGCTGGAACGCCATTCCGAGCATCCGATCGCGCGTGCCCTGGTCGCGGCCGCGCCATCCGCCGCGCCCGCGGCCACGGACGTGGTCAACACGCCCGGCGCCGGCCTGCGCGGAACCGTCGGCGGTGATCTTTTTTTCATCGGCACGCCGGCCTACATCGGGGAACAGACCGGCCTGAGCGCCGACGCCGCCGTGCTCGACGAGCTGCGGCGCCACGGCGAAACGCTGGTGCTGTTCGCGGGACGCGAAAAACTCCACGCCGCGTTCGCGCTGAGCGACGAGCTGCGGCCGGGCGCGACGGAATTGATCGCCGAACTCAAGCGTCGCGGCCTGACCGTGCTGCTGTTCACCGGCGATCACGAAACCGCCGCGCGCCGCGTCGCCGCGTCGCTCGGCATCGACGATCCGGTCTGGGACCTGCGCCCGGCGGACAAGCTCGAACGGGTCCGCGCGCTGCAACGCCGCGGCGCGGTCGTGGTCATGGTCGGCGACGGCGTGAACGACGCGCCGGTGCTGGCGGCGGCGCAGGTGTCCGTCGCCATGGGCGGCGGCACCGCGGTCGCGGCCAGCAGCGCCGACATGATCCTGCTGTCGCAGCAGCTGCCGCATCTCGCCGACGGGATGAGCGTGGCGCGCCGCACGCTGCGGATCATCCGCGAGAATCTGGGCTGGGCGCTGGCCTACAACCTGCTCGCGGTGCCGGCGGCGGCGGCCGGCTACGTCACGCCGTGGATGGCCGCGCTCGGGATGTCGGCCAGTTCGCTGCTGGTGGTGGCGAACGCCCTGCGCCTCACGCGAGTGCGGAATTCGGAACGGGGAATGCGGAATAAAAGCTCGATTTGACACCTTTTCCGCACTCCGAACTCCGCATTCCGCATTACGGTAAGATGCCGCCATGGAAATTCTCTATCTTCTGGTGCCGCTCGCCGTGATCCTGGCGGGCGTCATCGTCTGGGCTTTTTTATGGTCGATCCGTTCCGGGCAGTTCGATGACCTGGAAGGTCCGGCGCACCGGATCCTGATGGAGGACGACGAACCGGCGAACACGCCGGAGCCCGCCGAACCCGGCGCGAAAAAACCGCCGGCCGGGGACTGACGGCGGCGGGTGGAATCGGTAGAGGTTTCCGGCGCGCTGGAATAAACTAGCGCCCAGTGCCCGAGGCGAATGGGCGCGCCGGCGGCTGCGCCGCCCCTGTAGCCTGAGAAGGCCATGAGCGCACACAAACACAATCAAAGAAGCGCGCCCCTTGCGGTCCGGTCCGCATCGTCCGGCTATTCCCCCGCGACATCACCATCGAGGAGAGACCATGCGCAAGATCATGCTGCTTAACGCAAAGGGCGGCTGCGGGAAAAGCACGCTCGCGACCAACCTCGCGAGCTATTACGCCGCGCAGGGGAAATCGGTGGTGATCGCGGACTTCGACCGGCAGGGATCGAGCATGGAATGGCTCGAAGCGCGGCCGCAGGACCGTCCGCCGATCCGCGGCATCGCCGCGTGGCGCGATCCGCTGCGCGTGCCGCGCTCGACCGATTACGTGATCATGGACGTGCCGGCCGGCGCCCACGGCGCGGAACTGACGGCGCTGGTGCGGCGCGCGCAGACGGTGATCATCCCGGTACTGCCGTCACCGACCGACATCCGCGCCGCGGCGCATTTCATACACGAGGCGTTGCTGGTCGGAAAAATCGTACGCGACGAGACGCGGCTGGCGGTGGTCGCCAACCGCGTGCGCGAAAACTCCTCGCTTCAGAACACCATGGAGAGCGTGCTGAACAGCATGAACATCTCGTATTCCACGCTCAACACCCAGATCTACCACAACCTGCAACGCTTCCTGTCGCGACTGCGGATTCCCTTCGTCGCCACGCTGCGCGAGAGCCAGAACTACCTGGTGTCGGACGCGCGCGGACTGGGCATCTTCGACCTCAACCGCTCGCAGGTCACGCGCGACATCGAGCAATGGGAGCCGCTGCTCAAGTGGCTCGAGAGCAAGCGCAGCATTCCCGAACCGGTGAATTGACGACGACCGCGCCCGCGTCCCGCGAGCGGGCGCGCTTATCCTCACCGGCTCACACCGGGTTGTTGAGGTTCGTGGTGAAATCCTCGCCCGGATGTTCGGTCTGAATCTCGAGATAGGCCTTCTTGTTCTCCTCGTTCTCGAAATAAATCTTGAGTGCGCCTTCTCCCTTCCCCTCGAGAACGAACGGACGTCCCTCGATGTTCTTGATGTCGGCGCCGGAGATCGGATCAGTGGTCGTGATACGCATAGCGTGCTCCTTGTACTTGAAAAAACAAACCATGCAAAATGACATCGTTACGCCTATACACCTACTCCCGTGATGCAAACCTGTCAATGACGTGCCTCATATTTGCAACGAGTTGATTTGTCGTTGCAATTGACTTGTTACCCGCGGTCGTTTCGCTTCCATGGCCGACACGACGGGCGGCGGATTTGCCCAGGCCGGCGTGCAACGGGACGGCTCCGGGGCTATACAGCGAAATGGCGGGGATGGCATGATGCGCGGCAATCATCGCGACGCCGGCGAGGGACCGTATCGGGTGAATCCGTTTGCCTTCACAAATCTGTCGCTGCGAACCCGTTTTCTGGTCGCCATGGGGATCGTGTTTATCCCGCTCGCCGTGGTGGTTCTCAGCTCCGGAGTCTTCTTGAAGCACGCCGCCGACGCTTTCAGCCGCGTGGTCGAAGAGCCGGTCTACAAGCTGCGGACGACATCGCGGCTGCAAAACCAGATTCGCAGCGCCTACGCCCTGGTAAAAAATTACACGAGCACGCCGAGATACGTCCTGCGCGAACAGTTCGAATCCGAAGCGCAAGCCACGGAAGACCTCTTTGTCGAGATACTGGCAAAACCTTTCCTCGAGCCGCAAGAATACACGTTGCTGGCGAATGCCAGGCGGGAATGGCGCGACAGCATCGTGCTCGCCAACCTCATCTTTGCGTCGAACACGCCCAAGGCGGCGCTTTACCAGATGGATCAGCGCGTGAACCAGATCATGTTCACCCTGGACCAGATTTACGACGCCTACTACAGCGAGATCAGCGCACAGCGCTCGCAAATCAACGAAACGGAAAGCCGTATTCTGCTGATCATTGCCGCCGCGGTCGGCTTCGGGCTGATCAGCGCGGTGGCCGGGGCCCTGTGGCTCGCGCGTTCGGTGCTGGTACCGTTGCGCGAATTCGAAAAGGGCATGTCGCATTTCGCGAACGACAATCTCAGTTACCGCCTGAACCTGAATAACGACAATGAAATCGGACGCCTGGCGCGCGACTTCAACACCATGGCCGAGCGTCTCATGGAACACAAGGTGCGGCTGGAAGAACTGTCGAGCCACGACGGGCTGACCGGGCTTTACAATCGCCGGGAATTCGAGAACCGGTTGCGCGAAGAAGTACAGCGCGCCCGGCGCTACAGCAAATCGTTATCGGTCATGATGCTCGACCTCGATCATTTCAAGAGCATCAATGATCGCTACGGACATCAGGCCGGTGACGAGGCGCTGATCGCGGTCGCCGACCTGATCCGCCTGAACGCCCGGCCCATGGACGTGGTGTGCCGCTATGGCGGCGAGGAACTGGCCGTGATCCTGCCGGAGACGGACGGAAGCGGCGCCGGCATCGTCGCCGAGCGCGTCCGCGCCGCGGTGGCGGAATCGCTCACCACCACCGCCCAGGGAGACGAAATCCAGGTGACGGTCAGCATCGGTTTCGCCACCTTCCCCCAGGACGGCGACACCGGCGCCGAACTCGTCAGGGCCGCGGACAAGGCGCTCTACGCCGCCAAGCAGGGCGGGCGCAATCTGGTGCGCAGTCACTAGCCAATCCCTCCGGCCATGAAACAGAACGCCCGCAGACGCGGGCGTTTGTTCCCTGGAAATATCCCGGCGACGAGACGCTGCCCGGACTAGAGAGACTTCAGAAAAGCCACCAGGTCCTGCTTCTCCGCCGGCGTCAGGCCGAGGGCAAATCGGTTGTCGTAGAAATTCACCACGTCCAGGAGGGTGGCGGCCGATCCATTATGGAAATACGGCGGTCGCGCGGCCAGGCCGCGCAGGATCGGACCTTTGACCTTGCCGATGTCGGCACATTTGCCCGTGACCATGGCGCGCCCCGGATCCGACGTCTGCACGTCCGCGCCGGTGGTGTTGCAATGGAGCGTGAAAAGCGGGAGATCGGCCGTGCGACGCGAGGCGTCACTCATACCGATATTCAGCGGCGCGACTACCGAATGATCGCCGACGTTCGGGCTGTCATGGCAGGTGGTGCAGGTGCCCGTAATAACCGGCAGATGCAGCTTATCGTTGAGCCCGCCGACGCCCGTGATCGAAATCGGCCTGGTATTGAAGAGCTTCTCGCCCCGGGCCACGGCCTCGCGTGCGGCGGTCCGGCTTCTGGACTCGAAACTTCCGAGGTATTCCCACTTCTTGAAGATCGTAAATGCTTCGGGATCAAACGCCGCCGCCGTCGGGTTGAGGCCCAACGGATCGTTGATTCCGATGAAGAATTCCTGGTTCGACAGGATATACGGGCCTCCACGTCCGCCATCGCTGTCCAGTCTGCCTGCGTCCTCGTCTCTCGACTGGGCGGTGAACAAACCCGTTTCAAACGCCACGATTTCATCCAGCTGCTGATCCGTCGGCGCCTCGGCGGCCTGGGCGTGTCCCAGGGTGGCGTCCTTCGCCTGCGTTTTCAGGTCATCCACGATCGATTGTCCGGGCACCGTTTCACGGCCATCCCACATCACGACGCTGAGAAACCTGAGATTCGTGGACGGCAACGGACGCCGGTACATGGACAACTCCGAAGCCGACGAACAATGATAGGGATCATCAATCGAAACGACGGAGAACTCGGCATTGGCCGGCAAGGGCATCGCGACACGGATCAGGCCTTTGCTCAACAAAAGACTGTAAGCCGAACGACGCGCGCCCGTGGAAGAAACATCCGCGGACGAACAGTTTGCTCCGTCATTCAGGCGGAAAATCGGGTCGCGCCCGTCGCTCCGCTCAAAACGTTCGCGCAGATGCGTCGGGGTCACGGTCCAGGCGTCGCTCGCCTGATGGCAGGTGGCGCAGGAGCGGCCGTTGGTGCCCAGGCTTTGAAAAAAGGGATTCTTCGTATCAATGAACTTGTTGGTCGTGTACGTAGAGACCGTTCCGCTGGCGTCCGGAAAACTCTCCTGTACCGGCCCGTGATCATCGCCGGCATGCAAATCGCCTGAAAATACGAAAGACACGGAGATGATCAATAACAAGCGCTGAAAATCGGCGGGCAGCCACGGCTTGCGGCTGCGGTTTTGTTGCGAATTCATTTTCTCCTCCAGTTGTTCTTGTTGATTGGTTCTTATGCACGGAAACCGGTACAAGCGGATTTCCATCCCCCATACCATTCCGCTGACCCATGCACGGCCATGTGCACAACAGGAGATTCCGGGTCGGATGGGCTTGTTTTTCTTGATTCCTTATTTTCCACGCTGGCTTGCTGAAGTGCCGCACAAACCGACGCGGTTACGCGCTTATTCTAAAAGGACACGACGGTGAGTTCCTTAACATTACCTTAAGAAAATACCCTGCCAGGCAAGGTATTCATGTAAATGCTTTTGTTGAGATTCAATCAACAAGACATTGCAAGAAAAGGCCGTTCATGGCTCTTGCCGGCACAATCCGTCTGGCATGAGCTGACTCAGGATATACACGGGATCATCCCCCGCCGGACTGACCGCCCCGCAGCCGGCGCAGTTGCTGTTCCGCCGCGGCAATCTCTTCGCTGGAAAGCTCGCGTTTCAGGCGGACGATGGCGTCTACCGCGGGTTCGCTGCCGGAAGTCACCGCCACGCTGTACCAGACGTAGGCGCCGATCATGTTGCGCGTAACGCCACGGCCGTTCTCGTACATCCGTGCCAGCATATACTGCGCTTTGGAATCGCCGCCGAACGCCGCGCGCCGGGTCCAGAAAAAGGCCTTGCGCTCGTCGCGCGCCCGTTCCGGACCGTCGAGATACAGACGTCCAATACGCTCCTGCGCCGAGGCGTCGCCCTGTTTCGCCGCCTGGAACAACTTGACCAGTTCCTCCGGAACCTGACGCTGATCCTCAAAATCGGCCGACGTCGATTCGGCTTGTGGCGAGGCGACGTCATGCGCCGATGATCTTGCCTGCTTCACGGTCTTGTGCACCACCACGGCCGTCAGCAGGACCGCGGCAAAAATGACCGCAAACTTGCGCCAGCGCGGCGCGGCCGCTTGCACCGAAACGCCCGGCGGCGACAGCGCGCGCAACAGCTCGGCGGCACTGGCAAAGCGTCGCGAAGGATCCTTTTCCAGGCAACGCATCACCACCGCCTCGAGCAGCGGCGGCGTCGTCGCGAGCAGCTTGCGCGGCGACACCGGACGCTCCTTGATCTGCCGGAGCGCCACTTCCACGGGCGTGGCGCCGGAAAACGCCCGCTGACCGGTGAGACATTCATACAAGATAAGCCCGAGCGCATAGAGATCGGTGCGCTGGTCGACGGTTTTTCCCTGCGACTGCTCCGGCGCCATGTAGCCGGGCGTGCCGATGACGGTCTGCGTGGTCGTGGTATTGCTGCCGAGGGCGCGGGCGATGCCGAAATCCATCAGCTTCACCAGGCCATCGCGCGCGAGCAGAACGTTCTCGGGCTTCAGGTCGCGGTGCACCACGCCCTGCGCGTGCGCCTCGCCGAGGCCGACCGCTATCTGGCGTGCGATATCAGTGACGCGTTCCGGCGACAGCTTGATGGCGCGCTTCAGATACGCGCGCAGGCTCTCGCCATCCACGTACTCCATGGTGATGTACGCGAGACCATCGACGCGGTTGAAATCGTAGATGCGGCAGACGTTCTTGTGCGTGATGCGGCGCGCGAGGCGGATCTCGTCCTTGAACCGCTCCATCATCGCCGGATCGCGGGCGATCTCGGGACGCAGCAGCTTGAGCGCCAGGATTTCGCCGGTCTCCCGGTCACGCACCCGGTACACCAGGCCCATGCCGCCCTCGCCGAGATCGTCGAGCACCTCGTACCGCGTGGCGAGCATGGCGGCCACGTCCGGCGCCGGGCCGATCGCGGCCGACGGCGGCGAGGCCAGAACCTGGGTTTTGAGATCGCGAGAGTCCATTTCAAAGATTTCCACGGGCGCGGGGGCACCGGCGCACATTTTGAAAGTATAGGCAAAACGCGATGGTTTGCCGGTCCGAGCCGGGAGGGTCGCTTCGGCCGGCGCCGGCGGAAGTTACTGTCGGGCAACAAAAAGCCCGCTTGCGCGGGCTTTTTCACAGGGACGGACCGGTTACTTCTTGGCCGCGATCTCCTCGAGCTTCGTGGCACGCACGATGTTGCCGTCGAGGCCGGCTTCCTTGGCGCTGGCGCCGTAGGCCACGGCCATGAGCTGCGAGTAGTACGTCACCGGGATGTTGAACTTGGTGCCGTACTTCTTGTTGATCTGGCCCTGGTACACCTCGACGTTCATCTGGCACACCGGGCACGGCGTGACGATCATGTCGGCGCCGTGATCGTAGGCGGACTCGATGATCTTCTTGATCTGCGCCTGGCTCTTCTCCGGCTCGGAGAACGCCAGCGCGCCGCCGCAGCAGGTGACCTTTTCCTCGTACTTCTCGAGCGGCGTGCCGCCCACGGTCTCGACCAGCTTGTCGAGATACTTCGGGTTCTCGAACGATTCACCGTCGACGCCGAACGGGCGGTTGGTCTGGCAGCCGACGTAGCCCGCGATCTTGATGCCGTCGAGCGGCTTCTTCACCGGCTTGCCGAGCTCCTCGTAGCCGAGATCCTCGATCAGCACCTCGACCATGTGACGGATCTTCTGCTTGCCCTCGTACTTGAGGCCCGCGTCCTTGAGGATCACGTTGATGTCGGCAAAGATGGTTTCGGAATGGTTGATCCGCTCCTGCGATTCCTTGGCGCCGAGCCAGCAGGCGGCGCAGGTGGCGACGATGTCCTGGTTGCCGAAGTTCTTCTCGGAGATCGCGATGTTGCGCGCGTTCATCACGTGGCGCGGCAGCTCGCCGCCCTCGGCATAGCCGATGGAGGCGCCGCAGCAGTTCCAGTCCGGAATCTCGTTCAACTTGATGTCCAGCGTCTTGCACATGGACTCGACCGAGACCATGTAGTTCGAGGCCGACGCCTTGCGCTCGGACGAACAGCCGGGATAAAACGAATATTCTTTACGTGCCATAGCTCTCTCCCGCCGCTCAGGCGGCAAAACCCTTGCGCTTGTCTTCGATCTCTTTGGCCTTCTTGATCATCTTGCGGATGTCGCCGGCGCCCTTGCAGTGCCCGCCGCTGAACAATCCGAACGGATTCAGCCGGCCGGTCTTGAGCATGCCCAGGCCCACCGGCAGCATCTCCAGGCCCTTCTTGATGCCGGAGGCGAAACCGTCCATGAAGTACAGGCCGACGGACAGCTTCAGCTCGTTCACGCGGCCGCCGGCGGTGATGTTCTGCCAGAACAGCTTGGCGAAGCGGCGCGTCGGGTTCATCTTCGGCGCGATGCCGAGACGGTGCGCGTAGTTGGCCAGGCCGTGCATGATGTGGGTGATCGGCAGCTCGCGCGGGCAGCGCACGATGCAGTTGTAGCACGAGGTGCACATCCACATGGACTCGGAGCGCAACACTTCGTCGCGCTTGCCGGCGCGGATCATCATGAAGATTTCCTGGGGCGGATGCTCCCAGTGCGGGCCGAGCGGGCAGGAACCGGAGCACACGCCGCACTGCATGCACATCTTGACCCAGTTGCCTTCCTCGACGTTCGCCTCGACTTCCCTGAGGAAGTCGTTGCGGTACTTCTCCACCATTGCGGTATTTAAATCAGTCATTACGGGTTCCTCGTTTGAACCTGTCTCGATATCTGTCTCTCCACCAACTCCCCCTCTCCCGCCTGCGGGAGAGGGCAAGGGGAGAGAGCAATAAGCACTGCGTTAAAACTTCAAGGGGCTGAGTCCGATCTTCTGGATCGTCTCGGCCATCTCGTTGATCAGCGCCGGCGCACGCTGGATGTCGGTGATCGCTACCTCGTAGGTTTTCACGCGCTCGATCTCGAGCGAGAGCTGCTTCAGCGTGTCGTCGATCTTGCTCATACGGACGTGCGCGAGCTCCGAACCCTTCACGAAGTGGCACTGGTAGTTCTCGCCCTTCTGACAGCCCATGAGGATCACGCCGTCATAACCGCTGTTGAGCGCGTCGGTGACCCAGATGGTGTTGACCGAACCCAGGCATCGCACCGGGATCACGCGCGTGAAGGCGCTGTACTGGATGTGGTTCATGGCCGCCATGTCGAGCGCCGGGTAGGCGTCGTTCTCGCACGCCAGCACCAGGATGCGCGGCTTCTCGGAAAACTGATCGGGGACGTCCACCGCCTTGAGCTGGTAACCGACGCTGTCCACCGAGTAGTTCTCGAACGAGATCACGCGCACCGGGCAGGCGCCCATGCAGGTGCCGCAGCGGCGGCAACGGGATTCGTTGAACACCGGGTAGCGCTGCTCGTCCTCGTCGATGGCGCCGAACGGGCACTCCACGGTGCAGCGTTTGCACTGGGTGCAACCTTCGCGGCGGAACTCGGGGAACGACAGGTCGCCGGAGCGCGGATGCGCGGCGCGGCCGAGCGAGGCGTTTTCCACCGCCTGGATCGCCTTGAGCGCGGCGCCGGTCGCGTCCTCCATCGCCTGCACCATGTCCATCGGGCGGCGCACCGGGCCGGCGGTGTAGATGCCGGTGCGGCGCGTTTCGTACGGGAAACAGATGAAGTGCGAGTCGTTGAAACCGTGTTTCAGCAGCGGCAGGTCCTTGCCCTGGCGATAGACCATGTTCAGCACCGACTGCTGGTTGGAAGCCCACTTGCCCGGCTCGTCCTGCGGTACCTGCTCGATGTCCAGGCCCGAATTCGCGACTTGGCCGGTCGCCAGCACCACGAGATCGGCCTTGGCGACCGCGTCTTCATTCAGGATCTTGTCCTGGAACTTCACCTGCAATTCGGCGCCGGGGATGACTTCGCTGGCCACGCCCTTGGTGAAGATCACGCCCTTCTTCTGGGCGCTGCGGTAGAAGTCCTCGCCGTTGCCCGGCGTGCGCAGGTCGGTGTACATCACGACCGTATCGACGTTCGGGTTCTGGTCCTTGAAGTACATCGCCTGCTTGATCGAGGTGTTGCAGCAGTGTCCCGAGCAGTACGACAGCTCGCCTTCCTTGTCGGAACGCTGGCCGGCGCACTGGATGAACACCACGCTCGAAACGATCTTGCCGTCGGAGGGCCGCTTGATCGGGCCGCCTTTCGCGGCGCGTGCGAGTTCCTCGAGCCCGAGCTGATCGACGACGTCCTTGCTCTTGCCGGCGCCGAGATGCGGCAGCTTGTTCATGTCGTAGGGTGTGAAGCCGGAGGCCATGATGATGGCGCCGACGTTCTCCGTCGCGGTGCTGCCGGATTCGGCGGAGATGTCGACACTGAACTGGCCCGGTGCGCCGCTGGTCTTGGTGATGGTCGAGTTGAGGTGCACCTTGATGTGCTTGTCCGACTCGATTTTCCGGATCAGGTCGGCAATGCCGGTGTCCATCGGGTTGGCATAGGGTTCGGTGTTCGGCACGCGCTTGTGCAGCTTCGCCGCCCAGCCGCCGAGGCTGCCGGTTTTCTCCACCAGCAGTACGTCGTAACCGGTCCTGGAGGCTTCGATCGCCGCAGTCAGGCCGGTGACACCGCCGCCCACGACCAGGATGCGCTTGTTGTTTCCGTGGTTGGGATTGGTCCGCGGGATCTGCATCTTGGCCGATTCGGCGCAGCCCATGCGCACGTAATCCGCCGCCATTTCCTGCACGATCTCCTTCTTGTCGTCGTCCGTCGGGGTGATCCAGATCACGCCCTCGCGCAAGTTGGTGCGCGAGATCGCGACGTTGTCGAAATTGAAGGTCTCGACCTTGGCGCGGCGCGAGCAGGCGGCGATCACCACGTGATTCACGCCCTCGTTGGCGATGTCGTTCCTGATCATCTCCACGCCCTGGCTGTTGCACAGGAATTCATGCTCGCGCACGACCTGGGCCTTGCCTTCCTTCTGCGCGATCATCGCCAGCTGCGCGGTGTCGAGACGCTCGCCGATGCCGCAGCCCTTGCAGATGTAGGCGCCGATTTTGGTGTCCGTCATGGTTAAGCCTCCGCCCTTGATACGCGGTTAATCACTTGAATCGCCCGCAGCGCCGCGGCCGTGGCGTTCTGCACCGAACGGTTGACGTCGAGCGCGTTGGACGCGCAGCCGGCGCCGAACACCGCCTCGGTGGTTGCATTGATGTCGACGAAGCCGCTCGCGTCCGCCTTCACGCCCGGCATGATCCGGGAGGCATCCACCGACGGCTCCATGCCGATCGCGAGCACCACGAGATCGTGCGGGTTGTCATAGCGGTGATAGCCCTCGGTGTCCACGCCGTGCAGGACGGGATTGCCGGTGGCCTTGTCCTCGGTGATGTTGGCGACCTTGGACTTGATGAATTTCACCTTCGGGTCGGCCTGGATTTTCTTGTAGAAATCCTCGAATCGGTCGATAGCGCGGATGTCGATGTAATAGATCGAGACGTTGGCGTCGTCGGCGTACTTCTCGCGCACGTAGGTGGACTGCTTGAGCGAAGCCATGCAGCAGATGCGCGAACAATGTTTCAGGTGATTGCGGTCGCGCGAACCGGCGCACTGGATGAAGGCGACGTTCTTGGCCTCCTTGCCGTCGGACGGACGGATCAATTTGCCGCCGGTGGGACCGAACGGGTCCATGAGGCGCTCGAACTCGACGCTGGTGATGACGTTGGCGTAACGGTCGTAACCGTAGGGCTGGATCTTGTTGGCGTCGTACGGCTTCCAGCCGGTCGCCCAGACCACGGCGCCGACCTTGAGATTGACGGTTTCTTCCTTCATGCCGAGATCGACCGCGTTGTACTTGCACGCGCTCTTCGCCTTCTCGGCATCGGGCGTGCCGATGATGCGCGGGTCGATCACGTAGCGCTGCGGATAGGCCATCGCGGAAGTGAGATACGCGCCCTTGCGCTTGCCCATGCCGTAGTTGAACTCGTTGTCGAATCCGGCCGTGACCGCTTCGGCACAGGCGCCGCAGGCGGTGCAGTTCTCGTTCACGAAGCGCGGGGAAATCCTGACGGTGGCGGTGTAATCGCCGGGCTTGCCGGTGATCGCGCTCACTTCGGCCAGCGTCAGCACGCGGATGCGCTTGTTGGCCTTGAGGCGCCTGAGATTGATCTCCATGCCGCAGGTCGGATGACACAGCTTGGGGAAATATTTGTACAGCTGGCTCACCCGGCCGCCGAGGCTCGGGGATTTTTCCAGCAGCACCACGTCCTTGCCGCATTCAGCGGCTTCGAGGGCCGCGGTCATGCCGCTGATGCCTCCGCCGACCACTAATATGGTCTCGTTCGTCGCGACTACATCCGTCATAAAGGTAGCCCTGCTCGCTTGTTGGTTCTGTCGTAAGAAGATCTGTGGCGCCTATTCGTTCCGCTCGTTCGTCCTGTCATAAAGACTGCTGCCGCCGCGGAATTGTTCAGAAAATAAGCACCGCCGGAATTACGGGACGGCAACAATACCCCGCAAACGCGTGGCGTGCCACAGGCCAGGTGTTATAACCGGATTGAAATTTCGTATGCGCGGATAGAACGCTTATATATAACGTGGGAATCCACGCACGAAACAGGCGTACAACAAACGCATTTTCGGCATGCACAAGCGTAGCGTCAATGTGTTTCTATACGTGCAAGCTATTTGGCATACTGGGGCGGTCAACGACTGAAAGGATATCCGGGCCCATGTCGGTATCGAAAAATCCCGTTCCGGCGCGCGCCGCCGAATCCGGGGAATACCTCATAAAACACGAGCCTTACTACGAGCCGGTCGGCGAAGAAGTGGCCGTGTTCGAGGCGGCGTTCCGGCAGCAATTGCCGGTGCTGCTGAAGGGGCCCACCGGCTGCGGCAAAACGCGCTTCATGCAGCACATGGCCTGGCGCCTCAAGCGTCCGCTGATCACCGTGTCATGCCACGACGATCTCACCGCCACCGACCTCGTCGGTCGCTATCTCATCACCGCCAACGAAACCGTGTGGGTCGACGGCCCGATGGCGCGCGCGGTGCGCACCAATGCGATCCTCTATCTCGACGAAATCGTCGAGGCGCGCAAGGACACCACCGTGGTGATCCACCCGCTTGCCGACGACCGGCGCGTGCTGCCGATCGAGAAGACCGGCGAGCTGCTCACCGCCGGCCCCGAATTCTGCCTCGCCATTTCCTACAACCCCGGATACCAGAGCGTGCTCAAGGATCTCAAGCAGAGCACGCGCCAGCGTTTCGTCGCGGTCGAGTTCAATTACCCCTCGGCGACGCTCGAGAAAAAAATCGTCCGGCGCGAAACCGGCGTGGACGAGGCCATGGCCGAGCGACTGGTGAAATTCGCCGGCATGACGCGCAACCTGAAGGGCAGCGGCCTCGACGAGGGCGCGAGCACGAGACTGCTGGTGCACGCCGGCAAGCTCATGAGCTCGGGTATCGATCCGCGCACCGCCTGCCGCACCGCCATCGCCGAAGCGCTGACCGACGATCCCGAGATGATCGCCGCGGTCAACGAGCTTTCCGCTTCATTGTTTTAATGAATCCTCACCGCAAAGAACGCAAGGAAAAACCTTGAAAATTGAATTGAAAATCCAGCTCGCCTTTGCGCGCTTTGCGATGAATTTCAATGTCCGGTAAATCCCTGACCGCCGCCGAACTCGAAGTAAAACTCGACGAATCGCTCGACCCGGTGCTGTCCTCGCGCCGCACCGCGGCACCGCTCGCGAAAGCGCTCGCGGAATTCGAGCGCGCACAGCAGGATTTCGTGCTGCGCTGGGTGGACATCATCGCCAAAACCAACGCCGAGATGGCGTACCAGTTCGCGCTGCGCGCGCCCGAGGCATTCCCGCTGATGCCCCCGTCCACGATCGAAGCCTGGATCATCCAGGCCATGGACGTGTACGACAAACAGGGGCTGTACCCGGGCTGCGCTGCGTTCAGTCAGGTGCAGTCGTTCGCGGCCGCGGCGGTGGAGACGGAGCGCTGCGTGACACTGGAGGAAATCCAGCATGTGCTCGAGCTGTTCGTGCACGGACTTGCCGGGCGGCTGCTCAAGATCGAAGCCGGCGCGGAAACCGGCACCGACACGGCGACGCTGTTCTTGCCCGAGCGTCTCGTTTGTTTCGCCGCGCGCCACGACAACTTCCGCCTCTACAAGATCATGGCCGCCTACCTGTGGGCGCAGACGTGGTACGGGACGTTCCGCGCGCCCGACCGCGAACCGCCGCTGCTCGAGTGGCTCGCGACCTTCAGCGACCCGGACCGGGCGGCGCGCCAGTTTCACGCGCTCGAAACCGTGCGGCTCAATGCCTGTCTTTCGCGCGAACTGCCCGGGCTTTACCGCGACATGCAGGAACTCCAGCGCCTGGCCGGCGGCGTGACTTGCCCCGCCGGCTGGGAAGCGGCGCTGGCGGAACTGAGCAAGCCCGTGGCCACGGTGGCGGACACGCGCACTTGGGTGATGAATCTTTATGGTACCGAAACCCCCGCGCCCTTCTGCTATCAGGGACGGTTGCTCGCGGAACGTGCGCGTCAGGCCATGCAGGATCGCCTCGCGCGGGAGAAAGAACTGTTCCGTCAGGCGCTGAGCCAGATCGGCGACGAAGCCGCGCGTGACCGGACCGAACCGGAAACCGGCACGACGTCCAGTCCGCGGCGCTACAGCGTCGAATCGGCGCCCGATCCGGATCACCCCGGACAATTCCTGCTCACGCTCAGCGTCGACGGCCGGCCAATCCAGCCACCCGCCGACGTGCGCGGCCTGATGGGCTCGATCGTGCAGGACCTCGGCCGTATTCCGGAAGATTACCTGGTGGCGGCGGGCGCCGGCGGTTACCGCCCGGGCGTGGAGGAAAAGCGCCCGGAGGACGTGTGGAAGGGCACTTATCACGAGGAAGGCGCGTTTCTGTACAACGAATGGGACCACCGCCGCCATCACTACCGCAAGCACTGGTGCGTGCTGCGCGAGCTCGACGTGCATCCGGACAACGACCCGTTCGTGGCGCGCACGCTGCGCAAATATCACGGCGTGCTGCCGCAACTGCGCAAGACCTTCGAGGCGCTGCGCGGCGAGAACAAGCTGCTCAAGAAACAGATCAACGGCGACGACGTCGACTTCGACGCGCTCGTCGAGGCGCGCGCCGACATGCAAAGCGGACGCGAACTCTCCGAGCGGCTGTTCACCAAGCTGCACAAGTTCGAGCGCGACATCGCGGTGATGTTCATGGTCGACATGAGCGGTTCGACCAAGGGCTGGATCAACGACGCCGAGCGCGAGGCGCTGGTGCTGCTGTGCGAGGCGCTGGAAATCCTCGGCGACCGTTACGCGATCTACGGCTTCTCCGGGATGACGCGCAAGCGCTGCGAGCTGTACCGCATCAAGCGCTTCGACGAACCGTACGGCGACGACGTCCGCCGGCGCATCGCCGGCATCCGGCCGCAGGATTACACGCGCATGGGCGTGACCATCCGGCATCTCACGAAACTGTTGAGCGGCGTCGAGGCGCGCACCAAACTGCTGATCACGCTTTCCGACGGCAAACCCGACGACTACGACGGTTACCGCGGCGAATACGGCATCGAGGACACGCGCATGAGCCTGATCGAAGCCAAGCGCGCCGGCATCCATCCGTTCTGCATCACCATCGACGAAGCCGCGCGCGACTACCTGCCGCACATGTACGGCGCGGTCAACTGGGTGCTGGTGGACGAGGTGCGCCAGCTGCCGCTGAAAGTCTCGGATATTTACCGGCGGCTGACCCTTTAACATCCCCGGCCTTTTGGAACGCCCCCTTGGGTGATAAGATGGTTTCGATCCGCTCGCGCCGCGCCCGTCATAACGAAATAAAAGGATTGATGCTCCGTCCCGCTCATCGGGTGCCTCCGACATGCTGAAACCGGACAAAAAGACGGTTCTCCTGCTCCTGCTGCTGGGCGGAATCATGGCCGGCATCGGTTACGGGCTGTACGCCTCCGGCCTCCTGGATCTGTTCGTCAACCGGCACCGTCTAGTCAGCGTCATCAAGGAACACCGCGCGTACGCGGCGCTGATCTTCATCAGCCTTCAGGCCATCCAGGTTGTGGCGGCGCCGGTGCCCGGCGAGGTCACCGGTTTCGTCGGCGGGATGTTCTTCGGTCCGATGTGGGGCGTGATTTACTCCACCATCGGACTCACCGTCGGCTCGTGGATCGCCTTCCTGCTGGCGCGGCTGCTCGGCCGCCCGCTGGTGGAACGCATGGTCAGCCTGGAAACCATTCAGCGCTACGACTACGTGATGAAGCACAAGGGGCTGTGGCTGGCGTTCCTGATGTTCCTGATTCCCGGCTTCCCCAAGGATTTTCTGTGCTATCTCCTGGGTCTCGGCCACATGCGTCAGCGCGATTTTCTCCTGGTCTCGGCCTCCGGCCGCCTGCTCGGCACGATACTGCTGACCATGGGCGGTACGTATTTTCGCGACGCGCGTTACGGCGCGCTGTTCACCGTCGTCGGACTCAGCCTCGCGGTGATTCTGCTGGTGATGATCTATCGCGATCGCATAGAACAAGTGTTCCGGCGCATGGGTGGCGCGCTGCGAAAAGACGTCAAAGAAAAATCGTCCCCGCCCGACCAGAACGGATGAACCGATATCGATACCCGGATAGCCGGTAACTTGCCAACCGGCGTGGCGCGCCGGACAATCCCCTTCCGGTTGGCTGTCTTTCCACTCAACACAGATTAACAGGGTCCATCCATGTCAGCGCTGATTTGCGGTTCGTTCGCCTACGACACCATCATGGTCTTCCAGGACCAGTTCAAGAACCACATCCTGCCCGACAAGGTGCACATCCTGAACGTGTCGTTCCAGGTGCCGAAAATGCGCCGCGAGTTCGGCGGTTGCGCCGGCAATATTGCCTACAGCCTCAAGCTCCTCGGCGGCGAGCCGCTGCCCATGGGCACGGTCGGCAAGGACTTCGGTTTCTACGCCGAATGGATGGACCAGCACGGCATCAACCGCCGCCATATCAAGGTGTGCGAGGACACCTACACCGCACAGGCCTTCATCACCACCGACATGGACGACAACCAGATCACCGCGTTTCATCCCGGCGCCATGAACCGCTCGCATGAAACCCGCGTGAGCGACGCCACGGGGGTCAAGCTCGGCATCGTCTCGCCCGACGGGCGCGAGGGCATGATCCAGCATGCGCGCCAGTTTGCCGAGGCCGGCATCCCGTTCATCTTCGATCCGGGCCAGGGCATGCCGCTGTTCGACGGCGACGACCTGCTGGCCTTCCTCGAACAGGCGACCTGGGTCACGCTCAACGACTACGAAGCCGAACTCATGCAGGAGCGCACCGAAAAATCGCTGCGCGACCTCGCCGGTTACGTGAAGGGACTGATCGTCACGCTCGGCGCGCGCGGCTCCGCGGTTTACACCGACGGGCGCGTCATCGAGATCCCGGTGGTGCCGGCCGCGGCGGTCAACGATCCGACCGGCTGCGGCGACGCCTATCGCGCCGGCCTGCTCTACGGCCTGGCGCGCGGCATGGACTGGGAAACCACCTGCCGCATCGCCTCGCTCATCGGCGCGATCAAGATCGCACACCACGGCACCCAGAATCACCGCTTCACGCCCGAGGAATTCGCGGTCCGTTTCCGCGACCGCTTCGGATATAGTTGGTAGTTGCCGGGCGGGTCCGGCGGCTGTTTCCTCCCGCCCGTGGAGGGAGGCGATGCCGTGGACCACAGACTTCCGCCGCTGATTCAGGCGCTGCACGACCCCGCCTGCTACGACCACGCGGTGCAGGGCATCCGCGTGGTCGAAACGCACATCTCCTGGGTCATCCTCACCGGGCGTTACGCCTACAAGATAAAGAAACCGGTCAACCTCGGGTTTCTCGATTTCAGCACGCTCGACAAACGCCGCCTCTATTGCGAGGAGGAACTGCGCCTGAACCGGCGTCTGGCGGAATCGCTTTACCTCGGGGTGATTTCCATCACCGGCACGCCGGCGTCGCCGCACCTCAGCGGCACCGGCCCGGCCATCGAATACGCCGTCAAGATGGTCCAATTCCCCGAGGCGGCGCGGCTCGACCGGCTGCTGGCGCGCGGCGAGCTGCAACCCGAACACATCGATCTGCTGGCGCAGGAACTGGCTGAATTTCACGGCCGGATCGCCGTCGCCGGAAATGACAAACCTTACGGCGATCCGGAACATGTTTACGAACCGGTACGGGAGAATTTCGAACAGATCCGATGCCGGATCGAGACGGCGGATCAGACCCAGTTGCAAGGTCTCCAGGCATGGAGTGAACGAAGCTTCGCTGAACTCCGTCCGACATTCGAAACCCGCAAACGCGACGGCTTCGTCCGCGAATGCCATGGCGATGCGCACCTCGCCAACATGGTCTGGTTCGAGGAACGCGTGATGCTTTTCGACTGTCTCGAATTCAACGCCAACCTGCGCTGGATCGACGTCATGAGCGAAGTCGCGTTTCTGGTCATGGACCTCGACGATCGCGGGCGGCCCGATCTGGCGCGTCGCGCCTTGAACGGTTATCTCGAACAGACGGGAGATTACGCGGGGCTCGCGGTGTTCCGGTTCTACCAGGTTTATCGCGCGCTGGTACGCGCCAAGGTGGCGTGCATACGACTCGGCCAGAACGGACTTGGCGACGACGAAAAAACGCGCGCGCGCGACGAATATCTCGGTTATGCGAATCTCGCCGAACGTTACACCCGCGACATCCCGGCATCGCTCATCATCACCCACGGTCTTTCCGGCAGCGGCAAGACCCGGGTGTCGCAACAACTGCTGGAAGCGTTCGGCGCGATTCGCGTGCGCAGCGATATCGAGCGCAAGCGCCTGCACGGTCTCGGCGCGCACGCGCGCAGCGGCTCCGGCATCGACAGCGGGATATACACTTCGCAGGCCGGTGAACGCACCTACGCGCGCCTCGCGGAACTTGCCGCGGTCGTTTTGCGCGCGGGTCACACGGTCATCGTCGATGCCGCCTTTCTCCGGCGCGACCAGCGCGGCCGGTTGCGTGCCGTGGCGGAACAGGCGCGCGTTCCTTTCGCGATTCTCGATCTCCGGGCAGCGGAAAATATCCTGCGCGAACGCCTGTCACTCCGCGCCCGGCAGCAACGGGAGGTTTCCGAGGCCGGTCTTGCCGTGCTCGATCATCAGCTGGCGACCCGTGAACCGCTGGCAGCCGATGAATTGCGCGTCTCCCTGACCGTCGATAACACGGCCTCGCCCGATATCGCGGCGCTGGTGCAGATATTGCGCGCGCTCACGATTCGCCCCTGAGCGGATCCCACCCGCGTCTGCCTTGAGTCAACCGTCGGGATCCCCCGAGGTTTACATCATGCGCCGCACCCTCCCGCCGGCCGGGGGTTGGCGAAACATATATAAGGTAGAACCGCCGGCTGTCTCCGGAACTTCGTCATAAAAAAAATGCAAGCTTGACATCAGCCACCTTATGAGACTAAAACTACAACATATTGTGGTTGGCCAAGGTTGCAGGCCCATTACCTAGTATTCAACTAAAAAATGGCACGGTGTGTGCCCCGCAGGCACCGGAGGACAGGAAATCCATGAAGGTCGTCCAATTACAAACACAAGACCCGGTTGTCACTGAAATCCCCGTACAACCGGCTTCTCTCGACATCTGGGACAAAAAATACCGCCTCAAAAGCAAGACCGGGGAGGTCATCGACGCAGATATCGCCGGCACCTATGCCCGCGTGGCCCGGGCGCTGGCCGACGTCGAGCCAATCCCGGAAAAACGCGAAGAATGGTTCGAAAAATTCTTCTGGGCCCTGCAAAACGGGGCGATTCCGGCCGGGCGCATCATTTCCAACGCCGGCGCCCTCGAACATAAGCCGGCCACCAGCACCATCAATTGCACGGTGTCCCGGGCGGTCCCGGACTCCATGGACGGGATCCTATCCTCGGTCCATGAAGCCGGCCTGACCCTGAAAGCCGGCTGCGGCATCGGCTACGAGTTCTCTACCCTCCGCCCCAAAGGGGCGTTTGTGAGCGGGGCCGGAGCTTATACCTCCGGCCCCCTCTCTTTTATGGATATTTTCGACGCCATGTGTTTCACCGTCTCGTCCGCCGGCGGCCGGCGCGGGGCACAGATGGGCACGTTCGACATCGCCCATCCGGACATCATGGACTTCATCCGGGCCAAGCGCGAGGACGGGCGGCTGCGCCAGTTCAACCTGTCCTGCCTGATCACCGACGAGTTCATGCAGGCGGTGAAAAAGAACGGCTCCTGGGACCTGGTATTCCCCGTCAGCCGCCATGAATACGAAGACCCCGAGTCGCGCATTGTCTGGCGTTACTGGCCGGTGACCGAAAACTACATCACCAACAACCTCGGCC
>JACXTT010002307.1_pt1 | contig 30461 bp, 24 predicted proteins | sample 9270951 | NCBI WGS metagenome assembly JACXTT01 (sample SAMN15532306, study PRJNA645909) | rock metagenome | isolation source: weathered quartz diorite | place: Puerto Rico | collected 2017-06-21 | reverse complement strand
CGCAGGCCCGCCAGCACGCGCGCCAGCGCGAGCCGGTGCGACCAGGGGATGTTGCGTGCGGTCAGGCCGGCCGCGAGCAAATGCAGCGGCGCGGGCAGGGCCGCCGCCTGCAGCCGCCAACCGTCGGCATAGGCCATCTGCAAGGGCAGGCGCAGCAGCGATGCATCGGGATCGATGCCGGCGCGGCGCATCAGCGACAGCGAGTGCCGGTATGCGCCGAGCAGCAGATGCTGGCCGTTATCGAGTTCACCGGCCACGAGGGGGTGTCGGCGGGCCACGCGACGCGCCCGCCCGCCCAGCACCGGCGCGGCTTCCAGCACGTGCACCCGTCGGCCTGCCTGCGCCAGTTCCAGCGCGGCCGCCATGCCGGCCCAGCCGCCGCCGATCACGGCGACGGCGCTGTCGTCGCGCCGGCTGCCCTGGCCGCCCGTTCGGGAAACGTCGGCGGCGCCGTTCGCATGCGCAGCGGCGTTGTCGTTGGCGATCGTGGCGGTGAAATCCAGGCTCATGGTGCGGTGGCGCGGCGTGTCAGGCATTGGAATACGTGGCGGACGGGGCAAGGCATGCGCCGCCAAGGATAGCCGATCGACGGCCAGCGGCGGGGCGGCGACAGGCTAGCGGTTGGCCAGCCAGGTCTTCCACGCAATCCACAGCTTGCGCAGCGGCGTCAGCGCGACGCGCTGGTTCAGCACCTGGAACTGGCTCTGCTCGATCTCATCGAGCAGCGCGTGGTAGATCGCGCCCATCACCAGCCCCGCGCGCTGGGCGCGGCGGTCCTGGCGCGGCAGCAGGTCGAGCGCCTCGCGGTACAGCGCGCGGGCGCGGCCCGCCTGGTACTGCATCAGCGCCACGAAGCGCTCCGAGTGCTTGCCCTGCAGGATCTCCGAGGCGGGCACCTGGAAGCGCTGCAGCGTGTCCACCGGCAGGTAGATGCGCCCGCGCCGGGCGTCCTCGCCGACGTCGCGCAGGATATTGACCAGTTGCAGCGACAGGCCGAGCTTGTCGGCGAATTCCAGCGTGCGCGGATCGCTGTAGCCGAAGATGCGCGCGGACAGCGTGCCGACCACGCCGGCGACGCAGTGGCAATAGCGCGCGAGGCCCGCTTCGTCCAGGTAGCGGGTCTGCGTCAGGTCCATCTCCATGCCGTCGAGCACCTCGGACATTTCAGAGGCGGGCAGGCCGCAGGCGGCCAGGTGCGGCTGCAAGGCCTTGGTGACCGGATGGGTCGGCGCGCCGTCGTACAGGCGGCGCAGTTCGGCGCGCCACCAGTCCAGTTGCTGGTGGGCGAGGCCCGCGTCATGGGTATCGTCGACCACGTCGTCCACCTCGCGGCACCAGGCATAGAGCGCGGTGATGGCGCGGCGCCGCTCGGGGGGCAGGAACAGGAAGCTGTAATAAAAGCTGGAGCCGCTCTGCGCGGCCTTGTCTTGGCAGTACTGGTCGGGCGTCACGCCGGTCTCGAATCGAAAAGGGGTGGGGCGTTTGGGGCTAGGGCGTGGTGGCGCGCATGCGGGCGGCTCGCCACAGCAGCAGCGGCCAGTCGGCGGCGCCCAGCTTGGGGCGGCGGCGGAAGACATCGAAGCCGACGTCCTCGACGCGCTCCAGGATGCGCAGGCCGCCTTGCACGATCAGCCGCAGTTCCCAGCCGATGCGCGTCTCGACGCCCGGCGGCAGGGTCAGCGCCAGTGGCGCGCCGGATTGTAGCATCGCCTTCGTGCGGGCCTGCAGCTCGGTCAGCAGTGCTGTCCAGGCCGCATCGCAGCGGCCCTCGGCCACCGCCGCCTCGGTCACGCCGTGGCGCGCCATGGCATCGGCCGGCAGATAGATGCGGCCACGCGGATAGTCGATGGCGACGTCCTGCCAGAAGTTGATCAGTTGCAGCGCCGTGCAGATGGCGTCCGACTGCGCGAAGCGGTCCGGCGTGGCCGCGCCGTACAGATACAGCATCAGCCGGCCGACCGGATTGGCCGAGCGGCGGGAATAGTCCAGCAGGCTGTCCCAGTCGGGATGGCGGTGGACGGTGACGTCCTGGCGGAAGGCGTCCAGCAGGTCGTGGAACAACTGCAGCGGCAGCTTGTAGTCGGCAATGACGCCGGCCAGCGCGCGCATCAGCGGCGTGCCGGGATCGGCGCCCGCGCCGATAGCGTCCAGCGCCCGGCCCATGTCCGCCAGAGCGGCCAGCCGCTCGGCCGGGGCGGCGTCGCCTTCGTCGGCCAGGTCGTCCGCCGTGCGGGCAAAATGGTAGATCACCGCCACCGGGCGGCGCAGCCGGCGCGGCAGCAGGATGCTCCCCACCGGAAAATTCTCATAGTGGTCGACCGTGTAGCTGTCGGCCGCCGGCGGGGCGGATGCGGAAGGTGAGGTCTGGGACATGGCGACGCATTTAACCACACCGGACAACGATTCGCTGCCGGATTCGGGCGTTTCGTCGCCTGCCGTTTGACGCCCTTAGGGCGCATCGCTATATTACTGACCGGCCAGTTATTAATCTGTCGGCCGCCAGTCTTGCCGGCATGTATCGTCCGCGCGCCGCCCTCTATCATGGGGCGGATTCAAGCGGGCAAGCCCGTGCCTTGCCGTTCCCGCCTGCCGTTTTACCCAACTTGTTGCTCATCCATGCCAGTGCCTTGTCTTAGGCCGGAAGTTGCGGCCGCCGAAATTCTCCCTTCCACCCTGAGCGCCTGCGGCAGCCGGCGCCTGCGCGCGTGGCTGCTGGCCGGGGCGCTGGCAGCCGGGCTGGCGGTTGCCGGCTGCGGCAAGAAGGTGGAGAAGGCGCCGGATGTCCGTCCGGTGCGGCTTGCGCAGTTGCAGCCGGCCACCGGCAAGACGGCATTCGAGTTCTCGGGCGATGTGCGTCCGCGCGTGGAATCGCGGCTCGGTTTTCGCGTCGGCGGCAAGATCGCCGCGCGGCTGGTGGATGTCGGCGCCAACGTGAAGAAGGGCCAGCCGCTGGCCCGGCTGGACGCCACGGACCTGTCGCTGGCCGAAGCCGGCTCGCGCGCCCAGTACGACGCGGCCAAAACGGACCGCGACCTGGCCGCCTCCGACCTCAAGCGCTACAACGAACTGTTCGCCAAGGGCTTTATCAGCGCGGCCGAGCGGCACCGCCGCCAGGCCACCTACGACGCCGCCGAGTCGCGCGTGCAGCAGGCGGCGGCCGGGCTGCGCAATCAGTCCAACCAGACCGGTTACGCGGTGCTGACGGCGGATGCCGACGGCGTCGTGACGGCCGTGGACGCCGAGGTCGGTCAGGTGGTGACGCCCGGCCAACCCGTCATCCGCGTGGCCCAGACCGCCGAGAAGGAGATCGCCATCGGCCTGCCCGAGGACCAGGTCGACATGCTGCGCGGGATTCCCGACGTGACGATCCACACCTGGGCCGACCCGGGCCGCACGCTGCCAGGGCGCGTGCGCGAGATCTCCGGGGCGGCCGACCCGGTGACGCGCACCTACGCGACCCGCGTCACAGTGCCGAACCCGCCGGCGGACCTCAAGATCGGCATGACGGCCGTGGTCCGCTTCATGCGGACGGGCGAGACGCCGGCCATCCGCGTGCCGCTGACGGCGCTGTTGCAGGAACAGGGCCGCAACCAGGTCTGGATCTACGAAAAAGACGCCAGCGGCGCCGCCGGCACCGTCCGGCCGGTTTCCGTGACGCTGGGCGAGCCGGTCGGCAACGAGGTGGAGGTGCGCGGCGGCCTGTCGCCGGGCCAGACCATCGTGACTGCCGGCGTGCACCTGCTCAAGGCCGGCCAGACGGTGCGGCCGATGCAGACCGTGGCGCCGGCCGCCGCCGGGCGTGCTCCGGCCTCCGGACCCACCGCTCCCCAACCCGCCAACCAGAAGGGCTGAGGACGCGGCATGGATCATTCCCGCTTCAACCTGTCGCGCTGGGCGCTCGAACACCAGCCGCTGACCCGTTACCTGCTGGTTGTGCTGCTATTGGGCGGCCTGCTGGCGTTCTTCCAGCTTGGCCAGGACGAAGACCCGCCGTTCACGTTCCGCGTGATGGTCGTGCAGGCGTTCTGGCCGGGCGCCACCGCCGAGCAGATGGCGGTGCAGGTCACCGACAAGATCGAGCGCCAGTTGCAGGAGGTGCCGTATGCCGACAAGATCCGCAGCTTCTCCAAGCCCGGCGAGACCACCGTCATCTTCCAACTGAAAGACACCTCGCCGGCCGCCGAGACGCAGCGGATCTGGTACACGGTGCGCAAGAAGATCGGCGACATCACCCAGACACTACCGGCCGGCGTGCGCGGGCCGTTCTTCAACGACGAATTCGGCGATGTCTACGGCTCCATCTATGCGCTGTCCGCCGACGGCTTCAACTACAAGGAACTGCGCGAATACGCCGACCTGGTGCGCCAGGAATTGCTGCGGGTGCCGTCGGTGGCCAAGGTGTCGCTGCTTGGCTTGCAGGACGAGAAGGTCTACATCGAGTTCAACCAGGCGCGCTTTGCGCAACTGGGACTGGACATCAACAACATCGCCGACCAGATCTCGCAGCAGAACAACCTGACCGGCAGCGGCGTGCTGGTCACGCCGACCGATAACTTGCAGGTGCGCCTGAGCGGCCAGTTCGGCAATGTGGCCGACCTGGACAACCTGGTGCTGCGCGGTCCCAATGGCATCGCCAATATCCGCCTGGGCGATATCGCCCATGTCTACCGCGGCTATGTCGATCCGACGCAGACCCGCATGCGCTTCAACGGCAAGGACGTGATCGGGCTGGGCATTTCGATGGCAAAGGGCGGCGACATCATCGAGCTGGGCGAGAGCCTGCGCGCGGTGGCTGACAAGCTGCGCGTGCAGTTGCCGGTCGGCATCGAGATGAATCAGGTGCAGGATCAGCCGCAGGCGGTCAAGCGCTCGGTGGGCGAGTTCGTGCGCGTGCTGATCGAGGCCGTGGTGATCGTGCTGGGCGTGAGCTTCGTCGCGCTCGGCCTGCACACGCGGCCGCTGCGGCTGGACGCGCGCCCCGGCCTGGTGGTGGCGCTGACGATTCCGCTGGTGCTGGCCGTCACGTTCCTGTTCATGAACATCTTCGGCATCGGCCTGCACAAGATATCGCTGGGCGCGCTGATCGTGGCGCTGGGCCTGTTGGTCGACGACGCCATCATCGCGGTCGAGATGATGGTACGCAAGCTGGAGGAGGGCTTCTCCAAGATGGAGGCGGCCACCTACGCCTACACCTCGACCGCCATGCCGATGCTGACCGGCACGCTGATCACGGCGGCCGGGTTCCTGCCGGTGGGGCTCGCGCGTTCCACCGTGGGCGAGTACACCTTCGCGATCTTCGCCGTGACGGCGCTGGCGCTGGTGATCTCGTGGATCGCGGCCGTCTACTTCACGCCGTACCTCGGTTACCTGCTGCTCAAGGCCAAGCCGGCCAGCGGCGCGCACGAGGTCTTCGACACGCCGTTCTACGCGCGCTTTCGCCGCCTGGTGGACTGGTGCGTGACGTGGCGCAAGACCGTCATCGCGATCACGCTGGCGGCGTTCGCGCTCGGCCTCTACGCGTTCAAGTTCGTCGAGAAGCAGTTCTTCCCGGATTCCAGCCGCCCCGAGCTGATGGTGGAAATGTGGATGCCGGAAGGGACCAGCTTTGCGCAGATGGAGCGCGAGGCCAAGCGCTTCGAGACCATCATGGGCCGCGACCGCGACGTGCAGAGCCTGACCACGTTCGTCGGCACCGGAGCGCCGCGTTTCTACCTGCCGCTGGACCAGATTTTCCCGCAGAGCAACGTGGCGCAGGTGATCGTGTTGCCGGTCAGCCCGGAGGCGCGCGACGCCTTGCGTCAGCGCGTGATCAAGGTGCTGACGGCCGATTTCCCGCAATTGCGCGGGCGGGTCAAGCTGCTGCCCAACGGGCCGCCGGTGGCGTACCCGGTGCAGTTCCGTGTGATCGGCCCGGACGCCGCCGGCGTGCGCAAGCTGGCCGACGAGGTGCGCACGATCATGAGCGCCAACCCGAACACCGTTGGTGTCAACGACAACTGGAACGAGAACGTCAAGATGCTGCGCCTGGAGATCGACCAGGACAAGGCGCGCGCGCTGGGCGTGACCACCGCGGCGATCGCGCGCGTGACACAGACCGTGCTGACCGGCGTGCCGGTCGGCCAGTACCGCGACGGCGACAAACTGATCGACATCCTGATGCGTGCGCCGCGCGACGAGCGCGATGCCATGTCGGACCTCAACAATGTGCTGGTGCCGACCAGCAATGGCCGCGTGGTGCCGCTGACGCAGGTGGCGCGCATCGCGCTGCGCTCGGAGCCGGGCGTGATCTGGCGCGAGAACCGGGACTTCGGCGTGACCGTACAGGCGGACGTGGTCGACGGCATTCAGGGGCCGACCGTGACGGCGCAGATCAACCCGCAGTTGGACAAGCTGCGCGCGCAACTGCCGCCGGGCTACCGGATCACCATCGCCGGCGCGGAAGAAGAGAGCGGCAAGGCCGGCGCGTCGATCGCCGCGCAACTGCCGCTGTGCATCTTCATCATCTTCACGCTGCTGATGCTGCAGTTGCACAGCTTCTCGCGCTCGGTGATGGTGTTCCTGACCGGGCCGCTCGGCCTGATCGGGGCGGCCGCGACGCTGCTGCTCTTGCGCGCGCCGATGGGGTTTGTGGCCCAACTGGGCATCACCGCGCTGCTTGGCATGATCATCCGCAACTCGGTGATCCTGGTCGACCAGATCGAGCAGGACGTCGCGGCCGGCGTGCCGACCTGGACCGCCATCGTCGAAGCCGCGGTGCGGCGCTTCCGCCCGATCATCCTGACCGCGGCGGCGGCCGTGCTGGCCATGATTCCGCTGTCGCGCTCGCTGTTCTGGGGGCCGATGGCCGTGGCCATCATGGGTGGGCTGATCATCGCCACCGTGCTCACGCTGCTGTTCCTGCCGGCGCTGTACGCGGCGTGGTTCCGCGTCAAGCGGCCGGAAGCGGGCGTGGCGCCGTTGGCGGGGTAAGGCAGATCCGGCTTACCGCCGGCGCTTCTTCCAGTCGTAGCCGGGCGGCGGGTCCGCGGCGCCCGCCGGCCCGACCGCATCGGGGTTCTCCGAGCACAGCGTGACAAAGCTCACCGGCTCGCCGGCGCGCTGCCGCTGGCGCAGCGCCTCCGCAAAGCGCAGGGCTTCCACCAGCGCATCCGGCGCAAACGTCTGTCCGTGCGGCACGCGTGCGGCATTCACCGTCTCGGACCAGTAGATCATATACATCGGTCACTCCTTTCTGGCGCATGAGAGTAGACCGAGGGGCGCGTCGATGCAAATCGTGCGTCTGGCGTGCTGGGGAGCGAAGGCAAACGTCGGGCAGCCCGGCTTGCGGGCAGGAATGCCGCCGATTCGATTGTCATCGGGGGCGGCCGCATCGCTGTCGCCGGCACCGCATGCGCCGCGACGACGTCTGGCGTTGCCTAGTTGCAGATCGTGCCCGGCACCGGCTTCCCGGAAGCCGTCAGCCCCTGGCACGCGTCGCCGATCGCAAGGTTCGGGTCGTTGGCGCTGGCGGGGGCGAGCTTCATCTTGCCGCTGACCGTGCAGCAGCCGCGTGGCGAGGCCGCTGGGGTATGCGTCTTGGCTGCGGCGGGAGCGGTGGGGGCGGATTTGGCTGCCGGGTCGACCTGCTCATCAGGCTCCGGGGAGACGCACTGCCCCTGTTGGCAGATCCGTTCCCCTTTGCATTGCATGTCGTACTGGCATCCGGCAGCCGGGGCTGGCAATGACCATGCAAAAGCCATCGAGGCTGCCAACAGCAAGCCAGGAAATTTCATGTTCCCCTCCGATCGCGACAGACAGGTTCGCCCGCATGACGCGGCCGGCGTTGGCACGCGCGAGCAACCCATGTCATCAGCATAGATGCGCGCACGACAGGGAGGAAAGGTGGTGCTTGCCGGGTTGGTGGTCCGGGACGCGCAGCACGGCGGGCGGTATTTCGTGGCGGCGATGCAAGCCTGCGCGAGGGTGCCGGCGCCGGGCTGCCATCGGTGCGAAACGACTGGCCTTGCGCGGGCCGGCGGCCCCGGGGGCTGGATTCCGGCCCCGCCTTGCGCTACAATCCGCTGCCTCGTTGTGCAGCGCACGCAAGTTGCGTAAGCGGCACGGCGGAAAGCACGAAGGCGGGCAGTTCCAGCCGCCTTTTTACTTTTCCGCCGCGCTCCGAAGCCCGACGAGCACTGCGGCCGCCCACCTGGGCACGCGCCGCAAGGACCGCGAGGGTGGCGAAATTGGTAGACGCACCAGGTTTAGGTCCTGACGCCAGCAATGGCGTAGGGGTTCGAGTCCCCTCCCTCGCACCACGACTCTTTTTCCGCACATCCTCACAGCAGCCGGAAATGGCCCGCAAACGTAGTCCCCACAAGGGGCTGCGGGTATTTCTGCGCGTCGCGTCAGCATCCCATTAGTCGCTAGGCTGGCCTGCGAACCAAGCTATGACGCACTGAAGTCATGCGTGGCTAATCGGCCGTACACTCCATGATCCAATGTGTGTACGGAATCCACGCCTGGTGGCGAACTCGACCGGCGACCTCCTTGAATACTGGCGTTGCCAGCTTTCTGTAACCCTCGCCATCCAGGACGTTCTGGCCGCGGTCGTAGCTGACGAGCAAACGGGAAATCATGTTCTGGCCGTCGGCAAAGCAGCAATCGATGGTGACAAGTCTTCCGCCAGGGCGAAGAGCCGCCTTTGCGAGCCTGAACAATTCGTGAGCCGCATCCGTGTCGAGGTGGTGAAGCAGGCCGGACGCGATGACAACGTCGAACTTTGGAAGCGTCTCGAGATCCTTCAGATCGAGTAGCTTGCAAACGAAATTTCCCTTCGGGCCATATCGCTTGCGGGCTGCCGCAATGTAGCTTTCGCTGACGTCGAATCCCCAATATTCGACCTCTGGAAGATACGCCAGCAGCTCGGCAGTGCCGCAGCCGATGTCCAGCACGCGATCTCCCTGGCGTGCGCTGACATCTCGCGCAAAACGGGCACGTCCCCATGGGCTGCCCATCAATATTTGAAACGTGTCATAAACAACGGGAATTGAAAGAATTTTGCGGATGCCGGTTGTTATTTGTGCCATTTTTCTGCAATTTCTTATTAATTCGACGATGAGTCACGGAAAACGAATTGGGTAGGGGCGGAGGCTCGCGCGGTCTCGTTTATGCCGATTCAACCACCTCTTGCAATAATGAATACCCCAAACAGCACAATGGCGGTCCCACCCACTCGATAGGCATTCAGCGTGTCGCCAAAGAGAAATACGCCGCCCGCCATGACGGCGATATAAATGAGGCTGACGTACGGATAGGCATAGCTGATCTCAAGCTGGGTCAGGGTCAACATCCAACACACGCCAGCAAGAAATGTCGCGAGAATCGATGAGATGATCCACGGGGTCAACAGAACATGGCCGACAAACAGCACCTTTTCTGCTGTCGATGCGGGTAGCGGACCAGCTTGGCCAACCTGCCATCGCATGACGAGTTGACTGTATGCCGTCAGCACCAGCATGAGAAATAGATAAATATGACCTGGTACTCGAGACATCGGTGCAATCCTACTTAGAGCGCGGGCGCGTTGCCGCGATGAAAAGCGACGCCAGAACAACTGCCAGCATCGGCTGTACCCACCAATAAGAAACCTCGGAGAAAAAATTCGTGGCACCTTGTGGGATGGAAAGAATGAGGCCAGGTGCTATCGAGATCAGTGTTATGGCGGCTACAAATTCGACGTCCAGCGGGACGCCGAACAGTGTTCCACGAAGCGAAGAGCGCCTGGCCTTATGCCGTGTCAGGTACATCCTCAGGCCGATAAACAGGATGGTGGGCCCGAAGAAGGCAAAGAAAGATGGGGTCCAGCGGTCAGGGGGCAGGACGTCCCTGATGAAAGCGAATGGCTTGATCATATCCATCAGCCCGGGGCCCGAGTTTTCCCCTTGTGTTACTACCTGAGTTTCGATGTACCCATAGATGACTGCACATGACATGGCAAGCCATGCCAGGACCCGTTGTGTCCAGGCCATCGGCAGTCTCAAGACGGCATAGGCGAGAAGGGCGCCAACCACTGCACCGACGCTGATCTTCAATGAGCAAAGCACGGTGAGATAGGCTGCGATCAGCGGAAATGCATACCACCGCAAGCGAATGGGGGTCTCCCGACCTAATTGATCGATGAGCCAGACCCCGGCAATGTAGGAGAAAAGCACTGCCACGCCGAACGATTCACTGTGGAATGCGTTATCCCAGATGCCCAGATCTCTTCGATATGAGGCAGAAATCAGGCCAACAAACACAATGAAGAGTGAAACCCAGAACGGGCCGAAGCTGCTGGGGTTCGAGTCATCGTTGCCATCTACGTGCCCGATTCGAATCAGGTAGCCTCGAAACGCCATGCCAAAAACATACAGGGCGAGGAGGAATGGCGGGGCCAGGAGGAGGGGGAAAACGATTGCGTAGAACTCCAGCGACCCAACGCCCAGGAGTTGACAAAGCAGCCCCACCAAATAATGACTCGCGAAGTGGTAGGGGAAAGGCGCGATACCGTCAATGCCGAGGGAAGGGGCATGGAAGCCGTTCAGCATATTCACGATGGCTGCGTGAAACATCATGTCCACATGAGCGGTGCCGGAGAGGACGGCCTCGTCGACCCATGGCGTCTTGTATCCGTCGACATAAGTCAGCAGGAACGCCCAGTAGCCAACCAAAGCGCTGGCACACAGCGCGACGAGCGTGCTCAGGCTTCTAGCCCTGTAGATCATGACGACGGTCCGCAACAGAACAGCACTGATTGCGGCCCACGCCAGTGGGCTGTGGCCGGCGAATACCCAGACAAAAACCGGTAGCCCCAGAAACCCGAAGAGCAGGCTTTGCCATGCGGATATCCGAGTTGGGCCCCACTCATAGCATTCGAATGTAATCGCCACAGCACAAAGGCTGGCCGCTGCCGCTGCTATCGCCGCATCCGTGATTTCGACGTTCTGACCGATGACCAGCTCCGCCGCATGTAGGGCGATGTATAGCGCGATCGAGAAACTGAATGTTGCCACCGAGCACCCAATGTAGCCGCCTCTTGCAAACGATCCGGCGCCAGTTTCGGATTTCCACCCTCCCCAAAGGCTACTTAACACAATCCATCCTCATGGCCGAGAACTCATGGTTCTCTTTGCTAACGACAACAACGTGCTCGAATCCACGCGCCAATGCGAGTTGGCAAGGGTTTTCGATGCCTTCTTCTGCCATTGGCAGTCGAGCCGCCAGATACTGGTATCCGTACGATTCATAACGGCATTTTTCGGTTCTGGGGGCGAATGGGCTGAGCAGTGGCATCCCGGTCAGTGCGGGGACCACAAATGGCTGCATGGCGCAGGGGGCCAGCAGCGTGTCATGGGGCTTGCTGATGTACGCGCCGCGGTAGAAATCAGGGTCGAGAATGACGACGCCGATTTTTTCCCCATCATGGAGGTTCTTGTCGCGGCCCAGGGCGTTGAGGAGCTTGTACAAGCGCGCGCGCTCGACCAGGTCAATCTGACTGTCCGATAGCTTGCTGTTTTCCGAGGTCGTGATCGACTGGATCGAGGAGCCAAAGCGCTTGGCTTCTTCCAGCTTGTCTGCCAGCTTGTGGTGGTAGGAAATGACGTTCGCCCCAGCCAACGCTATCGATGCGATTGCCAGCACATAGACCGCCGTACTTCGCCAACTCACCACTTCCGGCTCCCTCATTCTCCAAATCCGGGAATCTTATAACAAGAATGTTACATTCGATGCATCCCTTGTCGATGAGGTGGATCGTATATGGGGTTCACCCTAGGTGGAATTCCCTCGCGCCAGGCCTGAGTCCACAGACTTGTCCGGACGGCCCTGCCGCCCGGACAAGAGCAGGTGCGGCACTCAGAATATGTGCCGCACCCCCATCGTCACGCCAACCATGTTCTGCTGCCCAGTCATGGTCGGGTACTTGAACGCGTAGGCCGTGGCCAGGCCGTCGAAGCTCAGGCCGCCGTTGTGCGCATAGCCGACGGACAGGTAGACGTCGGTACGCTTGCTGAAGTTGTAGTCGGCAACGAAGCTGACCTGCTGCATGTTGGGCGGATTGGTCTGCGCGGAGGTCGGGGTGGCGCGTGCGGACTTGACATCGGCGAAGTAGTACGCCAGCGACAAGCCAAGCGCCGGCGTGGCCTGGTAGTTGACGCCGGCCCACCAGTAGTCGTCGCGCAGCAGCGTGTTGCCGTTCGCGAATTCTCCCTTGTTGTAGCGGTAGCCGGCCGTGAACTTGAACGGCCCCGTGTTGTAGAGGGCGGCCGCGCCGAGCTTGGTCACCATGCCGGGCTGACCGGTCACGGCGGCCGGACGCCACACGTCGGCGGCGATGGAGGCGCCGAATCCGCTGCCGTTCAGGTACTGCAGCGAGCCGCCATAGCCGATGTTGTCGGAGAAGTGCCCCGGCACCTCGCCCGCGCCGCCGTTGGCGAGCACGATGGCGGCATTCTGCACGGCAACGCCGGTGCCGAACGAGAAGTGCGCCACGGCCTGCAGCGGGCCGAACTGGCCGGTGTATTTGATCATGTTGTCTTCGCGGTAGTTCAGGCCCATCCACCAGATGCCCGGCTCGTAGGTGGCCGCAAAGCGCATCGGCGAGAAGTTCGCCATGCCGTCGAAGAAGGACGAGTACTGGCGACCGAACGTCAGCTTGCCGTAGTCCTTGTTCTGCAGGCCGACGAACGACTGGCGATTGAACAGCGCGCTGCTCTGCAGGGCCCCGGTATCCCACTGGAATCCGCTTTCCAGCACGAAGAGCGCCTGAGTGCCGGCGCCCAAGTCTTCCACGCCGCGCAGGCCCCAGCGCGAGGCGGACAGCCCGCCGACGGTCGGCATGCCGACCCGGCTGCCGCCCTGGTTGGGCGTGGCGGCCGAGGCGGCCACGCGGTTGACGTACTCGATGGATCCGTCAATCACCCCGTACAGCGTCACGCCGGACTGGGCGTTGGCCGTGCCGGCCACGGCGCCCAGCGCCGCGAGGGCGAATAGTGATGTCTTCATGCCTTGTCTTCTCCAATGGGATCGTTGTCTGAGTTGTCTTGAGGGCAAGCCGTCCGCGTCGGCCGGTTTTCCCTTACCGCGCGCGTTCACGCCAGCCTGTCCGCATTACATCGCCGGGGCGGCAATCTGAACCCATCCAAAAGGGAGGGAGCGTTGTCATCGCGCAAATGCCGCGAGGCGCAGATTCCCGGCCGGCGTCGCGAGACACCCGGCGCCTGGGGGCGGGTATTCCCCCCCCCAAAAAAAAGGAGCGCCCTAGGGCGCTCCCTTTTTGCGGCGGGTGGACGGCTTACTGCACGTTGCCCGCGACGGCGATCACCTGGCCGGTGATGTAGTTCGAGTCCGGCGAGCAGAACAGGTACACGCCGCCGGCGGCTTCTTCCGGCGTGCCGCCGCGGCCCAGCGGGTTGCGCTGCGCGTGGGACTTGAGCATTTCCGGGTTCAGGCCCACGCGGATCTCGCGGCCTTCGATGTTCACCGTGGAGCCGGCGTTGGCATCGGTAGAGGTCATGCGGGTATGGATCAGGCCAAAAGCCACGGCGTTCACGTTGACGTTGAAGCGGCCCCACTCGCGCGCCATGGCGCGTGTCATGCCGATCACGCCGGCCTTGGCGCCGGAGTAGTTGATCTGGCCCGCATTGCCGTTCAGGCCCGAAGTCGATGAGATATTGACGATCTTGCGGTACACCTCGCGCCCGGCTTCCTTGTCGGCGGCATTCAGCGCCTTGAGGTGGGGGTAGGCGGCGCGCAGGATGCGGAACGGGGCGGTCATGTGGCAGTCCAGGATGGCGTACCACTGCTCGTCGCTCATCTTCTGTACCACGTCGTCCCAGGTGAAGCCGGCGTTGTTGACGATGATGTCGATGCCCTTGAACGTGTTCATCGCGGTGCCAATGAAACGCTCGGCAAAATCGGGGGCGGCCACGTTGCCCACGCAGGCCACGGCGTCCACGCCCATGGCCTTGAGCTCTTCCACGGTCTGCTGGGCCGGTTCGGCATCCAGGTCGTTGATGACCAGGCGCGCGCCTTCGCGGGCCAGGCGTTTGGCGATGGCGTTGCCGATGCCGCGGCCCGAACCGGTGACCAGTGCCACCTTGCCTTCAAGTGTTCCCATGTCTTGCTCCTGTCTCAAATTGGTTTCAGAGGGCGACAACAGCATCGCCCAGGATCTTGGTTTCGCCATACTGGTTGGCGGTCTGGATTTCCAGCTTGATGCAGTGCTCGCCGTTGACCTGCAACTTCTCCACCACGCGGCCGCTGCAGGTGATGCGGTGGCCCAGGTGAGTGATGCCGACAAAGCGCACGCCAAAGTGGCGCAACTGGCGCTGGTCCACCCACTGCGTCAGCAGGCGCCCAAGGTAGGCCATCGACAGCATGCCGTGCGCGAACACGTCGGGCATGCCGGCCTTGCGGGCAAAGTCCGTGTCGATATGGATGGCGTTGTGGTCGTTCGACGCGCCGGCAAACAGCGCCAGCGTGGTGCGGTTGATGGGCTCCAGCGTCAGCGGGGGCAGGGTGTCGCCAACCTGGATCTGGTCAAAGCTCAGCTTGCTCATGTGGGTTCTCCTCCTCAGCCGTTGCGCTGGACCAGCACGCTGCGCAGGTCCGCCACAGGCTCGCCGTCCTGGTTGGTCACGCGCGTCTCGCGCACCACGAACTCCAGGGCGCCGCCTTTCTTGTCGTAGATGTCGGTGATGGTGGTCTTGAAGTGCAGGTTGTCGCCGGCATAGGCCATGCGGTGGTAGGTGAACGTCTGCTCGCCGTGCAGGATGCGCTCCACCTTGATGCCCAGCTCCTCGCGCCAGCCGGTGGGCGGATTGGCCAGCTCCAGCGAGAACAGGAAGGTCGGCGGCAGGGGCAGGCCGGGGTGGCCGGCGTCGCGCGCGGCAGCTTCGTCCGTGTAGATGGGCCGGGTTTCGCCGGTGGCCTTGGCAAAGAAACGCAACTGGCTGGCCGCGGCGCTGGTGCGGAAGTCCGCCACCACCTTGCCGATATGTTTTTTGTCGATCATCGTCGATAGCTCCGTGACGGATGCGCTCAGGCGCTCTTCTGGTACACCGTGATGACGCAGGCGCCGCCCAGGCCCAGGTTGTGCGCCAGCGCCACCTTCGCGTCGGGCACCTGGCGCGCGTCGGCGGTGCCGCGGATCTGGTGGGTCATCTCGTAGCACTGCGCGAGGCCGGTGGCGCCGAGCGGGTGGCCCTTGGAGAGCAGGCCACCCGAGGGGTTGACCACCCATTGGCCGCCGTAGGTGTTGTCGCCGTCGTTGACCAGCTTCTCGCCTTCGCCTTCCTTGCACAGGCCCAGCGCTTCGTAGGTCAGCAGCTCGTTCTGCGCGAAGCAGTCGTGCAACTCGATCACGTCGATGTCCTTGGGGCCGATGCCGGCCTGCTCGTAGACAATCTGCGCGGCCGAGCGGGTCATCTCGGAACCGACCAGGCGGATCATGTCCATGGGGGCGAAGGTCGCCGGCACGTCGGTGGTCAGTGCCTGCGCGGCGATCAGCACGTCGGTGCGCAGGCCGCGCTTGCGGGCGAATTCCTCGGACACCACGATCGCGGCGGCGCCGCCGCAGGTCGGCGGGCATGCCATCAGGCGGGTCAGCACGCCGTCCCACAGCATCGGCGCGGCCATCACGTCTTCCGTGCTGATCACGTTGCGGAACACCGCCAGCGGATTGCGCGCGGCGTGCTGGCTGGCCTTGGCGCGGATCTTGGCGAAGGTCTCCAGCTTGGTGCCGTATTTCTTCATATGGGCCATGCCGGCGCCGGCGAACTGGCGGATCGCATTGGACAGGCCCTCCGGGCGGCCGACCAGTTCGTCGACCACGGTATTGGCGCGTTCCAGCGCGCTGGCGCGGTCGGTCCAGGCTGACTTGAGCGCGCCCGGGCCCATGAACTCGAAGCCCACCGCCAGGGCGCACTCCACCGTGCCGCTCTGCACGGCCTGGCGCGCCAGGAACAGCGCCGACGAGCCGGTGGCGCAGTTGTTGTTGACGTTGATGACGGGAATGCCGGTCATGCCCACGTGATACAGGGCCTTCTGGCCGCAGGTGGAGTCGCCGTACACATAGCCGGCATAGGCCTGCTGCACGTCGGTGTACGACAGGCCGGCATCTTCCAGCGCCTGGCGCACGGCCTGCGCGCCCATCACGTCATAGGTGTCGCTGGTGCCGGGCTTCTTGAACGGGACCATGCCGACGCCGGCAACGAATACTTTGCGAGTCATGTAGGGTTCTCCTTGGGATTTTTGGGGGTTCTGGTTACAGCTTGCGCGAGATCAGGTCGCGCATCACTTCGCTGGTGCCGCCATAGATGCGCGTGACGCGCGAATCGGCAAAGGCGCGGGCCACCGGGTACTCCAGCATGTAGCCGTAGCCGCCGTGCAACTGCACCATTTCGTCCAGCGCGCGGCCCAGCGCCTCGGTGGCGTAGAGCTTGGCGATGGCGGCTTCTTCCAGCGTCAGGCGGCGGCGAATGTGCTCGGCCAGGTAGTGGTCCACCATCAGGCGCACGGCGATGGCCTGGGCCTTGATGTCGGCCAGCTTGAACTTGGTGTTCTGGAAGTCCCACACGGTCTGGTTGAAGGCCTTGCGGTCCTTCACATAGGCCAGCGTGTGTTCCAGGCAGACCTCCAGCTTGGCGGCGGCGGAGATCGCGATCGACAGGCGTTCCTGCGGCAGCTCGCCCATCAGATAGGCAAAGCCCTTGCCTTCCTCGCCCAGCAGGTTGGCGACCGGCACGCGCACATCGTCGAAGAACAGCTCGGAGGTGTCCTGAGCGTGCTGGCCGACCTTGTCGAGCTTGCGCCCGCGCCGGAAGCCCGCGCGGTCGGCTTCCACCACGATCAGGCTCACGCCACGCGCGCCGGCGGCCGGGTCGGTCTTGCAGACCATGATGATCAGGTCGGCGTTCAGGCCGTTGCTGATGAAGGTTTTGCTGCCGTTGATCACGTACTCGTCGCCGTCGCGCACGGCCGTGGTACGGATCGCCTTGAGGTCGCTGCCCGTGCCCGGCTCGGTCATGCCGATGGCCAGGATGTATTCGCCCGAGCAGACCTTGGGCAGCCAGCGCTGCTTCTGCTCTTCGCTGCCGATGCGCGCGATGTACGGGGCGATGATGTCCGAGTGCACGCCGAAGCCCAGGCCGCTCACGCCGGCACGCGCCAGCTCTTCGTTGTAGACGGCCGAGTGACCGAAGTCGCCGCCGCCGCCGCCGTATTCGGTCGGCAGCGTCGCGCACAGCAGGCCTTCGCGGCCGGCCTTGAGCCAGGTTTCGCGGTCGACCTTGCCAGCACGGTCCCATTCCGCCTGCTTTGGCACGCATTCCTTTTCCAGGAAGCGGCGCACCGTGGTGCGGAACATCTCGTGGTCGTCGCGGTAGATGGTACGGTTGATTTGCATGGGTAGCTCCGGGGGAAACGGTTTCAGGATGCGCAAGCCACGTGGGATGCGGGTTCGGGTTGGAAGAGTGCGTCGACCAGGTGCGCGCGGCGCGCGCGGGTGGTGGCCTGGTTCACATAGCCCTTGTCGGCGATTTCGTTGGCGTCGATCGACGGCGGCTCGGCCATCAGCAGCACGCGCTTCACGGCCAGGCTGGCGGTGCCCGTGCCGGCGGCGAGGCGCTGGCGGATGGCGCCGACCACCAGCGGGTGGCGCACCAGCGCTTCGACGCTCAGCTCCGCGAGTTCGGGTGCAAGCTGGCGGCACGCGGCCACGTTGGGCCAGGCCAGCGCGGCCAGATAGTTGTGGTCATGGCCACAGATCACGGCATCGTTGATCAGCGGCGCGCACTGCTCCACCAGGCCGAGCCGGACCGCGCCGGTGCGCACCCAGGTGCCGTTGGTGAGCTTGAAGTCCTCGACTACGCGCCCGGCGAAGGTCACGCCGCGCGCGGGATCGGCTGGGTCGGCCAGCCGCACGGCGTCGCCCAGGCGGAAGAAGCCTTCCTCGTCGAAGGCCTGCGCCGTCAGGTCGGGGCGCTTGATGTAGCCGGAGAACAGGAAGGGGCCGCGCATACGGATCTCGTAGCGGCCGTCGCCGCTATCAAGCGGCACCAGCTTGGCTTCGCCGCCGGGCATCGGTATGCCCACATTGCCGGCTTCGTCGGCCGGCCAGCTGCAATACAGGCCCATGCCGCTGGTCTCGGTGCATGCCAGGCCGGAGCAGAAGGCGATGCGTTCGCCAACGGTGGCTTCGGCCAGCCGGTGGATACGGTCCCAGACGTCGCGGGGCAGGCTGGCACCGCCATAGGAAAAATTGACCGCCTTTGCAAAGAAGGAACGGGCCAGTTCCGGGTCGCGCTCCAGCTCGGTGACCAGCATGGTCCAGGCGGACGGCACGGCGGTGAAGATGGAGGGAGACACGTCGCGCAGGTTGCGCACGGTGCGCTCGAACTGGCCTGGCAACGGCCGGCCGTCGTCGATGTGGTGCGTGCCACCCAGAACCACCGAGCGGCTCAGGTTCAGCACGCCGCCCAGGCCGTGGTGCCACGGCAGCCAGCAGAGGAAGGCTGGCTGGCGTTCGGTCAGCGCGCCATACGTGTCGAAAAAGTAGGTCGCGACAGCCGCCAGGTTGTCGTAGGACAGCGCCACGCCCTTGGGGGTGCCGGTGGAGCCCGAGGTGAACAGGATGCGGCCGGTCTGGTCGCGCCGGACGGCGGCATGGGCGGCGGCGAGCCGCTCCAGCCGGGCGGGCGTCAGTTCGGTTTGGGCCAGTGCTTGCCAGGTGGTCTGGCCGGGCTTCGCGCCGTCCACGACAATCACCGGCACGTCTGGGCACGCCAGCGCGGCGACGGCGCGCTCGAACGGCGCGGCAGACTGGATGAACAGCGCCGCGGGCGGCACCAGTTCCGCCACGCCGCGCAGGCGGGCAAAGTCGCGGCTCACCAGCGAATACGCCGGCGATACCGGCGCGGTGGGCACGCCGACGTACTCGGCCGCCAGGAACAGCACAGCCTGCTCGATGGAATTGCCCGACAGCAGCATCAGCGGGCGTTCCTGGCCCAGGCCCATCTCCAGCAGCGCGGCACCCACGGCCTGCACTTGCAGCCACAGGTCGGCCCAACTCAGCGACCGCCATTCGCCCTGCGGGTCGCGCTCGCGGAAGGCGGGAAGCGTGCCGCGGCGCTCGGCCCAACCCGGCAGGAATTCTGGGAGGCCCTTCTGCGCCAGTTCGGCGGGCGGAGCCGCGCAGCGCAGCACGATGTCGCCGTCAGCGCGCCGCTCGACCAGCGTTTCCCGCTGCGGAAAAACGGTCGGACGATACTGGATCCGCCCGGAGGCGGCCAGGGGGTGGGTCATGTTGCGGTCTCCTGGGCGTGCGGCGCGCGGGGCGCTGACTTGCCCTGTGTCGGCCCGTCACGTTGGCGACGGTGGCGGGCCGTGTTGGTATGCCGCTACGGTACCGGGGGGAGGGGGCGTGGGTGAACCACCCGCATCAGGTGGCAGGAAGGTGTTGGGGGGCGTTGGGGGCCGCTGTCCGGGCGGCAGCGGCCGAGGGAGGCGGACGCCGTGTGGCGTCCGGGGAGACTCAGGCGTCCGGGCCCAGGCCGCGGTCGCGCATGCGTGCGACGGCCTCGTCGCGGCTGGTCACGTTCAGCTTGCGGAAGATGTTCCGCAGGTGCCACTTGACGGTCTCGGGCGACAGGCCGAGCGTGCGGGCGATCTTCTTGTTGGGCAGCGCCTGACCCAGCAGGCGCACCACGTCGATTTCGCGGTCGCTGAGCTCTTCCTGCCCGTCGGCGGCAGTGGCCGGGGCGGCAGGCGCTTGCGCCGGTGTGGGCGTCTTTTGTGCGGCGGCCTGCAGGCGGTCGATGTAGAAGGTCAGCACCGGGTCCAGCGCGCTGCCGCCGGCCAGGCTGACGATCAGCGGCAGGGCGCTCGGATAGGCATCGATGATGCTGCGCACCAGCCCCAGCCGGTGCCCTAGGCGCAGCGCCTCCAGCACATGGGTGCGCGCCTGCTCCGTGTCTCCCCGGCGCGATGCGACCACCGCGGCCAGCATGGTCTGCTGCGCCACGTGGCGCAGCCAGCCGCGGGTCTGGCAGAAGGTCAGCAGCGGCTCCAGACGCCGCGCCGCGCCGGCCAGGTCGCCATGCGCCAGGTTGTACAGGACGTGGGCGCGTTCGGCGCTCAGGTGGATGGCGTCAAGTGAGCCGCGCGGCGCATCGCGGTGGCGGGCGGCCACGGTGTCCAGCCGCGCCAGCACGGCCGCGGCGGCATCCACGTCGCCGGCGACCAGGTGCAGCCGCACCTGCATGCCCAGGCTGTGCGCCAGCAGGCGGTCCAGCTCCAGCTGCGCACCGTATTCCTCGAGCCTTTCCAACTGGGCGAAGGCATCGAGGCGGTGGCCGTTCAGCCAGTGGGCGGCGGCCAGCACGGTGTGCACGCGCAGCACGGTGTCGGGGATCGAGACGCGCTCCAGCACGTCGAGCCGGTCTTCCAGCAAGCGGCGCGCGCTGTCCAGATCGCTTTGCTCGTACAGGGCTTCGCCCAGCAGCACGGCCGCGAAGTACTCCGGCTCGGCGCGGGCGCCGCGCGTCTGCTCGACATCGCGCAGCACATCGCGGGCAACCCGCTCGGCCTGGATCATCTTGCCCTCCAGCGCATAGCTGAAGCCCACCATGCAGCGCCCGTTCAGGCTGCCGCTGGCCGTGCCCAGCAGCGGCGCGCCTTCGACCATCAGCGGTTGCGCTTCGGCCTGGATGCGCCGCGCATGCTCGTAGTCGCCAAGGTGCATATAGAGCCACGACAGCAGGTTGTTGCGCGAGCCGGCAAAGAAACTGTCGATACCGGACGGCAGTTGCTCCAGCTGCGGCAGCAGGGCTTGCGCCCCGGTGGTGTCGTCGCTCATCAACATCAGGCTGAAGCGCAGCAGGGCCAGGCGGTAGCGCAGCGCGATGGCGTTGGGCGGGATATCGGCGTCGAGCCGGTCGGCCGTCGCCCGGGCGGCGTGCAGTTCGCGGGCGTAGAACTGAGCACGCAGCGTTAGCAGGCGCAGTTCGAGTCGGCCCTGCACCTGCTCCGCCGGAAGCTGCCGCAACAGGGCCAGGGCCTTGCGCACGTCGCCCCGCGCGACCAGCGTGCCCGAGTAGCGTTCCACCAGGTCGGCGGCGACGTCGGCATCGCCGGCCAGCACGGCATGGCGCACCGCTTCGTCCAGCATGCGGTGGTCGCGGAACCAGTGCCATGCCGCGGCGTGCACGGCACGCTGCTGCGCTTCACTGCGCATGCGGAAGCGCTCCGCCAGGGTTTCGCGCAGCAGCGGATGCAGGTGGTACCAGGTCTCGCGGCCGGCGCTCTCTTCCGGTGCAATGAAAAGGTTCTCGCTTTCCAGGCGCGTGAGCAGGGCGTCCGCTTCCACCTCGCCCTGGGCGCGTTCGCTCAGGGCGGCGCACAGCGAGGCGCAGAACCGCTCGCAGGCCGCGGCCCGCACCAGCAGTTCGGCTTCGTCCGGCGCCAGCCGGGACAGCACCTCGCGCTCGAAGTAGTCGGCAAAGGCACCGGAATTGCGCACATTGGCGCGTACGAAGCCGCTGGCGAACGACGCCCCGCTGGTCTGCTGCTTCTTGCGCTTCCAGTGGGTGGCAAAGAGCTGCAGCCCGGCCACCCAGCCGTCGGTCAGTTCGTGCAGCATGCGCGCATCGCGCTGGCCGATCTCGCCAAGCTGCGCTTCCAGAAACTGGCGGGATTCGGCCAGCGTAAAGCGCAGGTCGCGCTGGTCCAGCTCCAGCAGCAGGCCCTGGTCGCGCAGCCGCCCGAGCGACAAGGGCAACGTCCCGCGGGACACCAGCACCAGGTGCAGGTTTGCCGGCGCGTAGTCGACCAGCCACTGCAGCAGGTCCTGGGCGCGCGTATCGGTGAGATGGTGCAGGTCGTCCAGCACCAGGGTCAGCTCGCGCACGCCGGTGGCAATGCCGCGCACCAGTGCGATGACGGTGCGCTCCAGGTCTTCCGCGTCCATGCCGCGACCGGCCAGCAGCATGGCTTCGCGGGCAATGGCGGGGCTGATGGCGGCGATGCAGCCAAGCAGCCGGTCGAGCAGGCGGGACAGATCGTTGTCGGCGGGTTCCAGCGTGAGCCAGGCCATGTCGAATCCCATCGACAGGAGTTCCAGCCGCCAGGCACTGAGCAGGGCCGTCTTGCCGCATCCCGCCGGGCCTTGCAGGGCAATGCAGCGCCGGCGCCTGGCCTCGGTCAGTTGCGACAGCAGGCGCTCGCGCGCCACCACGCGAGCCGCCGCGCGCGGCGGACCCGGACGCGCTGCCGGCGTGGTGGAGGCGGCAGCGGAAGCAGGGAAGGGCGTATCGGGCTGGACGGACATAGGACGCCGGAAGCAAGGAGCGATGGGTGCCCCGTCGGGGTGCAGGATGCAGCGATTGTACCGACTGACGGCGCGCCCGGACGAGCGCAACGCGTGCCGGCCATCGCCAGAGTGCCGCCAACGCCGCAGCCGGCGCGTGCGCGGGGCGCATCGCCCCCACCCATCCCACCCGTAAAAGGTGGGGCGCGTCCGCGTCGGCCCGCGCGCGGGAGGGCGTCACTTATATTGGGCGGCAAGCCGCGACCTGCGGCCACACCTACCGTAGCCCTAGCCCCAACGCAGATGGATCCGAGCCCGCCCGCAATCGCAACCAAGTTCGTGCCGCCGCGAGTGGGAAGCCGGTCTGTCACGCGCGAAGCCTTGCTGCTGCGTCTGCAGCAGGCGCGCCACGCCAGGCTGATTCTCTTCAGGGCGCCCGCCGGGTATGGCAAGACCACGACCATCGCGCAGTGGTGCCAGCGCCTGGGTGCCGAGGGTGCCCGCGTGGCGTGGCTGTCGCTGGACCCGTTTGATGACGACGTCGGGCGCCTGTGCGCCGGCATCGGGGCCAGCCTGCAGCGCGTCGGCGTGAGAGTGCGCCACGGATCCGGTGGGCACGGCCATGCCGGCGCGGCGCGCTGTGACGCCGACGCGCTGATCAGCGTGCTGGCGGGCGTGCCGGGCAGTCTGTACCTGGTGCTCGATGAAATGGACCACCTGCGCTCGCCGGCGGTCCTGGATGTCGTGCAGGCCCTCCTGGCGGCGCGCCTTCCCGGCCTGCATCTGGTGACGGCGATGCGTGGCGCTTTCCCCGTTCCCCGCGCGCGGCTGCTTGCCAGCGGCGGCCTGTTCGAGTTGGGCAGTGCCGAACTGGCGCTGGACCTCGCCGAGACCCTGGCGTTCATGCGCCGCCGTGGCGAGCACGCCAAAGCCCGGCGCCCCGACATGGATGACGCCGTGCGGGCCCACGAGGCCACCGGTGGCTGGCCAGCCGGCCTGGAACTGCTCGCATGCCAGCCGCAGGCGCTACCGCACCGCGCCGCGCTGCGCGAGTACTGGGACGAAACCGTCATTGCCGGGTTGACGCAGCCATGGCTCGACTTCCTGCTGCGCTTGTCCGTGCTGCCGCGCTTCAATGCGGAGCTTGCCGCCAGCGTGACCGGCCATGCCGATGCCGCGGCGCTGCTCCGCGATATGGAGGTGCGCGGCCTGTTCCTGGCACCGGCCAGATTACCGCGAGGGCATGCCGGCAACGCAGGGTACTGGTATGCGCTGCATCCGCAACTGGCTGCCGACCTGCGCCTGCGCCTGCCGCGAGCCGGCCTGGAACCCACGGCGCTGCATGCCCGAGCGGCGCACTGGCTGGGTAGCCGGGGGTATAGCGCCGAGGCCCTGTTTCATGCGTTGCTGTGCGGCGAACTCGATGCGGTGCGCGGCCTGGTCGAGGCTGCCGCCCCGGACGTCCCCGCGCTCAGCCAGTTGCGGGACATGGTGCCCTGGACGGACAACGTGGCACCGCAGCGTCTTGCCCGGCATCCGCCCTTGCTGCTGGCTGCCGCCTGGGGATGCGTGGTGTCCGCCAGGCTCCAGCAGGCGCGGGACTGGTTGCGGCAATGGCTGGCCGCCAGCGGCGGCGATGCCGGTGCCGGTGCCGCGCACCAGGCGGCACTGATCGAGGCCACGATCGCTTTCCAGGAAGACGACTGGCCGCGGGCGCAGTCCTGGCTGCAGCGGCTGGAGGGCTGCCGGTTGCCTGGTGCCGCGCTTGAACAGATTCGCGCCAAACTGGCATCTCGCTGCGACACCTTGCTGGGCCGCCAGCCGCGCCTGAGCGCCCACTATGGCGTGCCGGCCCGGCCCGGCGATGCCGAAGTGGGCCTGATGGCCTGCGGGACCGATGCGCTGATCGCGTGGACCGAGGGCAATGCATACGAGGCCCTGCGTCTCGGAGACGCCGCGCTTGCCGAGGCCGAGGGCCAGCATGGACGACGCTCGGTCACCGCATGCCTGTGCGCGGTTTCCGTGGCGGCGGCCTTGTATGAGCGCGACCGCGTGGACGCGTCGCGCGAAGTGCTGGCGGGCCGCATGGAGACGCTGCGCTTCGCCACGCCGGACGTGCTGATCGAGGCAGCGCTTTGCCTTTGCCGGCAGCGCCTGCACGAGGGAGCCGAGACGCAAGCGGTGGCGGGCCTGCTCGAAACCGAGGCACATTTCGATCGCCGCGGCCTGTCGCGCGGCGTGGCCTGCATGATTGCCGAACGCGCGCGGCTGGCGCTGGCCGCCAATGACCAGCGGCACGCGCGCAGCCTGCAGGAAGTGCTGGATGCGCTGGCCGCCTGCCACGCTGGCGAAGGCCCCCGCGAGCAGGCCATTGCGGTGACGGCGATGCTGGCCCGGGCGCGGCTTGCGCTGGCGATGTCGCAGCCGAGGCTGGCGTTGGAGGCGCTGGAGGCGGTGAGGCGTTCACCGTTCGCCCTGATCCGCGAGCGCCTGCTGGTGACCGCCGACCTGTTGCAGGCGGCCGCGCTTGACGGACTGGGCCACGCCGCGGAAGCGGCGGCTTGCCTCGAGACGGCCAGGTCCGCGGGCATGCGGCTTGGGCTGGTGCGCACGTTCGCCGACGAGGCGGTCAGCGTGCGCGAGTTGCTGCGGGGTCAGTCGAGCGGCAAGGACCGGCAGCCCCTTGCCGGCTCGCCGGCTCCGGCCCAGTGCGCGCCGGTGGCGGCCGGTGCGGCCATCGTCGGCGGCCTGGGCAAGCCGCTGACGCCGCGTGAGCGCGAAATCCTGACGCTGCTGGAGCAGTCGATGACCAACAAGCACATCGCGCTGGCCCTCAACCTGAGCGTGGATACGGTGAAGTGGAACCTGCGCCAGATCTTCGGCAAGCTCGGCGTGTCGCGCCGTTATGACGCGATCCTGATGGCGCGCAGCGCGGCGGCCGGCGCCGACTGACAGCGCCTGGCGTTATTCGGCGGTGGCGCCGCTGGCCTTGATCATGCGCGCCATCACGGGTTCGGTGGCCTCGAACTCGCGCCGGAATTCCGCCGAACTGTTGCCGACGGGTTCGAGCGCCAGCGCCTCCAGCCTGGCGCGCATGGCCGGAGATTGCACCGATGCGCGCGCCTCGGCTTCCAGCCGGGAAAGGATCGCGGCGGGCGTGCCGGAGCGCGCGAGGAGCCCGAGCCATGCCGGCGGACGCATTTCCTGGTCGCGCATGCCGGCTTCGGTCATGCTGGGCACTTCCGGAAATTCCTTGATGCGGCTGTCGCCCATCGCGGCCAGCGCGCGCAGGCGCCCGCTCTTGATCTGGGGCCCGAGCGTGGTGACGGAGCCGATGGCCCATGAGATGTTGCCGGCGATCATGTCCTGGACCATCGGCGCTTCGCCCTTGTAGGCCACGTGCGCCATGTCCAGGCCCTTGGTCTGGTTCAGGTGCGCGCCCACCAGATGCGGGAAGCTGCCCACCCCATAGGAGCCGAAGCTGACCTTGCCCTTGTTCTTCGACGCCCAGTCGAGCAGTTCCGAGACGGTCCTGGCGGGCACGTCGCGGTTCACGGCCAGCACGATCTTGCCGATGCACAGTTCGGTGATGAAGGCCAGGTCGCGCCGGACGTTGTACGGCACATTGGGGTACAGGTAGGGGGTGTTGATCAGCGGCGTCGAATGCGAGATCAGGAGCGTGTAGCCATCCGGTGCGCCGCGCGTGATTGCCTGCACGGCAATCACGCCACCACCACCGGGCTTGTTGTCGACGATGATGGTCTGGCCCAGGCGTTTGCCCATGTCCTCGGCCAGCGCGCGGGCCAGCGAATCGGTGGCCCCGCCAGGCGGCCCCGGCACGACGAGGGTGATGGGGCGCGACGGATAGCTCTGGGCGATGCACGCGGCGCTCCAGGCCGTGAGCGCCATGATCAGCAGATGTTTGCTACGCATTTCCTGTCTCCTTGTCGGATCGTCGGGAGTCCTGTCGGACGCTCCGCTTGCCCTTAAGCTAACGAATATCCGGCGCGCGCAGACCAGCCCAAGCGGATGGGCGGGATTGCCCTATCCGGGTCTACCCCTGCCCACGCCGCGTGGGCGCACTGGCGGTGGTCGTGGCGAACACGCCCATCGTCTGCAACACCACCTGACTGCCCACCGTCAGCCTGCAGACGCCGTTGGTAATGCGCCTGCCGTGCTTGACGAATTCCACGTGCGCTTCCAGCCAGTCTCCTTCGCGCACCGCCGCCAGGTAGTCCACGCTGAGGTGGGCGGTGCGGGGCACCAGAGCCGGCATATCGCGCCGCATGATGATGCCGTAGGCACTGTCGGCAAGCGTTGCCAGGAATCCCCCGTGGGCGATGTCCTGCGTGTTCAGGTGTTGTGCCGTCACGCGGACACCGACCACGGGCCGGCTCTCGTGCACGTAGAAGGTGCCGCAGCAGTGGACGAAGCCCCCGCCGCCGCCAAGCGGTCGGAAGCCCGGCGGCACGGGCGCGGTGGCAGCCGGCGCCGGTTTGGCGGTCGGGCTTTGGAGGCTGGATTCGGTGACGGGCATGGCAACGGAAGAAAAAGGCTCCGGCACGTGGCCGGAGCAGGAACAACTTGCCGTAACGACGCGGCAAGGTGGAGATTCGGTAGCGCCCGGCATGGCCGGGCGAGGCAGATCAGCCTTCCTGCTGGAAGCCCAGGCCGAGCGCCTGCAACTGCGCCACGGCCTGGGCGTCGAAGCCCCAGTCGCGCAGGGCCGTGGCGCCGTGCTGGCCGCGCGTTGGCGCCGGGCCGCGCACTTCCGACGGGGTAGCCTGGAAGCGCGGCGCCGGTGCGGGCTGTACCACGCCGTCGATGTCGATAAAGCTGCCGCGCGCGCGGTGTTGTGGATGGTTGGGGGCCTCGCTGAAGCCGAGCACGGGCGCCCAGCACGCATCGCTGCCTTCGAAAGTTGCGCACCACGCATCGCGCGTGCGGGTCAGGAACACGGCTTCGAACTGCTGGCGCAGTACGGGCCAGCCCTTGCGGTCGTACTGGGCGGGAAGGTCCTTGCCGGCCAGGCCGAGCCTGACCAGCAACTCGCCGTAGAAGCGGCCTTCGACGGGCCCGATCGACATGTACTTGCCGTCGAGCGTGCGGTAGCTGTCGTACCACGGAGCGCCGCCGTCGAGCACATTGCTCTGGCGTTCCTCCTGCCAGTTGCCGGAGGCGAGCAGGCCCCAGATCACCGCGCCCAGCTGGGCTGCGCCTTCGGTCATGGCCGCGTCCACCACCTGGCCCTTGCCGCCGCGATGCACATTCAGCACGGCGGCGACCACGCCCAGCGCCAGCAGCATGCCGCCGCCGCCATAGTCGCCCACCAGGTTCAGCGGCGGCACCGGCGCCTCGCCAGCCCGGCCGATGCCGGACAGCACGCCGGACAGCGCGATGTAGTTCAGGTCATGGCCGGCGCGCTCGGCCATCGGGCCGGTCTGGCCCCAGCCCGTCATGCGGCCGTAGACCAGCTTCGGGTTGCGGGCGAGCGCCACATCCGGCCCCAGTCCCAGCCGTTCCATGGTGCCGGGACGAAAGCCTTCGATCACCACGTCGGCGCGCGCGATCAGCTCCAGCGCCGCGCGTTGCGCGTCGGGTTGCTTCAGGTCCAGCGTGACCGAACGCCGCCCGCGCCCGGTGACGTCGACGCGCTTGCCCCCGGCGCGCTTCGGCCCCAGGTCCGCGGGGGCCTCGGGCCGGTCGATGCGCAACACATCCGCGCCCATGTCGGCCAGCAGCATGGCACCGAACGGCCCCGGTCCGATGGCCTCGAACTCCACTACGCGGATTCCGCTAAGAACTCCCATTCCTGTCTCCTTCCTCTGTCTCTGTCGCGAGGGCGGGCGCCATGCCATTACGGGGCATCGCCAGCCATTGCACAGGAGTAGACCAAATGCGCGCGCCGGCGGAACCCACCCACGTCAGGTGGCCGCGGCCCGCCCGCGTGTGCGGCGCGATTCCGCATTCCATAATCGGCCAACCCCATCGGGAATGTTGGGGCTGGCACATGCCGCCTGGCAGGCTTTTCCTGACCGGCATGCCGTGGAATTGGAGCAAGACGTGAACGATCCGCAGCGCGTGAGCGCAACGCCCAGACGAGAGGAGACCCCGGCGCGTCTGTTGCCAATGATGAGCGAACTGAGAAAGGAGGTGCGTGCCATGAGTCGGCGTGCCCACCGCATCGCCCTGGCGCGCGCATCGGGTGGCGCCGACGACTATCATCGGCAACTCTGTGCGGTGTTCGAGTCGTGGATGGACGCAGGCGCCCCGCAGGTCCAGGTGGTCTGCTTTGCCTCGGCAGCGGAATTCGGCCTGCCCATGCACCGGCATGCCGAAGCCTGCCGCACCTGGGCCATGCAGCACGGCAGCTGCGCCCACCGGGCGCTGTACTGGGCCGCGCTGCACCGCACGCGCAGCCGCGTGGGAGCGACCGCGCAGATGGCCGACGTGGCCGATGTGGCCGATGTGGCGGAGGCGGAGGTCGCCGCACGGAACGCCCTGGAGCCGGACTGGGGCGGGTCGCCGGTAAACGAGTCCGTTGCAGAGGCGCAGCCCCTGTGCCGGCGCTGCGAGCGGCTGCGTCTGGATGCGCGCTGCGCAACCGGACATGGTTCGCTGCGCCCGCTCGGCGAGACCCAGTCGCGCAGTTTTGGCGCCGGCGTGATATGCCAGACCCGCGAACATCAGTGCCTGACCTGCAAGACCCAATGGTGGCAGCATCGCAGCGCGGCCAATCTCTTTACCGGCTGGACGATCAACCGCCGCGGGGGCGGCAGGCAGGCCTGACCGCTACCCCGTGAGGCGGCCAGGCGCAACGCCTTACTGGCTGCCGCCAGCCGTCGACTTCGGCCGGATCGAATCAGCCGTGCCCTGGATAAAGGCCTTGATCTTCTCGACCTCCTCGGCACTGAGCTTGCCGGTGAAATCCGGCATGCCGCGCGCCATGGCGGGACCCTTGAAGATGGACTTGTCCAGGTTCTCGATGTAGGTAGCGTGCATATAGCCCAGGTTCGGGATATTGCCGCCGCGATCCACGCCGGGCACGCCGTGGCAGGCCACGCAGTTGCTGACATAGATGGCCGCGCCTGCCTTGACGTTGGCCGGGTCGTACTTCACGCCGGCTACCAGTTCGCCCACGCGTGCCTTGGCGAACTCCGGCAGCGGCGTCTTGCCGCCGATCGCGAAGGTATAGACCGTGCCGGGACCTTCGCGATCCGTGGCGCGCTTGCCCTCGCCATAAGCGCCGCCCCAGCCCACGGCGATCGACACATACTGCTTGCCATCCACCATGTATGTGGCCGGCGCGGCAATGACGCCCGTGCCGGTGGGCGATTCCCAGAGCTTGTTACCGTTGCGCGCGTCATAGGCGATGAAGCGCCCGTCCGCGGTGCCCTGGAACACCAGGTTGCCGGCGGTGGTGAGCGTGCCGCCGTTCCATGGCGAGACATATTCCTGCGTCCAGGCCGCCTTCTGCTGCACCGGATCCCAGGCGACCAGGCGCCCGAACGGCTTGTTGGACGGCGACGCCGCCCCAATGATCTTGGCTGTGTTCCAGCCCATATTGCCCTGCAGTGCGCCGGGCTTGTTGTCATTGAAGGCCCAGCGCTTGTCGTCCATCAGGTTGGCCGGCACGTTCTGCGCCGGCAGGTAGACCAGCCCGGTCTGCGGATTGAACGACATCGACTGCCAGTTGTGGCCGCCATAGGGGCCGGGAATGGCATCGTAGGGTTTGTCGGTGGCGCGCGCTTCGGCAACCTCGGCGGGTCGGCCGTCGGCGTCATAGCCGGTGGTCCAGTTGACGGGCACGTAGTTCTTCGCCGAGATGAACTTGCCGTTGGTGCGGTCCAGCACGAAGAAGAAGCCGTTCTTGGGCGCGTGCAGGATCACCTTGCGCGGCTGACCGTCGATCTTCAGATCGGCCAGGATCATCGGCGAGGTGGAGGTGTAGTCCCAGTTTTCGCCCGGCGTTTCCTGGTAGTGCCAGACGTACTTGCCGGTGTCCGGGTCGAGCGCGACGATCGAAGCCAGGTACAGGTTGTCGCCGCCGGCCGGGCTGCGCGTGCGGTGCGCCCACGGCGAGCCATTGCCGGTGCCCACGTACATCAGGTTGAGTTCAGGGTCGAAGGTGAGCGTG
>JACXTT010002306.1_pt1 | contig 30474 bp, 27 predicted proteins | sample 9270951 | NCBI WGS metagenome assembly JACXTT01 (sample SAMN15532306, study PRJNA645909) | rock metagenome | isolation source: weathered quartz diorite | place: Puerto Rico | collected 2017-06-21 | reverse complement strand
AATGCCATATCCTGAGGGTCAGCAGATCTTGACCTTTAGCTCTCCTGAGAGGGTCGTCACCAGCCGGATACCACGAAAAACGCCGGACGGCAAGAAAACACCCATTCCCCGGATGAGCCAGAATCAACGGGCTTGTTGGCCTCGCCGCTCTCGGTTGTTATCATTGACGATAAAAACTTGAGCCGCACGCCCCTGGTAGACGGCACGGGATGTTGCGAGCGAATGGATGTCACGGAGCTGAACTCTGCCAGCCCACCGAGATCATCACCCGCGAACTGGCCGAGCAGGCATCCCTGGGGTCACTTCACCCGCCACTGTTTGCCTTCGATCTCGATCCGGCTCGCCCCCTTGTAGCGGTCGTACGTCTTCTCCATGGCGGCGATGTCGTCGAAGTAGCCGACGACGTACGCCGCTCCGAAGGTTTCGCCGGCCTTGACCTTGCGGCCATGTAACTCCTGGATGAAGCAGACGTAGCTACGCTGATGGCACCAGGCCTCGACGGTGGCGGCGGGGTCGAGCGTCATGCCGGCAATCCACGGGCCTGACTTGCCGTCGCGCTTGAGCTGATAGGCGCGGATCATGCGCTCGGGGAACTTGGCGTCCTGGCGCTGATAGAGGAACTTCTCATCGGGGGCAAAATCCTTGGCGAACTCGCTGGCGGCAAGCTTGCCGTGATAGCTCAGGTAGATTTGCTCGAAGGTATCGCCGTTCTTGTGCTTGACATGGCCCGGCATATCGACGCGATAGAGGAGGTTGTCCACATCGTTGACGCTGGTGATCGATTCGCTGCACACGATGTAGCGTTCCTTGGGGAGGAAGACGAGCGTCTGCGTCCACAGGGAGCCGGGCTTGAAGCCGTTGTGCCCCTTGGTGAACTTGAACGACATGCGGACGGCGACGAAATCGTTCCCCTTGATGATCTCGGGCGTGAGCTTCTTCGCCTGCGTGCAGATCTGCGGGCCTTCGACGTAATGCTTGGGCAGGTCGCCGTGATACTTCTTCTCGCGGGTATACTCATCGCCGTCCTTGTAGCCGGGGCCGAGGAGGAAGTCCATGATGTGCAGCCCGAAGCCGGCATCGCGGGCGCCGGTCTTCTTGTCGAGGAAACTGCCGGCGGCGATGCCGGAGACGTAGTTGGTCTTGCGAATCTTGGCTTGCAGGGCGTTGGTATCGATCTGGAGATGATCGTCGAATTCCTGCACCTTGATGGCGAGTTCCTGGGCGGCAAGTGGGGAAGCCAGTGCAATGACCAACGCCAAGGGTAAGGTACGCCGCATGATTCGAGTCTCCTGTGAAAGGCAGTTCGCTGGACGGCCGGCACTCAACGAGGAGGCGAAATACCTTTTTACGCGCCGACCACGTTCAATGCAACTCGATTCGCGGCGTTTGGGACGGTTGGACTTACCATCACCAGCACCGACTTGAACGCCGGCGTCTTGGAGGCGGGATCGACCGTCGTCGGCACCAGCACGTTGGCCTCGGGAAAATACATCGCCGCATTGCCGGGCTTGATATCGATTGCGCGCACGAGGATGTTCGACATGGCGCCAGCGGCGCTTGTCACCGTCACGCGCTGGTCGATTTGCAAACCGAGGCGCTCGATGTCGGCTTGGCTCATCAGGATGACGTCGCGTCGCTCCTGGCCGCGGTAGATGTCTTCTTCCTCGTAGACGACGGTGTTGAACTGGCCTTCCGAACGGATCGTCATCAGGCGAAGCTGAGCGCCGTCGCCCCGCAACGGTGGGATTGGCGCCGAACGAAACTTCGCCTTGCCGGTCGGCGTCTTGAACCTCGGCTCATGAAACGTGCGGCCGGCGATCTGGAATTCCTGTCTGGTCGCATCGATGGCGCCGATCGCTTCGTAGCCGGGGATGATCTGGGCGATCATCTGCCGAATGTTGCAATGGTTCTCGAGCGACCTCCAGTTGATCGGCCCGCCGGAGCCGAGCAGCCGATCGGCGAGGTCGCACAGGATTTTGACCTCGCCGCGCGTCCCAGCATTCCTCCCCTCTCCTTTTGGGAGAGGGGTCGGGGGTGAGGGAGCCGCCCTGCCGCCGTCGGAGAGGCGGACGAAGTTGAACATCGATTCCTGCGTGGTCGCGTCTTCCTCGTCGCGGGCCTGGACGGGAAGGATCAGCGTCTCCTGGCCGCGGCCCCAGGCGTGGCCGGTGTTGAGCGTCGTGCTGAGATAGGTGACGAGTTCGAGCTTGCCGAGCGCGCGATGGGCGAAGGCCGCGTCCGGATTGCTGCCGAACAGGTTGCCGCCAAGACAGATGGCCGAGCGGATGCGCCCCGCGCCGGCGGCTATCATGCACGCCATCGTGTCGAGCCCTGGCGTCGTCGGCAGTTTGACCTTCAGATGCTTTTCAAGGTTATTGAAGACCAACTCCTTGAGGTTGGGCGCGACGCCCATCGATCCGACTCCCTGCACGTTGGAATGCCCGCGGATCGGCAACAACCCGGCATGCGGCTTGCCGACCATGCCGCGAAGCAAGGCAACGTTGACGATCGCGTGTACGTTGTCGACGCCGTGGGTGTGATGGGTAATGCCCATGGTCCAGCCGAAGACGACGTTTTTCGCCTTGCCATAGAGATCGGCCATCGCTTCGATGCCCGTCCGCTCGACGCCGGCATTGCGCTCGATAGCATCCCACGGCGTTGCCTTCACCTGTTCGATATACTCCTCATAGCCATCTGTCTGCGCCAGGAATGCCCGATCCTCCGCGCCGCGCTCAAGCACGACCTTGGCCAGGCCGATCAAGAGCGCGATGTCGCCGCCGATGTGCGGCTGTACGTAGAGGCTGGCGATTTTGGAGCCAAACAGGAGGCTCCGAACATCGGACGGCACACTGAAGTTGACGAGGCCGACCTCCTTGAGCGGGTTGACGACGATGACATGCCCGCCGCGCCGGCGGAGGTTCATGAGGGTGCGCATGAGGCGCGGATGGTTCGACGCCGGGTTGCCGCCGATGAGGAAGAACAGGTCGGCGTTTTCGACATCGTCGAGCGTGACCGTTGCCGTTCCCGTGCCGATGGCCTGGTTGAGCGCGACGCCGCTGGCTTGATGGCAGTAGTATGAGCAGTTGTTGACGTAGTTGGTGCCGTAGAGCCGCGCGAGGAGTTGGAGTACGAACCCTGCCTCGTTGGACGATCGGCCGCTGCAATAAAAGAAGTTCTCGTCGGGCGCCGTCTTGCGCAACTGCTCGACCATGCGGCCGAGAGCGAATTCCCAATCGACGACGCGGTAGTGCGCATCGCCCGGCCCGGCGTGGAGCGGAGTGGTCACTCGGCCGCACCATTCGAGATCGCGCGGCGATAGCGCTTGCAATTGGGCGAGCGAGAACCTGGCGAAGAACTCCGGCGTGATGCCGGCCTGCATGTCGGCGACCATGGCTTGAAACGATTTCTTGCAGACTTCGGGCCAGAACCCGAGTTCGTTGCGCATGCCGCCGGCCTGTCCGCCCATGCCGAGAGCGCAGGTCTTGCAGGTGTTCTTGGCGCGCATCGCTTGCCAAAGGCGTCGCAAGCCGACGCGCCGGGCCATGCGCAAGGTGTACCAGATGGCGGCCCAGCCGCCGCCGGTTTTCTTGGGTTTCATCAGCTACAATCCTTCGCGTTCACAACCCGCCCTCAAATGGCATCAAGTAGCCATTATCCGGTCACCAAGCATGGCCCAATAAGCTACGGCGCTCGAATGGACGAAAACTCTCCGATCCAAGTCGGAGAGTGTCCAGAATATGTCGCCAAGGCTCCCCAGGTTTTCCACGAAGCGGAACGAGCAGCGCTGCTGGCTCACCTCGCTTCACGCCCGGGAGACGGTGTCGTGATTCCGGGCACCAACGGCTTGCGTGAACATCCGCAAGCCGAGTGGGATCCATTACAGCAAGCGTAGCCGCACATGTCGTTTCAATCCCCCTGCACCGCCCGGATCATCGCCTGGCGGAACTCCGCGATGTCGGTGAAACGCAAGGTCGGCGTGCGCGACAGCGCCTTGTGGATGACGTCGGCCAGTGCCGGCGGCACGTCGCCGCGCCGTTCGCGCAGCGGCACATATTGGCGGCGCAGGAGCGACGTGTAGCGCTTGCGTTCCTCCTTCGGCAAATCGAGCACCGGGGCGCCGGTCAGCAGGTGGTACATCACGGCCGCCAGCGAGTACTGGTCGGCCAGCGGATTGATCTCCTGAAAGTTGAATAGCACCTCCGGCGGAATGAACGACGCGAGGTTGAGCATGGCGGTGGTCAGGCTTAAGCCGCTAAACGGGGCGGCCTGGTAAACGCAGGCAGCGCCGAAGTCAGCGAGCTTGACCACCTCCTTGCCGTCGATCTGGGCGACCAGAACATTGCTCGGCTTGATGTCGCGATGGATGACCTGCCGGGCGTGTGCGTAGCGCAAGCCGCGCACGAGCTGGTTGCTCCAGCCCACGGCGCGCTTGACGGTCAGCGGCCCGTCGCGTTCAAGGACCTGGGCTGCGTTGAGGCCGGGAACGAACTCCGAAACGAAGAATAACCCGCTCGGGCAAGTGCCGACTTCACGCAAGGCGACGAGATGCGAATGATCGAGCCGGGTCAGTTGCCGCGCGGCGCGGAGAAAGGTGTCGATCTGGGCTGGCGAGCCCTGGAAGCTCGGCTTGACGACCTTGACGGCGTAACTCAGCGGATCGTAGCCGCGCTGGCCGAGATACGTCACGCCCATCGCCCCGCGTCCCAGCTCGCGCTCGAGCCGATAGCCGGGGACCTGCGGCAAAGTATTCGCTGCCTCCGTCGGCATATTGGCCGGAGGCTCGGCATTCGGCGCGGCGCTGACTTGCTGGACCTGAACGCGCAGAATGGTGTGTCCTGCCCGAATCTGGTCGCCGTCCTTCAGATCGGCATTCAGAACCTGGGCGCCGTTGACATAGGTGCCGTTATGGCTCCCCATGTCGATGAGCCGACATTGCGGCGGGTTGACTTCCATCATGAAGTGAATGCGCGAAAAGTACTTGTCCTTGGCGGGGAGCTGAAAATGGGCGTGCTGCGAGCGGCCGACCAGGAACGTGTCGTGCCGGTCGAAGGAAAACTCCAGCCCCTTATGCGGGCCGGCGATTACGGTCAGGAGGATGCGCATGCTGCCCCCGGGTCGGTCCGCGGCGGACACAGTACTTTCTCATTATGGCAAATCGTGCGCTGGAATGGAAAGTGGAATTTGGGGGATTTGCGGGGCAGATAGGTCAAGTCGAATGTGAGTTGGTGCTCCGATAACGCATTGCGAACGCTAAACGAGGACGGGCGGACTATTCGCCGTAGCGCGCCACCAGGCGGGAAATGGAATGGATCGCCCGGGTTTGGTCCATGCCGTAGTTCTGAGCGACGTCCTGGGCCGCCTCGCGGATGGCGCGAAACTCAAGTACTTCGAGCGGCAAGTTGCCTTCCTTCGCTTCGGAACGCAAGCCAGGCAAGCTGAGCACGATGACGGCGGCATGGATCGCGACCGCCGCCTTGGCGACTTCGATGCCACGCTGCGCCAGCCAATGATGTTGGCGTTGTAACTCCTTCTCGAATCGCTTCGTGAATTGCAGCTCGTCAAGCCGGCCGAGTTGAAACTGTTCGAGGTGCTTGTAAAGAGGCCGCGCCAGACGGGGCAGGACGATTTCCATCAACTGCTTGGACATGTGGCTAACTCCCAAAGGATGCGAAGGACCCGTTGGCTGGCTGTTGAGAAATCTTACCTTGCAATATTGGCCTACGCAAAAAATCGGACGATGCCCAACGAAAATTCAGCCGGAAACAAGGCGGATTCTTCCGGGCATGGAATTCGGGTTGTGATCTCGCGTTAGGCGCTCTGTTCAAACTATGAGGATCAGGTGAGCAACGCGAACCGAGCGGTGACTCGCGCGGAATGAACTCCCCGCTCATCCCTAATTTAACCCTTGCACCAAGCCCGCTATCCCCCCATAATCACACCTTGACACCCAACCCCTCCACCGAGGACCTTCCATGAACCGCTTCCTTTGGCTTGTCCCCGCGTTGCTGCTCCCCTGGGTTTGCGCCCATCTCGATGTCGAGGCCCGCGACAAGAATCCAGGCAAGACGCCCAAGATCACCTGGAAGAAGATCATCCTCGACCGCACCTTCCGCTCCGAAGGCGTCGGCGTCGCTGACGTCAACAAGGACGGCAAGCTCGACGTCATCGTCGGCGATTGCTGGTACGAAGCCCCCAAGATCGAAGGCGGCGAATGGAAACGGCACATCCTCAGGGCCGACCGCAAGTTCGATCTCGGCGTCTACAGCGACTCATTCTGCTGCTTCACCGACGACTTCAACGGCGACAGCTATCCCGACGTCATCGTCATCCCCTTCCCGGGCAACCCGTGCTACTGGTACGAAAACCCCGGCGCCAAGGGCGGCCTGTGGCAGCAGCATCTTCTCACCAACAGCGCTTGCAACGAGACCCCCATCTACGTCGATCTCTTCAAGACCGGCAAGAAGCTTCTCGTGATGGGCTGGAACCCACAGAAGGATGAGAAAGATATCAAGAAAGGCAACTACGACGACCGCGGCGAACTTTGCTACTTCGTTCCCGGCAAGGACCCCACCCAGCCGTGGACGCGCGTCTCCATCAGCGGCCCCAGCAGCAAGGGCAAGACCATCCCCGGCACGGCCCGCTTCGCCCACGGCCTCGGCCACGGCGATGTCAACGGCGATGGCCGCGTTGATATCATCGTCCCGCAAGGCTGGTGGGAACAGCCCGAAAAGACCGACGGCACGCCGTGGAAGTTCCATCCCGCCAACATCGCCGGCGCCTGTGCCGACATGCACGTCATGGACATCGACGGCGACGGCAAGGCCGACATCATCAGCTCCAGCGCCCACAACTACGGCTTCTGGTGGAGCCAGCAGAAGGACGCCAACACCTTCGTGCAGCGAACGTTCTTCCCCGATCCGTTCGCGGTCGCCAAGCTGCCGAAGGACCATGGTCTGTCGGAAGATGAACTGAAGCTTTACAACGCCGTCAATAAGATTCGCGCCGATCAAGGGATGGCGCCCTGGAAACTCAATTCCACATTGACCGCCAGAGCACGCGAGGTGACCAAAACGGCGATCAAGGACAAGGTAGCGGTCGAGGGAACCTCGACGGTGGAGACAACTCTTACCGGCGGCATTTCCACGTTGACGAGGATGGTTTTCACAGGTGAATTCAAGCCTACGGACATTGCCGCGGGGCTTTATCCGGACGCCAAGCTCAAGGCCAAGTATTCGGCACCCCATCTCGAAATTGGCGTCAGTGTGGCGAAGACCAACTCCGGGCAAATGGTCAGCACGTTAAAAATCGGCGACCAGGGGCAGTTTTCACTCCCCTCGCAAACGCACGCCCTGCAAATGGTCGATATCGACGGCGACGGCCTGAAAGACCTCGTCACCGGCCGGCGCTGGTGGGCCCACGGCCCCCGTGGCGACGCCGGGCCTAACGATCCCGCCTATCTCTACTGGTTCCAGGCCAAACGCGACAAGGAGGGCATGATCTCGTTCACGCCGCACGTGATCGACGACGATTCCGGCATCGGCACGTCCTTCGCGATCGCCGACATGAACGGCGACGGACTGCCCGATGTCATCGTCGCCAATAAGAAGGGTGTCCACGTGTTCTTGCAGCAGCGCTAAGTAAATCCGCCGCTTGCGGCATAGTGCTCGCACGGCGCCCTGCGAGCGCTATACCGCAAGCGGCAAACCTGGTCTGAGGCTTGCCGTCGTAGTTGAATGACCGATATAATCACCATAGAAGTCCAGCGACCCACGAGGCCAGATCCATGTCCGACCATGCACCCAACCAACACATCGCCGCCGGGGAACCGCATAGTCACGCATCCGCAAACACAGCGAGTGACTTCTCCGAGGCGGAAGTAGCCGTCCTGCACGCTGACGATTTCGCCGCCGCCCGAGCCGTCGTGATGTTGATGCTCGGCATCTTCAGCACGGGCGTGTTCATCTACACCATCGTCGCCTTCTGGGTGATCTACTACTCCCACGCGTAACTAGATTCGCTGCCCGCGGCGCACCAGCACCGGCGAGCCATCGGCCACGAATGCCGACGCTGGCTCGCGCAAATACGGCATGAACTGTTTGCCGTAGATCGCCTCCACGTCGCAATCGTAACGCGCCGCCGACCCCTGCCATATGTGCCACGGCGGATGTTCGACTTGATACTCGATCGCGCCGCCGTCCGGCTGCTTCGTGTAGCCCCAGTAGTGCTCCGTGATGAACTCTTCTTCCGACCCCGTCCGCGGCGCCGACGGCTCCCCGTGAATGTTGACCGACACGCCGTTCCAGCGCTGGCGGTGCCGCCACTCATAGCGAACGAAACCTTCGCCGCCGGTCGGCAGTTCGACTTGATGCCGCATTGGCATCGTCACATATTGCTCGTTGTAGAACCAGCGTGCGGCCAGCGATACCAGCCATTTCGGCGCGATCTCGCGCACGAACACCACGCCCCGGCGCGACCCCTCCGGCGTTTGCCGCACGATGTAGAAACGCAGGTTAACTTCCTCGAAATGGCGATGGAACAGCAGCGGGATGCCGAGCGCCTTCGTGTTGACGAACTGGAAACCGACGACGCTGACGTAGGTGCGCCCGAGATGGAAATCGAGTTCCGTGCCGGCCGGAACGTAGGGTTCCAGGATGTGTGGGTCGATGGTAAAATTGAGCATGGCAAGGTTGTGCCAGCCCGCGCTGAGGAAGACGCTCGTCTTTGGTTGCGTGGCAGTCGCGGTGACCATACGTCGGCCCTTGCCCATCGTGGAAAAGTGGATGATTTATACCACGAATGGAACCGCGAGCCTACGAGAAGATTAACAATTCGATTCGCCGGTTTAGTCCTCGCGTGGCGTCATGCGAACGCTAAACGAGGACTGGACTAGATCTCAACCGCGGGCTGCAACGCTCGCCCCAGCGGATCGTAGAAGGCTTCGTGCAGCAGAAAGACCTCGGCGACCTCCAGGCCCAGCGCCGTCAGCTGCCGGCGCAGTTGCTCGAAGGCGTGCGGCCCAAGCCGGCGCGCCACCAAGGCGCGAACGTGCTCCGGGCACAGTTCGATCTCGACCGGACGCCGCGAGTGCAGCGGGAACGTGACATAGCGCACCGTGCCGAGATGATGGCAGACCGCGCAGCGCTTGCGGTCGGTCTTGGCTACTAGCGGGTCGCCTTCCCCCATCGCCAGCGCTTCCATGCAGTTGGGGCAATAGGTCTTGCCCGCGATCCGGTCCCAGTAGCGGGATTGATCGCTGCATCGGCAACAAGGTATCTTCGGGAAAATGCTGTCGGCGGATGCCAAATGGACGCTATCCATTATGCCCTACCACGGAACGAGAAGTTGGTTTGGTAAAATTCTCAACGGCGGTGCTCGAACCCGGGAGAGCCGTCCATGGTGGGTGTACTATAGCCTGGCAGCACGCGCCGGACGTTTCTTTCATCGACGCGGCTTGCCTCGTTTCTCTGGCATGCTGGCGAAAAGATGAAGGTCGGATGAACGGGGCGAAGCGAAATTCAAAAACTTTTGCCAGGCCGATACGCTTTCGCTAACTTGACTGACACGCAAAATCGTTACCGTCGTCGCATTCGGTAGGGTGCGTGAAACGCACCGTTGCCGTGCGTCATGTCAACCAAAGGTGCGTTCCACGCACCATACCGCAGGCGATTTCCAGGAGGCGCCATCATGCGTCACGCCGTCGTGATCGAAGCCGTGCGGACGCCCGTCGCGCGCGCCCATGCCGAGAAGGGGGCCTACCGCGATGTGCGGGCCGACGATCTGTCCGCCGACGTCATGCGCGCCCTTTTGGACCGCGTGCCGTTCCCCGCCAACCAGATCGAGGACATCCACTGGGGCTGCGTCAAGCAGGAGCGCGAGCAAGGCTTGAACGTCGCCCGCATGGCCGCCCTCACCGCCGGCTTTCCCGTCGAGACGCCGGCGACCACCGTCAACCGCCTGTGCGGCTCCAGCTTGCAGGCGCTCAACCAGGCGGCCCAGAGCATCATGGCCGGCGTCGATGACGTGCAGATCGCCGGTGGCGTTGAACACATGCACCACATCCCGATGGAGACCGGCTTCGATCTGTCGCCGCGCTTCCAGTACGCTCACTGCCTCGCCACCCAGTACATGGGGCTGACCGCGGAGAACCTGGCCCGCAAGTACAAGATCGGCCGGCGCGAGCAGGACGAGTTCGCCCTGGGCAGCCATCGAAAGGCGGCGCATGCGACCGACTCCGGCGCGTTCAAGAATGAGATCGTGCCAACGTGGGGCCGCGATGACGCGGGCCGGCGCGTCCTCGTCAGCGAGGACCAGTGCATCCGCCGCGACACCAGCCTCGAATCGCTCGGCGCCCTCAAGCCTGCCTTCGCCCCCGATATCGGCACCGTGACGGCAGGCAACTCCAGTCCGCTCAATGCCGGTGCAGCCGCATGCCTGCTGATGTCGGCGGAGCGTGCCAGGGACCTGGGCCTTACGCCGAAAGTCAAGATTCGCGCTATGGCGGTCGCCGGCGTCGATCCGTCGGTCATGGGCATCGGCCCCGTCCCCGCGACGCTCAAGGCCCTCGAACGGGCCGGCTTGAAGCTGAACGACATCGACCTGATCGAGATCAACGAGGCGTTTGCCGTGCAAATCCTGTCGGTCATCAAGCTCCTCGGCGCCGATCCGGATAAAGTGAACGTCCGCGGCGGCGCCATCGCCATCGGCCATCCGCTCGGCGCCAGTGGAGCGCGTATCGCGGCCACGCTCATCAATGCGATGCTGGATCGCCAGGCGAAGTTCGGCCTGGCGACCATGTGCATCGGCGCGGGACAGGGGATCGCGACGATCTTCGAGGCTATATAATGAACGTGGGATAGCGCGACCCAGGGGTTCGCAGTACCTCACCCCTGGGCTTGCGGGGAAACCACATGCCAGACTCCATCCTGATCGTCGATGACGAAGCCACCGTTCGCCAGACGGTCAGTGAATGGCTTGCGCAAGCCAACCTCGATTGCGACATCCTCACCGCGTCCGATGCCGAGTCCGCCCTCAAGATCGCCAACCAGCATCTCATCGATCTCGCCATCCTCGACTGGAACCTCGGCTCCGGCGACGACGGCTTGCAACTCCTGCAAGATCTCTCGGCGTTTCATCCCGACATTGTCGCCATCATGATCACCGGCTTCGCGAACATGGCGACGCCGCTCGACGCCATGCGCATGGGGGTGCGCGACTATCTCGACAAGAACCACGACTTCAATCGCGAATCGCTGACAAAGTCGGTGCAGAAGCAGCTTGACGTGATCCGCCCCGCCAAGCACGTGCGCCATTTGCACCGGACGCTGGTGGCGTTTCGCAGCGCCGTCCAGCAGATCGTGCCGCTGGTGCAATCGACAGCGACACTGAACGAGCCGGTGCCCCTGCCCGACGCGATCCGCAGCCTGGTGCGTTTCTTGATGCAGGTGACCCACGCCAACGACGGCATGCTCCTAGTCCGGCACTACGACGCGGTCCGTCAACCCGCGGAAACCTGCAAGGTTTATGATGCCGACGGCAAGCCGGTGTCGATCGAGACGGTGCCGTTCGCCCGTTCCGTGGCCGGCAGCGCCGCGAGCCTAGGTCAGCCGAGCTTGATGAACGACCTGCAAGCCGCCTTCCCCCCCGCGCCCTCGGGGAGAGGGGTTGGGGGTGAGGGAACATCGGTCGAGCTTCAGTCGTTCGAGAAGGCGCATCGTAACCTGTTGGCGGTGCCGATGTCGGTCGCCAGCGGGACGCACGTCGTCATCGAGCTGTTCGACAAGCCCGGCGGTTTCAACGCCGACGATCAGCACGCCGCCCGCTCGGCCGCCGGGCTCGGCGCCGACCTGATGCGACAAGCGCTTGGCCAACGGCAGACGCATCAACTGCTGTTCGACGCCGTCGCCGCCGCCATGAAGGCGAGCGAGCAGATGGCGGCGTCCCTGCACGGCGCCGCGACGCCGGAGAGCGCGCCGGAGCTGGTGCTTGAGCAATTGCGCGCCGGCTTGAAGAACACGAAGGAAGACACCGTCCTCGCCGAGGCGACCTTGCGGCTGGCCGAGGCGATTCGCGCCCTGGCCGCCGCGCACGGGCAGCCGGCCCTGGAGCATTGTCTGGCGCTCGTGGAGCACGTGCATCGATTACTTGATCGCGCGACGGGAGCGGCTTAGCGGTATGATCATGAAGGTTCGCGAAGCGATCAAACGCCTGGAGGCGGACGGCTGGTATCGAATCCCGTCGAGGGGCGGACATCGCCAGTTCAAACACCCCATAAAGAAGGGACGCGTCACGGTTGCGGGGAAACCAGGAGTGGACGTACCGATCAAGACTCTCAAAAGCATTTGGCGGCAAGCGCAATTGCCGGAGGAGGACTAATGCGTTACGCGATCGTCATTGAGAAGGGGCCGACCAGTTATGGCGCGTATGTTCCGGACTTGCCTGGCTGCGTCGCCGTGGGAAGATCGGAGGCCGAGGTGCGAAAGCTAATTGCGGAGGCCGTGCCCCTGCACCTGAAGGGAATGCGCGAAGACGGCTTGCCGATCCCGAAGCCGTCATCGAAATGCGAGTATGTTGAGGTTGCGTGAAGTAAGTTGCGTGACGAGGCGATTTGCGCCATGACCGCCACGCACAGGTAGCCGGAGCTGGAGCATTGTTTGACGCTCGTCGAACAAGTGCATGTGTTACTGGATCGCATGACGGGAGCGGTCGTTTAGCCGCTAGCGGTTTAGCGCTCGCGCGGCGCCATGCGAGCGCTAAACCGCTAGCGGCCAACAGGAAATCGGGATGACCCTCGCCGCCTCACCCGCTGTGCATACCCGCGACGACCGCCTGGCGATCGTCCTCGATGGCCTCTTGAAACAGCAAGCCGCCGGCCAGCCCATCGACTACGACGCCGTCGGCCGGGAGCATCCCGATCTCGTTGCCGAGATCAAGCAGCTTCTCGCCGTCGGGCAGATGATCGACTTCGTCAAGAACACGCCGACCGTCATGCAGGACCCGCTTCCTGACGAGCGCGGCTCGTCCATTTCTCAACTTCCCGCCGCCTTCGGCGATTACGAACTTCTCGAAGAGATCGGCCGCGGCGGCATGGGGGTCGTCTACAAGGCGTGGGACAAGACACTCCAGCGGCACGTTGCCCTCAAGATGATCCTGCGCGGCATTCACGCGAGCGCGGCCGACCTGGGGCGATTCCGCAGTGAGGCCCAGGCGGCAGGCGGCTTGACCCATCCGAATATCGTGCCGGTCTACCAGGTCGGCGAGCACGACGGACAGGCGTACTTCTGCATGAAGCACGTCGTCGGCCGCACGCTCGCCGCGGTGATGGCTGACAAGCCGTTGCACCCGCGCGACGCCGCCAGGTACACTATCGCCATCGCGCGGGCCGTGCAGCACGCTCACGAGAAAGGCATCCTGCACCGCGATCTGAAGCCGTCGAACATTCTCATCGATGATAGCGATCAGCCGCTCGTCACCGATTTCGGCCTGGCCAAGCGCGTCGAAGGGGGCGATACCGTGACGCGCACCGGCGCCATCGTCGGCACGCCGAGCTACATGGCGCCGGAGCAAGCCGAGGGGGCTAAGAACCCGACGGCGGCGTGCGATGTCTATTCGCTCGGCGCGATCCTGTACGAACTGCTCACCGGCCGACCGCCGTTTCTGGCCGCGTCGGCCGTCGAGACGCTGTTGCTGGTTCGCAGCGAGGAACCTGTTCGGCCGCGCGCGCTCAATCCGCAGATCGACGTCGATCTGGAGTTCATTTGCCGCAAGTGTTTGGAGAAGAGCCCCGAGCATCGCTACCAGAGTGCCGCGAAACTGGCGGACGATCTCGACGCATTTCTCGCCGGTGCGCCGGTGTCGGCCCGGTCGAGCAGCCTGGCTTACTTCTTCACCCGGCTCTTCCGCGAGACGCATCACGCCCCGGTGCTGGAGAACTGGGGCTTGCTCTGGATGTGGCACAGCCTGAAGATTCTCGCGCTCTGCGCGGTGACCAGCGCGATGCACTACTATCTCGAAATCCGCTCGCATTGGCCGTACATGGCGCTGTGGAGCATCGCCCTGGTGGTGTGGGGCATCATCTTCATGAACCTGCGGCGGCGCGGCGGGCCGGTGACATTCGTCGAAAGGCAAATCGCCCACGCCTGGGGCGCCGGCGTCACCGCGTCGATTGGCATCTTCATTATCGAGATCATGCTGGGACTCGAAGTGCTCGCCTTGACGCCGATCCTGTCGATCGCCGCGGGCATGGTGTTCCTGTTCAAGGCCGGCACGCTGTCGGGCTGGTTTTACATTGCGGCGGTTCTGTGCTTCGTCGGGGCGATTCCGATGGCGATCTGGGGGCCGCCGCTCAGCTCGCTGCTGTTCGGCGTGATCTCGGCGATCGGGTTCTTCGTGCCGGGGCTGAAGTACTATCGGCAACGGCTGCGGTCGATGCGGGAGTGATCCACGAAGGGCACGAAGTAACACGAAGGGAAGTGGAAAATGGCCGTCTTCACTGATAATGACCTGGGAAGGCTGGATTGGAGGCTGATGCAGAACGGTGCCGTGGTTCTCTATTATCGTGGAGAGATTCTCGATGAGGATTTGCATTGGTTGAAGGAGCACGGCTATCGAATCGTGGACTTTGACTGCTCGCGCTGGAAGGCCCTCGACGATTTCTTCACCGATGTCTACGTCTCGATTGGCTTTCCCAAGCCCATCCTGGGCAATCTCGACGGTCTGAACGATTATCTGTCGCAAGTCGAAGTACCCATGGAAAGTGGCTGCGTTCTGGTCTTGCGGCGATATCACGCCTTTGCCTCCCTACATCGTTCGTTTGCTCAAACGGTTCTCGACATCATCGCCACGAATTCGCGGGGCAAACTGCTCTTCGGCGAGCGATTCTTCGCGCTGGTGCAAAGCGATGATCCACGAATCCAGTTTGATCCTGTCGGCGAGGGTGCAGTCCTCTGGAACCCGCGTGAGTGGCTGAATTCAAGTCGCGGAGTATGACGCACATGTTCGAGAACTGGCAACTGCGGTTCTGGCGAGCCAAAGCCCATGAATGCCCGCTGTGCGGTTGGCAAGGGATGTGCGAGCCGAACGACGCAGCCTGCCCGGAGTGCGGCGAGCCGATGACGCGGCGCTCGTGGCTCGACACTTGGGGCCGGACGCTTCTGATTCTCGGTATCGTTTTGGCGACGGTGTTGTTCGTGGCGTACTTTGGGCAAGGTCGAACCTTTTGGGAGTAACTCACATGAATCGCATTCTGATGATCGGTTGTGCATTCCTCTTGTGCCTCCCACTGGTCGGCTCGACGGACCCCCTGCCGCCGAAGCAACAAATCATCGCGACCTTCTCCATCGCCGCCGTCGATCCCGATACCGGCGAATGCGGGGCCGCGGTCGCCAGCAAGTATCCCGCGGTGGGCAAGGTGTGCGCTCACGCCCGGGCTGGCGTCGGCGCGTTTTGCACCCAGCACTATGCCATGCAGCCGTGGGGGACCAAGGCGCTCGATTTGCTCGGCGACAAGAAACTGCCCGAGGAGGTGTTCACCGAACTGCTCAAGAACGACAAATTCCCCGGCGGCCGGCAACTCGGCATCATCGATATGCAGGGCCGCAGCGCCCAGCATCATCCGGTGAACGCGCCGAAGGGGTCGTACTACTGGGGCGGCATGAGCGGACGCTTCTACGTCTGCCAGGGGAACACGCTGACGGGCCGCGAGGTCATCGTCGCCATGGGCAAGGCCTATGAGGAAACCAAGGGGAGCTTCGCCGATCGGCTGCTGGCCGCCCTCATCGCCGCGGATTGCGCTGGCGGCGACCATCGCGGCCGACTCGCTGCCGGCATCCGCGTCTGCAAGAAAGGCGGCGCCGGCTACTGGCTCGACATGCACGTCGATAAAAGCGACGACGCCGTCGTTGAATTGCACAAGAAATACGTCGAGTCCGACCACGAAGCCCGCGGCGAATGGGGCAAGAGACCCTACGCCCATCCGTGTCCGAATCGACCCGCACCGAAGGGGCCGAAGACGCCTCAGTGAGGTCGGAATGTAGAATGCAGTTTGCAGAATGCAACGAATACCGCTTATTCTGCATTCTGCAATCTGCAATTGACCCGTCTTGCCCATTTACGGTATACACACCTTGGCCCATTGTCACGGAGGACGGTCCATGTCGCTGCTAACGGTCAAGGGACTGGTCAAATACTACGGCAAACGCCCGGTCGTCAACGGCGTTGACTTCGAGGTCGACAAAGGCGAAGTCGTCGGCTTGCTCGGGCCCAACGGTGCCGGCAAGACCACCAGCTTCTGCATGGCCAGTGGGAAGATTGCGCCAAACGCCGGCACCGTCTGGTTTAACGGCGAAGATGTCACCGCGCTGCCGATGTATCTGCGCGCCCGCCTCGGCATGGGTTATCTGCCTCAAGAGCACAGCATCTTTCGCAAGCTCACCGTCGAGCAGAATATCCTCGCCATCATGGAACTGATGCCGCAATTGCGTTCGCTGGGCCGGGCGCTGACCCGTGCGGAACGGTACGAGCGCATGGAAGCCGCGATTTTGCGTTTCGGCCTCACCAAGGTGCGCAAGAACGTCGCGGATCGGCTCTCCGGCGGCGAGAAGCGCCGGCTCGAGATCGCGCGCTGTCTCGTCTCCGAGCCGATGCTGATTCTGTTCGACGAGCCATTCACCGGCATCGACCCGCTCACCATTGCCGAGATTCGCCAGATCATTCTGGAGCTGCGCAACGAGGGCATCGGCATCCTCTTGACCGATCACAACGTTCACGAGGCGCTCAAGATCACGTCGCGCAGCTATCTCATCAAGGATGGCAAGGTGCGCACGCACGGCACGCCGGCGGAGATCGTGCGCGACCCGATCGCGATCGCGGAATATCTCGGCGTGGGCTTCAACGACCACAACTACGGCGCTGCCCACGAATGCAAGCCGCACTTCGCGCCGCCGCCCATCCAGGCCCCGCCCAAGCCGGAACCGGTCGCCGCCTCGGTGAGCCAGCCGGCAGCCAAGACGCTGGAGTTTCCCGGCACGGCCGCGAAAGCGTCGCCCGCGCAGGTGATTCTGGAACAAGAAAAGATGGGCCGACTCGTCGAGAATCTCAAGACAAAGGAGCAAGGCCGGGCGGCCGAGGAACTGGTCAAGAAGGGAATCGCCGCGATCCCTGCGCTCCTGAGCGCCCTGGAACGCCGCGACGCCGAGTTGCGGCAATACGCGGTCGAAGTGTTGCAAGCCATCCTCAAGCACCCGGTCCCGTTCGACGCCTTCGCCCCGGAGGCGGCCCGCAAGTCGCAACTGGCGGCGCTGCGCGAGTTGTTCGAACGCAAGGCGGGGTGATCGTGTTTACGCTTAGCGCTCGCGCGGCGCCGCGCGAGCGCTAAACGTAAACCACAGTTTTCATTTCACGCCCGCCAGCACCTTCCGCTCCTTCAAATCATACCGCCCCCCCGCGGTCAACGCCTCGTAATCGGGATTCCCCTTTTCAACTTTGCGATTGGCGTCGTAGAAATGCGCCTTGCCTTTGCCGATGACCTCGGCGGTGCTCCCTTTGACGACGATGGCGGTCGCCTCGTCGAGGCCGATGCCGAGGTATTGCGGGTAGACCTTCATCAGTTGCGTCATTTCGGGCTGGCGTTTGCGCTGGCTGAAGTGCTGGTCGATGGCGACCCCCTTGAGGAAGCCGAGGCCGCGTTCGTAGCCTTCATAGCGGATGTCGACGTTGTTGAAGACGCCGCCGCGCGCCAGATACTCGCCCTGGATGGTGGCGCCGGCGCTGGTGCCGCCGATAACACCGCCGCGCGCCAGGACATCGAACATGAGCGGCAAGGCCTTGGTGTTCTCGTAGCAATCGACGAAGCGCCACTGCCGGCCGCCGTCGAACCACAAGCCGGTCGCTTCTTTCAAGGTGTCGAGAAACTCCTTGCTCTCCACCTCGGCCTGGGTGCGGCCTGGAAGAACGGTCACCTTCCTGGCGCCGGCTTTTTTCCAGGCCGCGGTAAAGCCGAGATATTGCTTGGGCAGCGGTTCGGGGTTCGCGGTCGGAAAGATGACGATGTTCGCCTTCCCCTCGCCGCCGGCGTATTCGACGAACTTCTTGTACAAGCCGTCCGGCGAGCCGCCGCCACCGACGATGACGAGCGTGCCTTTTTCGACGACGGGCAGCTCGACTTCCCTGGGCGGGAATGGCTTGGCGCGATCAACCGCGCAGCGGCGCAGGGCGGTCAGGTCTTCCTGGTGTTTGCCTTGCAACTCGATCACCCGGGTCGGCACAATCCGCGAGCCGACGTAGATCGTGGTTTTCTTGGCGCCGACCGCGCTGATGGTGCGCCCCTGGACGAGCATGGCCGCGCCGATTTCGATGGCGTAGCCGACCAAGTTTGGATAGTCGTTGATCTCTTTCTTCAGGAGGTCCTGTCGGGTCGTCGCAATGAGGGAGTCGGGGAGCAGGCCGAACGAGGGCAACCCCGCTCTGCGCAGGCCGAATTGACAACTGGCTGCCAGATCGACGGCGTCCCCGGAAAGGCCGAGCACGCCGGAGCGCTGAAGCAGGTCCCGGCACGCTTTTTCCAACGGCAGGCGCTCCACGAGGGTCCATTCGTCCGTGCCCATTTCGCCCGTCAGCCAAACTCCGGTGGCCGACGCCAGCACCTCTTTCAGCTTCACGCCTGCCTGCAGTGGCACGACCTTGATCGGCGCGTACTTCTCCTTGTCGGCAAATTCGGTCAGGCGCGCGACGGTTTTCTTATCACGCATCTCGAGGGCGAAAGTCAGCACGACGATGCTCGCTTTGTCACCGCCGGCCAAGCCGAAGAATTTCTCGACCGCTGCCGGCGCGACGCCACCGGAGCCGCACAAAAGCAGCGCCCCCGGAATGCCCGCCGGATCTATGCGCGGCGTCTGCGCTCGCGCCGAGGCGGCGATGCCGAGGAACAGGAGAGTGGTCAAAAGCAAGGAACGTTGAACGCGTTTCATGCAAATTCCCTCTTTCGTTGTCGCGAGATGAGAGAGTTCGTTCATTCGTCCCGTTTCGGGTGGGTGTGGCAAAATGAATGAGACGAACTTTTGCGGCCTACTTCTACGTCAAGCTCAGCAGTCGTTTTGCTTCATTGAGCACAAACGCCGTGTCCATGAACGGCTCGTAGCCGATGTCGTGCCAGCGCACCAGACCGCGGGCGTCGATCAGGAACGTGCCGTGCAGCGGCAACCGCTCGAAGTCGTCGTAAGCGCGGAACTGTTGGAACACCTCGCACTTCGGATCGGATACAACCGGGAACGCCAGCTTGTCCCCGTTTAACGCTCGCTTCAAGGCATCGGTCGTATCGGTCGAAATCGCAACCATTGAGATGCCGGCGTCGGCGAACGCTTTCTTCTGCTCGGCGAACTTCTGCAGCTGCTCGATGCAGTGCGGGCAACCGTAGCCCAGGTAGAAGATCACCAGCACCGGCTTGCCCGCGTAATTCTTGTGCGACAGCGCATTGCCGTTCGCGTCCGGCAAGCTCCACGGCGGCGCCTCTGTCGGCTGCCACACCAGCGGGCCGATGCTCTCGAGCGGCGGACGCTTGCCGAAATCGCTGGGGTGTTTCGTGGGCACGCGCCAGTCGGCGGGCAGCTTCAAGTCGCTGGCAATCGGCGCCAGTCGCCTGAACACGGGCGTGTCGAGCGAATCGATGGTGCCGGAGATCTTGCGCAAGCGCTCGAACGCCTCGGCACATTCCGTGGACTTGCCGTTCTCGTGCAGCATCTCGACGTAGAGCGCCAGCGGAGCGACCTGGTTCTTGGCGGTGTCAGACGTTTGCTTGGCGAGCAGTTCGGCTTTCGCCTTGTCGCCGGCCAGGAGGTAGTAGCGCGCCTGCCGGGTTTGGCTGACGCCTTTGAGCGCCTTGACGTCTTCCAGCGCGGTCGCCGGGTCGTCGGAGAGTAGCTTGACGTACATCTGCAACTCCTTGATGGCGTTTTCGCGCGCGGCAATGCCGTCGAGGCCGGGGAAGCCGCCTTTGCCTTTTCCCTTCACCTTGGGTTCGGGCGCCTTCCTCGCTTCCTCACGGTCGCGGCTCGTCGGCTTTTGCAAGAGCACAATCGTTGCCGCGAGCTTCTCCTTGTCCCCCTTGCCGGCATGCGCCAGGCCGATGAGCCGCAAGCGCTTGATTTGCTCGTTGGCCAGATCTGTCGGCTCAAGATACATCGTGTCGGCCAGCTTCAGCGTCTCGTCCCACAACTCGTAGCGTTCGAGTAATTCGAGCAAGCGCGTCCGTCCATAGGACGCCGACTTGCCACCCTTGGACGGCATGTTGTAGCGCGGATGGCGCGGCAACTCGATCAGGTTCTTCGCCAGCGCCACCGAGTCCTTGACGCGGCCGATATGGCTCAGGCTGCGGATCAGCCATTCCTGATTGTGGGCGTAGTTGTGGATTTGATCGGGCAGCACGCGGTCGTGCATCATGTGAAAATGATCGGCCCGGTTCGACGCTTCCTGCTGCCAGGCGGCCTCGGCGTAGCGTTTGAGCTTGTCGTAGGTGTGCCCCGGCATGTGCCACATGTGAGCGACGGTCGGCGCCGCTTCGCCGCACAGGGCCGCCGAGGTTAGGGCGTTAGACGGATTGGCGCCGTCCCACAAATGGATGCGGTAATGATGCGCGGGATGGAGCGGGTTGGCCTTGAAGATGTCGTCGAGCATCTTGTCGAGCTGCGGCGTCTGCCCACCGAGCTTCCACTGCCAGGCGCGGACGACGTAGAACGCCTTCGCCTCAATATCGCCGGGATTCTCCTCCCAGATCTTTCTCAGCGAATCGAGGCACTGCTGCCGGCGCTTGGTCTTGTCGCCGCCCGCCAGCAAGAGATCGGTCATGCCGTCGATGTAGAGCCGTTCGCGGCGCGAAGTGTTGACGAGCAGTTCGCGGGCTTTCTTGATGAAGCCGACGGCCCGTTTTTCGTTCTCATGGTTCGCCATCGCCATGCCCCAGTAGGCCATGGCGCAGTCGGGATCGAGCAGGGCGACATGGCGAAAAGAGCGCTCGGCCTCGAAATACCAGAAGCCGTGCAGTTGGCCGACGCCTTGCTCGAAAAGCTTCTGGGCGTCGGCGGATTTGGTGGTAATGGCAAAGCGAACGTTGCCGGTCTTACCCATGAGATAGGCATTTTGGCGCGGACCTTCATTGAACACTTCGCCGGCATAGGAATGGCCGGGGGAGGCGTCGGCGTGATCGGACTGCGCTCCGAGGGGGGCAGACCAACTCAAGGCGGCAAGGACGACGAGAGTACAACGCAAGAAATTCATGACGGATTTCCGTAGGGTGCTTCAAGCGCAGCGCCGACGACTCAATGTTTGCGCGCTGGAACGGCGCGTCCGCGCTGCGCTCGACGCACCCTACGAAACTGCGAACCCCGCCTTACTTGCTGACCGCGAGCGCCTTCATGCAGAAGTTGGCGCTGCGGTCGAACATCGCCCAGTTAGGATTGTCGAAGCGATATTCGTACAGGTCGCGCCAGATGACGCCGTTGTAGTAGTAGCTTTCCTCGGGGTTCCCTTTGGAGACGACGAGCGGGCCTCCCTTGGGGCCGCGCGGCCCGCTCGGGGCTGTCTTCTTGATCGGCGGTTTGACCTCTGGCTTCTTGTCCGGCTCCTTCTTCGGATTGGGCTGCAACAGCACCTCGATCTCCGAGGTACGGTCGATCGCCTGGCCGCCGCTCGACAGCTCCAGGCAGACGATGAACGTCTGGCCCTTGGTGACGTTGACGACCTTCTCGAGATCGACTGTGTGGAACCCGGTGTACTGCATCTCGCCGCTCTTCGATGCCAGCTCGCCTTGCAACTCCCCCTTCTCGAAGCGGCTATAGATCTTCGCGGTGTAGCGAACATTGTCAGCGGCGGTGTAGAAGCTGACGCTGGCGAGGTTGTGCGTCTCGGCCGCGGTGAAGACGTTGCACGCCTTGCTGATATCTTTGATGGTGGCGCGCCAGCCGTGATAATCGTGGTAATAGACGTGGCTATACTTCATCGGCTCGACGTTGCGAAACGAGACGGCGCCCATCTCGGGATCGCGGCAGCAGACCTTATCGTAGTAGCTGATCCAGTAGAAGCCCTGGTCGCCGCGCTTGACGCCCCAGCTGTTCTTAATGAGCCAGCAGCCCGGCTTGGGGAGCTTCTTGTCCGGATCGGCGCTGACCTTGTCGTCGTCCCAGCCGACGATGGCGATGGCATGATTCGGCGGCTGCTTGTGATCGATCGGCTGATAGTGGACGAAGTCCTTGCTCATGAAGGCCTTGATATTCACCGCCATGGCCGTGCCGACCGCCCCCTGAGAGATGATCCGCCGCTTGATGGTGTCGATGTTCTGAAGTTCATTGCCGATGGTGAACCATTCGACGTCGCGCACATAGTAGCGCTTGTAGGCGGGGTGAGTGCGCTCGGGAATCTTGGCGAACCAGCTGGTGGTATCGGCGAGTTTCATGTCGTTGCGCGGAGTCGCCACGACGCCGTCGCCGCGCGAGATGTAAGCGGTGGCGACGCGGTAATCGCCGCCTTGATGGACGGTCATGCCGGTGGGGTCCTTGGTCGCATCCTCGAGGTCGCTGTTCTTGTGGCGGTTGAAGCCGTTCCACCAGTCGAGGTGGTATTCGGAGAGGGAGGGGATGTCGCCGTCGCCGAATTTCTTCCAGCCGCCGGCGATGAGCAGATTGCTCTCGATGGCCGCCATGGTGCCGTGCGCCCAGCAGGTACCTCCCTGCTGCAGCTTGATCGGCGTGACGCCGCCCGACTTGCGCAGGTCATAAGTCCGCGGCAATTCGCCGGTCTGCGCCGACACGAACGGCGCGAGCAAGAGGAGGAACCACAGACTTCGCAGCAAAGGCAGTTTCTTCATGGCGGTCTCTCGAGGGAGGAGGCCTTGAGGCGGGCTCGTTCGGCGCGGCATCAACCAACAGCGTTAGAGATGAATATGCCCGGAATCGCGCCGAATTTCACCTGATTTCTGGCAAAAATTCAAGAAAAGTTAGCGGTGCCTGTCAAAGTGGACTGGCGGCGGCCGTCGTTGGCCTTTCATAGCCGTAACGCCGAATCACGTCGCCCCAGCGTTTCGTGATCTCGGCACGCTGCTCGTCGCTGAGCTGATATTTGTTCGTCTCGTATCCCTTGACGCTGGTCAGGTATTCCTGCAAGCGCGGTAAGAACGCCTCGAAACCGGCGAGCTGGAAGTGATCGTAAATCTTCTTCAACTCGCCCTGCGGATCCTTGATCAGGTCCTCGTAGCGCAGTTCGTAAAACTGCTCCGGGCCGAGCAGCTTCTTGCCTTCCTCAAGCCGATCGTACATGCGCGTGAAGGTTTGCAGCACCATCTCTTCCAGCCCGGCAAAGTTCGGCGTCTGCAGGCCGTGCGTCTTGTAGAGCGTTCGCCACAGGTTGACGGTCGAGGGAAACACGATGTACGGATCGCGCACGATGTGGATGAAAACCGCACGCGGAAACATCGCCTTGAGCGTCTTGATGCGGGCGGTGTGCGGCGGCGACTTGAGCACGAGTCGCTTGCCCGTCTTGTAGGTGATCTTGCGCAGAAACGTCTTGAACGCCCGCTTCCAGCGCCGCAGTTTGGTCTCGGAGACTCCTTCCATGTCGAGAAACTCCTGGCAAAGCGGCGGCCGGTTCGGAAACGCGATTGTCAGGTACGGCGAGCCGACGCCAAACATGCACATCGCGAACTCGTCCTCCTGTGGCCGATCGAAGCCCGCCTTCATGTTGTCCATGGGCCGGCTCGAAGACATGAGAAAGCTAAGCCAGCGCGTGAAGATGCCTTCGGTCAGCAAGAAGTGGTTCGGCATCAGGCACTCGAACGTCGTCGGAAACCCGAACCTGTCGTCGCAGATCATCAACTCGTGCAGCAGCGTCGTTCCGGTCCGCCAGTGCCCCAGAATGAAGATGGGAGGCTCGGTGATCTTGACCTTGCGCACCGCCCGCCCGTAGATCGCGTCTTGCAAGAGGCGCAGCAGCGTGTTGGTGAAGCTGACAAAAGTGATGACGACCGCGATGTACCACTGGCGCGGGTGCACGGCAAAGCGATTGCGGAACAGCAGCTTGAGCCAGGCGAAGAAGTCGCACCCTTCCCACATGCGCGGCATCCACCGGGGCTTTTTCGCGAGCGTGGGCGGCGGCGCGGCGGGTTGCGACATTGCGGCAGTCCTGTGAAGGGAGTTCTCTGGTACATTCTCAGACTCGGCAGGGGCAAGGCAAGACGTGCGGAATTTTCTTCACATCGCTGTGAGAGATGGTAGGATAAAGCCCGCCTCGTTTAGCGCCCGCATGGCGCCCAGCGGGGCGCTACACGAATTCGGACTGGGGACTTACCATGCACGCACGCTCGATCCTCGCCGTCGCCGCCCTTCTCGCCGGCGCCGGCGCCGGCGCTCAGGAACCGATCAGGCCGAAGGAGACCATCAAGCTCTTCAACGGCAAAGACCTTCCCGGCCTGACCACCTGGCTCAAGGACACCAAGCGCGACGATCCGCGCAAGGTCTTCTCGGTCAAGGAGGGCATCCTGCACCTCTCCGGCGACGGCTTCGGCTACGTCGCCACCGCCAAAGAATATCGCGATTACCACCTCACCGTCGAATACCGGTGGGGCAAGAAAACCGACGGCGGCAAGTTCGTCCGCAACTCCGGCATCCTCCTGCACGCCACCGGACCCGACGGCGGCGCCGGCGGCACCTGGATGTCCTGCATCGAATGCCAGCTCGCCCAGGGCTGCGTCGGCGATCTCATCGTCATTCGCGGCAAGGACGCCAAGGGCGATGTCATCCCCGTCTCCCTCAAGTCCGAGACCGCCCTCGGCCCCGACAAACGCCCGCGCTGGAAAGCCGGCGGCGAGGTCCGCACCTTCACCAAGGGCCAGCTCTGGTGGTCCCTCCACGAACCCGGCTTCAAGGAACTCATCGACACCCGCGGCAAGGACGACCTCGAAAGCCCCCTGGGCGAGTGGACCAAGGTCGAATGCCTATGCCAGGGGAGCCGCCTCGAGATTCGCGTCAACGGCACCAAGGTCAACGAGGCGTTCGACGTGTTCCCCGCCGCGGGCAAGATCTTGCTGCAAACGGAAGGCTTCGAGATCGATTTCCGGCGGTTTGAGGTGAAGGGGCTTCCATAAGGCGCTTGGGTCGAAACAGGATTGACCGAGGCGGCCCACGTGATACAATCATCATTGAGTGTATCACAGCGAAGGAAAATGCCATGAAAAGCGTCAGGCTCGAAGCGCGATTGCAAGCACGGCTGCAGCGGGCCGCCCGGGCGCTGGCGAAATCTCAGTCGGACTTCATTCGCGACGCCCTCGAGCGCCGCTGCGATGAGGTCCTGGGCGAATCGCTCGCCGAACGGCTGGCGCCTGTCGTCGGCATCGTCAAGAGTTCCGGCGGCCGCGCCACCAACTCGGGCAAGGCGTTTCGCAAGGCTCTCGCCAAGAGGAAACACGGATGATCCTGACCGACGCCGGCCCGTTGATTGCGCTCATTGATCGGGGCGAACAACATCATCAAGCGTGCATCGATTGCCTCGGCGAATTGACCGGCCCCATGCTCACGACCTGGCCCGCGTTCACCGAGGCGGTTTACTTGCTGGGCGAAGCGGGCGGCTGGCGAGCCCAGGATGCCCTCTGGGACCTCCTCGAATCGGGCGACATCGAGCTCGCCGAGCAAGGAATCGAGCAGCGCCCGCGCCTAAGAGCTCTGATGGAAAAATACCAGGACCGGCCAATGGACCTCGCCGACGCCTCGCTGGTGGTGCTTGCGGAAGCGCGCGACCTGCGTGATATCTTCACCCTCGATCAGGCCGACTTTCGTATTTATCGCCTCAGAGGACGGCTCGCCTTCCGCCTTTGGCCGCGAGAGCTGTGAGCGGAGATCCTGATCAAACGGAAGGTTTCGAGGTCGACTTTCGGCGGCTTGAGGCGAAGGCGTTGGCTAATCGTGTAACCTGACAACCCCGGAGCGATAACCCAACATGGCAACATTCGCAGAACTTTGACCAAAGAAGAACGACACCTAAAGGACCAATCTCATGGAAACCGAAAGCACTACTACCCGCCGCCACTTCCTCCGATCCAGCGCCGCCGTCGCGGCCACCTCGCTCATCGCGGGCAACGCCCATGCCCAGGGCAACGATGAGCTGAAGGTCGGCCTCATCGGTTGCGGCGGGCGCGGCACCGGCGCCGCCGCGCAGGCGCTCCGGGCCGATCGCAACGTCAAGCTATGGGCCATGGCCGACGCTTTTGACGATCGTCTGCAATCGAGCCTCGAACGGCTCCAGACCGATCGCGACATCGCCGCCAAGATCGACGTGCCCGCGGCGCGGCGGCATGTCGGGTTCGACGGCTATCGGCAAGTGATCGCCTCTTGCGACGTGGTGCTCCTGTGTACGCCGCCGCACTTTCGGCCCATCCATTTGCGCGCCGCCGTCCAGGCCAACAAACACGTCTTCGCCGAGAAGCCGGTCGCCGTTGATGCTCCCGGCGTGCGCTCGGTGATCGAGACCTGCGCCGATGCCCGCCGCCGCAACCTGTCGGTCGTCTCCGGCCTGTGCCTGCGGCATGACAACGGCTTCAAGGACACCGTCCGCCGCATCCACGACGGCGCGATCGGCGACGTCGTCGTCATGCAAGCCAACGACCTGCGCGGCCCCATCTGGCGGCGCGTCCGGCTGCCCGAATGGTCCGAGATGACCTGGCAGATGCGCAACTGGTATTACTACACCTGGCTGTCGGGCGACTTCAACGTCGAGCAGCATGTCCACTACCTCGACGTATGCGCCTGGATCATGCGCGACACGTATCCCGTGCGCTGCGTCGGCACGGGCGGACGCCAAACGCGCACCGGGCACGAGTTCGGCCACATTTACGATCACTTCAGCGTCGTCTACGAATACGAGAACGGCGCCAAGCTGTTTAGTCAGTGTCGGCAGCAGATCGGCTGCGCGGGAGACATGAGCGGCCACGCCATCGGCAGGCGCGGCACGGCGCTGCTGACCGAACGCCGGCGCGGGCTGATCCTGCGCGTGGACGGCGCCGACCGCGTCTACGAAGGGCCGCTCAACGATATGTACCAGACCGAGCACGACGTTCTCTTCGCGGCGATCCGCAGCGGCACGCCGGTCAACAATGGCGAATACATGGCCAAGAGCACGCTGATGGCGATCCAGGCGCGCATGGCCGCGTACACCGGGCAGTCTGTCACCTGGCAGCAAGCGCTCAACTCGCGCGAGGAACTGTCGCCGTCGGGGTACAACTTCGACGCCGAGCCGCCCCCCGCCAAAGTGGCGCGGCCGGGCGTGACGCGGGTTGTGTAGCAAGCCCTGGGATGAGGTACTCCGAGCCCCGGCCCCTCTCCCCCTGAGTACAGGGAGAGATGGGAGTAAGACGATGGCGCGTCGAGTGTTACAGAATTACGTTTTACGAACCCAACGCTGTAGTGCCATGAGCCTGCCAGAAACTGCAAGGTCGGTTGTGTCTTGCCATCCATCGGGCGTGGCGGATTCGTTGCGCGACGGGGGTGTCTATATGTGTGCGCGACGAATTGGCACAACCGATTGTGCGCCAGGAGGTTCTCTGCCGATGTTTCGTTGCGCGCCGTGTTGCTGCCCCAAAAGATCGACGCACGCACGCGGAACGTCCCGGGACACTGCACAAACTTGAGAATCTCCTTGACACAATTGCATGCAGACTGTAGCTTTGCAGTTGATACCACGCTGCGTTCGGCTGCGCTCGCGTTCCATCCATGGGCGAAGGTTTGGGGGGTATCGCCTTCCGCCTGCGAACCGCGTCGCCGGCACCATCCCACCTGCCGAAAGGGCCTCGTCATGTTGAACATACCCGGTCCCGTCTCGCGCTACTGTGACGGCATCTCCCGTCGCGGCTTCCTCAAAGTCGGCGCCTTCGCATTCGGCGCCTCCTACTTCTCCCTAGCCGACCTCTATCGCGCGGAAGCAAACCAGACTGCGCCAAGTTCGCACAAAGCCGTCATCAACATCTACCTCGGCGGCGGGCCTGCCCATCAAGACATGTGGGACATCAAGACCGAAGCGCCGAGCGAAATCCGCGGCGAGTTTCGGCCCATCGCCACCAACGTCAACGGCATTCAGATCGGCGAAGTCTTCGGCCGCATGGCGCGGATCATGGACAAGTGCGTCGTCATCCGCTCGATCACCGGCTGTGCCGATCGGCACGACGCGGTGCAATGCCTGACCGGCTGGCCGCACGATTCGCTGCGCACGATGGGCGGACGCCCAAGCGTCGGTTCGGTGGTGGCGAAGGTGCAAGGGGTGGCCGATCCTTCCGTGCCGCCGTTCGTCGGCCTCGCCGCGCCGACGACGCATCGCCCCTGGTCCGATTCGGGCCAGACCGGCTTCCTCGGCCCTGCTTACGCTCCGTTCCGACCTGACGGGCAGGGCATGGCCGACATGCGTCTCAACGGCATCAGCGTCGATCGGCTCGACGAGCGCCGCCGCTTGATCCAGAGCTTCGACAGCATGCGCCGCGACGTGGACGTCAACGGCGCCTTACAGGGACTCGACGCCGCTCAGCAGCGGGCCCTTGGCGTGTTGACGTCGAGCAAGCTGATCGAGGCACTCGACGTGTCGCGCGAGCCGCAATCGGTGCGCGATCGCTACGGCGACGGCAAGCCCTACCAGTTCCAGTTCGACGGCGCTCCGACGGTCAACGATCAATTCTTGGTGGCCCGCCGCCTGGTAGAAGCCGGCGTCCGCTGCGTCACCTTGACCTATGGTCGCTGGGACAGCCATGGGCAGAATTTTCAGTTCATCCGCGATCACGGCGGCAAGCTCGACCAGTGCCTGAGCGCCTTGATCGAAGATCTCGACATGCGTGGCATGTTGAACGATGTCACCGTTGTCGTCTGGGGCGAGTTTGGCCGCACGCCGCGCATCAACGGCGGCGCGGGCCGCGATCACTGGGCGCCGGTCAGTTGCTGCCTGATGGCGGGCGGCGGCATGCGCACCGGCATGGTTATTGGCGCGACGGACAGGCTCGGCGGATATGCGACGCAACGCCCCGTCTACTCCGGCGAAGTCATCGCCACCATCTATCGCAACCTGGGCATCAACCCCGACGCCGTCAACATCCTCGACCCGACCGGCCGCCCGCAACACCTCGCGGATCGGCCGCCGCTGCGCGAGGTTGTGTGAGGTCTCAAGCCCACAGGTGAGCACAGTAAACCCGCGGGATCTGAAGAGATCGCAAGTCCCATCTCCATGCGAGGTGGGACATTTTTTTTGCGCGTCGCACTTCGGAATCGTGATAGAATGTCCGACATGGAAATCGAATTCCCAATCCGCGGCGAATCGGTGGAGAACCCGCCAATGGGCATTCCGAAGTTGGAACATCGCTATACGGTAGAAGAATACTTGCGGCTGGAACGTGCCGCCGAGGAACGCCACATCTATCTGGACGGCGAGATCATCGCCATGGCGGACGAGAGCGATGACCATGGCGAGATCTCGGTGAATGTGGTCCTATCCTTGGGGAATCAACTCAAGGGCAAGCCTTGCCGGGTTCGCACCAAGGAAACCAAGGTCCGCAGCGGCCCGATTCCTGAGTCGGGAAGGAGCCGAAAGGGACTTCTCTCCTATCCGGATATCCTGGTTATCTGCGGCGAGATTGAGCACCACGATGCTTACCGCGACGTCATTCTCAATCCGAAAGTCATCATCGAGGTCCTCTCCGAATCGACGGAGGCCTTCGATCGCGGTGCGAAGTTCGAGCGATTTCAGAAGCACAACCCAACGCTCACCGACTACATCTTGATCGCGCCAGACCAAGCGAAAGTCGAGCATTATCGCCGCAAGTCCGATGGCGAGTGGTCTTATCGACTACACTCGGGACTAAAGGCCAACGTGTCAATTTCATCCATCCGCTGCACGCTCAAGCTGACGGATGTGTATGATCGGGTTAAATTTCTTGCGGAATGACGGGAGGGACTCCCATGCCGCCAACCACCCCGCGCATCGCCATTCTCGGCGCCGGCCCTATCGGGCTCGAGGCGGGGCTCTACGCGCGCCATCTGAAGTTGCCGTTCACCATTTACGAGCAGGGCCGCGTCGGCGAGCACGTTTGGCGCTGGGGGCACGTCAAGCTGTTCAGTCCCTTCGGCATGAACGCGACGCCGCTGGGGCGCAAGGCGATTCTGGCGCTTGACGGCGATCACACGTTTCCCGCCGAAGATGCGTGCATCAGCGGCCGCGAGCATATCGAGCGCTATCTGAAGCCGCTCGCCGAGGTGCTGCACGAGCATATCAAGACCGAGACGCGGGTGATCAACGTCGGCCGCGCCGGCTACCTCAAGCAAGAGGCCGTCGGCGATGCGGCCCGCGGCAAGCGGCCGTTTATCTTGCTGGTGCGTGAACGCAATCAGGACCGCTACGAGGAGGCCGACCTCGTTCTCGATTGCACCGGCACCTACTCGCACCATCGCTGGCTTGGGCCCAGCGGCATCCCCG
>JACXTT010002305.1_pt1 | contig 30486 bp, 35 predicted proteins | sample 9270951 | NCBI WGS metagenome assembly JACXTT01 (sample SAMN15532306, study PRJNA645909) | rock metagenome | isolation source: weathered quartz diorite | place: Puerto Rico | collected 2017-06-21 | reverse complement strand
GTAATTGAGCAACTTCCACAGCGCAAATAATCAGATTATCAGCACAATGTGAAAACTAAAGTTACTAACTTAAGGGGATAAACCCGTCTTCCGAACACTTATGGTGACAACTCCAACAAGGGCAAGGTGTAAGATTTACCATGATTTAACGTTAAATCACTAATCTATGACTCATGAAAAAATATAAATATCTTTTTGTTATAGCGATGTTACCGTTGCTTAACACAGTCGCCAAAGCACAATCTGCTCAAGCAAAGCAAGCACCTGACAATACATTGGAAATTAACCGCAGCAAAATAGATTCGTTAGACAGGTTATTGATGAAAGTGATCGGCGAACGCGAAAAGGCGGTCAGAGAAATCGGGGTTTATAAAGCGAAGAACCATATTCCCCCGCTTCAGGCAGCCCGTTTTCAGCAGGTCCTTGAAAAAGGGATCGCTGCAGGAAAAGAAGAGGGATTATCTGCCGAACTCGTTACTGAAATATTAAATAGTATTCACAAAGAAAGTTTACGGATAGAGGAAGAAATTAAGCAAAACCATTAGGGTTGACTTAAATATTTTAATCCTCATCCTCGCCTTTGTTGGTGTTATAAACTAATTCTTGTTAACAATAGCCTTTTCTGAATCTTTTATCTTTCCGCCCCATCGCTCCAGGACACCCATAATATCCTGCAATTTCATAGGTTTAGCCAGGTAATCGTCCATACCGGCGCTCAGGCATATTTGTCGGTCGTCAGACATCGCATTGGCTGTAGTAGCAATAATCACAGGTTGCTGTTCAGCATGCTCACGTATAAACCGGGTAGCTTCCAGGCCATCCATTTCGGGCATTTGCACATCCATCAGTATAAGGTCGTACCTTTTGTTCATTACTGCATCCGCAGCCTCGCGCCCGTTATTTGCTATATCAGCCGGATAACCTAGTTTAGATAGGATGTGCGTAGCCAGTTTCTGGTTGATCAGGTTATCTTCGGCTATCAAAATACTCATCGGGTATTGCAAGGCAAAATCTGTTGAGAATGGCGGTTTTGCAGCCTCGACTTCTTTAGCAAGCCTATTATGCGTTTTCAACAGTTCAATCACATGATTTTGTAGTACCAGTTGCTTTGTCGGTTTAATCAATATGGCTTTGAACAGGTTGTCCGAATATTTACTCTGCTCGTTACCCGAACTTAGCAGGATCATTGGAAGATCCGGGTGATTCTGTTTAATACTTTGAGCCAGCTCAACTCCGTCCATACCTGGCATATTCATGTCTGTGATTACAAGGTCTACCGCCTGTTTTAAAGACAGGATCATTAATGCCTGCTCTCCCGACTCCGCCATTAGCGGCACCAGGTTCCATTGTTTAAGCTGCGTTTCCAGGATATTACGATTGGTAGGGTTATCATCAACTACTAAAACATGTTTGTTGGTGATATCCTCCATATTGAGTTGTACATAATTGCGCCGCGGTTGAACCCCCACTTTGGTTTTAATGGTAAATGAGAAAGTCGTCCCGACGCCTACCTTACTTTCCACATCTATCTCACCGCCCATCAATTTCACCAATTTTTCGCTTATTGCCAATCCAAGACCTGTTCCGCCATATTTGCGGGTGGTACTGGAGTCAACCTGCGAAAAGGCTTTAAACAGTTTGTTCAGTTTATCCTCCGGTATCCCTATCCCGGTATCCAATATCTTGAACAATAATACCAGGTCGTCGTTTTCGCGGCTTTCAACATACACACTTATAAATACTTCCCCGGTTTTTGTAAATTTCATAGCATTACTGACCAGGTTGATCAGTATTTGCCTTAACCGCAGCTGATCGCCAATAATCTGCGGGGGAACGCTGCTATCTATCTGGTAAACAAGGTCTATCTTCGCTGCCTTTCCGGCAAATAGGTCCAGCACGCTTTCCACGCAGCCCCTCAGATCAAAATCATGGGCATCTAGTTCCATACTGCCCGATTCGATCTTAGAGAAGTCAAGTATATCATTAATAACCACCAGTAAGGCTTCGCCGCAAGTTTTAATGGTCTCCGTGTACTCCTTCTGTTCCAATGATAATTGCGTATTTGCCAAAAGCGAGGTCATTCCTATCACACCATTCATTGGGGTACGTATCTCGTGGCTCATGGTTGCCAGGAAAATGCTTTTTGCTTTATTCGCGTTTTCAGCTTCGATGCGCGATTTCTGCTCATTGATCGTCATTTTCTCTAAGCTATCCGTACGCTCTTTTACCAATTTTTCAAGCCTGCGCTTTTGCTTGTTAACACGGGCAATACGGTATTTGAAAACGCCATAGACACCGCCGATCACAACCAGCGCTACTGTCAGCTTAAACCACCATGTTAAATAAAATGGCGGTATAATAGTGATTTGAATACTGGCAACAACTGGCGACCATTTACCTTGTGAATTTTTATACTTCACTTTGAAAGTATATTTAGCTGGGGGCAGGTTGGTATAAGTCGCCGAATTGCGGGCGCCTACATCATTCCAGTTTTTATCAAAACCCTCCAGCATATAAGCATAATGCTTTTTATCAATAGCTGTGAAATCAAGAGCAGCATACTGCAGTGTTATAACCGATTGGCTATAAGACAAACTAATCTCCTTTGTATCTGAAATGTCTGCTTTGAGTGGCGACCGATCCCAACGGTTTTTTGCGATCTGAACGGGTTTATTAAATATTTGTAATGATGTTAAAACTAAAGGCGAAAACTCCTGATTGTTTAAAACCTGCCCGGGAGTGAATGAATTAAACCCGTTTATACCACCAAAGTACAATCTGCCGTCGCGGGCCTTTAACGCCGAGTGTGCTTTAAATTCATCGCCCTGCAGGCCATCCTCTGTCGTATAGTTTTTAAAGGTTTTAGTGACAGGGTTAAAAACAGACAGGCCCGCGCTGCTGCTTATCCATATTTTGCCAGAATCGTCTGCTTGTATAGCATCAACCAGGTCGCTTGGCAAACCGTCTTTCTTGGTATAGGCAGTAAACTTTTGGGTTTCCGGATCAAACATATCCAGGCCGCCATAAGTACAAAGCCATATCTTGCCATTCTTGTCCTGTATGATGTCCGAAACCGTGTTACTGCTAATACTGTTACGATTTTCATCATGACGATAGTGAATAAAAGTACGTGTCTTCCGGTCGAACAGGTCAAGGCCGGCATCAAAAGTACCAATCCAGAAATTGCCTTTATTGTCCTCAAGCATACAACTTAATTTGTCGCTGCCTATACTTTTGATGTCGTTAGCATCGTGCTTGTAATGTATAAAAGTGTTTGTTTTTTTATCGTAGCGGTTTAACCCGTTATAAAATGTGGCTATCCATTCGGTGTTGTCCCGTGTATGCATTATGCCATAAACCTCATTCCCGCTTAAGCTATTCGGGTTGGCCGGGTTGTTTTTAAAATAGCTGAAAGTGCGGCCATCTTTGTTCATCACACTAATGCCATCTCCCCAGGTACCTACCCATAAATTGCCGTCACTGTCTTCGTCAACTGCCAGCACATAATTGCCCGCAATACCAGTTTTCCCTGGCTGCTGCTGTTTAAAAACGGTAAACGTTCCTGTTATGGGGTCAAACTTATTCAATCCACCGCCATCGGTACCTATCCATATATTTTTTTTCGCGTCCTCGTGAAGCGCCAACACGTAATTATTGGAAAGACAATTTGGGAATGAATTGTGCTTGTAATGAGTAAAGCTTTCTGTTGATTTTTTAAGCAGACTTATTCCCCCGCTAAATGCCCCCAGCCACATGTCACCACGCCTGTCTTTGCAAACCGCGTGAATGGTGTTGCCGTTAACGCTGTTGTTATCAAGTTCGTCATATTTATGGGTTGCAAACTTGCCCGTTTGATCGTTAAATATGCAAAAACCGCCATTGTCGGCACATATCCACAAGTTGTTATGTGTATCAAAACCCAGGGCATAAATATTATTACCAGGCACCGAGTTGCCCGAATTTGGATCATGCCGGAAATTCCTGAAAGTCCCCTTTGCAGGATTGAATTCAACCACCCCATCACTCTGCGTTCCCATCCATAAATGATGGTTTTTATCTTCTGTAATACAGTTAACGTGTGCGCCGGTTATTTTACCGTTTACATCCCGGTTGATATTTTTGATAAAAGTACCTCTCTGAGGATCAAAGTGATTTAGTCCGCCTGTGGATGTGCCCACCCATAAGTTATGGCCCGAATCCTCGAATACACAATTGATATCATTATCGCTTATGCTGCCTGCATTTTTATTAGAATGAGTATAATGCCTGAACTGATTTGCTCCGTTAACGAAGCAATCAAGCCCGCTCTGTGTAGCTATCCATAAGTTGCCATTTGAGTCGAATGCCAGTTTATTCACCAGGTTGCCCGAAAGGCTTTCCGGATTTTTGTTATCATGTTTAAACTGTGTAAAGCGTTCTTTTTTGCGGTTAAATTTGCTTAATCCATCCAGCGAGGCTACCCACAAATTTCCATCTTTATCTTCAGCAATGTCAGTAACATAATTGCCTGCTATCGTACTATCGTCGTGAACATCGTTGCGGTAAATGGTAAAATTATACCCATCATAGCGGTTCAACCCATCCATGGTTCCTACCCACATCAAACCACGACTATCCTGAAAAATACAAAGCACGTTGATCTGGGACAATCCCTCGTGGGTCCCCAGGTGCTCAAAATTAAAGCTTTGGTTTTGAGCAAAGCCTGTAAATGAGCAAAATAACAGGACAATAAACAGAAAATACTTGCAACGCTTCATCACCATCCGTACTGGTTCAATTGTAATTCGTAATTGTATCGGCTCAATATTTAACCTAAACGACAAATCCTTTTTTCGCCTGGTTCATTTCAAACTTGTACGGGCGTCGAACAGATAAGTTCGGCAATGTGAATAAAAAAAGAAAAATTATTTCCCTGATAATTTACTGAACCTTAGCTAGATGCATAGGCCTTAATGTACTGGCCAAAATCCGATAGTATTCGACATCTAACTGAACGGCTGTTCAAGCGTGCAGCGCCTTGCAACATGTTAAAGATTGTTAAACCACGGATCGCCGTGAAATAAAAGCTCCGGCATAGTGTTTTCAGTATGTATTATCAAAAACCTTATAAAATGAAAACACCTAAAAATTTATTCGCGGTAGTCATTGCCTCCTGCCTTTTTATCGTCACTGCAAAAGCACAAACCACACAAACTGCTGCCGCCAATCCCTGGCATTTCGGGGTCGGTCTGGAGAGCGGTATATCACACTCTCCGGCATAGCTTCCAAAACGGAGATTGGCGCCACTGGCCGCTTACAGTATGATGTCTCCAAAAACTTTGCTTTAACGCTCACATCGGGTTATTACGAGTTTTTGGGCACCAACGTCCGCAGCGCGATGGGCATGGTACCCGTTAAGCTGTGAGTGAAAGCATTTGTAGGTTCCGGGTTCTATTTTAGCGGAGAAGGCGGCGCAGGAATTGAAACCCAGAATTACAATGTACTTAAAAACGCAGACAATGGTATCCCTAAAACCACCAAGTTACTTTGGTCGGGCGGGTTTGGATATGCCGTCAAATCGTGGGATTTTTCACTCCGGTACGAAAGTCTTTTCGGAAATAATAATACCTATTATACCAATTATCATATCAACAGCAATTTTAGCCTGTTAGGGTTGCGTGTCGGTTATACATTCTGATCGTAGCTCCAAAAACAAAGGGTCTCAGACTTTAGGTCTGAGACTCTTCATCCTGACCGTCTGTTCAAGCGCAATTGAACAGGCGGTAGTCGTCAAGCTGAGTTAACTCTCCAAGCGACCAGCCTGCCTTCTTCGGGAAAATTGTCCATGTCCTTGCCCCCATCCTCCATTCCTTTGCGCCGTTAAACAGCGCAACTTTGAGTTATTAATTCAAACACAAAAATTCAATTTAAAAACAATGAAAACTTTCACAGTACCCACCAGGGACCAGATTTCTGAAAACAACAAGGTATTATTTGATAATTTAAATAAAGGGTTAGGCTTTGTACCAAATCTGTTTGCAACAATGGCTTATTCTGAGAATGGATTAGGAAATTATTTAACCTTTTCAAATGGTAAAAATTCATTACGCGCTAAAGAACGCGAAGCGGTCAATTTAATATTAAGCCAGGACAACGGCTGTCTGTATTGCACTAGCGCACATACCGCTTTAGGTAAAATGAATGGTTTTACCGAAGAACAGATCATCGAAATACGTAAAGGTGGCGCTTTGTTCGACACCAAACTGGACGCGTTGATTAAACTGGCAAAAAATATAAACCAAACTAAGGGTCACGCCGATAGTGCTTTGCTTGATAATTTTTTCGCAGCAGGCTATAACGAAGGCAACCTGATAGATGTTATTATGCTTATTGGCGATAAAGTGATCACTAACTACCTGCACAATCTGACCAATATTCCCGTTGATTTCCCTTTGGCCCCGGCCCTGTAATATATTTCAACGTTGACCTCACTTTCCGTTTATGGAAAGTGGGGTTAATATGACATAATAAGAATTGCCGTCATTGAACCCCTAACTATATTTGTACAAACATCAAAAGCCATGAAAAAAAGATTCCCAATACCCCCATTCACAATGGAAACCGCTCTGCAAAAAGTGCAAGCTGCCGAAGATGCCTGGAACACCCGCGATCCGGAACGTGTGTCATTAGCCTACACTGTTGATACTGAATGGCGCAACCGCTCGGAATTTATTAACGGGCGTGAACAAGTAGTGGCCTTTCTGAAACGTAAATGGGCAAAGGAGCTGGATTATAAATTAAAAAAGGAATTATGGGGCTTTCGTGAAAACCGGATGGCGGTGCGTTTTGAATACGAATGGCATGATGATTCAGGCAACTGGTACCGCAGTTACGGTAATGAATTGTGGGAGTTTGACGAAGACGGCTATATGCGTAAACGCTATGCCAGCATCAACGATCTGCCGATAAAGGAATCGGACCGGAAACTGAAATAATTTATGCAGACGCAAAAACCATTAACACTGGTCGACCCCAAAAATGGCAACCTCGCTTTTAAGATTTTCTCTTACAGCGATAACAGTCATTTTGATCATGTACAGCGTAATAACTACTATACTGTTATTATAAACCTGGCAGGTAGCGGCAAACTCAAGTCGGATTTTTCGTCGTACGATTTTCCAAATCAGGTCATGATGTGTTTCTCACCTTACCAACCGTTCATGATCAGCTCAACGGAAGAGTTAAATGGTGTTGTCTTAAATTTTCACCCCGATTTCTTTTGCATTCATCTACACCAGAAAGAGGTAGCCTGTAATGGCGTATTATTCAACAATATTTATCAGCCCCCATTTATTACGCTTGCAAATAAGGATACAGATATGTTTTTGAACGTTATTGAACAAATGCAGACCGAGATGCAAAACGCCGCATTAGCTCAATATGAACTGCTGATATCATATCTCAAGATACTTCTGATCCATGGCTCACGTCTCCGGGTAGAACAAAATCCGCTTTCTTCGGCAGAAATTTCTGATCTGAAAGAGCCTTTTGTATTACAAAATCTCAAGGACGCAATCGAAGAACACTACAAAACTAAACACTCACCAGCTGATTACGCCGACCTGCTTAACATCTCACCAAAGGCTTTGGCTAAGATCGCCAAAAATCATTTTAATAAAACACTCACTAATATGATAGCGGAGCGGATCGTGATTGAAGCAAAACGGGAATTATACCTTACTTCAAAACCGGTAAAGTCCATTGCTTACGAATTGGGCTTTAATGATGAATTTTACTTCAGCCGCTTCTTTAAAAACAATGCTGATGTTTCGCCGCAACTATACAGGGAAACGGTTGGCTTTGCAAAGGCTGAAGTATAAATATCAATTTGACCTGTATTAAAACTTTGTTTACAGTAATCCGGCCCATTTTTTACCTAAAAGATGTTAGTTTTGGGCCGTTAAAAACCATATTAAAATGAGCAATTCAGCTAATTCGACCGGCAGCCCGGTTTTGCATAACTCCTATTTTGAAGGCATGGTTCAAAGCCTGGGGCTCGAAACCGAAAAAGGGCGCGCCACCTTAGGGGTGATGAAAAAAGGCGCTTATAAGTTTGATACCTCTACCAAAGAAACTATCATATTTATCGAAGGCTCGGCAAGCACCAAATTGCCCGGCGGCGAATGGCAAAAACACAAAAAACAAGACACCCTTAACATTCCGGCGGGAATTGTATTCGACATCAATTGCGAAACAGACGTAGCGTATATCTGCTACTACGGATAAGTAAAAGACAATGGAACGCCAGTTCAAGCGTTACCGCCCGTTAAAGCGTCTAGCTTGAATGATTCAGTTTTGAACCTTTACGCTCCACAATATGATGGCCTAATTATTATACAGCCGTTTTTCGAATTGCTTGTGATAAAAGCTGATTGAACTCTTCGGGTTTTTCTATCATTGGGAAATGGCCTGTTGCATGGATGTACCATATCTGGAACGGAATATTATTGCGTTTTAGTCCCGTTGAATTGGTCGGCTTGACGTCGCTATTAATCAGGCATAATTTTTTCTTTGTCTTCAATAACTCTTGTACCTCGTCGAAGTTATCCTGCTCCATACAGGCTGATGCTATGCCTGGGTCTGCCTGTGATACATCATTCAGAATTCTCTCCTTGATTGCGGGACTAGTTGTTTTATAAAAAAGGTCTTGATTAAAATATTCAAAAGCTATTTTTTTAAAATCGTGCCTAAGGGAATCAATCGCCTTTCTGTAAGCATCACTATCCTGTTTGCTTGGTTTACCACCAACTCCTACACTTTTAAAATTATCAACGCCTATTAATCCGATCACTTGTTTAGGTGTATTGTTTGCGGCTTGTACAATAATATCGCCAGCCATCGAGTGCCCTATTAAGATAACATTCTTTAGCTTTAATCCAGTTATTACAGCAGTTACGTCTTTCCCAAAAGCATCTGTATTCCAGGCATTTCTATTCTTTCCGGATTTTCCAAAACCGGGTAAATCTATAGTTACAATACGATAATGGCTTTTAAAATATGCTACCTGATCTGACCAATAAGTTTTATTGATGCACCATCCATGAACAAATAATAAGGTTGTGTCTCCGATATGGGTGTCCGTATAATCAATGGTTACATTTCGATTCTTAATAACTGGATTTTCAGTATCGGTATTTTTTGTTTTTCCATGACAGGCATACAAAGTAACCAGCCAAATACCAAGGAGAATAGTGAACGAAGATTTATGCATTGGGATAAGTTAAGCGCAAGCAAATTAGTAGTAATAGCGTCAACATTAAAACCTTTAACATTTTTTAACTACCGTTTTGCTTCGATGTGGTAAGCCGACTTACCTCCAAAATAGTCCTTTGAAGGTAAGTTAGAATTCTTAATACAGCAAAAACAAAAACCCTCTTTGCAAAGTGGTCCAGCGAAGCGTCGACCGGGTGAGTCAACTCTGCGAGCGATCAAAACGCCGAATACTTCTCCGGTTCCGCTATTGTATGCCCAATCACCAACTCCTCTATCTCTGGAATAACAGCCAATTCCGTCTCATAATGTGCCTTTTCAAATACGGCTAAAGCATCTGATTGCTTTTGTACCCAGGCATTATCAGAAATACCTTTATCCATCCTATCCAACGCCTCCAGACCGATTGCAGCACCGGCAGAAAGATTTTTAGAGTGATCCGCTATCTCCTGTAAACGTTTATTACCCACAAATGATGTTTTTAGGTAATTATCATTTTGCTTCCAGGTTTGTAAATATTCACGGATAGCTTCTTCGGCATTTTTATCTTTCTTCTCCAGGTATAATTTCACCAAAGCTCTGAATTTACGTTTCGTCGCCGGGTCTGTGGGAATGATATCCGATACGGATGTAAGCGGCGTGGTCTGATAAGCGGCTTGCGGCGCCTTCATCATTCCGGCAATCAATTTTCTATAACCTTTCACAGGCGTCAGCACGTCAGTCAGTGTTTGTAAATGTTCGGTAGAACCACCATCGATCAGGCGGCGCAAGGCACGCTCATAATTGGTCAAATGGTTCAATCCCTGCTCATCCAGCTGATTGCTCAGCACAAACAGGCGACGGTACATATCATCAACATCCGTCACACTTGCCGGCGACCACAACCTTTCGGCAACAGCTGCCGCACGGGGCCAAATCCGGCCGTCAATATTGTTGTCATCCGCAAGCTCGGTCCACTGTGCCGCCTCACCGCCCAGGATATTGGGGCTATTAGCAGCCGCTATTGAAGCGTTGTTATAATGGACATATGCAGGCAAAAACAGATCCAGGTAAAACCCTTCCGATATCAATACCGGGTTATGCTGAGCGATGTCATTGGCTATGCCATATGATTTGATCATGCTGTTATCAGAAGGTATCCATTTATGTACAATGGCATCTTTTGGCAGTTTATCGTTATATATTTCCTCCCAGCCTATCATTGCGCGGTGGTGTTTTTTCATCAGTCCGTATACACGTTCCACAAAATAACGTTGCAAATCGTCAATACTTTGCATCTGGTGCTGCTTCATCCAATCCATTATCTTCGGGTTCAGCTTCCAGGCCATGCCGTTGTTCTCATCAGCGCCAATGTGCATATAACCCGATGGAAAAATGCCCGACATCTCGCCAATAAACTTATCCAGGAAGTCATAAACCTTCTCGTTAGTTGGGTCGAACGTTGGGGCTACCATATTGGCAACAATATCCGCTATCGAGGTAACCGGTGGAGTCTTTATCTCCGGGTGCTCCTTCTGCCATTGCATCCGCGAACCGGGATGGTACGGCCCCGGCTGGCTCGCCAGTTCCTGATATCCAACAAACCAGGTTTGCGCATGCCCCGGCATATCAAACTCGGGTACAACCACAATGCCGCGCTCCGCTGCATATTTCACGATCTCCTTTAACTGTGCCTGGGTATAATAATCGCCATTCGATCCCTTCTGGTGCAATAACGGAAACGCCTTTGATTCTACACGAAAACCTTCATCGTCGGTCAGGTGCCAGTGCAATACGTTCATTTTCACTGCTGCCATTGCATCTATATTCCGTTTTATTTCATCGTACGAGATAAAATGCCGGGCCACATCCAGCATCAAACCACGCCATTTAAATCGCGGAGAATCATGTATCTGAACACATGGAAAATAATATCCATCATCATCTTTAGCTAAAAGCTGCAGAACGGTTTGTAGACTATGTAAAACCCCAATCGTATTTGGCGCTATAACTCCAATATTATTTTTGTCGACAAACAAATAGTAATTCTCATCCTGGTCAATTCCTGATTGCCCTTTCGATGGTGGCATTATGCCCATTGAAGCTGAATCCAGTTTGTCGTCAGGTGCAATGTATTGCTGACTAAATACTAACCCTGTTTTTCGGTTCAGTTGCTGATAAAACCGATTTATTGCTTTATATAGAATAGTATCTGTCGCACGCCTATCGTTGGTAGACATATCGCTCTTTTGTTTATCCGGCAATATTCTAATAGTAAACTTATTGGTAAGCCTAAACTTTCCATCTTTTAATAGAAACTCTTTCGGTACAGGCATCAGATTCAACGTATTTTGCTGTCCATTAACAGCAATACAACAAGAAAACAAGAAAGCAATAAGGATGATCTTCTTCATATGATTAGTTGTTGTGATGTGGATTATTTTCAATTTCTTTCAGGCCCTTTTCGGTACACATGCCGCGGATGTAAACCTCTACCAGGTTCTTAAACAGCTTGTCCGGACCGCCTTTGAATTGTTTATGCTCTTCCGAACGGGTGATGGAAGTATATAAGTTTGACGTACCTTTAAGTGCTATCTCAGGAATAATAAAATCATGAAAATAGCCATCATTTATGCCCTCTTGCATTAATTGCATAAACATGCTGCCATAGTTTTTGCGGCTTTGCTCAATAGCGGCATCTTGCAATTCAGGATAATAATGGTTCAGATCATGAAAGAATTGGTGATTTACGCCAAAGTCTTTTATTAATGCACCTCTGTAAACGCTCAGCAAAGTATTTACAGGGCCGTAGCCTTTACTCAAAATAGCTTTAAACTCGGTATAGTAGCCGTTATACAAAACGTTCAGGCACCCAGCCAGCAAGTCTTCCTTGCTCTCAAAGTATTTGTAAACCGTTTTGGTCGAAATCCCCATCGGTTCAATCAGTTTCTTAATGGTCATGCTGCGAATGCCATGTTTTAAAAACTGCTCAAGGGCCACTTCTACGATTTTATCTTTCAATTGGAAAATATTTATTGATTTATATTTTCCAAATGTAGATGGAAAATATTGAAAAGCAAATATTTTCCAAAGATTTTGCAATGTGGATATTTCAATCAAACAAAATCTATAATTATTGCTTATATCATTTAAGAAACAGATCTAATTAATTAATTATCAGATGGAAACAAATGAAAACCCTCCGTCAGATGATGATGACGGAAAAGTAGCCGGCATAGTGAGTTATTTTTTCATTATTGGATGGCTCATCGCATATTTTGCTTTGCATCATAGCAAAAGGGGACTCGGAAGCTACCAGTTAAGACAAACATTGTTATTCCATATCATTTCAACACTTTTGGTAGCTGCGTTGGATGTAATTTTTTTCTACCTGCTTTTTAGTCCCGATTATTGGGTGGCCTCGGCTTTAAACTGGTTAACAAGAACTTCAATCATTATGCTTTGGGTGTTAGGATTTCTTGGTGCAATAAACGGCGAAAAGAAGCCCATGCCGCTCATCGGCGAAAAGGCACAAAGTATGTTTTCGGGTATTTAAAAAAGCAGGCTTTGTTCTCTAAATTTTAAATTGATATGATACAGGAAGGACAGGTGTGGGCAAACGATATGCAAATATTTAAAGTGCTGGGCTTTACCCCTTCCGGGAATGCGCTGATCTTTGGCATTACACACATAGATTACCTCAACGTAGACGAAAATGGTACGCGGGAAATCCCGGTAGATATATTGGAATCATTCCTTACAAAAGAAATGAGCGACTTTAAATTGGTGCCCTGACAATAAATTTATTTTAATACGTATTAATAATATGGGATTACCATTCAGAATAACTTTCGATAACAAGGATCATGTTTACCACGTGCTCAACACCGAGCGCATAGATCATAAAACCACTCAACTGGAGCTGATGCTCGACGGCAATAAGATGATAATAGAAAAAAACGATAAAAATTGCTGGGTACAAAAAGAGGGCGAACCCTGCCCCGCCGGCCTGGTGGAGTCACTTGGCCGGTCTGTATCGTTACGGATGCGGATGTAATAGTTTGCTAAAAGGGTGTTGCGCTGAGTTATAAAATCTATGCTGTCCGAAGTCTCCCGACTTCGGACGATTATACTGGTAGTCTGAGACTACCTATTTAGGCATTCGAAGTCAGAGACTTCGAACAGCGAGTGTATTGGAATCATTTCTTACAAAAGAAATGAGTGATTTTAAATTAGTCGGCACTAAGCACTACCTGCCTTACTGGAAACGGTCTGCAGCTTTCATTTAATTCGGCTTTTTTCGCCCGGAAAGTGCAGGATTTTGAGCATCCGATAAAACTTGATAACCACAAGATCAGGAAGGCATTAGCCCATTCTTACTGAAGTTTTGCGATGGAAATTTGTGCGAAAACATGCCTAAAAACCGAACTATTACCCCCCGTTTATCGTTTAATTAACAACAAAAGTTTATGATTGACAAAAAGTAAATCCCCCAATGAATTTCAACTCTGTCAGTATCCCGAGCGTTATCGAGCGTTATAATCAGGCTCTTATCAACGTATCATCAAGTCCCGAAAAAAAAATACAATTGTATGAAGCGGGCGTAGGTTATTTGATAGGCGAACTCGCCTTTTCACAAGGGGTCTCCCCCTACCGTAATATCAACAGCTCACCGGCCGATCTCGACTACCAGCTTTTAGCTAAAGCAGGTTTGCTGATCGCGACGGGCGCCAAATCAGGAGAGATTGCGCTCACCACAGGTTTTCCCTATACCACTTATGAGGTATACAAGCAGCAGGCCGAAGATTTCTTTTCGCTGAAGGATGTCTTTATCGAATTCAATGGCGATACGTTTTCTACTAATGAGCATAAACGCATACATCTTACGATAAACCATATAGAGATAATGCCCGAAATTTTAGGTTGCATAAATGGTATACGCAAGGGCCCTGTCGCCGAAAAGGACAATTTCTTTATCGTCAGCCTGGGTTACGGTACCTGCGAAACTGGTTTGAGCACTGAAAACGGACTGATCGGTCGTACTTGTACAAGTGTCCCCGGCTTGCGTCATGCAGTTAATAATATGCAAACCGAACTGAACCGGAGCTTTAATATGAGTATGAAAAACGAACACGTAATCAATCAGAACTTTCAGCACGGCAAGGTAGTGGTTAATCGTAAAAAACAGGATCTTACCGGTATAAGGCAAAGTCAACTGGCCAGTTATTATGACGAAATCATATCCCCAACCATTAGAAAGAATTTCCTTGATTCGGATTTTGAAAAAACCGACAAGCTTTACCTTGTTGGCGGCGGTGCTTTATACCCGGATTTGGTGGAGTACTTTAAAAATGAATTCGACGGTGTGCTGGACGTCGTTGTTCCGCCGGGCGCGGCGGATATGGCCAGCACGGGTTATTGCCTGCGGTCATTGCAATGGACCGGCCCGCTCAATGCCGACAAAGCCATCGGCCTGGATATTGGCAATGCCTACACGGTTGTAACCCAAGCCACCGGAGTACCAGCAGCTGGCTTGCCAATAAATATTGAGGAGGATGCATCGGCCAGTATAGCAAAAGCGCCTTCATCCGTAGCAACTAAATAGGCGACCATATAAAATAACGTTCTTTTTTGTCTAGGCCGGGATTTTTAGAATTATTTAAATCATCAGAATCTGTTTGTTTTTCTGAAAATCCCGGTTCAGATGATTGTCCCCGTCTCGCTAATCCAACACCTTCATCGTCACCTCAACAATATCCTTAAATACTTTCTTATCAGCAGCTGACTTTGCGGTAACACGCAAGCCCTTTATTGAATTTAGAATAAACTGCGCCAAAGCATGGCTGCTTTGCTCATTGGATATTTCACCACTATTTTGCCCTTTTTTAATGGCTTCGTTAAAGTAGTGTTCCAACTGGCGGTCATTTTCACAAAGCATCTTACTCACTTCAGCATCATGCGGGGCCATTTCAACACCGGCATTCACCAGGAAACATCCTTTATGCTGATCGTCGCGGAGTAGCTCGTTTACGGTATATTCAAACATTCGCCTGATGGCAGCTTTGGCAGTCGGGGCGTTATCTACAATGCCCTTCATTTCAGCAGTAGCGATCTTTTTATAATTCTCCAATGAGCGCATAAAAAGCGAGTGCTTATCGCCAAAGGTATCGTACATGCTCGAACGGCTGATACCCAGCCCATCCACCAGGTCCTGCATAGAAGTCCCGTTATATCCTTTGTGCCAAAAAAGGTTCATGGCCCTTTGCAGCACCTCATCCTCATCAAAATCTTTAGTCCTTGCCATAACAGAAAAGCTTTGCCCGTTAATGAGCAAAGCTATTGATTTTTGTGATTACTTAATTGGTGATCAGTTAGCAGTTAATCAGTTTTTAAATCTATCTCACTAAATCTTATTCAACCTTACACCAGGCTAATCACAAATCCCGGGCTACTGATTAACTGATCACCGATCACCAACCGAATTACCTCGATCCACCACCAGCTAAAATAGTTTCGCCGGTTAGCCATTTTGAATCATCAGAAGCCAGGAACACTGCAATTGGTGCAATATCGTCAGGCTGACCGATACGACCCAGTGGAGTTGTAGTTTCTGCCCATTTTTGAAAGTCGCTGCCAATAAAGCCCGCTGTATGAGTGCCTTCGGTTTCTATCATACCTGGGTTAATAGAATTTACACGGATCTTCTTAGGGCCCAATTCTTTTGACAACACTTGGGTGATAGAATCCACAGCACCCTTGGTTGCGGTATAAATAGCGCTTCCCGGAGGAGTGATGCGGCTCACTACCGAACCGATATTGATCACGCTGCCGCCCTTGTTGCCGAAATGGCTCACCGCATTTTGAGTTGCCAGTAACAAACCAAGTACATTGGTATTAAACTGGCGGTGAAATTCGTCCTCAGTAATTTCTTCTACCGGACTGAATTTATAGACACCTGCATTATTTACCAGTATGTCTACTTCGCCGTATATGTTCTTTGCTTCGTCAAACACACGTTTTACATCAGCTGCTTTTGACACATCGCCTTGTACAGCAATTGCCTTACCGCCATTGGCTACAATTTCGGCAACTACCTTTTCAGCGCCTTCTTTTGCTGACGCATAATTTATGACCACGGCTGCACCTTCGGCTGCCAGACTTTTTGCTATCCCTGCACCAATACCTTTTGATGCGCCCGTTACTACTGCCACTTTGTTTTCTAACTTTTTCATCGCTTTTATCGTGATTTATATTCCTTTTCGGAATGATTGTTCCACAAAGATAAATCAAAAACGGAACGACCGTTCCTAAAAAGTTCAAAGATTATTTCTGGATGACAATTAAATATCGAATGTCCAATTTCGAATTTTGAAAAGGTCAACTAACTCCCCCCCCCAAAAAAATGTTCGAAATTCGATATTTAATGGACTATTTCAGTCTCGAATCAAATGTAAACGGTTTAATGGCGGCTATTTTGATCTGCCTGAAGTCGGGATGGGCAGGATTAAGCAGGTAATTATATTCCAGGTCGATGATAGCAGAAGGCACTTTTAAAATGGCCGTTTCACGTTCGGTTAACCATTTATCGCCTATCGCCTGCGTATACGGATAATTAATAACCTTTGTCCATTCGGTGTTGTGTTTTAGCAGGTCGGTTAATTTTATTTCCTTGATCTTCATTGTATCCGGCACCCGGTACATCGTAACCGAAAAGTTGCCAGCGTATAAGGACGTCCCCGATGTATGGGCCAGCTTTTCAAGACACGAAAGAGCAAGCGAACCGCCCGTATAGATCACATATTGTCCATGCGAATTCCAGCGCGCATCAATTCCCGATCCTTTCAGATCATTGGCATATTTGGTTTGACCGATACGGTAGATGTGCACCTTTTTAATGATTGATTTATTGAATTATTGAATTAGTGATTTGATAGGTCGAACATGAATAGCAAATAAGTTGGCTTTAAAATAATAATTCAATAATTCAATAATTAATCAAGCTGTGGCTCCGTAATCAATACGGATAAGTTCATTCATGACAATACCAATGCCGGTAATGGTATCCAGTATATCGTAAGGAATAGTGTCGATACCTGTATTGTAATGCTTCAGCCAGTTTTTGAACTCATTGAGTGAGCCAAAGGTATCAAGCCCCTTATCAAAAAGCTCAAATAGCTGAATGATGTGCTCGCTGAGGCCCAGGTTAAGCTCACGGGTGTTTTGAATATGCTTGCGTAAAGTTGGCTCAGTGATATCAAGCCATTTGGATACATCGGTTTGGGTAGCGCCGGTTATCTCGATCAGATCATTAATGGCATTGGGGCGCAATCCTCTTTTTATGGCATCCAGCTTGGCAATTGGCGACCGGAAGTAATTGGTATAAGGCACCAGCAAATCTGAAACCTGGCTTATGGGCATATCCTCGGTATCATAAACTTTGTGTCGTTTACCATCTTCGTAAATGTACTTAGCCTTCTTTTTTTCCTCCATAAACAAAGGTAATATTTTTCTTTTTAGAAACAAAATATTTTCTATTTTATACCCAAATTCTTAAAATCGAACTTCTTAATCTTGATGCATCAAAAGCAAAATAAATTTGCACCACACTAAAAATATTAGTATTTTTGATTCTCGCTTTATGCCAATCGGCATTATAATCACTAATGAGAAAAACTAAAACCAAATTTGCTTCAGCTGAAGAGCTGGACAAACTTATCACGCAATATTTTGAATGGATTGAAGGTGAATATCAAGCCGAACAAAAAGAAATCAAAGGCGATTTAAAGGATGTAAAGGTTTGGATTCGCGATCCTGAACCTCCGACTATTGCCGGATTAGCGTTTCACCTGGGTTTCAGCAGTCTTGCGCAAATGGAGTGGTACAGATATAAAGGGAAACATGCCGAATTAATTCAGCGTGCAATTCTACGTATTATGGCTAATTATGAGAAAAAACTGCATGATGGATCGGCCTCCGGTGCTATTTTTATATTAAAGGGTTCCGGCGAATATGACCGCAAGAACAATAAACCGGCTGAGAAAACAAATGTAAATCTCAAAACGAAGCTCATTATTGCAGGCCCCGCGCTTTCTTCTTCTGAGCGGGATATTGCAGTTTAATTTTAACTACCTGGAGTAGTATCTATATGATTATTTTGTAAAATAACCATCCAGGTCCGCCCGTATCAAACCTCTGCCGTAAAAAAATAAGCGGTCTGTTCATCATGCAATACCAGGCTGTTTTTAGTCAACTGAGTTATTGTTTCCGAATATGGCGTTGGTGTTTCCGAAAAGTTGAGTCCCAGGTTGGTTAATATGGAGTAATTATACCCCGCATAATTATTAGTAAGTGTTAATGCAGTTGCGGATAGGCTGTAATTACCATTTATGGTATCCCTTAAATAATAATAATTGGGGTTGCTGCCGGTTACTTCCCGTTTAAGCTCAGTGAAAGTGCCATTTTTATTAAATTGTACGGTGTAAGAATCAATAAGCCCCGTTGAACCCGGCAATACTGTTAAGGTATCTGCTTGTACCAATGATCCATTATCGGCAGAGTAATAGTGCCATGTTAGCTTTTGCAACGTCCATGTACCTTGTATAAGACCAGTGGGACTCTTGTCTTCCTTTTTACAGGATAAAACACTACATATCAAAAATATACAGATTAAAAAAAGGATTGCCTTCATAAGATTCAGAACAAATAAATTTAAAAATAATAAAAATCAAATCATAATGTCGGAGGATTACCAGGCCTCAGTGCTATTCAACGCAAACTATAAGGCCATGGCCCATATCGTGGTTGACCAGGGAGGTACGAGCTCGGGTAAAACTTACGCTATTATGCAGGTGCTAATTCACTTTGCATGTGAAGAATCGCAGCAGGTAATAACCGTTGTCGGGCAGGACGTTCCAAACCTTAAGGCAGGCGTTTTGCGCGACGCGCTCAAAATATATAACGATTCTGCTATCATAGCTGCCAGTGTTAAATCCTATAACAAGTCCGACCGTGTTTTTTTGTTCAAGAATGGCAGTATCGTAGAATTTAAGAGTTATGCTGATGCCCAGGATGCTAAATCAGGAAAACGCGATTATCTATTTGTAAACGAAGCCAATGGGATTGACTGGCAAGTATATAGTGAACTGGCCCTACGTACGCGAAAGCGGATCTATATCGATTTTAACCCTAACGCTGCCTTTTGGGTACACGATAACTTATTGGGCCGGGATGATGTACAGCTTATCCTATCCGATCACCGCCATAATCCATTCATTGATGACGGTACGCACAAGAAGATCGAGTCGCTCCGGCAGGTAGATAAGGAACTGTGGAAAGTGTATGCCCGCGGCCTCACAGGAAAAATAAGCGGATTGGTTTTAACCAATTGGAGTTTGTGCGATCAAATACCACGTGATGCAAAATTGATCGCCCTCGGATTGGATTTCGGTTTTACCAATGATGAAACCGGCTGTATAGAAGTGTACCGCTACAACGGTGAACTCTGGATAAACGAGCTGATCTATGAAACCGGCTTAACAAACCCGGATATATCAGAAAAGCTTACCAACCTTGGGATCGGCAAGCGTACAGAAATTATTGTCGACAGTGCCGAACCTAAATCAATTGAAGAGCTTAAACGTTTAGGTTGGTATATGACCAGTGTAAAAAAAGGCGCAGACAGCGTTAAGAACTCAATCGATATTCTAAAACGTTACAGGCTTAACATCACCTGCAACAGCATCAACCTGCGCGAGGAATTGAGCCGCTATAAACGGCGGACCGACCGCTCAGGTAAAATCATAAATGAACCTGTTGACCACTTCAATCACCTGATCGATCCACTAAGATATATTGCATTAAATAAATTAAAAATCAGTAAATTAGCTATGCCAAAAAGCAAACTTCCGTATAAGGAAACTAACTGGCGGGCGCCGCTCTCAAATTTGATTGATCTATGATCGAAAAGACATTAAAAACAATCGATGGTAGCTTAAGGGTGCGCATACCTACTATCCTCAACGAGATCACACTCGGTCAAATGATCGGGATGCAGGAGAAACATTACCTCAACGATCTGGATGCCATCAGCATTCTCTCAGGCATTCCGAAAGAAGAGCTCAACAACGTTATTAATTTTGACGACTTCAGCATCTTTGGCGAATATGTAGAATCGCTGGCCAACCAGATCAAATACCTGTATAACAACGAGATCGTTCCGCATAATGTCAGCTTTATACTGGGTAAGCGCAAGGTTGATGTTAAAGTGATCCATAACTTGTCGGTTGAACCTGCGGGGGCTTTTTTGGCAGCACGCGATATTATTGCTGATGAGATCAATTTCCACATCAGCCTGTATGGTGAAGACAACTGGAAGGAACATTTTCAGCCATCGCTTAAAGCCTGCTGCAATGTGTTGGCGCAATACTTTTTCTGCCGGGCCACAGGCAAAAAATACGACGAATACGAAGCCGAGGAATTTAACGAAGAAGTAAAAAAATTACGGGTAACGGAGGCACTACCCATAGCCAAACATTTTTTTACCTGTTATCCCGACTTATTGAAACAGAAGATCGGGTTCTTTCAGCGCCTGCATCTGTATTGGAGAAGAAAGCAGGTATTGCGGCGTTTGAGAAATTTAAATACATAAACACCGTCAACGCCCTTGCCGGCGGCGACGTAACCAAATGGGCCGAAATCCTCGCCCTCCCATATGACCGGGTATTGACCAAACTTTTATTGAATAAAACTGAAGCGGAATGTCAGCGGAGGTATCAGGAATTGTTAAATGCGCAGAGATAGATCTGTAAATTGGACAGAATTATTTTTTACTTCTCATAAAAACAATCCCTGTAATAACTGTGGGAAGCCATAATATGAAAGAAAATATTCCAAGTGTATCAGCGATAGGATTTAATGGTTTGCCCTGATAAGAAAACATTGAAGCTCCAAAAACGGCCATCAGGAGCCCCAATATTATAAGTACTAATCCGATTTTGCGATTTCTGCTCATTTTGCAATAAGGTTTTTCCGAAGTTTACTTTCTTTTCTTTATAGTTTCCAATAAAATTTCTTCATCGCGTCCGACATTCCGAATTATTTCGTCAGTCTTTAATTTGCTTTTGCAACGATCGCACACATAAGTTGTTTTTTTGGTTTTGACGATTTTTATAAGATAGTAAACTGTCAGAATTATACTTAGGAGGAATAGCAATAGCCCACCCAGCAATCCGATTATTACGACTGGATCTAAATCTTCTTTGATAAGCGAAAGGACTTCTAAAACACACAGGATAGTTAAAATCAAACATATAAATAGCCTTATGAGGTATTTAGACTTACTATACTCAATAATGCGGAAGGATTTACAGTTTGGACATTGTAAAATCATTGCAACAAGGTTTTTCCGAAGTTAAGCTTTTTGTCTGAACTCGAATTATTTGAATTAAGGAATTTCCAGAATTCAGCCCATTCAATCAATTCAATAAATTCCGGTTCAGGCAGACCAATGACCGATGACTAATGACTAATCAACCAATAACCCAACCCCATGCCCATACGCAACCAAATCGAAGCGATAACTCAATCGCTTACCGAACAACCTACTTTTATTTACGGAACTGTTAACGAAATTAATCAGCTTGCTGATGACGCCTCATTTCCGTGCGTGTTTATGTACCCTTTGCAGCCTATTGACGTTTCGCCCCAGGTAAATGGCTCAGTAAACAATACTTTTTCAGTCTACCTTGAATTTCTCTACAAAGCCGAGTTCGATCAGTTCACTTCCGGCAACGAAGATTATGTAAACCAGGCGCTCAGGATGGCTAATGAATTCATCGTCAGGGCGTCCAAATACCGAGAAGGCGACGGCCGCTATTTCCGCATCAAAGCCGGTGATAAAGCCAAATGTCTGCCTGTTTATAATAAATTCGATGTTAACTCAACTGGAGTTAGCTTGACAATCACGCTTGCTACAATGTATTTCGAAAACTATTAACCTGTACAGACTCACCCCGACGACGCTGCGCTGGTCGACCCTCCTTTGGTCTTATTATGTAGCCATTTCAATAATGATTTGTAATTGTTGAAATGGCGGGTCTGGGGGGAGTTAAAAACAAAAAGCTTTGTGGATAAGGTTATACTAAAGGCAGGGGTGAACTTGTCGACCCTCTAGTTTTGGAGAACTCTGAAGAGTATAAGTCCCCTGCCTTTATGATTGCCTAAGGCCCAACTAGAATACTTTCCTTGCTACAACAAAGGTAATTTTGGCAAAAGGCAATTTTTAACCTAATAAAAGCATAACGTATGGAAAGCTGGAATGTTATTTTAGGTGTCGATGTGTCAAAGTTAACACTCGACATTTGTTGGGCGGAGCGCAACCTTCACCTTAAAATTGTTATTACAATCAACCTGTAAACGATCAGAAGAATTTAGCCAATACGGTAGCCTATCAAATGATCAATAACTTCCCTCCTGTATATGTCGATGTGAAGGATATTAATACCCAACAAAACATCCTCGCCCAAACCATTAATAGGGTAAATCTTTGAGGTAAAAGCTAAAAGGCAAAAGTTGAAAGCTAAAAACGAAAGCTGATTGCGGTATTAAAAATAAGCCCCTGCAACCTCTACAACTTCTACAACCACTACAACCTCTACAACCCCACTACAACCAATGAACATCAAATTAATAAACACCTTATTCGACGACGGCACATTTTCCGAGCTGTACAAAGCCGGGTTCATCACTGCCAAGGTTTTCACTTATCGCGAGATCTACCTGTGGGTACAGGCGCAAATACAAACACGCGGCATTACCAAAAACCAGGCGGTGCAGGAGGCTGGTGGAAAATTCAACAGGGACGAGCGTACTATTGGCGGGCGATGAATTGCTTTGAGGAGAATTGAAAATTGACCGTGATTTCAACTCTATTTATATATATCATTTTAATTATCTTTGTATATAAGGTTAACCGTTATGAGTAATGTTCAATTGTTTTCTCAAATCTCTTCACTTCCGAAAGATTTAAAAAAGGAGGTATCGGACTTTGTGGCTTTTTTAAAACAGAAATCTGAAAAAGGGGAAAAAATAAAAGAACGCCAATTGGATATTCAAAAGGCTTTTTTAAAATGTCTAATGACTTTGACGAACCCCTTGAAGACTTCAGGGAATATTGCCAATGAAGCTTTTATTAGATACCCACACCTTTATTTGGTTTATTAACGGCGATCAGTCTTGTCTGATAAAGCTATCACCAAAATTAAAGATGTTGAAAACCAATGTTTCTTTAGCATAGCAAGCGTGCGGAAATTGCGATTAAAGTAAAGTTAAACAAGCTTCAGATCAAATCGCGCTTTAACGAGATTATTGATTTCTGCAATGAAAACAAAATAGACGTACTCCCAATTACTTTTGAACATATTTTAGAACTTAACAAATTAGACTTTCATCATCGGGATCCTTTCGATCGGTTAATCATCGCACAGGGAATAACTGAAAAATTAACTGTACTTACCAGGGATGAAAATTTTCATTTATATAAAGTTAAATGTCTTTGGTAAAGCAGTGGATAGTTCAATAATTTCATTTTCTCTGTAACAATCTATTATAAAACCCATCTAACATGATAAATTATATTTATCATGAATTGGAAATGGCCGTTCCGAAAAAAAGCTGATACGCAAAAACCTAAAAAAAGTAAACTGCGTGAGTGGATGGACGCTCTGCTGTTCGCCTTTGTTGCTGCTACTATTATCCGTGGATTGTTGTTTTCGGCTTATGCCATCCCTTCCGGCTCAATGGAAGGAACAGAACTGGTTGGCGATTACCTTTTTGTGAGTAAGATCAGCTACGGTCCGCGCATAGCCAATACGCCGCTTTCTGTACCTTTTACCGAGCCAACCGTTTATGGTATAAAAACTTATACCGACCTGATCAAGTTACCCTACTGGCGCCTGCCGGGGATATCCGAAGTAAAAAAAGGCGACATCGTAGTGTTCAACAAACCTGAAGAAGCCGACCCGCAATATAACCGCCCTGTTGATGAGCGCACCGCCCTCATCAAACGCTGCCAGGCAACACCGGGTGATGTGCTGACCATCGTAAACGGACAAGTATACATCAACGGCAAGGCGGCGCCAAATGCACCCGAATCGCAGACTGATTATCGTTTAGTTACAGACGGCTCCAACATTAACCCGCAGTTTTATGCCGATCTGGGTGTGAAGCCATCTGAAACCGACGGCACCGCAGTAACCGTTCCCTATAAAAATCTTTCTGCCTTAAAAAGCCAATCGTATATCAAAAGCGTCACTCCGGTGGTTCTCCCTGCCGGTCAATGGGATTCTTTGGTTTTCCCGCACAATGCACATTTCAAATGGAACCAGGATAACTTCGGTCCGCTCACGTTACCCAAACGTGGGTATACTATTCCGTTAAATGATTCAACCATGGCGTTATACCGCCGTGCTATCGAATTATATGAACACAACAAAGTAGAAACACAAGGCAAAGACATCCTCATCAACGGACAAAAAGCAACCAGCTATACCTTCAAAATGAATTATTACTGGATGATGGGCGACAACCGCCACAACTCGCTCGACTGCCGTTTTTGGGGTTATGTGCCCGAGGATCATATTGTGGGCAAGGCAATGATCACCTTCTTTAGTACTGATTCAACGCAAAGCTTTTTTAGTAAGATCAGGTGGAATAGGGTATTTAAGCCGATAAATTAAAGAAACTAAATAACTCTGTTTTGCAATATGCACAAAGCGTCAATTAATTCCCTGATTCTAAAGTGAAACTAATAGGCATAGTATACTGTACCCTTATAGGGATTCCCCCTTGTGTCCCGGGATTCCATTTGGATGATAATTTAATTGCCCTGACGGCTTCCTCATCTAAACCACTGCCCACCCCGCGGACTACATGAACGTCAGTCAGTGAGCCATCAATCTCTACCGTGAAAGTAACGAACACTCTTCCTTGTATTTTGGCGTTCTTTGCAACTTGTGGATAGGTCATCGTCTTTGCCAGGAATTTGTAAAAGTCATTTATCCCTTGGCCAAATACCGGGTATTTAAGCGTTAGCCTGGTAGGGTATTCCAACCCGTTCTTGTCGAAAGTCTTGCCATTTTGAAAAATGCCATTCTTATAATTCAATGTGGATCTGAGGGAGTCATCCGATATTCCATGCCATTCACCATCCTCCAACCCATTAACAATCGGCCCTTCCTCAATAATTCTTTTGAAATCATTTGTATACATGATCATATGACCTGTTCCGCCTGATGCTATTATTTTTCCGGTCGTGTCCCTTGCTTGTTTTATGATCTCACTGCCTTTTGAGTCGTATTCTGCGGTAATATATAGTCGCCCGTTAGGGTAATATTGTGAAAACTCCCCGGTTTGAATCCCATCTGTATAGTTTTTTATCGATTTGCGTTTCCCGTTTTCATAGTACTCAATAGCAGAGCCTGTCAACAATAGCTGGCGGTCGATAATAACGGCATTGGCGATAATTTTTGGTCGCCCGTTTTTATAATAGTCAGTGACAATTGACAGGGTCTTATCAACGGTTGTGTCCGGCGGAGACACTATTCTGTAAAAATCCGCAAGCTCTTTCGACTTCACCAGTGTTTCTTCTCCATTCACCATCTTGATAAACGAAATAGTTGTCTCTTTCGGAATATCAAGAGGTTCCGGTGGAAAAGTAACCGGCAGGGAATACTGCACACGGACGGGTTTGCCATTTAGGTTTCCGGCAGCCCATTTTGGTGAAATACTTAGCACCCTGATCGCCTCTTCATCCAATTCTTTGAAAAGGCTTTTCCGCACTTCGATATGAGATAAACTGCCATCCCTTTCCACAACAAAATCGGCTCTAACAACACCTTTAACGCCTTTTAGTCTGGCCTTTTCAGGATAGGTAAGGTTACCAGCAATGAATCTTTTATAGGCATTTAACCCGCCGGGAAAATCTGGCATTCTGTCAACCCAGGTAAATATTTTTTCATCCTGTTTTGTTTTCGCACCAAGAGAATCAACTTTTTGTGCTTTTGAAACGGTAACTTCAAGACAAAAAAAGCAAATAAGAAATAGTTTATTCATTGTGACAGGGTTTCCGCAAATCTAAAAATTAATCTGCACAATCAATCGCACCTGCTACGGCTTAACAGATCAAGATTATTATCCCAAATTCATAACATAATCATTACACAACCTTAAATCTTTTTTCCGACAGGAAACGTATAATAGGCTACCTAAAATAAAACTATGGAAGCCATTCTTCTGAACCAAACCACTTACGAGCAATTTAGCTCCTGTGTGCCCGATATGCTCGAAGAAGAGATATCCCGTACTTCAATCCGTTTAAGGCTGCAGCAAGCACCCAACACAGCAGATGAACGGGTGCTTTATCAAAAGGAATTGGACAGGTTAAGCGGGTTAAAATACCTTAGTCAAATGCGCAAAGGCAAACTAAGCCGCGAAGATTTTGAGACGAAAGTGAAACTGGTTAGTAATTAAGGAAAATAGTTCCTTTTACTCTTCCCGCGACAGTTCAATTTGAATCGGTATCATATACCGAACCCGGCAAACTTTTCCTCTATTACTACCCGGCTCCCATTTAGGACCGTTTCTTAAAAATTCGATGATCTGTCTATTTGTAGCCGGGCATCCACCCCTAATCGCCTTTATATGAGTTAATCGGCCATTCTTCTCGACCACAAATTGAATAATCACCCTGGTATCTACGACATCTTTTAAACAGCTTTCAGGAACCCGCACTATTTTAACGAGAGATACCTGTAGTTTTTGTATGCCTCCCGGAAATTGAGGTTCTTGTTCAACAGCAGTATATATCTTGTCAGGATCATTTACGCGCTTTGATTGCCCATTTGCAAGACACGTAGAATTAATCAAACAAATAATGAGGAGTAGTTTTTTCACTTGATTAGATGCGGGTTTATCATTTTATTTATCCCCTCGCCCGGCAACGCCCACCTTATCAAAGGTATCAACAACCAAACGGGCGATGACCGAATCCCCTTTATCTGACGGGTGCAAACCGTCGTAGGTCATGTTTATTGCTGCCGGAGGATATGGGTACTCATCAGTTTTTGGATCATAAGGAACCATCGTCGACTGCGGGTACGGAAAATCTTTGTATTCGCCGGATTGCGGATCCTTCAGACGTTTAAAATTGACCATATTCTTAATATCAAAACGCGGATCATGATAGATATCGATCACCGGCAGGTGCTCATATTTGCCAATGGCGATCACCGCATCAGCAACTTCCGCCAGCGACTGGCCGTTTTTCGGCCGGTAAGATCCATACGCGTTATTGTTGTGATCAAGAACATAAACAAAATCACTCCGCTGCATGGGCGTTATCAATATGATTTTAGCCACTCCGTTCAGCTGGCGGACTTTATCTATAATGATCCGGAATGAGCCAAGAACAGTTCCAGTTCCGGTTGCGTTCTTATAATCATTGATATTGCCTGCAGGAATACCGCCCCACCAATCATTCGTCCCCAGGAAAATGGTATAAACATCAGCCTTTACAAGACCCAGTTTGTCGATGTTAGCTGCAATGTCAGTCGATTTCCAGCCGTTGTGGCCCTGGTTAATGTATTGTACATTTGGCAATGCTGCTGTAACCCGGCCCAGGTATCCGCCGGTTACCCTGTAAGATGTTTCATCCGGGTGATCGTTCAAATAGGTGATAGAGTCGCCTATCGCTACCCAGACTAGCTTTCTTTGGGTGAATGAGCTGAACAATATAACAATAACCAACAAGATCAGGTACTTTCTCATAGTTTATTCCAGCTTAATGCTAGTGCAAGGTAAGTGAGCCCGCCAAATGATACAAAGTAAATCACGAATAAAATTTTATCCACAATTGATGGCTCTATATTATCAAAAAGGTCTTTGCCACCGCCCTTTGCAGGCACTACAAATTCGCGTTTTTGTATTTTAAGACTGAGATATCTGAGTACCTGGAAAAGAATTATAAGAATAATGGAATTAAATAGCGCTGAAGAAAAGTCCCCTTGAACTGTTTTCAGACCGAGGTTTCCTTTAAAAAGAAAATATAGAAATATGTGCAGCAACGCAAATCCACAACATATCAAATACACAGTAAAATTTCTTAGTGCTTTATACATAAAAAAATAACCCATTAATTGAGTTATTACTACATAGGCAATTAATACCATTTGAGCTACATCAGCCCTTCCTGATGTATTAATAAAAACGACAACAATCGTAAAAATGATGTAAAAGACAATAACCCCAACGTTCCACTGAGTGAGTTTATCGAAATAAAGAAAGGGCTTTTCATTCATATTGATCAATGCGATACGGCTTTCTCAAATCTACAAATCTTCACTGACAAAATACTGTCACCACTTTCTTCAATAACTATCCCGATATTTGAGAACAAGATTAAGCCATCTAAGAAGCTGTATAAATTTTTGCTTCACCGTTGACTAAAGTCAACGGCAATGAATTATTCGTTCGATAGAATCTTTAGAAAGCTTCTAAAAGATTCATCAGCTCTTGTAAATCCCATAAATCTAAAATCGTGTCCAAACCACTGTCACCATATCAATAAACAATAAACCCGACCTTTGAAATATGCCAATCAGCATAATAATCACTATTTACCTAACAGCCCTTCTAATCTACTACTGGAGAGAATCCGAAAACACGATTGAATGATTTAAAAGAAGACACGATTACCGGACTTCCCGACTTCCTGACAAAAACAATCTCATATCTCACATCTCAAATCTCATATCTAAATGAGCTACCAAATCTACCTATACGATACCGAAACCGACAACATCGGTTCAGGAACTTTATCATCAGCTTACATCCAGACCGAATTGCAAAATGCCGCCGGGCAGGATGTCGAAGTCCATATCAGCTCGGTTGGCGGCAGCGCTTTTGATGCCATTGCCATTTATGATCTGCTGAAAAAATACACCGGAAAAGTTACAACCTATATAGATGCACTGGCCGCCTCTGCCGCTTCCATAGTGGCTATGGGCGGCCAGGAGGTGGCGATGAGCAAATATGCCCTGCTCATGATCCACAAACCGATGGTTGGCTCGGGCGGTAATGCCGATGAGTTATTGAAAGATGTACAGATGCTGAATGTGGTTCAATCGCGCCTGGCGCAGATATACATGGATAAAACCGGGTTGGACGGAGTTACTGTAAACAGCCTGATCAACTCCGTCACCTGGATGACCGCCGACCAGGCGCCCGACCTGGGTTTTATCGACCAGATTGAAGACTACACCCAGCCAATTACCAATAGTGCAATTATAAAAAACTATACCAGCTCCGCACCTGCCATATATCAGCGCTGCATCAACAAGATCTTAAACACAAATACAAACATGAACATCGAAAACAAGGAGCTAAAGATCACGTAGTACCCATCAGGGAATGGTACAAAGGTTAGAATGGCAAAAGCAATGATAAATAGTGTTCTATATAATTTGCCTGTGGATAGAAAGTAAAATAGGCCTGTGAGTAGATAAAATTGGAACTCTACGCAGAGCGTCCAAAAGACATGGTTATAAAACTTATATCCGGCAAAAGGCACTACATAAAGCAGGTGCGCAACTAATTGCCCGGCATTAAATGCAAAGTGTTCGCTCCTGAAGGAAGGTAGAGCATTCAAAAAATAGAATAGCCCAAACCAAAGAAGTATCACAACCCAGTACGCAGGATCAATCCGAACTGATCTTTTAAGTAAAAATATAAAGAATTGGTTCGGCCTATAGTAGCTCTCCTGCATAGAATAGACAATGATAAACCGCTTATCAGGAAAAAAACCGACACCCCGATCTGCCCATCTGTAAATAAGCCAAAATGACAAAACACAACACCCAAAGCGGCTAATCCCCGCAGGTACTGAATGCTTAATATTTTATCGGCTTTGTTCAAAACAGGCTGAATATATTGATAAATAAACAAGAAAAGAATTAACATTGAAACTTCCTCTCCCCCATGCAAAAACTCACCCTTCTTCGGCGTATCACCAGCGATACGCCCACATTTTTCAAAAAAGTACAGGTATTCGGCATTAGCCTGGCTGGTCTTGGCGACACACTGGCTACCATTCATGCCATACCTGCGGGCCTTACGACTTCCTTAATCTCGGCTGGTCCGGTTGTTGTCCCTATTGGAAAGTTTTCGCTAAAAATGGGTTAAACTACACCGGCCCAACCTTTGTTT
>JACXTT010002304.1_pt1 | contig 30502 bp, 20 predicted proteins | sample 9270951 | NCBI WGS metagenome assembly JACXTT01 (sample SAMN15532306, study PRJNA645909) | rock metagenome | isolation source: weathered quartz diorite | place: Puerto Rico | collected 2017-06-21 | reverse complement strand
CTAATGCTTGTCTGCATCCCAACACTGCTTCTGTTCCAGGGACGTATCGAGGATCACCTGGCCAAGCGGCAACCAACTCTCAAGTCTTTCGTTGGGATGAGCTTTATCGGATTATTTGGCGGGTTCCTGGTGGGCATGACATCCGTGGGTTCGGGCAGCATCATCATGATGCTTCTGCTGCTGTTCTATACCTACGCTCCGAAAGTCATGGTCGGTACTGACATCGTGCACGCCGTGATTCTGACAGGAGTAACCAGCTTCCTGCACTCACGCCTGGGCAACGTCGATTATTCGCTGGTGGGCACCTTGCTGATCGGCTCGATCCCCGGCGGCATTCTGGGATCCCATTTAAGCACTCGGGTCCCTGTGCTCTGGCTACGTAGAATCTTGTGCGCTGTGTTGCTGACGACCGGCGCAAAAATGCTGTGGGCGTAAGAAAGCAGTTCTCAGTTCCCGGTTCTCAGTTCTCAGCAGCGACTGAGTACATCGAGAATTCGGTTTTACTGAGAACTGAGAACCGGGAACTGAGAACTCTTATGAACGATACTCTGCAGCGCATTCACGCAGCCCTGGAAGCGGCGCGGGAGGTGCTGAACCGTTTCACGCCCGGCGCCATCGAGGCGGAATACAAGGCCGGGCACGATCCCGTCACCGAAGCTGACCGTGCGGTGGACCAGGTTCTGAAGAAGAACCTTCTGCGCGACGGTGAAGGCTGGCTCTCGGAAGAGAGTGTGGACGATCTTTCGCGTCTGGAAAAGCAGCGGGTGTGGGTCGTCGATCCGTTGGATGGAACTCGCGAATTCGTGCAGGGCATTCCGGAATTCTGCGTTTCAATCGCCATGGTCGAGAATGAAATTCCAGTCGCGGGCGGAATCTGCAACCCGGCGACCAACGAGCTGATTCTGGGCTCGCGTGAGACTGGGGTGACCTACAACGGCAAACCGGCACAACCCAGCCAACGCAAGGATCTGCACGGCGCACTCGTCCTCGCTAGCCGCAGCGAAGTGAAGCGTGGAGAATGGAAGCAGTTCGAATCGGCTGAATTCAATATTCGCCCGATGGGTTCGGTGGCTTACAAGTTGGGGCTCGTCGCTGGCGGACGCGCGGACCTTACTTTTACGCTGGTTCCGAAGAACGAATGGGACGTGGCCGCGGGCGCAGCACTGGTGGAGAGTGCCGGAGGGTTTATTCTGACTCTCGACAATTCGCCGCTGCGCTGCAATCAAAGGAATCCGCTGCTGTCCGGACTACTGGGTGGCGGTCCGCTTCTGCGCGCTCCACTGCTCGAGATGCTTGACCGGCACACGCAGTCAGTGGGCGAAGACAAGCCACGCTGAAACTGCGTGCACCGCCGTCTGGCGTGCCTGCGAATTTCATGTCAGCCTCACGAATCGTCTTCCTGATGTATCACGAACTGGAACTGCCAGGCCGAAAGCTGGTCCAGTCGGAACCGGGCTACGTGCGCTACATCCTGCCGATTGAAACATTCCGCAGCCAGATGCAATGGTTGATGAACTCAGGCTTTCGCGGCCTCAGCGTGAGCGAGGCCGTTCGCTTTCCGCAAGCGCCTAGTGTCTGCATTACTTTTGACGATGGGTGCGAAACCGACTTGATTTCAGCCGCTCCCGTTTTGCGCGAGTTCGGTTTTCGCGCGACCTTCTATTTGACGGCCGGGTACCTTGGCACCTCCGGATATTTGAGCGCGGACCAAGTCCGTCAAATCGACGCACTTGGATTTGAGGTCGGGTGCCACTCGATGACACATCCGTACCTCTCCGATCTTTCCGACGCCGAACTTGGCCGCGAGATCGTGGACGCGAAGCGGCAGATCGAGCAGATTGCCGGTCATTCCATTGAGCATTTTTCCTGTCCAGGGGGACGCTACGACCGGCGCACGCTGGAGACGGCTCGTCGCGCCGGATTCCGTACCGTCGCCAATAGCGAGTTCCACGCCAATTCCGCAGCCACGAACTCCTACGAACTGGGACGGGTGGCGATGCTTCGCGATCTTACGCTCGAGCAATTCGGCACGACCTGCCGAGGCCACGGATTGTGGAAAAAGCAGCTGCAGGATCGCATCCGTCACGGAGTGCGTCGAGTTCTCGGGAACCGGGTTTACGACCGCATCCGCGCCACCCTTCTCCGCGAGCACCAAAAGTAACCAGCACCCAGCGGCAATCCTGTCGGCGGCTCAGACGCCACTGCCCAGGGCGAATCGAACAAGTAACCATGTACTAGTTACTGGCCTTCCTCGCGTATCACGAGGAATCGGCGCGAAACCGCGCCCACTGCGGTGTCCACCACGCCATGTCCCAGCGCGTTGTACCTCCCCCTGCCCTCTCGGCATCTGTGCGCGCTCGATAGACCCCGATAGATTCGACAGTGAGGACTCGAGCTACCGGTCCCCCAAATTCTGTAATCGAGGGCTCGTGATGTCCAATTTGAAATGCAGTTTTTCTCGCGGTTGGCCCCGCTTATCGGCAGCACTTCCTGTTTTTGGGCCCCGCATCGCTGTCTGCACATTGTTGCTCGTTGGCGCATTGCTCACCGTCTCCTGCGGTTTCATAACAGAGAGTCAAGCCGGGCAAAGCAGCAACAATCATTCAGACCTCTTGACTCTCTCGGGGACGTTCCCCGGCGGCGTCACCAATCAGGCCTACAATGCGGTGCTAACGGTCAGTGGCGGAAACTCACCTTACCAGTTTGCCCTCAAGTCGGGCAGTCTGCCTCCGGGCACGAGTCTGAATCCAGTTAGCGGCTCCGTCTCCGGCACGCCGACTGTCGCCGGCTCGTACGTTTTCCAGGTAGGAGTGACAGACGCTCCCCTGCCTCACCATGGCAGCCAGAACTTTGCGATCTCCATCGATCCTCAAGGGGGCGGCGGCATTCGGGTCGCGATATCGCCGGTGAGTGTCAACGTTATCTCCGGCCAAACGCAGACGTTTACTGCCACGGTCACAGGCACGGACAATACCGCCGTGACTTGGGCAGCGTCAGCAGGATCCATAACCAACGGCGGAAGCTTCACCGCTCCGATGGTCAGCGTGGTCACCAATGTGTGGGTGACGGCGACCAGCAAGGCGGACTCCAAAATACAGGGAGTCGCGACGGCCGTCGTGGAACCGGTGAGCTCCCAGCCGCTGACGATCACGAGCGGCAGCCTGCCAGACGGGCGAACTGGAAGCTCTTACGATGCCGTGTTCAATGCGACGGGCGGGACACAGCCCTACAGTTGGACCGTATCGCAGGGCAGCATTCCCCAAGGACTCACGCTGACTCAGAACGACGGCACACTAGCGGGGATGCCGGCGACGGCGGGCGGTTACAGTTTCACGATCAAGGTCACGGACGCGAAAGCTCAGACCGCGCAAAAGAACTTCACGCTGAATGTCACCGCGGGCGGCAATGCTGATGGTCCAGCCGAGCTGCCGCGAGCAACGGTATCCAGCTCCATGGCAGATTCACCAGCACCCGGAACAACGATCCAGGTGAACGCTGGAGGCGACCTGCAGGCGGCCTTGAATAACGCCCATTGCGGCGACACGGTTGAACTGCAGGCCGGCGCCACCTTCACCGGGAACTTCGTGTTCCCCGCCAAGAGCTGTGACAACGCGCATTGGGTCATCGTGCGCACCAACGCTCCGGACAGCGCCTTGCCTCCCGAGGGCACACGGGCCAACCCGTGCTTTGCGGGAGTCGCGTCTTTGCCGGGACGTCCGCAATACACCTGCGCGAATCCACAGAAAGTAATGGCGAGGCTCGAGTACGACAGGACGGCCGATGGCCCCATTACGATTCGCAACGGCGCCAGCCACTACCGCCTCCTCGGACTTGAGATCACGAAGACGGTAGGTGTCAAGAGCGCACCCGTGCTCGTTTCGGTGGAGATAGGTGGCGCGGCGAGCTACATCATCGTGGATCGTTCCTGGTTGCACGGGACCACGCACGATGAAACCAAAGTGGGCATCTCGTTGAACGGCCTGAATAATGCCGCGGTCGTGGACTCCTACTTCAGTGACTTCCACTGTACGGCAGGTACGGGAACGTGCACCGATGCACATGCGATCGGCGGCGGTCTCGGCAATCACCCGGATGGCCCGTTCAAAATCGAGAACAACTTTCTCGAGGCTGCGGGCGAATCTGTAATGTTCGGAGGAGGCGCTGCGACCGTGACTCCAGCGGATGTGGAAGTCCGTCGCAACCACTTCTTCAAACCGTGGCAATGGATGCCGGGAAGCCCCAACTTTGTGGGTTCCGCCGATGGTCATCCCTTCATCGTCAAGAACCACCTGGAGTTGAAGAACGCGATGCGCGTGCTGATCGAGGCTAACCTGATGGAGAACAACTGGGGAGGCTTCACCCAGGCGGGGTATGCGCTGCTGCTGACGCCGAAAAATCAGCTTACGCGAACGGGGCGGCTGGTGTGTCCGCTGTGCCAAGTCGTGGACGTCACGATTCGCTACAACCATATCATCCACGCCGGGGCGGGAATCCAGCTCGCCACCTCCCTGTCAGGAGATGGCGGAGGTCAGGCCCTCGCGGGAACGCGCTGGAGCATCCACGATGTGGTCCTCGAGGACGTCAACAAGAACTACACCGGGAGCGGGACCCTGTTCTCCCTGCTCAACGGCTGGGCGACGAACCCGCTCAACACTGTTTCGATCACTCACGTCACTGGATTTCCGGACGCCGGTGCTCACGTGCTGACCGTGGGGAATCAAATCACGAATCCGACTATGTCCGGCCTCGTCTTCACCAACAACCTGGTGACCACGGGGGCTTATCCGGTGTGGAGTACCGGCGGCGGAAACACGAGTTGTAGCGTGTCGGACGTACCCATCACCAGCATCTCGACATGTTTCAGCAACTATGTCTTCGCAAACAACGCATTGATTGCGACACCCAAGGCTTTTCCGCCATCGTCCTGGCCTGCGGGAAATCTCTTTCCGCTCGACATGAAGGCGGTAGGATTCGTCCAATACAGCAACGGCGACTACGAACTCCAGCCCAGTAGCCCTTACAAGAACGCGGGCACGGACCACCGGGACATGGGCGCCGATATTGTAGGCCTGGAGGCTGCCCTCACGGGAGTGGAATAGCTGACGCTTGGTTGCGGGTTTAAGGTCCGCGGTTCGCCGCGGACCTTAATTTTTTTGCACTGCAAACGAGGGCTGCCGCCCCAGATTCGACCTCCGCTGCGTGATATGCTTATCCGCATCGGGATGCACCGGGAAACCGCAGGCCCACTGCGGCGTTGCGGACACAAACGCGGGGCGCGCAGAAGGAAAAACGTCATCATGGCTCCGCAAATTCTCTTCTCTCAGGGTTATCGCCGTCTGTTCAGCGGCCTCCATGTCCTGCCCTTGCTCTCTCTCTCCATTCTGCTGGGTGCTGCTCCTTTGGCGGCGGCCGCCGCGCCTCCGACCGGGGAAAACGCATACTGCGCGAAGGGCGATGTGCCGCAATTCGGCGACAAGGATGGTCCAGCGGAGCTGCCCAAAGCTTGTTACTACACTGCCATGGATGGGACGCCTTCCCCAGGAAAGCAAATTCGAGTCCCGGCCAAGGCTGATCTGGCAACGGCCGTTGCAGATGCGAAGTGCGGTGACACACTGCTGCTTCCGGCGGGTGCAGTCTTCGAAGTCCGCGAACTGTCGCGCCAGGACTGTGATGATCGCCACTACATCACCATCCGGACGGATACACCCGATTCCAAGCTGCCCCCGGAGGGTACGCGTATTTCGCCCGCCTGGGCCGGCGTAGGCAGCCTTCCCGGACGCCCGGCGTACGCGCAACCTGCCGGTGGTCCTGCGAAGCTCCTCGCCACCTTGGTTGTCCGGAGGCCCTCAGGCGCGGTAGTCGGCGACCACACTCGCTTCATCGGCATCGAGTGGACATCCGATCCCGCCGTGAACACCGGCCGTCTGGTCAGCGCGGAGGGCGCCGACCACATAATCATCGACCGCAACTGGATTCACCCCGCGGAAGGCGCCGAAGTGGGAAAAGGCGTCGGCATGATCCAAAACGCTCGCGTGATCGCCGTCATCAATTCCTACATCAGCGGATTCAATTGCGTGGCACGCGCAGGGAAGTGCACGGACGCTGCCGCAGTGGGCGGCGGCAACGGAGACAAACCGACCGGCACCTACAAGATTTTTAACAACTTCCTGGAAGCTTCGGGCCAGGACGTGTTTTTCGGGGGAGCAGGATCCAAGGTGAATCCGACGGATATCGAAGTCCGCCGCAATCATCTCTTCCGCCCGATGTCGTGGAAGGAGGGGGAGACGGGATACACTCCGAGTCCCTCCGGCAATCCTTACATCGTGAAGAACAATTTCGAACTAAAAAGCGCGCAGCGCGTCCTGTTCGAAGCCAACCTGCTGGAGAATTCCTGGGGCGGCTTTACGCAAACGGGGTTTTCGATTCTCCTAACCCCAAAGAATCAGGCCGACAAATGCCCGATTTGCCAGGTGACCGATGTTACGATCCGCTATTGCCGGATTCGCAGTGTGGCATCTGTGTTTCAGATCGCGACCTCTCTGTCGAAGACAGGAGGGGGGGCGGCCGATGGCGGCCGGTACAGCATTCATGACCTGGTGGTGGACTCGGTCCACGACCGCGACTACAAAGGAACCGGGGTCTTTCTTCAACTGCTATCGCACGACCCTCCGCTACACGATCTGTCCATTGACCACGTAACGGCATTCGTTCCAGGGCCGCTGATGACGGTAATCGTTAAGGGAAAAAAGGTCGACAACTTCGCTCTGACCAACAGCGTTTTTGCGGTCGGCGATCGGCGGCCAGGCATCACTTCGGCTGGAGGCCGTGAAGAGAATTGTGTTCAAAAACAGGAGCCTGAGGGAATCTTGAAGGAATGTTTCCCTAGCCATAAGTTCGAGAAGAATCTGATCGTGTCCGCACGCGGACAGTGGCCAGCCGGAACTCTTGTAGTCTCGTCGCCCGAGTCAGCAGGTATCCGCGATCTAAAGGACGGTGTGAGCAGGAACCCGCGCCTGTGCGGGGATAAGGCAGCGGGATGTGGCAAGATTTCGCCAGGGGCAGGAGCTGCCCCCGGTGCCAGGGACCTGGGCGCCGACGTGGATGCCGTCGAGGATGCCATGCAAGGGATACAGTAGTGTGTGTGGATTGCTCCTACTGCGCGCCGGGTGAACGAACCTTTCGAGTGCTAAACTAACGGCCTGGACGAATAACGCACTCCTGCTAGTGGGACAGGAGCGCACTCGGGGACCTTTCTGGAGCACAACCAATCCATCGCCAGAAGCCGTTGGCCTGTCTTCGTGATGGGCTGTCACCGCTCTGGCACGAATCTTCTTTACGACATGCTCTTGTCGTCGGGCGGCTTTGCCATCTACCGCGGTTACCTGCCCATTTACAAGGCGCTGATCCCGCGCTTCGGTTCGATGGAGAATCCGGAGAGCCGGAAGAAAATCCTGGAAACCTGGTTGCGCAGCAAAGGCTTTCGCCGGACAGGCCTTGACGCAAAGGAGTTGTCGGCGCGTATCCTGAGCGGCTGCCGTAATGGCGGAGACTTCATCCGTACGGTGATGGACAGCGTCGCCAGCGCCCAGGGAGCGTCGCGTTGGGCAGTTTACGACCCGGACAATGTACTTCATATGCCGCGGGTGAAGGCTGACATACCGAACGCGCTGTTCGTTCACATCATCCGCGATGGTCGCGACATCGCGCTCTCGCTCAAGAAAATGGGCGGCTTCACTCCGCTCCCGTGGGACCACAGCCAGACGCCCAGCCTGACAGCGACGGCTTTGTATTGGGAGTGGATGGTGCGCAAGGGCCGCGAGTATGGGCGCAAATTTCCTTCCTCCTACACCGAGATTCACTACGAGGACCTGATCACACAGCCCCGAGAAACCCTTGGGAAGTTGAGCGGCTTCATCGAACACGATCTGGACTACGACCGCATTCAGAACGCGGGCCTGGGGCGGCTCTCGGAAACCAATTCCTCCTTTCGCGAGGAGGGTGCTAAGAGCGAGATCAACCCGCTAGGCCGTTGGAAGGAACGACTGTCACGCGAAGATGTGGCCGCAATCGAAGCTGCGGTGGGCGAGTGTCTCGAAGAAACTGGCTACACCTTGTCCCTGCCGCCGGCCGAGCGGAGACTGGGCGTTCGCTCGATGTCGATGCGAGCGGTCTATCCGAATTTCCTGAGCACCAAGCTGTGGTTGAAATTGAATACGCCTCTGGGGCGGCTGGCGGACATGTCGGCTCTTGAACTCGAGGATGAGCCAGTCCCGATGGCCCAATCCTCCCGCCCTTGACGGAAGTTAGCGTGCGTGGGCTAGGGATCTAATCCTCAGCCGGGCTGCGCCCCACGCTCGTGCGATTCCCTTGCAACCATCCCAGAAATTTTTGCTTGCGCGCAAACATGTTGCGCGCTTCGTTACGGAGCGCTCCCACGATCTGGTACCGCGACTTGGTAAACCACGGCACGCGGTGGGGACTGCAGCCGTATTTCTCCTTGTAAGTTCCTTCCCCACCCCAGTCGAAGATCGTGGCGCCGCGCCGTTTCCAGTAGCGCATGGCGTACCAATGGCAAGCCTCGTTGGGCCGGAGGTTCTGATAGGTGCGGAAGCTGGCGTTGCCCCAAAACTCCGCGATTTTGTTGAAGCCGGGATAAATGCCGGTGGCAATGCACTTCCCTGCCGTATCGCGGGCCCGGATTAGGAGCACGTTCCCGCTCGGCGCCATGTTCCGGACCAGCGAACGCACGCGCTCGACAGAGTAGGTCGGCACCAGGTTTTGTTTCGCGAACACGTCTTTGAGCTGCTCGTAGTATTCGTCGGCAAACGCGAGATCGTGCGCTTCCTCGATCTCCACGCCACTCTTTTCCGCCTTGCGAATGCAGCGGCGGCATGCGCTTTCCATGCGATTGAACAGCTCTTCTTCCGATTGAGTCAGATCAGTACGGTAAGAGCCGTAGTACTCGGCCTTGAAACCGAGTCCTTCAGCATCTTCAAAACTAAAATGTGGATCGGAAATCTCCATGTGCAGACACTTGAGGTTGTCCCACGCGAACTTCTCGAGCGCTTCGAGAGCGCTGCGGCGCGAAATACCGGCGTGGAGATTGAATCCGATGTAGGGGGTCGTCCATCCGGGAAACGAACTGCCCAGCACCTTAACGCCAAACTTCGAGATGGTCAGCCCCGTGAAGTACCCAAGGACATCGCTTCCGTCGCGCAGTTCAGCGATGACTGGAGCCGCGTTCTGAGATTCGCTGACGAACTGGAGCCATTCCCGCGTCTGGAAAACGGTTCGGTCCTCGAAACTGTCCAGATACTTCCAGTCGGCTGTTTTGAAATCGATTGGGTGGAACTTCATCTTCTACGTGGCGCTCCGGTTTACCAGCACATTCCGTCGTAGGTCTTGACGCCTTGCGGGCGCCGCGCGGGGTCAAGATGGACAAGGTCAATGACAATCTGCTCGGGTTCAAGATACTTCGTTAACTGTTCCTTGCTGGCCGACTTGTTGCCGAGGATCACGACCTCTGCACCCCGCAGCACGCCCTCCAGGTCTGCGGAAAGGACGGAGCCGATGTGCGGAATCACTTCCTCGATGTATTGACGGTTGGCGCCGGCGATGCGTCCCAGAGAAACGTCTTCGTCCCAAATCCGTATTTCGAGACCTTCTCCCATTAGCCGCTTGATCAGTTGTACCTGCGGACTCTCGCGCAAATCGTCGGTGCCCGCCTTGAAACTCAACCCCAGCTGCGCAATTTTCTTCTTGCCCGTGCTCATCACCATTTCGACAGCACGGTCGACATGTTCGGCGTTGCTGGGCATGAGCGATTCAAGCAGCGGAAGCTTCAGATCGAGTTCTTTCGCCTTGTAGGTGATGGCCCGCAAATCCTTCGGCAGGCAGGAGCCCCCAAAGGCAAAACCCGGCGAAAGATACGCCGCCGAGATGTTGAGTTTCGTATCGGACGTGAATATCTTCGTCACGGTCTGCGCATCCACACCCAGATGTTTACACATCGTTCCCATTTCATTGGCGAAGCCAACTTTTAGCGCGTGATAGCAATTCGAGAAATATTTAACCATCTCGGCAACCGGGATGGTGGTCTCGTAGAGGGTACCGGGGGTGTCTTTGTAGAGCTCGCGCAGCGGCGCGAGATGACTCGTGTCGCTGGCGCCAAGGATCGTATAAGGCGGATTCAGAAAGTCGGAGACGGCGCTGCCCTCGCGCATGAACTCGGGGTTGTAGCAGACTGTAAAGTCCTGGCCGTGCCTCTTTCCACTCGCTTTCTCCAGGATCGGCAGTACCACCTTCTCCGTCGTCCCCGGCAGTACGGTGCTGCGTAGAACAAAAATGTGCGGCGATTTTTTCTGGCGAATGGCCGTACCAATTTCTTTGGCGACGCTCTCGATGTGGCTCAAGTCGAGCTTGCCGTTTTTCAAGCTAGGCGTGCCGACGCAAACGAACGACACATCGGAATCCAACACCGCCTGAGTTGCGTCAGTGGTCGCATGCAGCCGGCAGCCCTTGCTGGCCTCGGCGACAAGTTCGGCCATTCTTGCTTCGACGATCGGCGTTCGGCCCGAGTCCATCATCTCGACCTTGGCGCGGCTCACATCCACGCCGATGACCTTGCGCCCCATCGAAGCGAAGCACGCAGCCGATACCGAGCCGACATATCCCAACCCGAAAATGCTGACGGACAGACCCAACCCGGTCTCCTTGCCCGCTCGCCCAAAGGGCGAAGCGGAGCTCTATAAAGTTCGAGCGTCTGGAACTACCAATCCAATGTGAATGCAAGCAAACGGCTCACCATAGCGACTGCAGATGACTTCGAAATCTTTCCCTAAATGATTGATTGTAATGAGTTTATACGTAATCATCCTGCTACTCACAGACTGGTGCCTTTGCCGGGGCAAAGAGTGGACAAGTTTTTCCACCCTATGGAATCCGGATGGGACTAGTTTACTCCTTAGACGAACAGACAAACGCGCCAGAACCAGACCGGACAATCACTTAGAGGGAGGGGACTTTCTCCTCCCCGCGCGGGAGCATGGAAGCCGCCTTGCGGCCAAAATGTAAGATAGGGGAAACTGTGTCGTCGGGATGGCAAAACAAGTTGGCGCGACTGTCCCATATGAGCTGGGACGAACTTCGCACGCGCGTAGAGCAGGAAATCCACAAGCGGAACGACCTTGTTTGCTATCGAATCGGAGTACCACCGGCGGCGGTTCCTTTCGGTCCGTCCCCGTCGCGCCAACCCGAATTCTTCTTCTCCGCGGGCGGGGCGCGAGAGCGCGCCGAACTGGTCCGTACACACTTACCCGCCGAGGCCCTGGAAATCCTCCATCAGGCCAACGAGATTTGCCGCCATCGTTTTCGGTTGCTGGGCTACGAACATCTTGACTATGCCGCCGAGATCGACTGGCATCTTGATCGCGTCCACGGAAAGCGTGCGCCGCTCGATCTCTGGTTCCAGATCCCTTTTCTCGAGTTCGCGGCTGTCGGGGATCACAAGATCACATGGGAACTGAACCGGCACCAGCACCTGGTCACGCTTGCCAAAGCCTGGCTGCTGAGCAAAGACGAAAAGTATGTCCGCGAGCTGATCGCGCAGTGGCACAGCTGGATCAGAGCTAACCCCTATCCGCTCGGGATCAATTGGGGAAGCGCGCTGGAAGTGGCCTTCCGCAGCCTGTCGTGGATCTGGGTGGACCAGATGCTCGCCGACGCGCCCGCGTACGCCGAACTAGGCGGGGAACTGCTGCCGGCACTGGCGTTTCACGGGCGCTACATCGAACGCTACCTCTCTACTTACTTCTCCCCCAACACGCACTTGCTCGGCGAAGCGGTCGCGCTGTTTTTCCTCGGAACTCTCTACCCGCAAATCGCGGCGGCGTCCCGCTGGCAGCAAACCGGATGGACAGTTATCTTACAGGCGGCACAGCGCCAGGTGCGTCTAGATGGCGTTTACTTCGAACAATCCTTGCATTACCACGTCTACGCGCTCGACTTCTTCCTCTATTCACGACTGCTGGCTGCGCGGAACGGATTGGAAATCCCCGCAGAGTATGACGCGAAAATCGGAAGAATGCTGGATGTGTTACAAGCGCTCTCGCAGGCCGGGCCGCCGGAAGGCTTCGGCGACGACGATGGTGGCAGGGTTTTCAACCCACGACGCAACCGCACCGAGCACATGACAGACCCACTCGCCGTCGGCAAGCTGCTCTACGGTCGCGAAGATCTTTCGGCCGCCCGCTTGACGGAAGAATCGATCTGGCTTTTTGGGCCGCGGGCGGGTGAGGTCCTGTCCCGGGAGAGCGAGCATGCAGCGCCGCTTTCGGCTGCGTTCCCGGACGGCGGGTTCTACGTTCTGGCAGACTCGCAACCATACCCGCAACAAATCGCCGTCGATGCTGGCCCGCAAGGCATTGGCCGTTGTGGTCACGGCCACGCCGACGCGCTCAGCATGCGTCTCAATATGGATGGCCAGCGCTGGCTCGTGGACGCGGGCAGCGGCGCTTACATCTCCGCAGACTCGTCCGACCGAAATGCATTTCGAGGGACTGCCGCACACAACACCATGCGCGTGGACGGAATGGACCAGGCCGTGCCCGGAGACCCGTTCTCTTGGACTGCGATTCCAACGACGCGCCTGGAAAGCTGGACTGCCGGGAAAACCTTTAGCTACTTCGCCGGCAGCCACGATGGCTATACCCGCTTGGCGGATCCCGTGACGCATTGCCGATATGTCGTCAAAATCAACGGCGGCCCGTGCCTGGTCCGCGACGTCGCGATGGGTCATCAGACACATGACCTGGAAGTGCTCTGGCACTTCGCTCCCGATGCTGAAGTTCGGGAAGCTCGCAAAAACGTGGTGGTCGCCTCCAAGTCTGGAATCGAAGCGGCGCTAGGCATAGTCGTGCCTGACGAAACGGAGTGGCAGATGGAAATCACCAGAAGTTTGATTTCTCCTGCCTATGGCAAGTTTCAGCCGGCGCCACTGCTGCGCGCTCATGCCCGCCTGCGCCTGCCGGCGGAAATCGCGACTCTACTGACGCCCTCTTCTGCTGCAACCCGGCCGGATGGCACTCTTGCCGGCATGCGACACGCGGCCGTCCAGGTGTATGAATTGGTGGAAGAGGGCGCGAATCATGGATTCTGCTTCGCTCTCGACAAGCGTCCGTGGAATTTTGGCCCGTGGTTCTCCGATGCCGAGTTCTTCTATTGCCGCATCGAGACGGAAAAGCTGATACACCTGATTATGGTGGGCGGGACTTACGTCGCGTGGCAAGGTCAGGAATTGCTCAGGGCGCCCCGGCCCTCCGCCTTTTTCGAGTGGCGCAAGCAGGACGGAGTACTTCATGCCGAGCCGGACCAGTTTTCAGCGTCGCCGTTGTTTCAGAACTTGACGGGTGACGCGACTCTGCCGGCAGAGAACTCGAACACCTCTTCCAGGTACGCGGAGAAACACTGAATGTGCGGGATTGCTGGAATTCTAGAATTCGGACGTGATTCCGGGGCCGACTCTGGCGCTCTGCGCGAGATGTGCCGGATCATAGCTCACCGCGGACCCGACGATGACGGCTTCTATACCGACGGCCCGGTAGGCCTCGGCATGCGCCGCTTGAGCATCGTGGACCTCGCCACCGGGCATCAGCCAATCTCGAACGAGGACGGCTCGATCACCATCGTCTTCAATGGTGAGATCTACAACCATCTCAGCTTGCGCGAGCAGCTCATCGCCCGTGGACATGCCTATCGCACGAAGAGCGACACGGAGACTGTCGTTCACCTCTACGAGGAATATGGCCGCGATTGTGTGCAGCACCTGCGCGGCATGTTTGCTTTTGCCATCTGGGATCGAAACAAGAAGACGCTCTTTATCGCACGCGATCGCCTGGGGATCAAGCCACTCTACTACCGGCTGACTTCGGAACGCCTGCTTTTCGGATCGGAGATCAAGGTCATTGGGGCGCACGGTGGCATTCGCCATGACTTCAACCGCGCTGCCCTGCCCGAGTTTCTCGCCTTCGGATATCTCTCGGGCGAAGACACTTTCTACTCAGGGATCCGCAAGCTCATGCCCGGGCACACGATGGAACTCGGTTTGGACGGCAAGCCGCAGATCCGGCAGTACTGGGACCTGGATGCATCGTCCCCACACGAGTCGCGGGAGGAGAGTCACTACGTACAGAGCTATCGCGAACTTCTGGAAGGCGCAGTCAAGAGCCACTTGATGAGCGATGTGCCACTGGGAGTGTTCCTCAGTGGCGGCCTGGACTCGAGCGTTGTGGCGGCGTTGATGACGAAAATCCGCCGCGAGCCGATTGAGACGTTCTCTGTCGGTTACAGCGAGCAGACGTACAGCGAGTTGCCTTTTGCACGGATCGTCTCTGACCACATCAAATCGCAGCATCGCGAAGTCATGGTCAGTGAGCAGGACTTCTTCAATGCCCTGCCGCATCTGATCTGGCACGAAGACGAGCCTATCGTTTGGCCCTCCAGCATCTCGCTCTACTTTGTCGCGAAGCTGGCGCGCGAGCGGGTCACCGTTGTCCTAACGGGAGAAGGCAGTGACGAGACGCTGGCGGGCTACACGCGTTATGCCTTCACATTGAAAAACGCTGCACTGGATCGTGCATATCGCAGCCTCGTTCCGAGTGCTCTGCGGCGCGGGCTGCGTACTACGATCGTAACTTCGTCCGTGCTCGGCGCCACTCTGCGCCGGAAGCTGGAGCACACGTTCCTGGCCAAGGATGGCGCGTCGTGGGCTTCCTTCTACTTCGACAACTTCTTTTCGGCGTTTGGCGAGGTCGAACAGAATGAGCTGCTCACCGCCGAATTCGCGCACGAGTTTTCCCCGAGCGCAGCTTACAAAAACGTTCTCGAATATTGGGAGCACTCCTCGGGCGAGATGCTGCAGCGGCTGCTGTACACCGACATCAAGACGTATCTCGTCGAATTGCTCATGAAACAGGACAACATGAGCATGGCTGCGTCGATTGAAAGTCGGGTTCCGTTCCTCGATCATGTGCTGGTAGAGTATGCCACCCGAATTCCTCGGGCAGTGCAGATCAAGGGTCTCACCGGAAAGACCATACTCAAGAAAGCCGTGGAAGATCTCTTACCGCACTCGACCATTTACCGGCCGAAGCTCGGATTTCCAACACCCTGGAGCGGTTGGCTCGCGGGGCCGCGCCTGGAGACTATCCGAGAGACGCTGCTCGAACCGCGTAGCCTCGATCGGGGCTATTTCCGGCGGGCGGCGATTGAGCGGCTGTTCGACGAGCATCGCGCCAGGCATCGCGACAACTACGACCGCATTTGGCGTTTGCTGAACCTGGAGTTGTGGCACCGTGTTTGCCTGGAGGGCGAGCCCCACGGTGAAGCCGGGCAACCGGAGATGCGGCTGGTCTCAACCAGATAACGCTGCCGCTCTTCTCTGCGAGACCTCTGCGGATTTTCTTGGCGAACCCTGCGGTTAAAGGGCGAGGCAGCCAGCAAATCAGCGGCTCAGGATCTCCCGATAAACATTGACCCACTGCTCGCGCACCACCTCCCAAGTGTATCGGCGCGACTCCTGATACGCATTTTGCGCCAAGCGTGATGCCAGTGAAGGATCGCGCAGCAACCGGAGCACATTCGCGGCCAATGCTCTTTCGTCCCCAACCACCGACAGCAACCCGGTCCGCTCGTGTTCAACGAGGTAGGGGATCGACTCGGGCGAGGTCGTCACGACCGGAGTTCCCGCTCCAAACGCTTCGATGATCGACACCGGCATGTTGTCGAGCCGGGACGCGTTGATGAAGATGTCCGCCTCGTCGTAATACTTCCCGATCTCCTGTCGCGACGCGACGCCCGTGAAGCGGACACCGGTGAGTTTCAGATCTGCAACCAGCCTGCGGACGTCCTCTTCCAGCGGTCCGCCTCCTACCAGGTCGAGGCGTGCGTCCGGATAAGTCTTCTTCACTTCCGCAAGCGCCCGCACGACCACATCCACACTGTAGTAGGTGGAGAATCCACGGGTGCATACCAGATGCGGCCGAAGTGGACTGCGCTCCCGGTAGCGAAACTGGGAAAGGTCCACCAGATTCGGCACTACCACAGCCTTCAGCCCGAATTCACGAAACACGTCCACCAGATAGCCGGAAGGAGCGACGATAGCGTTCGTGCGCGACAGGACAAATCTCCCCGAGCAGAAACGCGTGAGGTGGTCTCGCGCCTCACCGCTACGGTAGTTGATCAGTGTCTTCTTTCCCCGCAGCCTCGCGAAGAACCACGCCGGCGCCGGAGCGAGCACGAACGACCAATACGCAGCGGAAAATATGTGCGCCACGTCCACGTCTTTGAGTCCGCGCCACAAGCTGAGGAAATAGATCGGCTCCCGCAGCACGGTTCGCAGGCCGGGGATGCGTTCCGCCCAAACCAGCATCCGCGGCAACGGCGGATCCACTCGGATGAACCTTACTTCCACTTCTGGATCACCCTGCCACAGCCGGATGAGCAACTCGGCCTGGACCGCCTGTCCACCGACGTAACGCAAGCTGGGCGCTACAATCGCAACCTTGAGTCGCTGGGTCGAGCGTGTGTTGCCGAGCGCTGTCATGCCGACGATCTCATCGCGCCCTTCTTCTGAAGGAGCGCTTGGTAGAGTTCCTGGTAGCGATTCCGAACTCGTTCGAGGCCAAAATTCTCTTCCACAAAATGGCGAGCGTTACGTCCCAATTGTTCGCGAAGGGCGGGCTGAATCAGGAGCTGCACAACGGCATCGGCAAATTCGCCTTCATTCCCGGGAGCAGCGAGAGCTCCGCGCTGCTCGTTAACCAACTCGGGATTGCCCCCGCCAAGGTATGCGACCACCGGCAAGCTTGCGGCCATGGCTTCCAGGATCACGTTGGACAAGCTCTCGGAGTCAGAGGTCAGTACCGCCACATCCAGGGATGCATGCACCGCCGCCAGATCACGGCGATCGCCAAGAAAGATAACGGAGTTGGCTAGTCCAAGGCTCTGCGCTTCGTGCTCCAGCTCCTGACGAAGCGGTCCGTCTCCTGCCAGAAGAAATTGAACCTGGGGAATCTGCTGGTGGACTCGCGCTGCGATGCGCAGAAATCCGGAGTGATTCTTGTAGCGAGCGTTCATGCGCGCCACCATGCCGACGCGCATCACGCCCGCATGCCGTGGCAGGGCGGGAACCACTGGAGCGAAAACGTCGGCTGGAAGTGCGTTCCCGATCACGGCCAACTGGTCGCGCGGCACGCCAGCTGTCGCCAGTCGGTCGGCTGCTGCTTGAGAATTGCAGACAACTGCATCGCACCAGCGAAACGCGGCCGTTTGCGCCCAAAACTGCGCGGGAGTAAGCAGGTCCCCGATCTGACGATGGCTGCCGATCACCACCGGCACGCCCGCCAGCCGGGCCGCTGGAATCAGGGTCAGATTTGTGTAGAAGTCAAATGCGTGAGCGATCTGGACCTGCTTGCGCCGCAGGTGCCGGCTCAGGCGGAGGCGCGTGCGCATCGAAGTCCAGCCGAAGAGACTCCCGCCGAGGCGAAATTCGGGCACGGAGCCAAAGTCATCCGCGAACGAACCGGCGCGCCGAATGCAACCCAGATGGAGTTGGAATTGCTGCGGGCTGAGATTCTGGGTAAGGACGGCAAACTGGCGTTCTGAGCCACCCGTCTCGAAAGTATTGATCATCAGGAACAGGTTGGCGGGGAGATGTGGAGACCGGTTCGGCGCTGCGCTGGCGGCATCGCTGGTTGCCACCAGGTCATTCTCCCACCGGGGCGGAAGCCAATGCTGGAGCGGGACGGGGCACTGTGCGGCGCGAATTGGCGACTATGGGGATAGAGAATAACCCGGCCGGGCGGACGAACTTTTCCAGGAAGTTGCGATGCCACAGTTCGAACATCAGCAAACGCCACAGGCGTCCGGTCATCTCGCGGCCGCGATGCAGATGATCGTCCATCAGTTTGCGCACGCCGTCAGCCACAAAGTAACCGCGATCGAGCGTGCGCGGCTCGAGCAGGATCATCAGCATTTCCTTGAGTTCGTTCCGCATCCAGTGTACGAGGGGCAGTGCGAATCCCTGTTTCTGGCGATAGAGGACTTCGCGCGGCACTCCGACCCGCTCGGCCAGCTTGCGCAGGATGTACTTCTGCTGGTTGCCACGCAACTTCCAGTCCGCCGGGAGTCCGGCGGCATACTCGACAAAGACGTGGTCGAGAATCGGAACGCGCACTTCGAGCGAGTTCAGCATGCTCATCCGATCAACCTTGGTCAGGATGTCACCCACCATGTAGGTCTTGGTATCCACATAAAGGAGCTGGCTGACGGGATCCTTCGCCGGAGTCTGGGCAAAATAGCGGCGCAAAACATTGCCCGGATCGTCGCTGCGACGCAGAATTTCGCGGAAGTCTTCCGAGAGCAACGGCGTGTCGCGCTCGAACGCGGGCAAGAACGACAGACCGTCCACGTAGCGCTCCTGCCAGGGCAAGGAAACGTTGTAGCTGAATTTGCGGCCGCGCATGTTGTTGGGTAGCCGTGGGAAGACCTGGCCGCGGTAAAACTTGCGCGCCCACTCCGGGACGTGCTCGAAAATTCGCCGGCTCGAATGGATACGATAGCGGTCGTATCCGGCGAACATCTCGTCGCCGCCGTCGCCAGAGAGCGCCACGGTCACGTGTTGCCGCGCCATCTGCGAAACGTAGTAGGTAGGCAGCATGGAAGAATCGCCGAACGGCTCTTCCAGCGAACTGGTCAGATGCTCGACCGTCTGCACGACGTCGGGTTCCAGAATCATCTCGTGATGATCGGTGCCGAACTTCTGGGCAACGATGCGGGCATAGTCCGCCTCGTTGAAATCGTCTTTCTTGAAGCCGATGGAGAAAGTCTTGACCGGGCCCGAACTGGCGCGCGCCATCAAGGCAACGACAATCGAAGAATCCGTTCCACCGCTAAGGAAGGCGCCCAACGGCACGTCCGAGATCAGCCGGATCTTGGTCGCCTCAAACAGCCGCTTCTCGAGTTCTTCCAGGCATTCCTCTTCGCTCTTGGGCGAATTTGTGCCGAATTCGGGCAAGTCCCAGTACTGACGAATACGAACCTGGCCCTTCTCGAACTCCAGCACGTGTCCCGGCGGCAGCTTTTGAATTCCGGTAAAAGCCGTGATGGGATCAGGCACATAGCCGTAGTACAGATATTCAAGCAGTCCTTGCGGGTTCACCTCCGCCAGTTCCGGCGCTACCGCGAGGATGGCTTTGATCTCGGAGCCGAAGTACAGCATGCCGTTGTGGAGCGCATAGTGCATCGGCTTCTTGCCAAGGCGGTCGCGCGCCAGAATCAGCTTCCGCTTGTGCTTGTCGTAAATCGCCAGCCCGAACATGCCGCGCAACTTCCGTACGCAATCGACACCCATCTCTTCGTAGAGATGAACGATGACTTCCGTATCTGTTTTGGTGGAGAAACGATGGCCACGCTTTTCCAGCTCAGGGCGGAGCTCAAGAAAGTTAAAAATCTCGCCATTGAATACCGTCCAGACGCTGTGGTCTTCGTTGAAAACGGGCTGGTGCCCGCCGGAAATGTCGATGATGCTAAGGCGCCGCATGCCCAGCCCGGCGCCATCGGCAACGTAAATGCCCTCATCGTCCGGTCCGCGATGGACAATCTGATCGCACATGTGGCGCACGAGAGCTTCGGTAATGTTGCTCTCCCTGGTTGCGCTCACGACTCCGGCGATTCCACACATGATCTTCTTGTTATCCTTTCACACTGATAGGAACTACGCTCCACTTATCCACCGCCGTCGGCAGACTTGCAATCGGCTTGAAGCGGTAGTCTCGATATTCGCCAGGATTCCCTTCCCTGCCATCGCACGCTGCCAGCACAATATTCGTCATTTCGCGAGCACTCACAAAGTGTAACGTTTCACTCCGCTCCGTCGCGCCCGTGACCAACTCTTCTAGGAACTTGCGGAAGGACACGCCCATGACCGCGTCTTTCTGCGTCGGATCCATTCCGTGGCAGTGCACTTTGATGAAAATCCAATCAGGACGCCCCTGCACGGTAATGCGCGCCCGTTTCCACAATGCGAGCCGGCGCAAGCTCATCGGACAGTGCCGCGTGATCGCACTGGTTTCGAACAACCGTTTCGGCGAACGTAGACCGGCGCTCCAGTCTGCCAGCAGCGGTCCCTGCACAATGAGGGGGAATGTCTGCGGCCTGCGGCCCGACGACAAGTCTCTGCCCGACCGGTGCGGGGCACACTGGTCGAGCGGCAACCCACACTCGTACAGCGAATTCATTTTAGTGGTCTGTGCGGAATGATGAAGGCCAGTCGGCAACGTGAAATCGGAATAACAGCCGGTCTCGGCCAGAATCTTCATTTCTGAGTCCACGCCACAGAACTGTCCACCGGCCGAGTTGGCCAGGGCAAAATTTCCGTGAACAAAGGCATAGCGCGGCTGGTCGGAGCCTTCTTCCATCGCCAGGCAGCGGTGGCGAAACGTCAACTGGTCGCGGAATTCCATCAAAACGCGCCGTGTGTTCTCCGCCGTGTCGGGCTGAGTTATCCCGTGATGCAGATGAACCTCGACTTCACCCCACCCCGCGTGACAATGATCGGCCAGCATCTGCAGCAAGCCTTCGTCGTATTGCTCAGCCGGATAAAAGTAGGTGTGAACAAACGGACGACCATCGTGGTCCCGCCAGCGATCCACAGCCCCTGGATACTCGCGGCTCCACCATTCCAGGCGGCGCTCCTGCTCGGAGCGTGGCACTCGCTTCTGACCACTTTCCGGATCAATCGCCGGCTCGAAGTGATTCGCCATCGCGATCACGAGATGCACAGGCCCACGCGGAAGCGGACCCAGGGCGCGCCACATGGCGCCGGGCAGGACCTTGCTGGAGTAGGCAATTTTTCTCGGCAGACTCATCGTAATCTTCAGCTTTCGCGCCAGAGCCCAGCTCTGGCACGCAGCGCCATACTATCCACGGCGCAGAGGTTTGCGGCCACGCACCGCAATCGAGAATTCCCCAATGTGCATGTCTTCCATGCCCATCGCTTCATACCAGGCGAATACCTGCTCGTAAGTGTGCTTCGATTGGTAGCGAGGGGAATACCAATCAAAAGTGTCCAACATGCGCGCTTCGGGATCTTTCTGACGGTTCACGGGAAACACGTGGTGCACTGCGCCCGCCGCGGGTCGTCCCACCAGCGGCACACGCTGGAGCCCGCGCTCCAGGTGGTAGAAGAACGGTACCGCCACCTTCAATAGGCGGTGGAGCTTCTCGGGCTTCATCTTGTGCGTGTACCGGCGCCAGAAATCGCTGAAGCGGTACCACTTGTTGTACCCGCTGTACAGCCAGACGGCGAGGACTCCACCGGGCTTCAAATACTTGTCCAGCGCCTTGACCGCGGCCTCGCAGTCGGGAGTGTGATGCAATACTCCCACACTGTAAATAATGTCAAAGCTTTCCGGTGCAAAGGGCAGCGAGAACACATCCGCCTGAAAGGCAACAAAGTCGCGATCGGCAAGGTTTTTGGCTGCAACTTCAGCAGCCGCACTCAGGTCGATGCCCACCACGCGCGCGCCCCAGCGGGTCGCAACTTCGGCAAACCTACCCATGCCGCAACCTACGTCGAGGACGAGTTTCCCCTTCAATTCCTCGGGCCTCAGGGCAGTCTTCATACGGAAGTTGCGGTCCGACTCGTGCACTTCATCGTGATCGAGCTGTGTCTTTTGATACCGATGCCACTGGAATCCGAAACTGGCGGCGTAGTGCTGGGCCTCCACAAAGCGGGCGATGCCCTGCACGTTCGGATACGCACGCTTGCAGGCCGGGCAGAGGTAGCCTCCAGCCTGGTCATTCTCCAGTTTCGAACCGCAGCTCAGGCAACGCAGAATCGCCTGCAGCTCAGCGGACAGGGGTGACTGCACCTGTTCTTCCGTAATCGGCATAGGTCTCCAGGAAATGACGCGGCTTCTTCGGCGAAGGAGTCGCCGAGCCCGGCTCTTGCGTTTGCTCCCGTTCTCTCACTGTTTGCAATAACGTAGACGTAAACGCCACAGCAAAGTAGGGAAAGAACTGGTAGGCCTCGGGCGCGAACAGCGCTCCTACGATGAAGCCAATTAGTGAACTGTGTAACGCTCCGACGAACAACACGATGTCGGGATCAAGATTCTTTGTCTTGAGGAGAATGTGCAGATTCTTGAATCCGCGGCCGAAGAACATCAGATAGAGAATGAGCGCCGGAATTCCGCCTTCCACGCAGATCTGCAGGTAGGTCATGTGCACTTCGTGCCAGATTCCGGAATAGGTCACGAAGTTGTTCACACCGACCCCAAGGATCGGGTAATGCTCAATGCCATCGAGCGCTCGCAGCATGAGGTACTTGCGGTCCTCGTAGGAGCCGTACGCCGATTGATCCGTGCTACTGTCGCCCGAGAGGGCGGCGAATCGGTCGTAGAGCTTGCCGCCGGCCGTTGCCATCATGAGCACTCCCAGGAAGCCGGTCGCCACGATCAGATAGAAGCGCCTTCCCCGAATCCCGAAGTGCCACAACGTAACCCCTCCGCAAAGCACCAGGTCAATGAAGCCGGCGCGCGAAGCCGTCAGAAATAGCGCGGCCATCATCCACAACATGCCAAATAGCCAAATAGCTTTTACAAATTTGCTCTTCGCCGTGACAAAGAATGCCAATGCGAAAGGCAGCGACAAGACGATGGCGAAGGCGAGATCGTTCGGATTGGAATAGATGCCGCCCAGCACGCCTTCCAACCGGGGCTGGTCGTGGCCTTTAGCAATAGAAATGACGCAAATGGCTACCACCGACGCGGCCTGGATGAAGATGATCCGCCGTAAACGATCGAAGGTGGTGATCAGCAGGAAAGTAAGGGCCCACGCGACGAAGACCTTCGAGATATCAATGGTGTGGGAAACCGCGCCGCCCTTCCAGATCGGAGAGAGAAAACCGCTGACATACAGCAGGCCGATCATCGCCAGAAGATATTTGCCCTCTTTGGGCAAATCCTGGAAGGTGCGTTTGGTCCGCCCCAGGCTCGAGAACAAGCCCCACATCGCGAGGATGGCGGTGATCTTCGCCAGAGGGATGTACTTCATACCCGGAATCCAGTCTCCCGGCCGCGCGCAATATACGAAGAAGAAGGCGCTCAGCCAGAAAAACGCGCCCTTGGTGGCATCGATGACTGGGGTGATCTTTCGCCGCCCCAGGATGTCCGTTGCCACTGCCGTTCCGTTGTCGCCGATTGCCACAAACCCTCTTTTCTTTACGCCGTGTGCGCCGGGACCGCGCCCGCCGTCAAATTGGTCTTCTGAACCACTCCCTGCAAGACCTCGCTGAAGCGCTCGCCGATCGCCGGCCAGTCGCATCGGGCGGCGGTTTCTGCGGCCGCTTTTTCGTAACGGCGCCGCAGTTCACGGTCGCGCAGCAGCATGATCACCGCCTGTGCGAACGAGCGGGCGTCATCGGCCAGCATAATGTCGCGGCCATGATGAACTTCCAGGCCTTCGGCGCCGATCGTCGTCGAAACCACCGCTTTGGCAGTGGCCATGGCCTCATAGATCTTCAGACGTGTGCCCCCGCCGATTCTTAATGGCACGATCACGACCGCGGATTGACGCAGGTGCTCGACCACTGACGGCACTCGGCCTGTCACTTCGATCGACTCAGACGCCCGCCGCAGCACGCGCCGGTCAGGATTACGTCCTACGATGCGGAGCCGCGCCTCCGGCACCTCGGCTTGAACCGCCGGCCAGATCTCGTTGGCAAAGTATTCCACGCCGTCGACGTTTGGTTCCCAGTCCATCGCACCCACGAAGGTGACGAGCGGGCCCGGCTCCGGCGCTTTGGGGTCTGGCCGGTATTCCGCCAGATCCACACCGGTGGGCACCACCGTGACGCGGTCTGCGTCCACCCATTGCGTCATCAGGGTACGGTCGCTTTCCGATACAGCGATCACGTGATGGAACTTGCGCACTTCGATCTGCTCGTAGCGTTGCATCTTGCGGAATTCCATCCCGTACATCATCTTCTTGAGAGGATTCCCAGCGGTCGCAGCATGTCGCCGCCAGATTTCGCTCTCCACGTTGTGCTGGAACAGCACAGAGGGGATGTTCAAACGTCCAGGAAAATTGACCGCCACATCCAGGAAGTCGCACACCGCCACATCAAAGCACTGCTCGCGGAACCAGGTGCGCAACTGCTCCTGCACCTCAGAGCTGGCGAAACGGCTCACCGCATAAGGCGGCCGCGCGCTCAAATGGGCGAGGTAGTCCAGGCCGCGCGAAACTCCCGAGAGTTCCCCCTTGCCGGTACACACCGCGACTGCGCCAGGCAGGCGCTGCTGCAACTCGCGTTCGTAGGCCGTGTCTGCTCCACCCCCGTAGTACGAGTAGAACGTAAGCTCATGCCGCGAGGACAGATATCGCAAGATGTGGTACGTGCGGATGTTGCCCCCATTCTCGACGGGCAGCAACTTGTCGGCTTTGACCCACAGCACTCGCATGGCAGTCAGCGGACCCAAGCTGCCTTTCTCCCCGTGGCAAAATTGATGAAGGCGACCAAGCCGGCTGAATTCAGAACGACAAAGGTGCGGGCTGCGTCCGTAACTCGCGACAGGGGGCCGATCTTCAAGCGCGCCATACCGGCCAAGCTCAAGGCATAAAACCCAAGTTGGACCGCAAGCGCGGCCCGATACAACGGCTGCTCCAAAAAAAATGAGGCCACGAGCAACCCCAGCAGAGCGAACGGAACAGCCAACCGCAACAACTTGTGACTGACAAATTCGAATCGGATCGGGTTCTTCGACCCCAGCAGCCAAGGCGCCAGTTGCAAGAGCTGATAGTTGCCGCTCAGAGTCCGGACTTTTCGGGAAAACTCCCGCCTGTCTCCCAGGTCCGGCAGGTCCCAGGCGCGCGCCCGGGAATCGAAGACGACCCGCGTTCCCTTGCGCACCACCTGCATCGGCAGGAAGACGTCATCCAGGATGGTTCCGGCGGGCAGGGGCTCGAGCAACTCTCGGCGCGCGCAGTACAGGGCCCCGGTGGCACCCACGACCGACCCGGAGGCTGACTCGAGCTCGCGAATCCTCTTTTCGATGCGCCAATACAAGCCCATGCCTTTTCCTGTCTCTCCCCTCGCCGGATCGCCCAGCATCAACTCACCACTCACGCAGCCCACGGCTGGATCGGCGAAATTCTCAACCAGCAGACGCAACGCCACGGGTTCAATTGCCTGACGAGCGTCGGTAAATAGCAATATCTCCCCGCTCGCCAGCTTCATCCCGTCGTTCAAGCCCAGCGCCTTGCCCTGCGACTCGGGTTTCAGCAGGACTTTCACGCGCGAGGTACCGCGGAAACCGTTAAGTACCTCCGCCGTGCCGTCATCCGATCCGTCGGAGACGACCACGACTTCCATGTTCGACGCGGGATAGTCGAGCGTCAGCAGATTTTCCAGCTTGCCGGCGATCACTCCTGCTTCATTTCGGACCACCACGATCGCCGACACCGCCGGTTCCACACGGCCGCGGCGCACCGGACGAGGCGACCATCGGCTACGCAACCACAACCACACCGCGTATCCGAAATAGGCATAACCGATCGTCGCAACTGCGATCCAGAACACCCATTTCATTGTGCGCCCCGGCGCAGCAACACCGTCTTGATGGTCTGGAACATGATCAGCAGGTCCAGCCCGATCGACGCGTTCTTGATGTAGAACAGGTCGTACTGGAGCTTCTCGCGGGCATCGGCCACCGTGCTGCCGTACTTGTACTTGATCTGCGCCCAACCCGTGAGTCCCGGCCGCACCATGTGTCGAACGCCGTAGTACGGAATCTCTTTCGCGAGCGACTCCACAAACTCGGGACGCTCTGGCCGTGGGCCCACGAATGCCATATCCCCCTTGAGAACGCACCACAACTGCGGAATCTCATCCAGGCGCGAGTTGCGCAGGAACCGTCCCACCCGGGTCACGCGCGGATCATTCGCACCAGCCCACTGCGGGCCCCCATTGGCTTCCGCATCCTGCTTCATGGTGCGGAACTTGATCACTTTGAATACGACCCCGCCCTTCCCTACGCGCTGTTGTGTGTAGAAAGCCGGCCCTTTCGAATCGAGCTTGACAATCAGCAGGACGAGAGGAAACAGGGGCGCAGTCAGGATCAGACCCACCAGCGAGATCACAATTGAAAGCAGGCGGCGCAGTGCGATGAAAGTCGTACTGCGGCGAAAACCTTCCGCAAACACCAACCAGCTCGGATAGAGATTCTCAACCTCGATCTTGCCTGACATTTTCTCCAGCCAGGAGGTCGCTTCTTCGATCTTGACGCCGCGCATGCGCAAGTCCAGCAACTCCTGCATGGGGATAGTGCCACGCCGGTCTGGCATGGCCACAATCACACGGTGCACCTTCTGCCGGTTGACGACGTCCATGAGGTGCGCAGCCACCGAATCTCGCGTCACGGCGCCTTCCAGCTTTCCGGTCCAGCTGGCAACTTCGATCCCAAGATCAGGCTTCTGCCGCAAGCCTTGCACGAGACGCTGTGCCCGGTCGCCTGTTCCGAGGACATAGATGCGCTCCACCAGGATGGGCAACTGCACCAGCCAGCCGAAGCCGGCCCGCCATCCGATCAGCGCGCTGGTAAGAATCAGCAGCCCCACCTCCGAAGATCCGTTCCGGAGCAGGTCTTCGTTGGGATGGAAATAACTGAGGGCCGCCAGGGCAAAAGCCAGCAGCCCCGGCACGAGCAGCAAGCGGAAATAGAGTTCACCCTTGGTATTTACCAGGGCAGTGTCGTACAGGTCGAACCAATGCGAACACAGCAAAACCAGGATCGTCACTGCCAAAATCTTGTAGTACCCGTCTTCGATGTTCAGCACGATGTAGTAATCGTCCCGATGCGCCAAAAAAGCGCCCAGCAGGAGCGAGCTCCATACGATGAGCGCTTCTCCGACCAGCAGGATCAACTTGCGGATCGGGTAATAGACGTTGAAGAGTCGGATCACCCATTCCCTCGGTTCGTCTTAAGCAGGGCTACTGACCGCCTCGCCGTAGTAGTACCTGGACCGCGGAAGCTGGTCGTCGGCAATACCGTTGAGCACCACGCCCAGCAGCAACTTGTCCTGGAATTCCTCGCGCGCACGGCGGGCCAGGTCGGATGGCGTTGCATTCGACCGGACTACCATGAGAACGCCTTCGCAGAAATTGGCGAGCAGCGTGGAATCGGCAACCGGAATGACCGGAGGAGTGTCCAGAATGATCCAGTCAAACAACGGCTCAACGCGCTGCAGGAAAAGCTTCAGCCGCCCGTTTGCCAGCAACTCAGGCGCACCCGTGACCTGCCGGCCGGCGGGTACGAAGAACAGGTTCTCCATGGGGCCGCGCTGCATAATGGCGAACTCGTCGCATTCGCCCAGTAGATAGTCAGACAACCCGGGAGTCTGGCTCGTGCCCAGATGGCGATGCATCCCAGGACTGCGCAGATCGGCATCCATGACCAAAGCGCGGCGTCCATGCTGCCGCACGATAACCTGCGCCAGATTCGCAGCGACGAACGACTTGCCCTCCTTGGGCAATGCGCTGGTCACCATCAGCCTCTTCAAGGGCAGCTTCTCGCGGATCTGATAGAGCCGGGAACGCAGGGTACGGAATTCTTCCGCCCCCTTTCGATTTTCGTCCTCCTCGAAGAACAGCATGGTGCGCGAGTCGGGACTCCAACGCGCCACCGGACATCGTGCCACCAAGGTTTCGTAACTGAACGCGGACGGCGTCATGACCGGCATCACGGCGGTGGGCGCGTGCACCTGCTCCGGCATGCCGATCGGCTGTTCCGGCGACCCTGGCTGGTCCATGGCAGGCTCGACATGTCCCCCCAATGAAGTTGCTCTTTCCTGCTCGGCGCGTTTCAAAGCGTCATGGATTCGGCTCATAGTTTCCCTTCCTTGGGGAGTTCTTGTTCAGATTGGCGTAGCTTGTCAGCAAGTGTTGCCAGTGTTCGTAGTGCTTCTACCAGATCAAATTTTTCCGGGGACGCCAGTGGAACAATCGGCGTAATCGCGGCGGCAGTGGTGCCATCGCCGAGGTCGAAATCCTTAGCGACCGAGTCCACGATGTCAACCCCAACCGTCTTCTTCTGGTCCACGAACGCGCTCACCAGACAGTGTTCGCAGAGCAGGTTGATGACACGCGGGACGCCACTGGAGTAACGGAAGAGCGCCATCGTGGATTCGGGTTCGAAAATCGGCTCGCCATTGGAACCCGCGATGCGCAAGCGCTGGTTGATGTAGGATTTCGTCTCGTCGAGATTGAACGGATGCGTCTTGGCCCGCAGCGTGAGCCGCTGGCGCAGCTGCCGCAACTGCGGTTGCTTGAGCCGCTGCTCCAGTTCCGGCTGTCCCACCAGCACAATTTGCAGCAGCTTCTCGGTAAACGTCTCCAGATTGGTCAGCATCCGGATCTCTTCCAGCACCTCATCGGACAGGTTTTGCGCCTCGTCCACGACCAGGACCGCAGTCTCACCCGCGCGATACCGGTCGAGCAGCCAATTGTAGAGCCGCTGCAAGACCTGGCTCTTGGACTTCGAGTCACACGGAATGGCAAAATCCGCCATCATGAAATCCAGGAACTGCGGCACGTCGAGACGCGAGTTGAAGATGAACGCGGTCGCCACTTGCTGCAAGCGCAGCCACTCCATCAGCTTGTTGATCAACGTCGTCTTGCCCGTACCGACCTCGCCGGTCAGCAACACGAAGCCCTTGCGGCTCTGGATGCCGTATGTCAGACACGCCAGCGCCTCTTCCGTGTGCCGCGTCAGGAACAAGTAACGCGGATCCGGATTGACGTTAAACGGGTTGGCCCGAAGCCCAAAAAATTCTTTGTACATATCCTTACGTTAGACCTCTACCTTCTCCCGATCTCGTGCTCCACTGCCGTTATTGCGTCCCCAGAAACTTCGTCGGCCGTTGCTGTTGGCGACCCCCTGTTCCTGCTCGGAGACCCACGGCACGGAGACGAGCAGCGGAAGATCCATCGCCGCCGCGGCGTCCTTTTCGGTTCGGATGGACTTGTCGCGGATTTCCAGCCAGATCGCGATTACGATGCCCAACACCAAGCCCGCGCCCAGGCCGCCGCCGGCGAACAGTGGGCGATTAGGAAAGCTCGGCGAGTCCGGCAGGCCGGCCGGATACAGGACAATCATCTGCTCGCCCTGCTGCTGGCTTTCCATGCTGGTCGCCAGCTCGGACGAGCTCTTCTTGGCCAGCAGGGAATCGTAGTTCGCTCTTGACTGGTCGTAGTCCCGGGTCAGTAGCTTGTACTGCTCTTCGATGGTGGGGCTCATCGCGGTGCGACTTTGGTAGAGCTGAATCTGGCTCTGCAGCCTTTTCTCGTCGCCCGTCGCTTGCGCGATCACATTCTCGTACTGATGAACTTGGAGACGGAGCTGGCGGATCTCCGGAGGTTCGGAAGCGTTCGCTTTTTGGGTCGTGTCGGTAGAGTTACTGGCGGCATCGTTAACTTCGGCAAGTCTCTTTTTCACTTCCGCAATATCTGCCTTGGTTTTGATGACGTCGGGATGGTCCTCGGTATAACGCGCCTGCAGTTGCAATAACTGGGCTTGCAGCAGGTTTAGCTGCTGTTCGAGGGTCTGCGGATTGGTGCTGGACTGTGAACTCTTCCATGCGGACAGCTGCTGCGCCAGCAGGCTCTCGGTGTAGGCCTTGTCCTGCTGCGCCCGGTTCAAGGTTTGGGTTGTCGCATCGAGCTGCGAGTTCAACGACATCAGGATACGAACATTGTTCTCGGCATCGCCGGGAAGTTGTCCCATGTACTGTCTTTTGAAGTTCGCTAGTTTCGCGTCCTGATCGTCCAGGGCGCGCTTGGCGTCGTCCAATTGGCGGCCCAGAAACTCCGTTGTGCCCTGAGCGGCCGTGGCCCGCATTTTCAGGTTCTCATCCAGAAGCAACCCGGTCAGTTCACTGCAGATCTGCTGGGCTCGCCGGGGACTGCTGGTCGCGAAGTTCACGGTGAATCCAGGCAGCGGAGTACCGTTGCCCGACGGTTTCTTGGTTGTTGTCTTGGTCTTCTTGGTCGATCCCGAGGACGAGGGCGCCGCCGCGGCCGCCGCGGAGATGTCCGTGATCACCGGTTCGATCGTCATGTTCGCACGGATCTCCTGGATAATCGGCCCTTCTTCTCCCGGCTTGGCGATTCCCAGGCGCTCGATCATTGGGCGCAGGCGATTTCCGGCCAACACTTGCTGTTGCATCGTCGCCAGGCGCTGCGTGAAATCCGAGGTGATGACGGGCTGCACGTAGTTTTCCGGTACCGTTTGCCCTTCCACCAGCACCAAGGACTGCGAGGTGTACTTGGGCGGAAAGACATAGGACACCAGGAAGCCAGCGAGCGGAGCCAGCAGAGCGGGAATCAAAATCACTTTCAGGGGCCGCGATCCCAGCACAAGGTAATCGTCAAACCTCGTTTCGCGACTCT
>JACXTT010002303.1_pt1 | contig 30505 bp, 26 predicted proteins | sample 9270951 | NCBI WGS metagenome assembly JACXTT01 (sample SAMN15532306, study PRJNA645909) | rock metagenome | isolation source: weathered quartz diorite | place: Puerto Rico | collected 2017-06-21 | reverse complement strand
GAAAGGCAAAGCCATTCCGCACGGGCAAGCGGCGAAGCCACCCCGTAGTCTCATCGACCCACGCTCCGGGACGGGAGTGGGACTCTCGGCTCACGCGGAAGTCGCGATTCCAAGTTATTTTTGCAAAAACCATAAGCGGGCTCGGCAGTAGATGACCGGTCATGGTGGAGCAAAAGACCTCCATGCCCACAATTTCTCATTCCATTTTACGGAGTGGAGGCTATTCTTGATGCTCAAATGATACGCAACTGAGTTGGAGAATCAGCGCTGATCGTTCATCATTTATCATTAACCTTGCGAAGGTGAGACGCGGATGCGAGGGATCTATCCCTACTACTCAGTAGAGCCGATAGCTGACCTGCGAGACCTGCTCTTGAAGAGTGTGGAGAAATTCGGTCGGCGCGCGGCGCTCCAGTCTAAGGTGGGGGGAAAATACCGGCCAATGACCTACCGAGCGCTCGGTAAGGAAGTGGAGGAACTCTCTTCGGGATTGAATGACCTTGGCATTCGCCCCGGCGACAAAGTCGCAATAATGTCCGAGAACCGACCGGAGTGGGCGGCCTCCTATCTCGCGATCGCCGCCGGAGGGGCGGTTTGTGTGCCAGTCGACAAGGAGCTGAGGGAACAGGAGGTCTTCCAGATCCTCTATCTATCGGAAGCTCGGGCGGTCGTCACGACGTCCCGATGGATTGAGCTCGTTGGCGACCTGAAGCCGCGCCTTCCCAAACTCGAACACTTAATTGATGTGGACACTCTCCGCGATGGCGAAGGATTCGTGACATATCAGTCGCTAATCAGGACGGGTCATCGTATCGTGACCAAGAAGCGAAGTGAGTTCCGCCGGCGCGAGATACGGCCTTACGATCTAGCCGCATTGATCTTCACCTCGGGCACCATGGGCAATCCCAAGGGGGTTATGCTCTCGCATCGAAACCTAGCCGCCAATGTTATGGATACCTGTCGCTCGGTCTACGTCGATCAGAATGATCGATTTCTCAGTATCCTTCCCTTGCACCATACCTACGAGTGCACCTGTGGGTTCCTCGTTCCCATCTATCGCGGGGCGACGATCTCCTACGGTGAGAACCTCCGGCGGCTGGCAGAGAACATCGCGGAGACGAAGTCCACCGTCCTGCTAGGCGTTCCCCTTCTCTTCAATTCGATTTACGAGAAGATCTGCCAGGGCATTGCCGAGCGCGGCGAATCGAAATTCAGGCTGGGCAAAGGACTCGCGAACCTTAGCGAGAGAGTGTTGCGAATCAACATGCGCAAAGCAATTTTCAGGGCGGTTCATAAGCGATTCGGTGGTCACCTGCGAATCTTAATCAGTGGAGGGGCCGCCGCGGACCCCGCGGTGGCGCGCGGGTTTCGAGAACTCGGTATTACTTTCATTCAGGGATATGGCTTGACCGAGGCGTCTCCCCTGGTGGCCGTGAACCGTGAGCAGGCGTTCAAGGATGATGCCGCCGGTTTGCCGCTGGCGACCACCGACTTACGTATTGAAGAAGATGAGATCCTCGTGCGCGGCGACAATGTTATGCACGGTTACTATCGGAATCCTGACGCCACGACAGAATCGATCCGCGATGGCTGGTTGCACACGGGTGACTTGGGTAAGTTTGATGAGGACGGGTTCCTTTATATTTTGGGGAGGAAGAAATCGGTAATCGTAACCAAGGGGGGCAAGAACATTTATCCAGAAGAGGTGGAGGCCGAGCTGCTCAAGAGCCCCTATATCCTCGAATGCCTCGTTTGGGGCGGGCCAGACTCTCGCGACTCCGAAGTGCAAGCCATTATCGTCCCCAATATCGAGCATCTTCTGACCGAGCTCGGGGACGATTCGGATGCGCTCACCCCCGAACGGATCGAGGCCAGGATTCGGGAGGAGGTCAGACAGAGATGCGATGCCCTGGCAGCGTTCAAGCGAGTGAAGAGATTTACCTTGCGCGAAGAAGAGTTCGCCAAGACCACCACCCGAAAGATCAAACGATATCTCTACACCAGCAAACCGAGCGAGGTCCTGGATTGACGATTGAGTCTTTGACGACCAGGGGATGGGGTTCAATCGCCAACGAGTCAATTCTCAAATCAGTCGCTGGTACTGGCTCAATTCGAGCTGCCACACTGGAACCCCGCAATAGCGATCTCCCTCCGGACAGCGGGGCCGCACCTGCGCCAGTTGTCGATGGCCGCAGGGTGGCAATAAATACCTGCCGATCAGGGGATTCACTTCGGTGATTTGTCGGGCTTCATCCAGCGATGCCTGCCAGATTTCTTCTTGTGCGAGGTAACAGAGCCGCATCGTGTGCTTGTGATGAAGATTCAGGAGGTCAGCGGATTCGGTGAAGCGGATCGAGACCGCATTGGGCAAGAGGTAGCAGGCAAATTCATCGCTCACGCCCAAGCGCTTGAGGAGCGTGATACCTTCCCACGACCGCTGCATGATCTCCATATAGTGTCTATGCACTTGTTCGTCCTGCAGAATCAAACCCGGAGTGATGAAGTCCGGATCGCTCGACAGGTGTTGCGCCAGACAGGGTCGAGAAGCTGGAGTCATTCGATGGCGCTGATCCTGCGAATCGGCGGTGTGGCTCAGCTTCTTCTTAAATGTGTAGTTCGGGTGGAAAAGCGTCCGGGTCAGCTTTGAATGGGTGGAGAGATTGAGCGATTCCCCGATTAGGCGGTTCTCAGCCGGGTCGAGAACGCCGGCTATCGCTCGCTCGTCACCGAGTTGGGCCACAGTCACTCCCAACACCTCGCGGATCGAATCGGCCAAGATTTCCTGGTTTCGCAACTTGTAGTCGACCAGCCTCGATACGCGGCCGCCCAGTTCTCGATCGAATGCCTGAATGAATCCTGATCCGTTTGTGCCTGACGGATGATTCAACTCCTCGAGAATACGAAACTCCGGCGTTTCTTCCACAGGTATGGGCCGTTCGAGGATTATTCGGTAGAGCGGATCGAAGGTCAGCAACTCGTCGATCATCTTTTCGACCACCAAGCGCTGCTCGAGCGGTGAATCGAACTGCTCGCAGAGGCGGTAATAACGCAACAAGGTGAGCGCGCTGACGGTGTGGTAGAGGTAAGCGAACGTTGCGATGGGCAACACGTATCTAGCTACTTCGAGCGCTCGTTTGACTACGGCGTTCCGATACTTCTTTTCCGCCGTGTCACGATGGGGAAAGATCCGGCGATATTCGGCGTCGACGATGGGCGTAAGCAGGTCGGTGAGACGCCGGTAGCCGCCCATCTGCGCCTCGATTGTTCGGGTATAGACGTTCAATGCTTCGCCCGAGAGAGGTGGGACGGCGAATGAGGCGGGATTAACGGCCACATAGCGCTGACTGACCTGTTCCGAATTGTAGAAGGGATGACTGTGTAGGAAGCTCCAGACAAACTGGCGGGAGACATTGTTCAGGGAGAATTGGAGATGTGCATGCTGCAAGGTAGTGTGATGACCGGCCGCGTAGAGGCTCTCCGCCAGCGACTCAAAACCGTTGCGCAGATCTTCTTCACGAATGATGCCCTTGGCCGAGTAGCAGGTTCGGGCGGTAGTAATGACGCTTTTAAAAGGATTGGTGAAGGACTTCTCCAGTCGGACTTCCGGTTCGGGAGAGAGAAATTTTTCCATCCGATTCAATCCCTTCCTGTATTCTGCAGTATATTCATCGACGTTGAACCCAGTAAACCCATAATCCCAACCGTACGGTCGCCTGTGGACGCCCGATTCTGTGGGAAACGGGACTTCAGGCCTCGGAATGGGCTCTAATTCGCATCGGGCCGGCACGGAGTCCGGCCCGTACGCTCCTCAAACTTATCACACTGCCCTCAGCGGTCCCGATTTGACACGCTCTGCGCGGAGGAGTAGCGTAGCCTTACTCTGACTGGTTGGAGGCCGACATGGACGCGACGAAGCTTCGCTCAACTGGAATCGCAATGGTTTGTGCATTTATCCTGATCTGTCTGAATTCGCGGTCCGTCCCGGCCCAGTATGTGGTTTCCGCCAGAGGCGGCCTCGTCAATTATACCGGGACTGATGTGCAACTCCTTAAGGCGGGCGAGACCGACTGGGTTCAGTTGGAAAAGCACCAACAGCTTGCGGACGGCGATCAGGTGAGGACTGGCGATCATAGTCGGGCGGAGATTCTGTTAAACCCAGGCTCCTATCTCCGGCTGAACAACGCTACAGTCGTTGAGTTTCTTCACACTGACTTTCCCGTCATCGCATTCAAGTTGAACTCAGGATCCGCCATCGTCGAAGCGGGAGAGCTAAGTGGTGCCTTCAGGATCATGGCGCACACACCGCAATCAACCGTCCGAATCGAGAAGGATGGACTCTACCGGATCGACTCGCGCGCCGAGTTAACCGAATTAGCCGTGCACAAGGGCGAAGCAGTGGTCCAAGGCCAGGGCATTGCTGAAAAGAAGATAGGGAAGGACAGGTACGCGAAACTCCTGCCGAACAAGACAGAGTTCGCCAAGCTCGAAAATGTAGGCAAGGATGAATTTGACTACTGGAGCCAGGATCGCGCCGAAACCTTGATCGCGTCCAATCGCGCACTGGTCAGGCGCTCCGGATTCTACAACGGGTGGTGCCACAATCAATGGGCCTTCGATAGCTTGTTTGGGAATTTCACGTTTCTCCCCTGTGGTAGGTTCTACTATTCACCTTATTTTTCAGGGTATGCCTACTGGTGCCCGCTCTATGGCAGTCCATATTGGCAGCATGGCTATTCCGGGTATTGGGGTCCTGGTTTCTCGGGGGGCGGGGGCTCGGCCCCTCCGCGTGAAAGACTGGGCAAGGCAATCTATGCCCTCAGTCCGAAGGACCCAGGCAGTCCCATCCATGTCGGTGAGCCGGCCTCTTTTTCCTTCGGCGGTGACCGTTTCTCTCACACACCCATTCATAGCGCTGCCGGCGGAAGCGGTGGATACTCGATGGGCTCCGCCTCATCGCATTCGGCTCCGACAGCAACTGGTCACGCGGTTGCCCCGATAGGCAGGGGTAAGAACTAGCCCAATTTAATCTAACGCTTCCACATCCTGTACGGGTCGGAGCTCTCGCTACGTCGGGCTCACTTTTTTCGCGGAGGCTTCGATGGCCTGATCTCTACCCGACTCGGTAGGCTTCTCGGGTCGTGACGAAGCAAGTCGACAACCGCGCGAGCGACGTCTCCGGGCTGTAACGCCCAGCCCTCTTCACCCTGATGACGACCGTCGCCAAAGTCTGTGTACACGCTGCCGGGCATCACATAACTGACGCGGATATTGTCATAACGCACGTCCTGCATCAGCGCTTCGCTAAAACCGTTCAAACCGAACTTCGAGGCATTGTAGGCCACCCCGCCCGCGAACGCGTTGATACCCGCCAGGCTCCCGATATTGATGATGTAACCCTGGCCCGCCTTCCGCATGTGCGGTACGACTTCATGGCAGCAATAGAAGATGGCGGATAAGTTGGTTTCAATCACTTCTCGCCATGCTTCCGGGGAGAGATCAGTGACGTCACCAAATGTACCGATGCCAGCGTTATTGATGAGTACGTCCACCGAACCGAATCGATCCAGTGTGCGCCCAACCAGGTTCCGAACGGCTTGATACTCCCGAATATTGCACGGGATACCGTCAATCATCCTATCGGTCGCTCGCGCCCGCAGCCGATTGAGGCCGGTCTCGACCGATTCTGCGCTGCGAGCACAGATCATGACATTCATGCCCAGCTCGATAGCCAGGGCTTCGGCAACAGCCGAACCGATACCCCGTGAGCCTCCTGTTACCAAGGCGGTTTTATTTTTCCAATCCATGATCTCGTATCGCGGCGTTTGGCGCATCATACAACCAGATTGCGCCAAGAGAAATCCCGATCGGGTCGTACGGAGTCCATAAGCGTTCACTGAGTGTTCTAGGTTGTTACCTTCGCATTAGATCGTGTAACCGCTGCAGAGTCCCGCACGCCCTCGGGGGGTTGGAAATACGGGTTCGAGGCTGCCTCTCCTTAGCACCTCGTCCTCTGGGCTCCGGACCGAAAGCTGCGAGCGGGCCCGGCCCGGGAGGCAGTAGCCCGATCCCGCTGCGGCGGGAAGGGCTGCGCGGGGACCTCTTGGTGACGGATCGGGAGGGTACCGGGCTCTTTGGAGAGGAGCCATTTTTGCATCCTCAAGCCCTGTATAGCCACTATATACCGGGAACCAAGCCGATCGTTCGGACGTTATGAAATAGGCAACAAGAACCCGATCAGTCCTCTATTTCAATGCTGAAGGATCTCTTTGCCCAGACCTTGCGAACCCTTTGGGCACACAAGCTGCGGTCCGCCCTCACCATGCTTGGCATTGCCTGGGGTGTCAGCTCACTGCTTTTGCTCGTCGGACTCGGCGAGGGCTTCCGTTCTGGGCAACGCAAACAATTGAAATCCATGGGCGAGGACATCATGTTTCTCTTCGGTGGCCGAATACCGGCGGTGGAAGGGAGCTTCACCTCCGCCCGCCCCTACCAATTAACCTACCAGGACTACCTGGCGATCGAGAGTGAAGCGAAGCTGGTCCGGGCGGTTTCACCGGTGCTGAACCGGCAGGATATACGCGCCTCGAGTGATTTCAACAATACGAACGGTCAAGTGTTCGGGGTAGCGGCCATTTATAACAAGATTCGCACGATTCCCATGATGACGGGCCGATGGCTCAACGAGCAGGACTGCAACGAGAGGCGGCGTGTGGTCGTGATCGGCTACGAGATACTTCGCAACATGTTTTCAGGCCGCCCGGCTGTAGGCAGCACCATCCTCTTGAACGGGACTCGATTCGAGGTGGTGGGAGTGCTGGAAAAGATCGGCCGCGAAGGCAACAACGGAACAAACATCAGGCTCTTCGTTCCGATCAATACCATGTTAGCGCTCTTTCCTTTGAGGGGCGAAAATGCCGACGACGCGATATCGTTCCTCAACTATCAGCCACGAACGACGGAGGAACATACCGAAGCCAAACTGCAAGTGCACCAGATCGTCGCGCGTCGTCACGGCTTCGACTGGCAATCGAAGGATGCGTTCGACGAATGGGACACGATTCAGAACGTCAAAACCGTCGGAAAGATCTTCGACGCGATGGATATCTTTCTGGGAGGCGTGGGCCTGGTCACGCTGGCGCTGGGGGCAATCGGTATCATAAACATCATGCTCGTCTCCATCTCGGAACGCACCAAGGAGATCGGCCTGCGCAAGGCAATCGGCGCCACGAACCGCAACATTCTCACGCAATTCTTCATGGAAGGAGCCCTGATGACCTTTCTCAGTGGCGGTTTGGGCGTGTTGGGCGCCGCCGGGCTGATGGCCCTGTTGAAAAATGTTCAATTGCCGGAAGGCTTCGATACTCCAAGAATAGTGCCCACATCGGCCGTGGTAGCTGTGCTCTCCCTGGCTCTCGCAGGCATCGTGTCCGGTCTCTATCCGGCGCGAAAGGCGGCTCTTTTGACGCCGGTCGAAGCGTTGCGAACGGAATGATTCATGATCCGGGATTTGCTCACGCAGGCCTCCGCCGCTCTCCAGCACCAACGTCGGCGTAGCGCGCTAACCATGCTGGGGATGGCTTGGGGGATCACTACGGTGGTCTTGCTCTTGGCCTATGGCGCGGGTTTCGAACGCGCAATCATGAATTTTTTTGCCGCATTCGGCACCAACCTGATGGGGGGCTTCCCCGGACGCACGTCCTTGCAGGCGGGCGGAACGAAGGCAGGCACCGAGATTCGTTTTACATTGGCCGATGTGGAAGCGATTAGCAACGAAGTCCCGTTGGTCAAGCGGATCTCCCCGAGTATTGCCGACGATATGAACGTGCAGTTCGAAACGCGCACGTTGAAATTTACCGTTCACGCCGTGTACCCGGCATTTCAACGCATCCGGCGCGCTGATGTGGCTGAGGGCCGGTTCTTGAACGAAGAGGACCTGATCGGTCATGCCCACGTCGTGGTACTCGGAGATCTGGTGAAGAGCAAGCTGTTTTCGGGTCAGGCCGCATTGGGTGAGAAGGTCCGCCTCAATGGCATCTCGTTCGAGGTCATCGGCATACTGCAAAAGAAGGTGGAAACCGGTGACAACTCAGACAATCGGCACCTCTATATTCCATTCAGCACCATGTCTGATTTGAGGGATGTTCGATATCTGGGCGGGATCTTCATGGAGACGGAAGGTGGCAATGCGAAACAGATCGAGCGGTCGGTGAGAACAGTCCTCGGGAATCACCACAACTTTAATCCCAAGGATCGCCGCGCGATCTTTGTATGGAACCTCATGGAGGACATGAGCGAGTTTCGCATTATTACCACCTCGCTGAAAGTGCTGCTGGCCTTCATCGGAACGCTGACATTGGGAATTGGCGGAATTGGCGTGATGAACATCATGCTGGTTTCGGTCACTCAGCGCACGCGGGAGATCGGCATGGAGAAAGCTATTGGCGCGAAAAAACGGCACATCCTGTTTCAGTTCCTGGCGGAGGGGCTCGCGATCACGTTCGCCGGCGGCGCTGCCGGCATCCTCATCGCTTACATCATTTCCTGGGTCGTGGGCCCCCTGACACTGTTCAGCGCATTCTCCGCTGATAATGGGCACGAGGGGGACATCTATTTGCGAATCGACCCATCGGTACTCTTGGCCGCCACGGGCATCCTCGCCTTCGTCGGCCTGATCAGTGGGATGCTGCCAGCGATCAAGGCCTCGCGCCTCGATCCGGTAGAGGCGCTGCGGTACGAGTAGGGGGAATTATTATGGCTCGGAAGAATGGAAAGAGAAAACGTTACATTCTCATAGCAATTATCGTCGTCACGCTCATTGGGGGCGCCGCGGCCGTCAGCGCATTCATTCGCGGAAACAACAAGATCGACCCCGCTAAGCTGGCGAAGGTCGAAAGAGGCGATCTGGCGAAGTCGGTGGTGGCAACCGGTAAGGTTGAAGCCATCACCAAGGTTCAGGTCAAATCGAAGGCCAGCGGCATCGTCAAAACGCTCAACGTGCAGGTGGGCGACTCAGTAAAATCAGGACAAATCCTCGCGGAGCTGGATAAGGACCAGCTTCAGGCCCGTGTTCGCGAGTTGACCGCCAGACAAGAGAGCGAAAAGGCGAATCTTCAGGCCGCTCAAGCCTCTTCTGAGCGCAATAAGATCGATGCCGTCGGACCCGATCTGCCTTTCCTCAAGCGGCAAGCCGATCGTTATGAGAGCATGCTCAAGCAGGGCCTGATTCCGCCGCAGACTCTCGAGGATGCCCAGAAGAATTATGAGATGGCGCGCAACAAGCAATTGTCCGCACAGTCAAATTCCTTTGTGGATGAGGCCAAAATCGCACAGGCACGCGCGCAAGTGGCCCAGGCCGCAGCCGCCTTGCAGAATGCCGACGAGGACTTGCGGAATTCCACCATCCGCGCGCCGATAGACGGCGTGGTGCTCTCTCGAGACGTCGAGATTGGAGACGCAGTCTCCTCCATTCTCGTGCTCGGGTCCAATGCCACGCTGATCATGACACTGGGCGATACCAGCGAAGTGTATGTCAAAGGCAAGGTAGACGAGAGCGATATCGGAAAGGTCTACCTCGCCCAGCCAGCTCGCATCTCTGTGGAATCGTTCAAGGAGAAGAAGTTTACCGGGAAGGTGACCAAAATATCACCCTTGGGCGTGGAGAAGGACAATGTCACAACCTTCGAAGTCCGCGTCTCTATTCTCAATCCTGGCGGAGAGCTCCGGGTAGGCATGACCGCCAACGCGGAGATCATTCTGGAGGAACATAAGAGTGTGCTGATGATTCCGGAAGCTGCGCTCCTGTATGATGCCCAGCGAAATGCCAGCGTCGAGGTACCCGACCCTTCACAGAAGACGGCAAAGCGCAAGGTGCCGCTCAAGGTCGGCATATCGAACGGAGCAAAGACGGAGGTCTTGGAAGGACTAAAGGAGGGCGACCAGGTGGTGTTGCAGTAAAACGAGGTTAGCTAGATCTGGGTTTCCTGCCGGCGAATTTCGCTTACCGGCGAAGGGACGGCTCCTCGAGTGGTCTGCCCAAACTCATCGAGAACTTCCCGAACCTTGCGTGCCAGGGTGTCCGGTGAAAACGGCTTCTTGAGGAAAGCCACACTCTTCTCTACCACACCGTGACGGACAATGGCGTCCTCGGTATACCCGGACATATAGAGCACTCGCATCTCTGGATAGCTTGAGGCCAGCTGCTCGACCAGCTCGCCACCACTCATAACCGGCATTACCACATCCGTCACCACCAATTGAATCGTTCCATCGTAACGCTCGCAGATCCGCAGAGCCTCCCGCCCGTTCTCCGCCTCCAGGACCCTATACCCATTCATATGAAGCGATTCACGAACCAGGTTCCGTAGTCTTTCATCATCCTCCACCAAGAGGACGGTTTCCCAGCCGCGCGAGCCAATGGCACGAACTCTGCCGGCTTCCACTCGGCCCATGGGCTTATTCGTGGCGGGGAGGTGGATCCTGAACTTGGTTCCTTTCCCTGGCTCGCTGTCAACCCAGATGTGACCGCCGCTCTGCTTTACGATTCCGTAAACGGTGCTCAGCCCTAACCCGGTTCCTCTACCCCGGTCTTTGGTCGTGAAGAACGGCTCGAAGAGGTGTGCCTTTGTCCCAGCGTCCATCCCACACCCGGTATCGCTGACCGTCAGCATGACGAATCCGGCGTTCGGAGCGCCGCCAGGAGAGTGAGCGGCGGCCTTACTCGGATCAACGGTGCGGGTTTCGATGAGGAGCTTACCCCCTTGAGGCATTGCGTCCCGCGCGTTAACCGCGAGATGTATGATTACTTGCTCGATCTGTCCCGGGTCGACTTCCACGCGCTTGAGGCCAGGCTCCGGCACGACCACCAGCTCGATATCTTCTCCGATCACACGCCCCAGCATCTTCTCCATGTTGGTGACGATCTGGTTTAAGTCCAATACTTCGGGTTGAAGCATTTGTTTCCGGCCAAATGACAGAAGCTGGTCTGTCAAAGCGGCGGCGCGATCCGCCGCCTTCATGATCTGATCAACATCTCCGCGCGCCGGATCACTCTCAGCCATGCGCGTCAACACCAGTTCGCTGTAGCCGAGGATTGCCGTCAGCAGATTATTGAAATCGTGGGCCACGCCTCCCGCGAGCAGGCCTATTGCTTCCATCTTCTGAGATTGGCGGAGTTGGTCCTCGAGACGCTTCTGCCGTGTGATGTCCCTCAAGATGCCTGAGGCCCCGACGATCCGGCCTGTCTTATCCTTGATCGGCGAGACGGTGAGGGAGATATCGACCTGATGGCCCTCCTTGGTCACGAGGACGGTTTCACGGGATTCAACGCGCTCGCCCGATATGAGCTTTTCAAGGATCTGCGGCACCTGATCTCGGCGCTCCGGTGCGACCAGGATCGACACCGGCAATCCCAATATTTCTTCGGCGGAATAGCCGGATATCCTCTCCGCGCCCGCATTCCAACTGCGAATCAGGCCGTCCAGGCCCGCGCCTATAATTGCGTCATCGGAGGATTCCACAATGGCTGACAACTGCATACGGGCTTCTTCCAGCTGCTTCCTTTCGGTGATGTCCTGAACCATTCCTACGTATCCGAGCAGTTTTCCGCCCACCATCACCGGGGCCGTCTTAGCCTCCCACCAGATGATCGTGCCGTCTTCGTGAAGATAACGACCGACTGCGGCGAACAGCTTTTCGCCGCGTACCGCTGCCTGCCAATCTCTTATCACGCGTTCGCGATCCTCCGGGTGAATCGCCCGGAGCCAATACAGTCCCATTCGGCCGCGCCAGCTCAGGCCTGCCATGCGCAAGTCAGCAGGATTCGCGTAGAGCACACTCCCATGGGTATCGAAGAAGAAGACGCCCGTGGGTGACGCGTCGCACACCGCTCGAAATAAGGACTCACTGTGGCGCAGCGCCTCCTCTCGCCGAACGCGCTCTTGGTCCATTGTGTGGAGCGTTCCCGCGCCCCAAGCAATCATGACCGCAAAGACGACGATGACCGAAAGGACAAGCAGTGAGGTCCCCAGGTCGAACCCATAGAGCCCTGCCCGCTGGCCCTTCAGGATCAGCCAACCCACCAACAGAGGCAATCCGAGGACGGCCGGAGCAAGACGACGCGCAACGACGCTGCCAACCGTCTTTCCAGTCAGAACCTTCATCAGTCCCAGCTCGGGACAGGCGAAGAGAAGACCAGCGCATAGAATAGTGAGGGTAATCCCATAATGAAGTGTCTTCTGCCCGTAAGAGGCAGAATCGAATAGCGCATTCACTCGGTAGAGGTAGCCTACCAGAGTCATCAAGAGCAAGAAGGCGGAGAGAAATGTCAACGGCCCGACCACGCGCCGCCCGCCGCGTGCATTCATGAGTATGAGCGCGAGAATGAGCAAGAAGAAGGCCAGGACCACGGTCGGGGCGGTATGCGGAGGTGCAGAGACTCCGTTCGGCCCTGCTGCTCCGGGCGCCAAGAGTTGCTCTATGCCCACCTCCCACTGGTATAACTGCTCGCTGAGAGCGAACAGGCCGACACCTCCCACTACAATCGCGCCTCCTCGTGCGATGTACCGGGTTTTCCGACTCTGTCGCTCCTTTGCCAAATACCATAGCGATACGCCGGCAAAGACGAATGAGAGGGCGATGTTAGCTTCCATCGCGCTCAGCCCAGGAAAGACACTCTGTAGTGCAGGGATATCCAGCGCCCAACCGGCGAGGACCGTGCCACCGATCAAAGCCACAATGACACCTGCGGCTTGAGAAGCTCTCCTGCAGTCGGGAACTACTCGAGAATTAATCGATTTCAGTCTGGGGAACACTGCCATCGAATCTCGTTGTCAACTCATTAGCCTCGCCAAGGTCAGCGTTCGCTAATCACGCGAAGACCGACCATGCGACAGGGCCGAGGAATAGGCTCTAAAGGCTCATCGTCACTACTCACCTATGTTCGAGTTGCCACATCGCAAACTCAATCAGATCCAGCAGTGACCTTTGCCAGCCCTCCACCAATCGCCAATCCGGCGACGAAAACATTCCTCGCAACTGCTGCAAAACGCATGCCAAGAGCGAATTCAGCGGGGCCAAGTGCTCACGTAAGGCTTGCTTCTATTCGACTTCCAGGCACGGCCTGGGGATAGAGTCGTCGGCCCACATGGCCATCCGCTTCAGGAATGAAACTATTGTTTCACCGCGAGAATGAAGCGCTTCAAGCCCGAACCTTGGCCGATTTTACGGAGCTTAGTTGTGAGAGGGGACAAAATTAGCGGGCCGCTGATTGGCCAATTCGCAAGAAAGAGGTCATTGTCATCGGCCCGCCGCCATTAGGCACGAGGAGGAAAAGATTTGAAGCAAATCAAACTGGGCAGCCGCGAGCGGTCAAATTCTGCCTAGATACTTCAAAATCAACGTGAGGCAGATGAAGACCAAAGCCACGAATCCGATCACGAGGGCCGCCCGCCTGCGAGCCAGGTCATCCACGTACCATCTCCCGACCCGCTCGGAGTGACGATCGCGTCGGCCCACCAAGGGACCGTCCTCCAATTCGTCGGTCAATGTCATCAGTCATCCCACCTGTTCGATCTTATGAAGCGTCCTTCAATTCTTTCGCTCACCCGGCGGGCAGTATAAATTCAGAGGCGGTGTTGGGGTATCAGAGAAGTTGTGACATTGGCGTACGAATTATTTGGACAACTGGTTTCAGAGTGACCTAATCAATTAGGCGGTTTTCGAGCGCATATCTAGTGAATTCTGCAACCGAATTCAATCTGGTCTTCTCCACGATTCGTTCCCTATAGGTGTAAATGGTCGCCTCACTAAGGCCGAGCGTCTCCGCGATATCGTGCACCCTTTTTCCCGATGCGATTAGGCAAAATACCTGGTACTCACGATCCGAGAGCGTTTCGTGCAGGTGCCCTTCCCTCCTGGATTCCAGATCCAAGTTCAGATTCTCAGCAAACCTTTCACTGATATATCTCCGGCCCGAGGCGACCTTGCGAATAGCCTTCACCAATTCTTCGGAAGCGCACTCTTTCGTCAGATATCCGGCTCCCCCAGCCTTGAACGCTCGCAGGGCATACCGTTCCTCCGCATGCAGGGTGAGGAATAGAACGGGCACTTTGTACTGTCTTCGTCTCAGCTCTTTCAGCACATCGATGCCGTTCCCGTCGGGCAACGAGATGTCGAGGACCATTACGTCCACAACATCCTGTTCGACGCAGCGGAGCACTTCGAGGCCATTGGATGCCTCCGCCGTAACTTTCATGTCGGCCTCATCCTGCAGGAGGGTTCTCAGGCCCTCTCTGATCAGAGGATGATCATCTGCGATGAGCACACGTATCATGGTGTCAGCATGCCGGCGCTAGCGCGTCTTCCGATGCTCTCAACGGGACGCGAATGCAGACTATTGTCCCTTTACCCGGAACCCCTTGGATCTTCAGCTCTCCATTAAGTAGAAGGGAACGCTCCTTCATGCCCAGCAGTCCGAGCGATCGACTACCCGTGATCTCTGCTTCCGTTATACCCCTCCCATTATCCCTAACTTCCAGGACCAAGTCCCTGACATTCCGACTGAGACAGATATCGATGATCGTAGCGCCAGCGTGCCGCGCAACATTCGTCAGAGTCTCTTGCAAGATCCGGAATAGGGCAGTCCCATGACCCTTGTCGATCGCAAGGTGAACGTCAGGGAGTTTCGCGACGCAGGTTATTCCGGTTCTGGCCTGAAATTCCGCCGCATACCACTCGATAGCCGCGATGAGCCCGAGGTTATCGAGGAGATCGGGCCTCAGATCCAACGCGATTCTCCGAATTCTGTCCACCGTCGAGTCAATCGTGCGCGACATTGCTTCAAGTCGTTCGAGCACCGACGCGATCACTGGGTCTCCGACACTGCTCAGCCTACGCGAGACCGTTACCAAACTCATTTTCAAAGCAGTAAGTACTTGTCCAAATTCGTCATGGATTTCTCTGGCCAACAGCGCCTTTTCCTCTTCCCGGATCGACTCAATCCGGGCGGAAAGCGCGCGCAACTGTTGACGGGACAGCTTCAAGTCCTCCTCTGCTCGCAGGCGTTCGGTGATGTCGGTACCCAAACCGAGAACTGCATTTCTTCCTCTGAATGCGATGTGGCTCCGTGTAACTTCGACGTCAATGATGGTTCCGTCCTTCTTCCTGTGCCTCCACACGCCCGCTGGCCGAATCCCCACCTCGGGAGACTCGCTATTCACCACTCGTGAGAAGTGATTCAATAAGGCGGGCACATCTTCGCTGGGACGAAGATCCTCGAGAGTCATCTTCGCGAACTCTTCCCGAGAATACCCATACTGCCGAACGGCCGCCTCATTCACCGCCAGATACGCCAGTGTTTCAGGATCAACAACCCACATCGGGTGCGGATTGCGCTCAAAGAGTAACCGGTATTGTTCCTCCGAGACGCGCAGCGCCTCTTCCGATTTCTTCCGATCGGTGATGTCCTGAAACATCGTCAACAGGCATTCTTGACCGCCCACATCGATCCATTCCGTCGACAGGATGATATCGCGTGGGGCCCCCGACTTCGTTCGCAACTGTACCTCGCGGCAGCGAAGCGAGCCGCGTTCCCTTAGGGCTTCGATGAACCTCAGCCGCTCCGCCGGACCCTGCCACCATCCTAGCTCGGTGGATGTTCGCCCGATAACCTCATGCCGTTCCAGTCCGAAGAGCTTGAGCAAGCTATCATTGACATCAACAACACGACCGTCTTCAAGCAAACTGATGACGATTGCCGCCGGATTGGCATGGAAAGCCCTGGCGAAGCGTTCCTCACTCTTGCTCAGCGCATCCTCCACTAGCTTCCGCTCCGCGATCTCGCTCTTCAGTTCCCTAATCGCAGCCTGGAGCTGTCTCGTTCGGTCGTTCACACGCTCCTCAGGTTCATCATTTAGCAGGTCCATTTCATTCTCCGTTGCAGTTCCTATGATTTCCAGTTCAGCCCGAGATACCTATTGAGACTCACAAATTATAATGACAATCAAGGCCGCACGTACGGAAGATGCCACCGACGGGAGTCGGCCTACTCTCCAAGTACGGCCTACGCCGCGGCGGGCCCCACTCTTTCTTCGCCCCCTCTCCCCGCGCGCGGGGGGAGGGAGTCAGGGGGTGTGGGGTCATTAGCAATCGTCGGCTGGGCGATGAAACTTCCCCGATGGCGATCGGGGGCATCCAGATTTAACGACACATACTCAAGCATTCTTGCCGCAATATCCGGCGATTCTTGATAGCACGAATGGTTGATTAAACGCTCTCGATTCGGCATAGTCTAACGCCCTTAGGCTTGCATTTCTCTGATGACGAGCTCGGACGCATCGGCGGTTGAATTTCGATCGGTATCTTACGCCGTTGACGGAAACCGAACGCTTCTATCCCAACTCAGCTTTAGGGTAGATCCGGGGGAGACCCTAGTACTTCTCGGTCGCAGCGGCTCCGGCAAGACAACCACTCTCAAACTCATCAATCGCTTGCTCCTTCCCACCTCCGGAGAAGTTTTCGTCGAAGGCAAGTCAACTTGCGAGTGGGACGCGATACGACTCCGGCGGCACATCGGGTATGTCATTCAGGAGACCGGCCTGTTCCCGCACTTCACTGTCGCCCGCAACATAGGACTAGTGCCGTCACTGGAGCGCTGGCCGGCGGATCGTATTCGAGACCGAATCGAACAACTGCTCGGACTGGTTGGCCTGGATTCCGTCAAGTTTGCCGGCCGATTCCCTCGCGAACTTTCGGGCGGACAGCGTCAACGCGTGGGAGTCGCCAGGGCCCTGGCCGCCGACCCGCCCATATTGCTGATGGATGAGCCGTTCGGCGCGCTCGACCCGCTGACGCGCGCCGAAATGCAGCGCGAATTCGCGGCGCTGGCCGAGCGTCTGAAGAAGACCATCGTTTTCGTCACCCATGACATTCGCGAGGCCTTCACCCTCGCATCACGAATCGGCTTATTTCTGGACGGCCGCCTCGTCGAGCTGGCTACGCCTGCTGAATTTGTTCGCTCAATCAATACCGAAGCTCGGGCGTTCATCGACTCGCTCGGGGAGCGGCCAACGAAGCTCTGAAGGATCGGACGGAACTCTGCATTTCGGCAATCTGCTGCTCCCAGCAACCCTTCATCTACCTATTCTGTATCCTAACACTGAACCATCGGTCTTGTCTCTACGGAGTGGCGGGCGCAGGGGCAAACGTCCGACGAGGGCCAGTTTGTCGCTCCAGAGACTTGAGGTCAAAGCCGGTTGGAGTGCGAACTTGCCCGCTGCCGGTAAGTAGGTTCCGGTCAATTGGCCCCGAGGAGTGATTAGAGGACTTTTTCTCCTGGCGAATTCGTTGTATGATCCGCCCGCTTTCCTCAAAAGTGGTGCAGGAGCTGCGCGATTTAGGTCCACTGATCCAATGTCATCAAGACCTGAGGGGGGAATTCTGCGCCGATCATGAGCACGGGCGACATTTCGGCTGGCTTAACCAAGCATTCCACGAACCCCGAATCGGGAGAATTGGATTTGCAGCTACTGCTGCAGGAGGTGGCACGTGGCGAGGAATGCGCATTAGGCAAGGTGTATGACGCGACAAGCCGTCTGGTCTTCGGCCTAGTGATGCGCATACTCGGGGACCGCACGGTAGCCGAGGAGGTTCTGATAGACGTCTACGCTCAGGTGTGGCGTCAGTCTGCCACCTACGAACGCCGCCGAGGAACGCCCCTAGCCTGGCTAGCCACGATCGCTCGAAGCAGGGCGATCGATCGTCTGCGCGCGGTGACGGTTGAGAACAACCGCCACATACCTCTCGAAGCAGTGAGTGACGGGGGCGAGACGATCCCCGATGGGGATCGAATGTCAGTATGCGCGGACAAGCGAATAATGGTGCGGCAGGCGCTCGATTCACTCCCCCCCGAGCAACGAGAGGTCATCGAGCTGGCGTACTATTCCGGTATGAGCCATAGTGAGATTGCCGCCAGATTGGACCAACCGCTCGGTACCGTCAAGACGCGTATTCGACTCGCAATGTTAAAACTACGAGATATACTAATCCCCGCGGCCGTAAGTCCCTTATGAACCATTCATCACCACAAGACGAACTGCGGGAGCAGGCGGCCCTCTACGCGCTGGGCGCCCTCACTCAACTTGAAGCCCGGGCGTTTAAGGAACACCTCGAGGAAGATTGTGCAGTTTGCCGAGACGAGGTGCTCGCATTCGAGTCGGTAGTTGCTGACCTCGGGTTCGCCGCGGCGGATGAGGCGCCATCAGCAGGGGTACGAGCGAGACTCGCTGAGCGTTTGGTCGAAGAGCAGAGGGCCGAAGGCCCAAGCACAAAGCCGCGGCAAGCCCCGCTGCTTCAACCAATCACGGTTCGTGCGAATGAGGGAGAATGGCGCGAAATAGCCGACGGTGTCTTTGAAAAAGTGCTGTTTAAGTCCGAAAAGTCTGGCACGATAACTTCGCTCTATAAAATGATGGCGGGCGCAAAGTGCGCTAGCCATCGACATCTCGGAGTGGAGGAGTGCCTGGTGTTGGAGGGAGATTTCCACGCAAATGGCCAGGTTTTCGGCCAGGGAGATTACCGGTCCATGATGCCGGGTAGCGTGGATGAAGACCTCTATACGATCGGTGGAGCATTGCTCTTGATCATCGCACCAGAGAATCCTTACGAACTCGTGATGCCGACCTGACCCACTCCCGCGTCGGAGACCTCTCCAGAGGCCGACTCTACGAAGCGGGTCACGCTCAGCAGAGCGCCCCCACTACTTTCCGAATAGATGGAAGGTTAGCCCTACGGCCACACCCACAGGGTAGCCGGGCGTTCCATGGATGCGCGCAACGACCGGATCGGCAGGGTGCAAACGCGATTCAAAGTAGTTCTGGGTTTCGAAGTATCGCTTGTCGGTGAGGTTGTCCACCGAGAAATTGAGCTCCACCCAAGGCTGTAGGTGCTTGCTCATGCTGAAGTCCACGACGTCCAGACCGGAAGCCCTGATGCCTGGATCCGTGCCGTCCAGGCGATAATTGCCGATATGACGATACCGAAGCGAGCCGGTGAAACCCCGCCAACCCGTTAGGGTGAAGGCGGCATTTGCCACTACGTGCGGCGCGCTATCGACGTAGATCCTCGGGGTTGTTCCTCGATAGAAGGCGTTGCCGATTCGCGTGACACCGGCGTTGAAAGTTAAGAATCGCAAGACCTTCGCGGAGCTCTTCAGCTCATATCCATAGCTCCGACTCGGCCCCTTAAATTCCAAGCTGCCGTCGTCCGGGATGTAGACCTGCTCATTGGATCGATCGATCAGGAACAAATCCGTGCTCACCGAGAATCGATTGATATTGTGCGACGTTCCAATCTGATAGAAATCAGTCGTCGAGATCCTCGGACTCTCGGGCCTCTGAACGACCCCTCGCGCGTCTTGACTCGAGATCCCACGACCGTAATTGAGATAGAGAGTCATGGGGATGCGCTCGGAAGGGGTATACACGATGTTTGCCTTCGGCTGAAATCGAGTTGCGCCCTGAACACCAGGCACCAACGGATTCACTTGATCACCGACACTGAACCGGAAGTAGTCGAAGCGCAAACCCGCATCCAGACGCAGCTTACCCTGAAGCAGATCGATCCCCTGTTGGGCGTAACTCGCCGAGTTGGTTACATGCACGTTGGCCTTCGTGATCGTCTCAATCGGAACGCGTTTCACCCTCTGATCAAGCCCTACATTTATCTGATTCTCATGGAAATTCCCGCCCAGAGTCAGAAGCGCCTGCCGCCCGAAAAGCGTATAGGGGTGAATGAACTGAACGTTTGCGCCTTCCTGCAGCCGAGAGTCGTGTTGTCGGATGCCGTCACCGTTCACCTGGTCATTCAGGAAAAAAGTAAAGTTCGAATACAGGTCGAATAGAGATCGGGACAAGAAGCCATCGAGCTTCAAGACGTCCCCTGTGTCCCATTCCTTACGGTAGTAAATGCCCAGAGTTCCGCTGCGGACTCTTCCCCCGTCATCGGGATCGATGAAACCATAACGGTCCAGGCGCCCTGCCGCCACTTGATCCAGAGGAATCTGTCCGGATGAGAAGTAATTATTGCGTCCGAAGTTGAGTTTTAATCCCAGTGCCTGGTTCCGGCTAGAATGCCATGTGAAATTCCCGGTCAAGTTGTCCCGTTGGTAGCGCAGCGGGTTTCGGTAGGGACCGTCGGTGTGTGAGGTCTCGTAGGCGATGAAGCTATCCGCGTTTTTGAGCTCCGGACTGTAGGCCAGGAAGCCACGAACCGTGCCGAACGAGCCTCCCTGGATCCGGCCTGTGACCTGATCGGGCAGGGATTCCTTCAACCGGATGTGGACGACCCCCAATCCGGAAAAGTCTCCATACTCAGCCCGGAACGGGCCGTTGATGATATCGACATCTTTCACCAGCTCCGGTGTTAATGATTTTAGTTGGCCGAGATATCCTTGACCGTGACCCTGTGTTCCCTGGTTCTGCTGCACATCGTCCACCAGGACCTTCAACCCGCCGTTAACACCGCCATGATCCAGGTTAAAGCCGAAACGCCGGACTTCGAGCGACTTTCCGCCGCCCTCCTGCTGGCCGAGATTGATTCCGGCATTGAGCGTATAGAACACCTGGTCGTCTCTCGAGAACAATGTATCTCGATAAATGGCATCATCACGCCTGTCGATGCTGGGATCGAGTTGGGTTGCCGTGATCACAATGCTCTCGTGCACCGGCGGAATTCTATATTCGACAGTCACCTCCAGATTGTTCGTCGAGTCCGCGGTACCGATGATCCGTTCGCGAGGAACTATGTACTTGCCCTCGACTCTGAGCGTCACCGGTTCATTGGGTACGGTCAGCCGAAACCTCCCTTCGGCGTCGCTCTCGGTTCTCTGTTCTCCCGATGCCGAGCGCACAATCACGATTGCGCCCGGCACCGCCTCGTTTCTGGCGGTGATGACCACTCCCGAGAGCGCCCTAGAAGGACCATTCTGAGCGAGAGCCGGGGAGGAGCCGCAGATCAGAGTTAGCGCCAGTGAGATAACCCAGCCTCGCAAGGACGGAAGATAATCAGGGGAGCTCTGTAGCATACCGCCTAACCGTACAATCCAGGCCTCAACAATCGCAATGTCTGAGGAGGCGGTCACTGGCCGATCAGCCCCTGTACGAAGAGAAGATTCCAAGCGAGAAAGGTGCCGAAGGCGACGCTGGTGAGGCCGGCTACAAGCTTGAGGCGCTCGCTCCAAACCCCGAAGCGGCCCGAGGCGAGCAGGAAGGGGAGGCTGATCAGGTTGCTCATCACCAGCATGCCGACGATAGATCCTAGACCAAAAATTAGTATGTAAACCAGTGCCAGGCGAACAGACGAGATCGTGGATAGCACCAGTAATGTCAGGGCCGCGCTTCCCGCCAGACCGTGCACCATGCCAATGAGGAACGGTTTGCGTCCGAAACGGAACACATGGAAATGATCATGGCGCGCTCCCTCTCGGACATGCAGATGAACATGGGCGTGCTGCCCCTCGTCGTGATCGTGACGATGGGCATGGACGGTGATCCCGCGTGAATACCGCACCAGCACGCCGATGCCAAGGACTATGAGCATCACGGCAACCAAAAATTCCATGGAGAGCGCCAAACGAGCAGGAATGGTCATGCGAAAACCAATGATCACCAACCCCGCAACCAGTAAGGAAGTGGTGTGACCAATTCCCCAGAATGCGCCGATCAAGGAGGACCTGCGGAGGCTCTTGTGCTCGGTGACAATCGTGGAAACGGCGACTAAATGGTCCGGGTCCAGCGAATGCCTGAAGCCGTATAAGAGTCCAATACCCAGCGTTGCCCAACTTACAGCGTTCATGCTCACACAGCCTCTACTTACGATGGAGAGAGGAATAAGAACGGGACCCGGATCAGCCCGCCGCTCGCGAGCGACTGCAAGGCAATGGCGGCGCCCAACACGACAATGACAGCGGAAGAGAAAATCGGCAACGTTCGGAACAATCGGGTGTGCCCGGTGAACCGGTCTATGTACTGTCGAGCATAGACCATCAGGAGCCCTATCCCGATCAGTACACCGGCCAGACCGCAACTGAAAGCCACGATCAGGATCAGGCCGAAGCCAATTCGGTGCAGCGAGATTGCCGCCAGTAATACCACCAGGGCCGATGGACAAGGCACGATCCCGCCGCTCACGCCGAGGGCCAGCAAGCTTCGCACCGTTACTTCGCCCTGTGGGAGGTGATGATGATGTCCATGGTGGGAGGAGTGGCCCTCGTGCAACGCACCTTCATGCCCGTGTTGATGCCCATGATCATGGCTGTGCGCGGCTGGTGAAGTGGAGTCTAAGTCATCACCTGCGTGTTCATGATGATGGTGGTGATGATGTCCGTGATGGTGGTCATGCTCGTGTCCCATCCCAATTCGGGCCAAGCGGTAGCGGCGGACAAAGAGTGTTGCGCCAATGATCAGCACCGTAAGCCCTGAGAAGAATCCCAGCCACGGATAGAGCGTTTCGGGCAGGATATACTTCGAGGCAAAGAGCGTGATCAACCCTAATGCATATACCCCAAATGTATGGGTCGCGGTCACAGTCAGTCCGAGCAACGCCGCGTGTTTGGCCGTGCCCCGGGAGCCCACCAGATAGGCCGCCACTATCGTCTTCCCATGCCCAGGCGACAATGCGTGCGTGGCGCCGAGCCCCACCGCAACCACCAGGGAGAGCAGTACAAGGTCGAGCTGAAGCTTGTCTCGCGCGACCAATTCGGCGAGAAGGTTGCGTGATTTGACGAGACCCCCAGTTAGAGAGGTGGACGAACCAGCCGCAACCCCTTCCCCTGGCTCGAAGCGGACGCGCGCCGCGGTCATGCGCGGGGGCGAGCTCAGGTCATTGGGATAATTGGTGAGTTCTTGACTGCGGTCTTGCTGAGGAACATTCGATTCAAGGATCCTGAAGCCGTCTGCTGTGGCGACCATCTCTTTCCATCCGATGCGATCGCCATAATTCTTGTCTTCGAATTCAATCGTGTGCGTGCCCGCTTCGATCCACGAGCTGAGCGGCGAAAGCAGGTGCATATCGATCCGCAGGGTCGGAAGACCGCCTTGACCAGGAGGGAACGAGAGTGCTCGAGTATCAAGCCTCATACTCGCTGGGCGCCCGTCAATTTTCAGCTGCAGCCCCTGCAAGAACTCCGAGACCTTCTGGTCCAGGTAGCGCCGATTCTCTTCATCTGAAACGGTCTTATCCTGGTCCAAATCGATCTTGGTCAGCTCCTGGAAGGTCGGAATTTCAGCCATGTCGACGATGTACCTGATCTCGAGTTGTCCCGAAACCAGATGCAAGCGACAGTATGAATTGATGGAAAAGTTTCCCATCGGATGCGCTAACGCCGAGATGACGAGCGGGAACAGCAGGGAAATTGCCGCGACCACAACTCGCCGTGCCCGGTGATTTCCAACGGATAACCACCGATGGGCACGGTCTCTCATCGTCCAATTTTGGGCCCACATTGGTCTCGTATGTTTCGCCTTTCTAAACAGCTGCATTCCCTTCACTCTCCGTGTTGCTTCGTCCCCCAGATGCTTCGGATCCATCCACGGTCAGATTCACCTCAGCTTGGCGACCACTTCTTCGGCCCTCGGCGCGTAGACAGGATGGAACCGCGGGCTAAGCTCCAGGGCCTTCTTCAAGAGTCTCTTCGCCTCAGCTTGATTTCCGCTGTCTCGTTCAATCATCCCCGCGTGATAAAAGAGGAGCGGATCCAGGGTTCCTAGCCGGAGGGCCTGCTTCATCTGGTTTCGCGCGTCGGCATAACGAGACGCCTTGTAGTAAGCCCAGCCCAGGGCGTCAGACCCATAAATATCCTTGCGAAATTGGAGTTCCTTCTCCGCCATGCTCACCGCCTCGGCGGGCTTCATATCATGATCGGCATAAAAGAGCGCAAGCTGGCGATTGTAAAGCGCCCCGTTGAGCGTGCTCAAATGGCCTATATGCTCAACCAGTGCGTAATGTTGCGCGGCATCCGTTTCCCGTCCGTCCAACTTATAAAGATCCCCGAGCGCCCCCACGAAAACAGGATCGGGGAGTACCCGCACGGCATGCTCATATTGCGCCATGGCGTCCGGGCGATCTCCTTTTGCCGCGCGGACACGTCCCAGGGACGCGAGAGCGCGGAAATAGTTAGGAAATGTGGATAGCGCCTCACGATAGCGCTGCTCGGCGGCGGCGTAGTCACCGGTTGAGAAAGCCAGCTCCCCGAGTTGCCACTGGCACCAGGCGATGGTTTCGCGCCTTCTCACGCCACCTTCGGACGCTCGTGCGAGCGCGAGCGCAAAGCGCCGTCGCGCGATATCGACTTCACCATGCAAAAGAGCGAGGCGTGCCAAGCGCGTCACGGTATTGACGGTGACCACGCCCAACTGCTCCATCTTTCGCAAAGTAGTTTCCGCTTGGTTGTAATCACCCAGCTCCAGCAGGGCATCGCCGAGAATTTCATAGGGATAACTCTTTCCCGGTTCGAGTTGGGTGAGCCGGGTTGCGTGATCGCGCGCCCCTGCGAAGTCGTGCGACGCATATTCGGTTAATGCGAGCGCGGTCAACCCGCCAATGTTCTGCTCCGCGGGCAGCACCCCCAGGGAAGCGCGGGCCGCACGGGAGGCGAGGTTAAGATAGGTCAGATCGCCCGTCTCGCGCAGCCGCTGCTGATAATAGCCCGCGAGCTTGTTATATGCGATGAAGTCCTCCGGATCACGCTTGACCCGATCCTCCAGGAAGCGAATAGACATTTCGCTGACGTCATCGGAGGGCAATTCCCCGGCGGCAATCGAGGGCGGCGCGTGAGTCGAAGGCGCTGACGACCAAGCTCCGCAACCACTGCAAATGAGTGCCACGAGGCCAACCAGGAGAATCAGCGCCTTATTGTCAATCGCTCCGCTCATCGCGAACTTGGCTCTTGAAGGAGTGTGAGTGATGAACGATGAACCGACCGGGAATCCATCGTTCATCGCTCTCCTATCAATTGCGCGTCCTATCATCTACGGTCCCGGTGGCGAAGGGTTGGTGCGGTGGAGCAACGAACGGGAATGTCGTGCGAAATGGCACATCATTCCCATCGACACTATCCCCGGTAGTGATCGCGCCATTAGTCGCCACTCGAATAAACGTATCGACTACGTCGTCACTGAGCCGGCGCCCGTTAGGGAACGCGGCTGGTGAGGCGAGAGTGAGGCGTATAAAATCGCCCTTATTGACGTAGATACTCGCCAGCGTGCTGACGTTGGCGTCATTGGTTCCCAGCGCTTTCAGGGTCGCGACGATATCCGCCGCGAACCTCCCAGCCGCATCCTCCTCGGTAGTGGCCGCGTTGTACTCGTCCTTCCGGCCGAACGGGATTATCAAGGCATTCAGGGCAGGATTCCCGCTGCGATCGAGCGTCCGGAACGGTCCATACCCGGCGACACTGCCATTATCCACCAGTTGCACTTGCTGGCGTTGCGTGCGAGTCTCCACACCTACCACACCGCCACTGATGTTCCCCAGCAACGATATTGGAATGCTGAGGGCGATGGTCAGTATGTTATAACCCGCGAAACTGTCTCGGCCTCGACGGAGCAGGGTCGGGTCGGCTGCTCCGGCTAGAACCGAGGCGCGGAAGCGAGCAAACCCTGTGATGTCGAAGAAGAAGGGGTCGTCGGAAACGCCGGCAAAGAAACCCACTCCACTCGTAGGATCTATAGTGACCACAGGGTCCGGTGGAGTTGCCGCCAGCGTCGGGACCGTGGTAGGTGCAGTAAATCTCTGATTATTCGGCAGATTGACCGTAGCCATCTGCGGCTGGTTAGCCGCGGTTCTCGGTGAGAAAGTGACGTCGATGGTGACGTCCGGCCTGGCGTCGCCGGTGGTTTCGAAGTTGAACCGGTGCCTTACACTCTGGTCAAAGAAGCCGAAGTTGACCGCCTCGCTCGGGACAATGAATCCACGCACTGTCTCGATGACGACCAATTTGGTGTTGTCGCTCGGATTGATGAACAGATAAGTATCACCTTGGTCAACCGCTTGGTCGTTCGCGTTAGTCGGCGAATCTGCATGGTCGGACCCAAGGATGCGTGTCGCGGGCGCTAGGAGAACTGATCCGGCCAGCCCCAGTCCAAGGATGACGGTTGCCAGCCTCTTGCTGTTCGAGTGAGTCATTCTCTTTCCTCCTCTCAATCGTTTGACGACCTCAGTTTGGCTTTTGAATCCCTATGAGCCTACAGGGTCGCGTGGGCTATCTTATTCGATTACTGCAACATCCACTACAGCTTGCGAATACGAATGCCACAGATGAGAGTTGGTGAGCCTGAAAGACCCGAAACACCCCTCTCACGCTCACCAACCTATACGTCTCCATTCCAGCGGGTGGATTTCCGCAAATATCCGGTTCCACCCAGTCAAGTCACGGGGTGGTGATTGTAGAGCATCTGGTCGAGGCCTCTCAAGCAGCCGATATTCAATCAGCACGTATCGCGCCCGTCATAGCCCCGGACACGGAACCATCGACCAACCTTCCTGTTGAGATGCCGGCTCGGCCGAGCCTCAAGGAGAAAATTGATTTTGTATTGAGCCGATTGCCCGTCCGAACCCTCGGTCAGGAGCGGCCCTTAGCGGCCATTTTAGCCGAAGCGGGGCTACCGCCTGGGGCAAGCGTTTCCGAAGTTTTGTGGGATCTTAAGCTGAGGGACTCGGCCACCGACTGACATCGGTGGGAATGCGGAGTTTCGTGCGCCGGCTTTAGGATTTCTCGTCGCGCCGCCGCGAGATCACGACGTCCCCTGGGAAGGCCGGGCTAGGGTCTCCGGCGCCAATCCAGGTTCGGATTGGCGCCGGATCGCCCTACTCGGGTAGAAAACTCCGATACCGGCTAGTTCCTCGTGCTACAGGCCGCTGGATCTTGCAGCGGCTGATGGGAAGGCGCGAAGAACGGGAACGTCCTGCCGAACGGTCTGTCGTTGCCGTTGACGTTGTCGCCGATGGGTGTTCGGTTGGCGACAAAGTAGAGCAAGGTGTCGACCACATCGTCACCGGGCCGGCGCCCGTTTGGAAAACCAGCGTATCCCGCATCGGTGATCTTCAGTCCCTCACCGACGCTGGTATTCGCCACCGAAAGGTCAAGCCGCAAATAATCGCCCTTGGTGACGGCCACACCGGCCAGAACATTGACATTCGCGTCGGTCGTGCCCAAGGCCTTCAGCGTGGCGACGATATCGCCCGCGAATTTGCCTGCGGCGTCATCGACGGGGGTGGAGGCGTTGTATTCGTTCTTGCGGGGATAAGGGATTAGCAATGTGTTGACAGCCGGTGTTGCCATGCGATCAACCTGAACCAGCGGTCCGCTGAGCATCAGTTCTCCCGATGGGAGACGGACCTGGTCTCGGTTGCGCAGAGTTACTCCGTCCACGCCCACGATATTCCCTGCCGAACCACGCAGCATGGAAACCGGCACGCTTAAAGTGATCATGTGGATGTTGTATCCGGCGAAGCTGTCACGCCCGCGCTGGAGCCGCGTAAGGTCAGGGCTGCCGGCCAGGATTGACGATATGAATCGATTCGCTCCTACGATGTCAAAAAAGAAGGGATCGTCCGTAAGCCCCGCGAAAAACGAGACACCAGTTGCGGCATCCCTCGTGACCACAAAATCAGGCGGAGTTGCGGTGAAGGTCGGCACGGTCGTGGGCGCGGTAAATTTTCGGCCGCCCGGCAACGTTATCGTGGCCGTCTGAGGCGTGCTCCGCGAGGTCTGGGGAGAGAATGTCACATCGATCGCCTGATCCGGTCGAGCGTCACCGGTGTTTTCGATCTCAAACCGGAACGTCACATCGGGCGCGAAGAGGCTCAGATTCAGCAACTCCGAGGGCACTACGAACCCTTCGACATCCATGGCGAGGGTCGCCCTGGAGTTGTCGTTGGGATCCAGGAAGAAGTACACATCCGCGATGTCAGCGCCAGGGTCGCCTGCAACCGACGGTGCTTCGGCGTGGTCAGCGGCGCTGAGGCGCGGCATGGGAGTTAACAGGATCGCGACCGCCACCGTTAAACCTAAGGCAAGCAGCGCGATCTTCTTGCTTGAGTGGGTCATACCATCTCCTCCGACGAGTAATGTCGTGCTTAGATCGTCCTGGTTTTCCGAGACGATCAGGGTTTGCAATTTCGGACGAACAACCGACTAACCTACATGGTGCTCGGTCCAGATGAGACACAACCCCGCTCGGGCAGTATCTCAACTCTCATCTACGAGCGGGGGTCCGGGATTGGATTTACAGAGCGCCGCGAAGGACCATCTGATCGAGCGTGGGGGCGCTTCGACCGCCTGCCGGCTCCAGTGTAACCGCAAATAATGCGGCATTCTCGGCTCCCGAGATGGGATCGACTCTGAGAACGCCCTTGCCAGTTTGATCCACACTGAAGATCCCGGCGCTTAATGGCTTTCCATTGGCGATGGCCCATAGTTGATAAGTCTTGTCGGTGGGTGGAACGGGGAGGCTACTGGCGAAGAAATAGCCGCTTCGGCTCGAACTGTCCCAGATCATCTTGCCTCGCGCCAGCGGAGCGGGCGGAAGCCCCTCGAGCACGGCTACTCGGACGCTCGGGATCACCAAGAAGTTTACGAGATTCGTCTCTTGGGCCAGCTGGCCTCGCATCGAGGCAATCTCCGTCTCTTGCCGCTTAATCTCTTGCTGCAATCGATAGTTGCTCCAGGCGAGCGTTGCGATCGCCAGCACCGCCGCCACGGCAAAGACTGGGCGCAGCCAGTTGGGGGAGCCTCGCTCCTGCTTCGAAGGGACGGCCGCTTCAGCCGATAGGAGTCCGACTGTCGGCGCTCCAATGCGCCCCATCAACTCCGCACGAAGGCGACGGGACGGTCTGAGGGGATCCGACGCGAAGGCGAGTTCGGTCGAAATCCGCACCAATTCACGAAGCTCCTGTTCACAGGTTTCGCACCCCGCCTGCAAGTGAGACACCAGCAGCGCGAGATCCTCACCGTCCAATGCCCCCAACGCATAGGCGGCCAGCGACTCTGTGAACTTATCGTGGTCCATCGATCACCGAGCCCTCATCCGAACAATGACTCCTTCAGCTTCATCATTCCCAGTCGGACGCGTGTCTTAACTGTTCCCAGCGGCTGACTCAAGCGTTGGGCAATTTCTGTATGCGTCAAGCCTTCGAAATAGGCCAGCTCGATCACTATGCGTTGCTCGTGCGGCAATTTCGCAAGGGCATTGCGCACCTGCGTGCGCCGATCCATCAGGAGAATATCGTTCAAGGCCGCCGGGTCTTCTTGCTCGCCGGCCTCAAACCCCGACAGGTCGGGCCTTGCCCGTGATGCCCGCAGCCGATCGATCGCACGACTGCGCGTGAGTGTTACAAGCCATGAGATGAGGTTTCCCCGGGCCTCATCGAACGTGGAAGCTTTTCGCCAGACATGGAGGAAAACATCCTGGAGAACTTCCTCGGCTTCCCGTCGCTCATTCAATATACGCAGCGCAAGGGGATAGAGGATGTTGATATTCTTGTCGTATATAGTTCCGAAGGCTTGAACGTCGCCCGAAGCGACCCGACTCATCAAATCGGAATCGACCGGGCTGCTCCTTTCAGGAGATGCGGGCATAGTCAGTACCGCGAATTGAGCTGAACAGCAGGGTCTATAACATCCGGCTCTGGCGCTCGTCAAATATATCCCCCGTCCGGGGCTGGCAGGAGCAGGGAGTCATCTGAGTTATACGATTGGAGGGCAATGAATGGATCTCTTTGTGTAAATGCGCCTGTCGCGGGTACAATCCCGATCTCTCGAATGAGGTCCACTTCAATCGAAGGAGGATCCGCCGGTGCTAGCTAAACTCTTCAGCCGCTTCGATGGATTCGCGCCGCTCATGCTGCGATTGGCGATCGGGGCGATCTTCTTTGCCCATGGGAAGCAAAAGCTGTTCGGAGGATTGTCAGGCACGGAAGCGATGCTGCGGCACATAGGGATTCCAATCCCTGAGATCATGGCGGTGGTGTTGGCTTCGGTCGAGTTTTTCGGAGGAATCTGTCTGATCCTCGGCTTATTCACTCGTCCAGCCAGCCTGCTGCTGGCCGCCGACATGATCGTGGCCATCCTGAAGGTCCATCTCCACCAGGGACTGATGAGGGGCTATGAGTTTCCTTTGTCGCTCCTGGCGGGCCTGATCGCCTTACTATTCATGGGGCCGAGGAAGGTCTCGGTTGAGCGCACAATCTTGAAGAGAGAGTATTGATTGCTCATGACCCAAACCATCACAAATCGGCTACAAGTGAATGTCGCCGCTGGCGTCGCCCGCATGACCATCAATCACCCGCCGCTGCACATTCTGGACACCGAGACAATAGGGGAACTTGATGACGCATTGGACACCCTGCCGCGGGATGAACGACTTGGCATTATCAGGGTTCAGGACGCTAGAGAACGGGCGTTCCCGTTTCGGGGCGCCTCACAGGCGTACCAGCCGCTAAGGGGCACGGTAAC
>JACXTT010002302.1_pt1 | contig 30505 bp, 30 predicted proteins | sample 9270951 | NCBI WGS metagenome assembly JACXTT01 (sample SAMN15532306, study PRJNA645909) | rock metagenome | isolation source: weathered quartz diorite | place: Puerto Rico | collected 2017-06-21 | reverse complement strand
TGGTGGAAGACTACGGCGGTGGTACCGCCAGTGGTCGACCGCTGAAAGCCGCGCAGGTCGGTGGCCCCCTCGGCGCCTGGGTGCCGCCCGGACAATTCGACACACAGCTGGATTACGAAGCCTTCGCCGCCATCGGCGCCATGCTCGGTCACGGCGGTGTGGTAGTGGCTGACGACAGCCTGGACATGGCCCATATGGCGCGCTTCGCCCTGCAGTTCTGCGCCGAGGAGTCCTGTGGCAAATGCACCCCCTGCCGCATCGGCTCGACCCGCGGCGTGGAGGTGATCGACCGTCTGTTGGCCGCGCCCGACCAGAACGGTCGCGATACGCAGGCGATCATCCTCAAGGATCTGTGTGACACCCTGCAGTACGGTTCGCTGTGCGCGTTGGGCGGCATGACCGCCTATCCCGTGGCCAGCGCCCTCAAGCACTTCCCCGCCGACTTCGGTCTGCAGCCCTCGGAGGCCGACCAATGATCACGCTCTTCGACCCGAACACCGATATCGACCTTGGAACCCCGGCCCGCGACAGCCAGGTACAAGTCACCCTGAACATCGACGGCCGCAGCATCAGCGTGCCCGAAGGCACCTCGGTGATGCGCGCCGCCGCGCTGCTGGGCACCACCATTCCGAAACTGTGTGCCACCGACAGCCTGGAAGCCTTCGGTTCCTGCCGCATGTGCCTGGTGGAAATCGACGGCATGCGCGGCTACCCGGCGTCCTGCACCACGCCGGTCAGCGAAGGCATGAACGTGCACACCCAGACGTCGAAGCTCGCCACCCTGCGCCGCAACGTCATGGAGCTGTACATCTCCGACCACCCACTGGACTGCCTGACCTGCTCGGCCAACGGCAACTGCGAGCTGCAAACCGTCGCCGGCCAGGTCGGCCTGCGGGAAGTGCGTTACGGTTACGACGGCGACAACCATCTGGCCGACCAGAAGGACACCTCCAACCCCTACTTCGACTACGACCCGAGTAAGTGCATCGTCTGCAACCGTTGCGTGCGCGCCTGCGAAGAAACCCAGGGCACCTTTGCCCTGACCATCACCGGGCGCGGCTTCGAATCCCGGGTCGCGGCCGCCGGAGGCGAGAATTTCCTCGACTCGGAATGCGTGTCCTGCGGTGCCTGCGTGCAAGCCTGCCCTACCGCGACGCTGATGGAAAAAAGCGTGGTCGAACTCGGTCAGCCCGAACGCAGCGTGATCACCACCTGCGCCTACTGCGGCGTGGGTTGCTCGTTCCGCGCCGAGATGAAAGGCGACCAGCTGGTACGCATGGTTCCCGACAAGAACGGCCAGGCCAACCACGGTCACTCCTGCGTCAAGGGGCGTTTTGCCTGGGGCTACGCCAGCCACCCGGATCGCATCACCAAGCCGATGATCCGCAAGCACATCAACGACCCTTGGCAGGAAGTCAGCTGGGATGAAGCGGTGACCTACGCCGCCAGCGAATTCCGCCGGCTGCAGCAAAAATACGGTCGCGACTCCATTGGTGGGATCACCTCCAGCCGCTGCACCAACGAAGAAACCTACCTGGTGCAGAAACTGGTGCGCGCCGCCTTCGGCAACAACAACGTCGACACCTGTGCGCGGGTCTGCCACTCGCCGACCGGCTATGGCCTGAAACAAACCTTGGGCGAGTCCGCCGGCACCCAGAGTTTCGACTCGGTGATGCAGGCCGACGTGATCCTGGTGATCGGCGCCAACCCCAGCGACGCCCACCCGGTGTTCGCCTCCCAGCTCAAACGCCGACTGCGTGAAGGCGCGCGGCTGATCGTCATCGACCCGCGCCGCATCGACCTGGTGGACACGGTGCATGGCCGTGCCGAATTGCACCTGGCCCTGCGCCCGGGCACCAACGTCGCCATGCTCAATGCCCTGGCCCACGTCATCGTCACCGAAGGCCTGCTCGACCAGGCCTTTATCGACGCCCGTTGCGAGGGCAGCGATTTCGCCCGCTGGAGCGAGTTCGTCAGCCGCGCGGAAAACTCGCCGGAAGTCCTGGGCGCCATCTGCGGCGTCGCCGCTGCCGACATCCGCGCCGCCGCCCGTCTATATGCCACTGGCGGCAACGCGGCGATCTACTACGGCTTGGGCGTAACCGAACACAGCCAGGGCAGCACCGCGGTCATGGGCATCGCCAACCTGGCCATGGCCACTGGCAACATCGGCCGTGAGGGCGTGGGCGTGAACCCGCTGCGCGGGCAGAACAACGTTCAGGGCTCCTGCGACATGGGCTCCTTCCCGCACGAGTTGCCTGGCTACCGACACATTTCCAACGAGGTGATACGGGCGCAATTCGAACAGGCCTGGAACGTTACGCTGCAACCCGATCCGGGCCTGCGCATTCCCAACATGTTCGAGTCTGCCCTGGCCGGCGGCTTCAAGGGCTTGTATTGCCAGGGCGAAGACATCGCCCAGAGCGACCCCAATACCCAGCACGTCACCGCGGCCCTGTCGGCCATGGAATGCATCGTGGTGCAGGATATTTTCCTCAACGAAACCGCCAAGTTCGCCCACGTGTTCCTGCCGGGCGCGTCGTTCCTGGAGAAAGACGGCACCTTCACCAACGCCGAGCGACGCATCTCCCGCGTGCGCAAAGTCATGGAGCCGCTGGGCGGCAAGGCCGACTGGGAAGGCACAGTGGCCCTGGCCAACGCCCTCGGTTACCCGATGAACTACCAGCACCCATCGGAAATCATGGATGAAATCGCCAGCCTGACACCGACCTTCACCAACGTCAGCTACGCCGAACTGGAGCGCCACGGCAGCCTGCAATGGCCGTGCAACGCTGCGGCACCGGACGGCACGCCGACCATGCACATCGAGGAATTCGTACGTGGCAAAGGGCGCTTCATGCTCACCGGCTACGTGCCCACCGAGGAAAAGGTCAACAGCCGCTATCCGCTGCTGCTGACCACCGGGCGCATCCTCAGCCAGTACAACGTCGGCGCCCAGACCCGGCGTACCGAAAACGTCGCCTGGCACGACGAAGACCGCTTGGAAATCCACCCGACCGACGCCGAGAGCCGTGGCATCAACGAAGGTGACTGGGTCGGCATCGGCAGCCGCGCCGGACAGACCGTACTGCGGGCGCGGGTCAGCGAACGGGTAGCGCCAGGCGTGGTGTACACCACCTTCCACTTCCCTGAATCGGGGGCCAACGTCATCACCACCGACAACTCCGACTGGGCCACCAACTGTCCGGAGTACAAGGTCACCGCCGTGGAAGTCAGTCGCGTCTACCACCCTTCCGAATGGCAAAAGCGCTACCAGGAATTCAGCGACGAACAACAACGCCTGCTCGAGCAACGCCGCCATGAAGGCAGCGCTGGAGCAAAAGCCGAGGTGCGCCGATGAGCACTGACAACCTGATCAAGATGGCCAACCAGATCGCCCAGTACTTCGCCAGCGAACCGGACCAGCAACAGGCCGTGCTCGGCGTGCGCAATCATCTGCAGATGTTCTGGACGCCCGGCATGCGCAAGGAGCTGCTGGCCTGGCAGACAGAGCATCAGGGGGCGGACTTGCACCCACTGGCGCAGGCGGCGGTCAGTGGGGCGGGTTGGGAGGCTTAGGTTCACACCTTCCCTTGGGATTGCCCCTTGGTCTGCGAGGACAGGCCAAGGGGCAGTGAGTCTGGCCCCTTGAACTACGGGGTTTCGCTATTCAGGCGCTACGCTTCATGCCTGTGCCAGGGTGCGCCTCGTGCAAACCTGGCCTCGATCCAATGCTTGAACGCCGTCGTCGTTGCCGTGTTGTACCTGGCTGACGGGCGCACCAGATAGACCCCGGCGTCCACATCCAATTGCCAGTCGGGAAGCACCCTGACGAGGTGACCGCACTCGATGTCTCTCATCATCAGCCAGTCACCAGCGGCAAAAATACCCAGTCCCATGCGGGCGGCCGACAGCAGAGCCTCATTGTCATTACTGACCATGCTGCTGCGCACCCTGATGTTCCTCTGATCGCCAGCAGATGTCAGCTTCCACTCCGGATAGGAATGCAGCCCGGTGAAGCCCAGACAATTGTGATCAACCAGGTCTACCGGCGTCTTCGGTTCGCCATGGCGTTGCAGATAGCTGGGGGCTGCACAGAGGATACGGCGGTGATCGCACAATTTCTTGGCAACCAGTCGACTGTCCGAAAGTTCACCGATGCGGATTGCGGCGTCGAAACCTTCCGCGACTATGTCGACGAATCGCTCCGAGTATTCGATCTCCAGCGAAACCTCGGGGTAAGCCAGGGCAAACTCCGAAACCATCGGAGCGAGCCACAACCGCCCCATCGCTGCCGGCAGGGCAATGCGCAACCGCCCCCTGACCTGTGCCGCGCCCTGGGCCGCATCCTGCTCGGCCTCGGCAATCAAGCTGACGGCATGGCGCAGCCGTGAGACCAGGCGTTCGCCTTCCTCGGTAAAACGCAGTTGCCGGGTGGTGCGTTCGACCAGGCGGATGCCAAGACGAAGCTCCAAGGCGCTGAGCCGCTTGGACAGCACGGAAGGATGCCGCTGCAGCTTCCTTCCAGCTGCGGCAAAAGAGCCGTGTTCGGACAGCGCCAGGAGTGTGGCAAGTTCATCGGCCTGTCGGCTATCGAACAGTTCCATGCAACGGCAAACCTCGCAAATTCAACCTGACAACAGGTTCTGGTGAAGGCTCGGGGGCATAGGCCTTGTTCCTGCCGGTATTCAGGCCGTCAGGACGATTGCGCCTTGCGACAGTCCACTTTCCAGATCCGCGTGCGCCTGGGCTACGTCAGCCAATGGGTGACGACGCCAGACCCGAGGCTGAATGATACCGGCGGCGACCGCTTGCAACACCTCCCGTGCGCGCCACTGATACTCCTGCGCGGTGGCCGTATGCGCGGCGAGAGACGGTCGGGTCAGGAACAGCGAGCCTTTGCTGTTGAGGGTACTGATCTCGACAGCCGCCGGAACCCCTGAGGTCATGCCGAAAGACACCATCAAGCCACGTGGGCGCAGGCTGTCGAGGGAGGCTTCGAAGGAAACCCGCCCGATGGGGTCATAGACAACGTCAACCTTATGCCCGCCGGTCAACTCCGCGACCTGTGCGGCGAGTGTAGTCGCGTCGAATACCAGCACCTCATCACAACCGGCGGCCTTGGCGCGCTCGACACTTTCCGGTTTCGAGACCACACCGATCACAAAGGCACCGAGGTGCTTGGCCCAGGGCGCCATGATCTGCCCCAACGCGCCCGCAGCCCCATACAACAGCACTCTCGTGCCGGGGCCAACGGGGTAGGTAGTCTTGAGCAGGTAGTGAGCGGTGATGCCCTTGAAAAGCACCGCCGCCGCTTCGTCGAAACCGAGCTCGTCGGGAATCTTCACGAGTCGATTGGCCGGATAGAGGCGACCACTTGCATAGGCACCCATCGGACCCGTGGCGTACGCGACCCGATCTCCAACGGCGACTTCGGTGACCCCCGGCCCTATCGCCGCAACCTGTCCGGCGCCTTCAAGGCCGAGCCCCGATGGCAGGGGAATACGGACGGCTCCACGGCGCTGGCTCAGGTCCAAAGGGTTGAGCCCTATGGCCGCCTGCTCCAGCCAGACTTCTCCGGCGCCCGGTGATTGCGCCAGGCTGTGTTCGAACTGCAAAACCTCAGGTCCGCCAGTCGCCTGAATTGTAACGGTGCTTACCATTTTGAACTCCAGATGCACGTTGGTCGTGTCGGGAGTCTAATCGGTCGATATCGAGGCACCAGTCAGGGAAATTGCAGTTCATAGTTGCATCTGGTGCAGCAATATCCCGCTCGTAAAAACGATGCTGTAACGAAGCAGTCCGTACGACTGCTCCGTTCAGGGAGCAAGGGGGTTATTTCGCGCCGTAGATGTCGAAATCGAAGTATTTCTTGTTGATGCGAGCGTAAGTGCCGTTGGCCAGAATCGTTGCCAGGGCCTTGTTCAAGTCTTCGCGCAACTCGACATCACCCTTGCGCAAGCCGATGCCATCACCGACACCGAAAAAGGCCGGATCATCCAGGGTCGCACCGGCAAACTCATAGTCCTTGCCCCTCGCAGTGCCGAGGAAACCGTAGCTGGCTTGAATGGACCCCTGTAGCGAAGCATCGAGGCGACCTACCACCAGATCAGCGTAGACCTGGTCCTGATTCTGATACGACAGAACATCCACGCCCTTCGAACCCCAAACGGCTTTGGCATAGGCTTCCTGGGTCGAACCCTGTTCCACGCCAACACGCTTGCCCTTGAGTGACTCGAGGGTCGGCAACAGCCCCGATCCGCGCTTGACCACCAACCGTGCCGGCGCATTGGAGACCTTGTCGGTAAAGGCGATCTGCTCCTGGCGCTTGGGCGTCACGGTCATCGACGACGCCACCGCGTCGAACTTGCGTGCCAGCAGCCCCGGGATCATCCCGTCCCAGCTGCTTTCAACCCAGACACAGTGGGCTTTCAGTTCGGCGCAGAGCGCTTCGGTGATGTCGACCCCAAAGCCGGTCAGCGAGCCGTCGTTGTTCTTGTATTCCAACGGTGGGTAGGTGGGGTCGATACCCAGTTTCAAGACCTTACCGGACCAGTCGGCCGCGCCGGCCAGGCTGGAAGCCGTCAGGAAAACCAGCGATACAGCCGCAATCATCTTGTTCATTGTTATTTTCCTCTTCAGACCACAGACGATGTTTTGTACAACCTGACGCGCGCAAATACGGCGTCTCAACTCAGGAAACGCTCGACCAGCTTGATCCAGTAGCTCGCCCCGATCGGCAGGCAGGCGTCATTGAAGTCGTAGCCGGGGTTGTGCAGCAGGCAGCCGCTCTCGCCGTCACCGTTGCCAATCACCAGATAACTGCCGGGGCACTGTTCCAGGATGAAGGCGAAATCCTCGCTTGCGGTGAAGGGCCGCAGGTCGTCGATCAGTTGCTCTTCGCCCAGCCAGTCCAGGGCAACCTTGCGGGCAAACGCGGTCTGCTCGGGATGGTTGATCAACACGGGATGACAGTGCTGATAGTCGATCTCGGCACGGGCACCGAAACTGGCGGCCTGGCCCTGGACCAGCTCGGTAATCCTGACTTCGAGCAACTGGCGAATCTCAGGTGTCAGCGCACGCACGCTCAGGCTCATCTGGGCGCTGGACGGGATGACATTCGAAGCGCTGCCGGCATGAATGGAACCCACTGTGATAATCGCCACGTCCTGTGGGTTGACGTTGCGCGAGACGATGCTTTGCAGCGCGATCACGATGGACGAGCAGACCACCACCGGGTCAATCGCCCTGTGCGGCACCGCGCCATGGCCGCCGTTGCCGATGATATTGATCGTCACCGTGTCGGCCGACGCCATGAACGGTCCGCTGTAGAACCCCAGGTGTCCGACGGGATAACCCGGAATGTTATGCATGGCAAAGATCGCGTCACACGGAAAGCGTTCGAGCAGGCCGTCCTCCAGCATTTTCCGGGCACCGCCCAACCCTTCTTCGGCCGGTTGGAAGATCACCTGCAGCGTGCCGTTGAACGCCCGGGTCTGGGCCAAGTGCCTGGCGGCTGCCAGCAAGGTTGCCGTATGACCGTCGTGACCGCAGGCATGCATGATTCCATCGATCCGACTGGCATGGGGCAAACCGCTGGTTTCCTGAATCGGCAGCGCGTCCATGTCGGCACGCAAACCGATGGAGCGGCCTTCGCCATTCTTCAGGGTGCCGACGACGCCGGTCTTGCCGACGCCCGTGCTGACCTGAAAACCCCACTGGGTCAAGCACTGGGCAACACGCTCGCTGGTGACGAACTCTTCAAAACCCAGCTCGGGATGCGCGTGAATACCGCGACGCAACGCGATCATTTCATCTTGCATCGCGGCAATACCCGGCAGGACATGGTTGGCATCCATTTTGTACCCCTTCGACACGATCTGGGTGGTTGATGGGGTGGATCTTAGGGAAGGGACTTTGCGCTGGGGAGACGCAGTTTGGTTATGATGACAACCATAAGTTGTCACCAGGGTGAGCAGATGAAACTGCATCAATTACAGGCGCTGATTGCCAGCGCCGAAACCGGCAGTATCCGGGCGGCCGCGCGTTCACTGGACATCTCCCAGGCCGCCGTGACCAAGGCACTGCGCGAGCTTGAAAGCAGCCAGCAGCTACCGTTGTTCAGCCGAACGCCCAGCGGCCTGAACTTCACCGAATACGGCAAAGTCCTGCTGACTCATGCTCGACTGGTGATCAAGCAGCTGGAACACGCGCAAACCGAGCTCGATCACCTGCGTGGCAAGGCCCAGGGGCGCCTATGTGTCGGGGTCACCCCCTGGATCGCGCTGACCTTCCTGCCTGAAGTGGTGGTGGCCTTTCGCGAACGCATGCCGGAAATCCACCTGGAGCTGTTCGAAAGCCTGATGGCGGTGGCCCAGCCGCTGCTGCGCGATGGCAGCATGGATTTTGCGATTGGCCAGTTGCACCCGACGCAATCGGCCCAGGAGTTCGCCAGTGAGACCTTGCTGGACTACCAGACGTCGGTGCTGGTCCGCCAGGGTCATGCATGCCAGGGTGCGCGATCGATCCATGAACTGCTGGAGCAAGACTGGACGCTGAACTATGCGCCGGACGGGCACGATAGGTTGATGCAGGAATTGTTCTGGCAACACGGCGCACGGATCGATGAAAAACGCATCGTCCGCGCCCATTCGCTGGCCATCCTGCAGATGCTGCTCGAACGGGCCGACATGTGTACCTGGGGGCCGTCCATCCTCAGTATGGCGCCGCCCTTTCTTGGTCGATTGGTTTCCCTGGAGCTGGTTGAACAGTTCGAACCGAGGCAACTGAGCATCGTGACACGCCGAAATGGCGCGTTGAGCAAGCCGGCGCAGTGCTTCACGGATTGCCTGTTGCAGGTGATTCGGCGCCATGCGCGTTCGGCGAAGAAGGATGATCGGCAGCTTTTTGAAACCTTACGGCTGAGACTGTGAGCCTTCCCGTGTTTACTATCCTAGGCAGAGAGATCGTTCGTCCGGCGATTCAGCTGGCGGTTGAAATATAAGCCTCCATAGGTATACAGTCATATCACTTGTATACGATGTATACATTGACTGATGAGGACTTAATTATGGCTTCCCCTGTGCTGTCATTTCGTGTCGACGAGGTGTTGGTCGAACAGCTCGATCAACTGTCAGCGGCAACGGACCGTGATCGCCAGTACCATCTCAAACGCGCCTTGGCCCGTTACGTTGAGTCCGAGTCATGGCATATCAACGCAATTGTCGAGGGCATCGCCGACGCAGACGCAGGTCACCTGACCGATCTGAAAACCATCAAGGCCAAGTGGGTGAACCGTGCCAAACATCGCGTTGACGGACAAAGCGGACAGTGATTTAGAGTCGATTCATGAATACTACGAATCACGCTTGGGCACAGCGTCCGCCGATGATGTAGTCGCTCACATTTTTGAGTCGCTGGAACAACTGGAAACCTTTACAGGATTGGGCAGGCCTTCCCAACGGCCCGATGTCAGGGAGTTGGTTCTGTCCAGGTTCCCGTTCATCGCCCCTTACCGCGTGGTTCATGGAGAAGTCCAGATCCTGCGTATCCTTCACCAACGCACTGAGCGCCCAGAAGATTGGTGATTCACGGCCTGCCCCTCCTGGTTATCGGCACCCTGCGCAACTTACCGAACACACATCGCTCTCTGTAGAAGCCGGGTTTGGTCCGGCCGCGTTCCGACGAAAAACGATAACGCGGTGAGCCTGCTAACACTCACCGCAACAATCGGCGTCAATCGAACATCGCCCGCCTACTCCGACGCCCCATGCAATATCCCCCGCGTCAAATCATCAATAACCGCCTTGCCCATCTCACCCAAGTAATGCAATGCCCAGGTAACAAGGATAAGGAGCCCACTCTCTCCCGGACTGGACCCAATAGTGGCACTTCAGTAGCATCACCACCTTTCTTCAATATCCGTCAGCCAGGGATGATCAATGCCGGTCCTTTCACCTTATCCATCACGCTTGTTAACCACCACGACCCTGCTGCTATCGGCGTTGCTGGGCGGTTGCAGCGTCAACGGTACCTACCCGGACGCCACGGATCCGGACGCGGCCAAGCTGCGTTTTATCGCCAACACCGAAAACGCCACGCTCGACTACTTCGATGCCGAGCATTGCGACGGACAAACCACCGGGATCCTCAACAATCTGCTTCTTGGTGATACCAAGCGACGTGCCGACATGAGTATTGCGCCGCCGGAAAACGCCAGGGGCTATCTGGAAATCAAACTCAAACCCGAACACGAAACCCTTCTGCGAATCCATACCCAGAACGGTTATTCGGTTTGTGGCAATAGCATCAATCTCAAGCCTGAACGCAATGCCGAATATGAGCTGACCTTCGATTCCGGGAAAGGCCAGTGCAGTAGCCTGCTGCAACGGGTCCGCAAGGTCGATGGCAAGGAGCAGCGCAGTCCCGTCCTGGTCTTTGAAAAAGGCCTCCCGGCCTGTGTCGGACGCAATCTGATGTTCCCAAAACCACCTGAACCGCTGCCGGACACTCCCCACCGTATAGAACTGATAGGCCGTATTATCGACAACAGTCTTATCCCGGCCATGAAACCCGATCCGGCAGAAATCGCCAAGACGGCATTCTCCGCAGAAAAAATCGACGGATTGATCGCCGAACGCAAGGCCAAGCTGGGCTTCACCCTGCCGGACGACTATTGGACCTTGTATCGCCAGAATCTTCAGGCCTTCGACGCCGAAGCAGCTCAACGCAAAGAGCGGACCTTGCAGTTTTACAAGGATGAGTATTCCCTGCGCTTGCGTCAGTTGAAGGATAAGGATCTAGAACAACAGGCCCAGCCCGAAGACAAGTCGGCCAAATCGACCAACCTGGCCGCACTCGAACAGTACAAGTCGATGACCCTCTACTATTTCGCCGCCAGCAAGCGGGTGACGCTGGAAACCATTGACCATCATCTGGAGCGGATGGCGAAAATGGATGAGCGTTACGGCGTCTGCGAGCGTTACGCTGATTGCTGGAAACGCTTATGAGCGAGACTCGAGCCACCTGAGAGATTGGCCTCGTTCGTCCTCCGAGGCCAATCGGGAGATCGCCAGCGCCGCGAGCCCCAAAAAGACAGACGTTACTGCGGGAGAAGACTAAGATTCGATATCATCATGTCTGCTTTCGGCGATCACCCAAGTGCACCGCCGCCACGTGATGATCACAGACAAGGACGTTCCATGCCCCGCCTCTCCCTGCACGGCCAGTTCTCCTTGCTCACCCTTGCGCTCACCTGCGTGATCCTGCCGGTTCACGCCGCCGAAAAGGTCGAACGTCGCTGCGGCTGGTTCGAAAACCCGACCCCGTCGAACGCCACCCTCACCGACCGTGACGGCACCTGGGAGATCGCCACCCAGGGCGGCTACCAGGCCAAAGGTGACTGGCCACAGTTCAACGATACGCAATGGGTGAGCACCAACGGACATTATGGCTACGGCTGTGGCTGCATGACCGCCAGCGCCGATCCCGAGACCCACCGCCTGGACAACCTCACCCAGGCCATCGCCCGCCCACTGGCGGCCTGCCGCAACGATGCAACCTTGCACGAACCGGAGAATCCGCTCGCGCCACGGCCACCCGATGTGCCGGCCTCAGCCAAAAGCATGAAGCCCTACCAGGCCGAAGGTTTCAGCTTCAGCTATCCAAAGGGCTGGAAGGTCAGCAAGAACAAGGAATGCCTGAACCTCAATCAACCAAAAACCCAGACCAACGAGGAGTACACCCTCAACCTGTGTGTCCAGCACGGCACTCTGCAACAGGCCGCCGACAGCATGATCTTTTCCCTGGAGGACGGCGTCTGGATGCGCAGCGCCGGCATGGACTCGCCCAGCCCCGTCGACATCATCGAAGGCCCGGGCTGGAAAGGCATGCAGACGACCCAGACCTGTGGCGTCGGTGACGAAGAGACTGGCTTTCATGCCGCCGGAGGCACCTGCCTGATGGCCATCGTCTACAACACCAAGACACAGTTGCTGTTCGACACCGTGGGTTACTACCAGGACTTCGACACCATTGGCGCGATCATTCGGTCAGTCCGGTTTGACGAGAAGAAGTAGAAAATGCACCGCCCATCGAATGCGAGTGCCTGAACTCAAGTGCCACTCACACGTTCGAAATCGGTAATGTTTTCAAGCCGCTGGGCGTTTGAATATGCGCGATTAGAAACGGAGTTGCACTGTCTTTGAGCGCATGAAGATAAACCGGACCCGAAAAGTTCATGGCCATCAGAAGCGCTTTGATTTTTTCCGGATCCGTATGAAAGACGTCCAATGCCAGTAGAGAACAGCCTTTGTCCTGTAACGTGCTTGCGGGATGAGTTGCATGTTCCCATTGGATTAGAGTGGGGGCTGATCCTCCCAAGGGAAGGCTTCCGTCCGCAGGTATCGTTATCTGCCAAGACAATGTTCCTCTTGTCATGGGTTCGACATCCCCGACGATGTCGTGGCAGATGTCGCTGATAGCCTGGATATCATCGGTTCGTGCAACCCATGTCGCCAGGCGTGCGGGTGAGCCAGGCGCAAGTTGATCAAGGCCGAACCAGCGAGGCCGGTTCGGGCGCTCAGCCGAGGGGTCCACGGCAATCACTTCCAGGTAGAGCTGGGGGCCAAGGCGAAGCAGCCTGTTGTGGGTGCCCATGCGTGGATGGGCACCACCCGGTTGAAGGTCGACCCCCAGCAAGTCAGTGACGAACGCACAGCCGGTATCGAGGTCCGGTGCGACAATAGCCAGGTGATCGATGGTGCTTTTCACGTGATCGGCTCCTTCAACAGATCTTTCGCCCCGGAGTTATTCAGCCTCGCTCGCGCTATCACCCCGCCAAACTGAACGGCGCTTTTCCCCGCCACGCCCATTCATTTCACGCGACACACGCAATTGCCTTTTCAACGTGCGCAGCGGCGGCGCGTACAGAAAGCCGAACGACACGCTGTTCTTGCGCCCCTTCACCGCATGATGCAACAGGTGCGCCTGATACAGGCGCTTCAGATAGCGGTGGCGCGGCCGTGGCCGAAACGGCCAATAGCGGTGGACGATGCCGTCATGCACCACGACATAGATGATCCCGAACGCCGCCACTCCGGCACCGATCCATTGCAGGGGATCGTATCCGCTATTGCCCAACACAATCAGGGTGATGGCCGCCGCCGCCAGTACCAGCAGGTAGACGTCGTTGGTCTCGAAGGCGCCCAGTTGTTCCTCATGATGGGAACGGTGCAGAAACCAGCCCCAGCCGTGCATGACGTACTTGTGCGCCAGATAGCCGACCCCTTCCATGGCCATCAGGGTACAAAGGAACAGAGCAACGTGGGTGATCATGGAACGCCGTGGGCTCGCTGGTACGTCGGGAAAGGCGGCTGGGAAATACTTGAACCGTGCTCAAGCATACCTCGGTAGACGGGCAAGTCGAATGCGATGTTGGTAGTCTCTGTGAAATGAGCAAGCTGGTTCCACATCCGGCTTGCGGAAAAAACCACCCTACCAAGGTGGTTTTTTTCGCCTCGATTTCCTCGGCAGCGACCACATGGAGGATCGCTCCCCTCAAAACCGGGATGAACCTGGGCGACTCAAGCCCGAAATCAGCGACTCAGAACCAGCCTCGTTTACCGACCACATAAGTCTGCTCGAAGTCTTCTTCGGACTTGACCAGATAAATGATGAATTCGATAAAGGCGACAATCCCGATCACGATCGACGGGATACCGAGCAACATCCAGCCAAACAGGAATACCAGCAACATGATCACGCCCTGGGTGTTGTAACCCAGGTAGAACTTATGCACGCCAAGGCCACCGAGAAAGAACGCCAGCAGCGCCGCCGGGATCTTCTTGGAACTACCGCTCTGCGCGGCGCTGTCGGCGAAGATGGCTTCGGCAAACGCACCATTGCCGGCGAAGTCGACACGCGCGCCAACCTTGGGCAATACCGCTGCTTTCCACTCGACAACGTCGAAGGTGTAACGGTTGCCGTCATCACCGGAAATAATGCCGTTACGGGTGTTGTTGTCGTAACTCAGAATCTTGCCTTTCATTTACAGCTCCTTGGGAAGTGCGGGACGGGGAACGCGGGATAGTCTCCAGGGGATTGAATGCCGTGAGAGCACTTTTGCCGGACAACCTGCGCCTGCGCGAACACGCCATCGACAATCGCCGAACAAAGCTCGTCGACATCAATCAATACGGTCAGGTGGTTTTTCAGGTTTGAGTAGTTGGACCGATAGGCCATCGCTCGTCCTTGAAAAGTGACTGCTGGAGCGGGCTGAAAGCGATCAGCGCGCCATCGGCAGTTTCACTGCATTTTCCTTAACCGCCATGAAGGCCTGAGTCGCTGGCGCGTGGGAACGGCCAGGAGCTGAGGGCTTTGGGGAGGAAAACTACTATTTCGCTGGCGCGGCGTCTAGGGGTGTGGGAAGGAATGAGCCATTGTGGACAAACGTACGGCAACTGCCGGGATAAAAGCGCGGGAGCCAGGAAGCCCCGCGCTTCATGCATCAGAACGCGATACCGACCTTGGCACCGAACTCGTCACGCTTGAGTTCGGTGTTGTCTGCCAGGTCGGAATTACCGTCCAGTTTGTAGTCGGTATGGGTGTAGTAAACGCCCGCGACAATCGGCAACGAACCTTGCTGGTTGAACAGGAAGTTCACTTCTGCATAAGGATTGGCACGGTTCTTCAGGTCCACCGTATCAGAGCCCTCGCCACGGACCGTGATCTGCGCTTCGCTTGCGATGGTGCGGCGTACACCCGCCTCAAGGCGCATCGTCGCGGCCTCGAATTGATGGTTGTAGCCCAACCCTACCTTGGCAAACGGCGCCCGGCTGGTGAGCTTGATGTCATATTCGGTGGAGTCCGGCTCGTAACGGGTCCAGCTATAACCGCCACCGACGATCACGTCGACAAAGTTGCGCGAGTCCAGCGCCGCGCGCCAACCGAGATCGAGATCACCCTGGCCGTCCTTGAGCTTCCTGTCGTTGTCCTTGCCGAACTTCACCTCGACACCCGCCTGGTAGATGAAGCCGGATTCGGCGGTCATCTTGTTCCCGAAGTTGTAGAACAGGCCCGCCTGGGGCAGATGATTTTTCTCGGGCTCGCTGCCCCCTTGAAGCTTGAGGTTGTTGTAGCTGCCCAGGAGACCGAACTGGGAGATCGGATCGGTAGACGCGGCGGCCATCGCGACCATCGGGGTGGCGATCAAGACAAGGGCGGAGGATTTGACGAACAAGCTCGTCAGACGATTAAACATGAGCACTACTCCATTAGTATACAAATATGACGAATCCGGAGATCTAGGAACTACAACTGAATAAATGGTTCAAAAAAAACTTACTGTTTTTTCATGCTTTCTCACTCTGTTGATTCAACTCAAAACTGCGCGACTCACGCGCGCGCCCTACTGCCCCGGCGGCACGCCAAAAGTCTTCGAGGAGTAAGCGCCGCCGAGGCGGGAGGCAAGTGCGACGCTCTACCGAGGTGTCCTCAAACCAAAGGTCGACCCATCATCCGTGTCAGGATCGCCAAGGGATTGGACTGGGGGTCGTACTGTTTGTCGGCGGGTATGTGCAGGGTCTGTTCGAGCATGTACTGGCCGGACATGACCGCGTGCGGCACCTGGTCCGAGAAGCACACCCAGACCGAGCCCGCGGCGAATGGCATGGTCACCTGCTCGGCAGTTTCCTGATAGACCTGATCGCCTTTCATGCCGTCATGCAACTGCAACATCAGGTGATCATATTCGCTGCGGTATGACTTGGTGATACGCAACGCTTTCAGCAGGCGCGCCTGCCAGGCCGCATAAGGTTTGGCCTGTGGCAAAAACTTGCGGGCGACCGTTTCGAAAGGCTCGCCGACACGCCACACACGGGGTACGCCTTCGGGGTTGATGTTGCTGAACACCCGCAGAATGCGCTCGCCATAGTTGGGACGCGAAGGAAAGGCGTCGACATGCATGCGACGGTCATCGGCGCGCCAGGACTGCGCACGGGTTTCGACCTGCATCGGACGGTAGCTGGTAGGAGCCAGGCGCAAGGCACCCTCATAACGGGGCAGCAGCGAGTACACCAGCGTCTGCGCCTGCTCGCGGAAACGTCCGATCATCTCGGTCAGCGCCTGTTGCACCGCGGCATCGCCTTCGGCGCCCTTGAGGTGATTATTCGCATCCAGGCTGATATTACGTGCCTTGGGTGAGCGAATATCCGGACGGAGCAAGGACTTCTCTTCTTCCCGCAATTCAAATGACAACCGGGGGAAGTACAGCACCTTGCCTGCTTCCAACGCAGCGATCCAGTCCGCGTTCACTTCAGGCATCCGCCAGTCGGCGAAGTCGATGCCTATTATCTGAGAATCCATTTCCTCAGGGGGCCTCTTTGGGGACTAGGCCTGCAATGATGCGGCGACCCGACCGGCCATTGCAATGTTTTGTTACTCCAGATGACAAAATGCCCGTCCTAAGAGGGCCAAGCTAGACACCTCAACGAGCGTCTCCAACGCATTCATCCCGCACCCGGCGCGGCGAAACAAGACGGGGACCGGCAATCCGTCGGTCCCCGTGATATCGACAGCGGCTAACAGGCTTGCATTCTCGTCAGGCGAACGCCTCTGAACTCATCGGCCACACTGAAGCTCAAAATGGCTGCTCCCTCCTGGGAACGCATCAACCACAGGTTATATTCACCTGAACTGTTCATGACCAATTTATAATGCGTCGCCTGCCACATCCGGCTCATGACCTCTTGTGACGGCGCTTTGTAAAGCTCACAAAAACTGCCTTCGACATCGCATTGAAGATTCGCTGTCAGACCGTCAAACACAACGCGTAAGCACCCCTCCCCTTCACTATCGCCCTCTTCGGGATGAAAGGAACCCATGATTTTCCCAGTTTGGCTTGCCTCACTATAAAAACAGGTTATTTCACCCACAAACTCATGCCCCGCCGATACTTGAAAATAAGGCCACATTTCATCCGGCCACTCAAAAGTATCGAGCATGGGCAGAAACAAATATTTACCGATCAGGTCATTGAATGTCATAACACGCCCTCCTTTGGCATGAATCCAAACTATAGCCTCCTGAAACTTTCCTTCGCCTTTAGTTTATTAACGACTGTTTCAAGAAAGTGGCCCCGGTACCGGCCAATCGCCTCAGACCTCTAGCTGTACCACCTCGATCCCCATCCGCTGATAAGCCTCGATACCCCCGGGCGCCACAAAGCGCTCGGTGATCATCGTCTGCAAGCGTGTACAGGGTGCCACCACAAAAGGCTCCACGGCCCCGAGCTTGTCGGCCGTGGTCACCGCCACCACGTGCGAAGCGCTGTCGAGCATGGCCTGTTTCATGGCGACTTCGTCGTAATGCAGGGAGGTAATCCCCATCTCCGGATGAATCGCGCAGACACCGGTAAACAGCAGGTCGGCCTTGATGCCCTGGATCAGCCGCAGCGCCTCGTGCCCGCCAGACGCCATGGTCGCGGGATTGAGCTTGCCACCCGCGAGGATCACGGTGATGCCCGGGTGCTCGGCCAGGGTCATGGCGATCATCGGCGAACAGGTAACGGCGGTGATCGACAGCCCGGACGGCAGCGACTGGGCGATCTGCAAGGTGGTGGTGCCGGAGTCGAACAGCACGATCTGCCCGTCCTCGACCCGACACGCCGCCAGCTGCGCCAGGCGGGTTTTCACTTCATTGGGTTCGGCGATCCGGGTGAAGTAGTCCTTGCCGGTGTCCTTGGGCCGCGGCAGCGCGCCGCCATGGACCCGCTGCAACAGCCCGGCCTGGGCGAGTTCCGCGAGATCGCGGCGGATGGTGTCTTCCGAGACCGCGAAATGCTGGCCCAACTCCGAGGCCATGACCTTGCCGTCCCGTTCGAGCAACAACAGGATCTTTTGCCGCCGCAGGTGCGGCAGCTCCGACGCTTGATGAACACCTTGCATGTTTCCGCCTGAATCTGCATGTTTATGCCGACTTATACGAAACTCTTGGGCGAATGGCAACTCTGGGTGAACGCGCGCTCAAATGCAGGCTTGCTCAAATACGGAAACCGCTGACCAACTGTTCCAGCCGGGCCGTCTGCTCTTCCAGGTCGGAGCAGGCCAGGAGCGTGGCGTTGAGATTCTCCACCGCGTCCTTGTTCAGGGTATCGATCTGGGTAATGTCCAGGTTGATCGCCTCGACCACGGCGGTCTGTTCTTCGGTGGCGGCGGCCACCGACTGGTTCATGCCGTCGATCTCACCGATACGCCGAGTGACCTGCCCCAGGTGCTCACCAGCCTGATTGGCGATGGCGACACTCTCTGCGCTGTATTGCTGGCTCTCGGTCATGGTGCGGACCGCCTGCCGGGAACCGACTTGCAGCTCCTCGATCATCCCGTGGATTTGCTGGGCCGAGGCCTGGGTGCGCCCGGCGAGGTTGCGCACCTCATCGGCGACCACCGAGAAACCGCGTCCGGACTCGCCCGCCCGGGCGGCCTCGATGGCGGCATTCAGCGCCAGTAGATTGGTCTGCTCGGAGATTGCCTGGATCACCTTGAGTATCTGACCGATGCTCGAAGTGTGGCTGTCGAGCTGCTCGATCCGCGCGCTGGAGGAGAGGATCTTGGCCGACAGTTCATCCATCGCCTGGATCGAGCGCTCGACCACCCGCCGCGCTTCATCCGCCGTGTCCCGCGCATCGGAGGCGCCCTGCGAGGCATCCGCGGCATTCACGGCGATCTCCTGGGCCGCGGCGCCCAATTGATTGATCGCCGCCGCGACACTGCTGGTGCGATGGGACTGGTCGTCCGAGTTACTCATCGAGGCGTTGGAAGCGTTGACGACCCGGCTGGCCACCTGGCTCAAGCGGGCGGTGGTCGAGGCTACTTCGCGGATCGAAGCGTGGATGCGTTCGACGAAACGGTTGAAGGCCCCCGCCAGGTTGCCGAACTCGTCGCGCGACTGGATCGCCAAGCGCTGCGTCAGGTCACCATCGCCCTGGGCGATGTCCTCCAGGGCATGGGTCATGTGATGCAAGGGTTTCATCAGCAGCCGGATCAACAGGCTGAGCAGGACAAAGGTGATCGCCAGCAAAACCACGGTCGCGATCAGCACCGAGAGACGAAACTGAGTCAGCGCCGCGTAGGCTTTGCCCTTGTCCACGGCCAGGCCTACATACCATTTCACCGAGGGCAGGCCTTGCACGGGCATGAACGTCAGCAACTGCGTGCTCCCCGCCTGTCGTACCCGGGTCAGCTCGGCGCCGATCCGCGATGGCTCCAGGCCGTAGATGTCATGCAGGTTCTTGGTGACCAACGTCTTGTCGGGGTGCACCAGGATATTGCCGTCGGTGCTGACCAGGAAGGCATAGCCGATGCCGCCGAAATCCTGGGCGTTGATCATCCTGGACAGCTTGTCCAGGCTGATATTGACCCCGAAGACACCCAGCACCTGACCACCGGACTTCACTGGGGCCGCCTCGCTCATCACCAGGTAGTCGCTGCCCACGCCGATATACGGTTCGGTCAGGATCGGACCGTTTTTAAGCGCATCCGAGTACCAGGGCCGCAAGCGGGGATCGTAGCCATCGGGCATGACCCGTTCGGGAAAGATATCGAAAGCACCTTCGCGTGTTGCGCTGTAGCTGGCGACGAAGGTCGAGGTGAGCGCTGGCTGTTGCAGCAAGCTGCGGACTTTCTCCCGAGCCGGATCAAGCGCGACAACCTGGGCCATCGCGTCCACCAACAGTAAACGATCGCTCAGCCATGTCTGAATATTCTGGGCCAGGACCTGCCCGGTAGTATGCAAGTTGTTTTCGATATTCCCACTGATTTCGTTGCGCTGCCGATAATCGCCATAAAGTGCGAAAACCGCGAAGACCACCACAACAACTGTAGAAACAGCGAGCAAAATCTTTTGACTAAACTTCAAGCGAATATTCATGGTTTTGGCTACTGCACAATAGAGGGCTTTTTTGTTTGGTTTTATATCAAGGCAGGACAAAACAATGGACAGGGCGAAGCCACCCTTAATAGAGAAAGTTTCAGCGTTACTTAAAGGACTGTCAAACAACAAATATCCGGGGGCTGGCATCAAAAAAAGTGATCACCCCACGACAATAAGTGAACGTATAGCGCTGTGTGAAGTTGTAATCACTTTACTGATGAAGTTCCTCGCACGATGACCAACACGCCCACCGAGCGATACCTATAAGCCCTCCTGCACCGGCAATGCCACCAAGGCGACCAACCCACCACCCGACCGGTTACTCAGTGTCAGCGCCCCACCCTGTTCCAGCACAATCGCCCGTGCCGCCGACAATCCCAATCCAACGCCCCCCGTACTCTTGTTGCGCGAACTTTCCAGCCGAAAGAACGGTTCGAACACCCGCTCAAGATCATCCGGCGCAATACCCGGCCCACGATCCTGTACGCGGATCAACAGCCGCTCGCCTTTCGGCTCCAGCTCGATCGATGGCGCCCTACCGTATTTGATGGCGTTGTCCAGCAAGTTGCCGACAACCCGCTTGAGCCCCAGCGGCCGCCCGAAATACACCCATCTGGGCGGCCCCTCGAAACCGACCTCAATCGCCTGGTCGCGATAATCGTCCACCAGGGTTTGCAGCAATTCCGCCAGGTCGAAGGATGTCGCCTCTTCCAGACGCGCATCGTCGCGAAAGAATTCCAGTGCGGCGTTGATCATCGCCTGCATTTCATCGACGTCGCGAAACAGCCGCTGTTGTTGTTCCTCATCTTCGATGAACTCACCCCGCAGGCGCATGCGGGTCAAGGGCGTGCGCAGGTCATGGGAGATAGCCGCAAGCATCTGCGTGCGGTCCTTGATGAAGTGCTGCAACTGGGCCTGCATGGCGTTGAAGGCAAGGATCGCCTGACGGATTTCATGCGGCCCGACCGGCGCCACCGGTGGTGCCCGGAAGTCGACGCCAAAACGCCGCGCGCCCTGGGCAAATTGTTCCAGCGGCCGGGCCAGGCGGCGGGTGGCAATCAAGGTGACGACAGCAGTGGAAATCAGCACCAGCACGATCACAATCAGCCGACGCGGTCCCTCCTCCAGCCCCCAACTGCGCGACGCAGCAGAAAACATCAGCCAGGAGCCGTCGGCGAACTGGAGCAGCAGTGCATAACGCCCGTCCGGCCCCTCCCAATCAGCGGGCTGATAGGCCTCGATCCGGCGATTCGGCGCATCGAGGGCTCGACGCATGGATTCCGCGCCCCGCCCCCGGGCTTCTTCGACGACTTTCGGCAGGACGATGTCATGACGGTCGGCGTACCACTTCACCTGCATGTTCGGATCGCTGACCACCGCAGCCAGGCGGGCACGCTGCTCGGGCTCGGAGGCTTCGATCATGCGGCTGATGGATGCGGCCCTTTCCAGCAGGCCGGTCTCGGTCAGGGGCGGATAGGCCCAGACACCCGCCAGCTTCACGCACAGCGCATTGAGCCCCAGCGCCGTGAGCATGGCCATCAGGATGGTCAAGGCGATCCAGCGCGCCACGGTGTCCCTTGGACGATAACGCCCGGTCCCGAGACGGCTCATTGGCGGGTGACGTCGGGAGTGAACAGGTAGCCACCATTGCGCACCGTGCGAATCATTGCCGGGCGCTTGGTGTCAAACTCCAGTTTGCGCCGCAGGCGGCTGACCTGGACGTCGATGCTGCGGTCGAACGCGTCATGGCGCTGTCCCCGCGCCAGGTCCAGCAGTTGCTCGCGGGTGAGAATGCGCTGGGGATGCTCGACAAACACCAGCAGCAGGTCGAACTCCCCGGACGACAGCGGGATCATCACCTGATCCGGCGAACGCAACTCGCGCCGGGTCAGGTCCAGTTGCCAGTCGGCAAAGCGGATCAGCGGGCGCGGCAGCTCGCCGGCCAAGGGTCGGCTTTCCCCCGCCCGGCGTAACACCGCGCGGACCCGTGCCAGCAGCTCACGGGCGTCAAAGGGTTTGCTCAGGTAATCGTCGGCACCCATTTCCAGGCCCACCACCCGGTCGCTCAACTCGCCCATGGCGGTCAGCATGATCACCGGGGTCGCGTACTGCCGGCGCAGGCGCTGGCACAGCATCAGGCCGTTCTCTCCCGGCAGCATCAGGTCGAGAATGATCAGGTCCGGGGCTTGACGCTCCAGCGCGGCCCACAACGCCGCGCCATCGGCGGCGACCTCCACCGTATAGCCCTGCAGCACAAAAAATTTCTTCAACAGGGCAAGGACCTCGAGGTCATCGTCCACGATCAACAGACTGCTCACCGGCGGCCATCACTTGAAGTTGGAAAGCCTCCATCTAAAACCATTCGCTGCGTCCCGTCATATATTTCAATCCGGTAATAAACCGTCAGCGGTGCAATAAAGCAGACATCTTTGAGCAAGACGCGGCTGGCAGCATCCGGCAACCTTCTTCCGCAGAGACCGTTTGCCCATGTCCTCGTTCAAGTGCTCGCCCACCATGGTCCGCCACGCCGCGCTATTGCTGACCGTCTCGTACCTGGCCGGCTGCAGCAGCCCGGCCCCGGTGGCGAGCGCCCCTTGCGCGCAGGTCGACTACCCGGTCTTCGACCCGGCCCAGCGGGTCAACCGGGGGATTTTCGCCTTCAACAAAGCCGTCGACGACTATGCCCTGGCCCCCGTGGCCCGGGGTTATCGCCACCTGCCGAATGTTTTCCAGCAGGGTGTGCATAACTTCACCAGCAACTTTGCCGAGCCCAAGGTGTTCGTCAACGACCTGCTGCAAGGCAACCTGAAGCGTTCGGCCAATACCCTGGGGCGTTTCACGGTCAATACCACCCTCGGCCTGGTGGGCCTGATCGATGTCTCGGACCCGATGGGCATCCCCCGCCACACCGCCGACTTCGGCCAGACGTTCGGCGTCTGGGGCATCGGCAACGGGCCCATCGTCGAACTGCCGCTGCTGGGCACCGGCAACGCCCGCGATGCCGCCGGACGTGTGCTCGGCTTGGCCTTCAACCCCTTCGGCAACAACAGCGACAGCCTGCAGACCCTGGCGACGGTCAACCTGGTCGGCGGTGTGATCGACCAGCGCGCCGAGCGACTGCCACTCACCGACAGCCTGCAAAAGTCGCCGGACTACTACAGCGCACTGCGTAACGTGGTCGCCGAACATCGCGCGGCTTTCGTGCTGGAAGGTAAGCAGGGCAGCACCCAACCGCAGAAAGACCGCTGCCAGGGAGCCGTCCGGGATGGTATCTGAACAGCAGGCACTGATCCTTGAGCAACGAGTGACCAAGCACCCTGGTGTCGACCTGCACTGCCATGAAGTCAGCCTGCGGCTGTCCAACGACCGGCGTCACCTGATCCTCAGCCACTACACCGAGCATTACAGCCCGCAAGGATCGCAACGGCTCGAACGCCATCACCAGGTGCCGATGGACGAGGCCTTGCGCTGGCTGGTCCAGCGAGCAGAGCACAGCGCCTGATGCGTAGCGCTTGAGCCCTGCGACTCGTCCTTTTCGCCGACCTCGAGGGTGAACCCGGCACTCTCGAGCGCCTGCCACGGTCCTACAGCTGATTCTCTATTTCCCCCTCGAACCCGCGTAATACTTGAGCCCCGCACCTTCGGGATTTAATATCCACGCCGCTTATGTCGAGCATTCAGTACCGGTTGCACGCCTGGCCCGCCCAGGTCGACACCGAGAAGAAAAACTAGAGAAGGTGAAGCAATGACGGGTGAAAACCTGACACCGGGCTTGCTCAAGCGCGGCCTGAAAAACCGCCATATCCAGCTGATTTCCCTGGGTGGGGCCATCGGCACCGGGTTGTTCCTGGGGTCTGCCGGCGTGCTCAAGTCCGCGGGCCCGGCGATGATCCTCGGCTATGCGATCTGTGGCTTCATCGCGTTCCTGATCATGCGCCAGCTCGGTGAAATGATCGTCGAGGAACCGGTGGCCGGCTCGTTCAGCCACTTCGCCCACAAATACTGGGGCGGTTACGCGGGTTTTCTCTGCGGCTGGAACTACTGGGTGCTCTACGTGCTGGTGGGCATGGCCGAACTCACGGCCGTCGGCAAGTACGTGCAGTTCTGGTGGCCCGACATCCCATCCTGGGTCAGCGCGGCGGTGTTCTTCGTGCTGGTCAACCTGCTCAACCTGACCAACGTCAAGGTGTTCGGCGAAACCGAATTCTGGTTCGCGATCATCAAGGTGGTGGCGATCATCGGCATGATTGCCCTCGGCTGCTACCTGCTGATCAGCGGTACCGGCGGCCCGCAAGCCTCGGTCAGCAACCTGTGGAGCCATGGCGGGTTCTTCCCCAATGGTTTCAGCGGCCTGCTGATGGCGTTGTGTTTCATCATGTTTTCCTTCGGTGGCCTGGAGCTGGTGGGCATCACCGCCGCCGAGGCCAGCGAGCCACGCAAGGTGATCCCCAAGGCGATCAACCAGGTGGTGTTGCGGATCCTGATCTTCTACGTCGGCGCCCTCACCGTGCTGTTGTCGCTGTACCCGTGGGATCAGTTGCTGACCACCCTCGGCGCCTCCGGCGATGCCTACAGCGGCAGCCCGTTCGTGCAGATCTTCGCCCTGATCGGCAGTGACACGGCGGCGCAGATCCTCAACGTGGTGGTGCTGACCGCCGCCCTGTCGGTCTACAACAGCGGCGTGTACTGCAACAGCCGCATGCTGTTCGGCCTGGCGGAGCAAGGCGATGCGCCCAAATCGCTGATGAAACTGAACAAGCAGGGCGTGCCGGTACGGGCCATCGGGGTCTCGGCCCTGGTCACGCTGCTGTGCGTGGTGGTCAACTACGTGGCACCGCATGAAGCGCTGGAACTGTTGATGGCGCTGGTGGTGGCTTCGTTGATCATCAACTGGATCGTGATCAGCCTGACCCACCTGAAATTCCGCAAGGCCATGGAACAGCAAGGCGTGGTGCCGGGTTTCAAGGCGTTCTGGACACCGTTCAGCAACTACCTGTGCCTGGCCTTCGTCGCGTTGATCCTGGGGGTGATGCTGATGATTCCGGGGATCAGCGTATCGGTGTATGTGATGCCGATTTGGGTGCTGTTCATTTATGCGCTGTACCGGCTGCGGGTGGCCAGGGGCCGGGTGCGGGCCGTCAGTTAAGGCCATTGCGATTTAACCGAGAGACCGCGTTATCGTTCATCGTCGGAACGCCGCCCGGACCAAGCTTGCTCCTACAGGACCAATGTCATGCGCAGCATATGTGCACGACGAAATACTGTAGGAGCAAGCTTGCTCGCGATGCAGGCGACGCGGTCTCAAGGCAAACGCACATCCTCACCATACGGCGTCTGCAGATCGCGCTCGGGAATCTCCCAGATCATCAGCTTCGGCGGCGTCTGCCGGAACGCCGGGCTGTCGAAATAAGCTTTCGCCGCCCCGGAAAACTCGCCACCATCCTTGGCAAAATTGCCCACCGGCGCGCCCACCGCGGCCTCCAGGAAACCGACAAAGTTCGAGTTACGCGAAAACGACGTGCCGATCAACGCCGTGTTCGGCAGATTGTCATCGCCAAACAGATCGTCGAGATTTTCACCCGTCGTCGCATCCGCCCGCTCCTTGACCTGCGTCGCCGCCACGCTCTCAGCCTTTGGCTGCCGCGCCAAGGGCAACCAGTCGATCCCCGCCAACCGCACCAGGTCACCCGGGCGCACGGCACTGGCTTGCGCACTCAGCTCATAGCCCTTGTGCGGCGTTGCATTGAACTTCAGGGCTCCGACCGCCTCGGCAATCCGCCCCGCCGCTGCCCTCGCCCCGGCCTCGCTCCAGTGGGTGTCGGTGCGCAGGTAGGCGCCCTCACCCAGTGCCTGCAAGCTCGGTGTCAGGTCCACCGCCGCCACGCCTGCGCCTTGCAGCCCGGCCAACCAGGTGGCAATCCGTGTCTGGAATGAAGCCGGACGCCTGAGTGCACACAACTGCGCCGCCGCGATCCGGCTCTTGTCCGGCACCACCGCCACCAGCAACTCGATACCGCGTTTGTTCAACGCCTGGCGCAGCTCGATCACCGCCCGCGCCTTGGCCTGGGCATTGACCGCCGCGTTGCGGTTCATACGCAGCTCGTCACTCAGGAACAACCAGTCCGGGCAACCTTCGCGTACCCGTGGCCCGAGGTCGCCGAAGGTCAGCCAGCTACCTCCGCGCTCAAGGTCGGCGGCCTGCTTGGGCAGCGGCGCATCCGACAACGTCTTGGCGAAACGGTGGGTGATCTCGCCGTGCAGGAGCATGTCCGGCGTCACCACCTTGGGCACGAACTCAATCGGCCCCTTGATCATCAACCAGACGCAGGACAACGCGCCCAACGCCAGGAACAGGGTGAATATCACGCCCGCCAGCGGACTGGTGCGCATCGCCAGCGCGCTGGGTGGCGTGGGGGCGACGGACGGGGATTGCGTTGGCTGGTTCATCAGAATTGGAAGTACAGGAAGGGCACGGCTTCACGGCTGGCGATCAGAGCGAACGACAGGGTGAACCCGAGCACGGGCCAAAGGGCCGCAGCCAACATGAACAGCTCGTTGCCTGCGAAGCGTCTTTCCACACGGGCCTGCAACAGCGGCGCGAGAATGCACAGCAGCCCCAGCAATGCCGCCAGTCCGTGCACCGGGCGCAAGGTCACGGCCAGGGCGTCGCCAAGGGCAAAGCCGTGCTGTCCGAACTGGCCACCATACATGCTCAGGGCCGTGGCGAAGTCCGGCGACCGGAACAGCGTCCAGGCCAGGCACACGAACAACAAGGTAGCGACATGACAGGCCCAGAGCGGCAGACCCGGCAGGCTGGAGCGTGACCAGGCCCGATCGACGCACAAGGCCACGCCATGGGCCGAGCCCCAAAGCAGATAGTTCCAGCTGTCGCCGCCATGCCAGAGCCCGGCAATGGCCATGGTCAGGAACAAATTGCGATAGGTTTTCCACACACCTTTGCGATTGCCGCCCAAGGCGATGTACAGGTAGTCGCGCAGCCAGCTGGACAACGACAGGTGCCAGCGCCGCCAGAAGTCCTGGATGCTGTAGGCCAGGTACGGTCGATTGAAGTTTTCCGGAAAGTGAAACCCCAGCATCAGTCCCAGGCCGATCGCCATGGCGCTGTAGCCGGCGAAGTCGAAGAACAGTTGCAGCGAATACGCCAGGCAACCGATCCAGGCGTCGACGAAGGATGGGTTGTCCAGGTGAAAGGCCACGTCCACCAGCGGCGACAAGGTGTCGGCCACCAGCACTTTCATGCACAGGCCGATCATGAACCGGCGCGCGCCCAAGGAGAAATTGAACCAGTTGAAATAGCGTTGGTTCAGCTCGCGACGGACCCAGTCATAACGAATGATCGGCCCGGCAATCGAGTGACCGAACATGGAAATGTAGGTGGCGTAGTTGATGAAACTGCGCTCCACCGGCACCACGTGCCGGTGCACATCCACCAGATAGGAAATCGCCTGCAGGACAATGAACGACAACCCCGCCGGCAAGGCGACCCGCTGCCAGGCCATGGGCATGGCGCCGTAATAAGTGATCAACTGGTTCCAGGTCGCGGCGAGGATGTTCGCGTACTTGTACCAGCAGAGCACGGCGGTGTTGATCACGATCAGCGCGATCAACAGGCGCATCCGCCCCCGCGAATCCTCCCGCGAGCGATCCACCAGCAGGCCACCCACCCAGGCCAGCAGCGTCAGCACCATGTGCAGGAACAGGAACAGTGGGCTCAGCCAGCCATAGAACAACCAACTGCCGAGCAGCAGGATGACGTTACGCCAGGCCGGTCGGGCCAGGGCATAGACCAGCAGAAACGCTGGCAGGAACAGTGTCAGGAATTCAAGCGAGGCGAAGACCATGGCGACGGGCGCTTCCGATTCAGTTGGACAAGCTATCCGTGGCGGTAATCAGGCGCGGCCCCGTCGACGAAGGCAGTAATAACAAACTGTAGCGCTTATTCGCCTCCAGTGCGCCGAGCTCGACCGCCGAACCCACCGGACTGCCGGCGCAGACCAACTGCACCGCCAGCGACGCCCGTGGATTCAGCTCCTGGCGCCGGGGGTTGCCAGGCGGCGCCTTCTGGAACAGGTCGACATCGCGCCCGGCCAGGTTGACCCGCGCATCGACACAGGCGGGGTCGACATTGAAGAACGCCAGCGATGCCTTGAGCTGGTTGGGGAGATCGAAGGCCTCGCTGACCACCACTTGCCGGATGCCTTGCTTCGCATCGGCCAGGGCGAATACCGTGGCGAAATCGCCCGCAGTCACCTTCACGTCCAGTGGCACGCTTTTGCCGTCACGGCGCAAGGTGCCCTTGATCGGTTGACCGCCCGAGACCGGGATAAAGCCGCTGACCGCCTGGCCATTCTCCAGCTTCAGGCTGCTCTTGGCACCTTCGGGCGTCAGTTCCAGGGCGGTGTCGGCGGCATTGACGAAACGCAGGTAGGCCGAGTCCTGGGATGGGCCGGTGGGATACAGGGCAATCGGTCCGCTGAATGCGCTGGCACTCAGGGCCAGGCCGGCCAGGGCGCCAACGCCCTTGAAAATCCGTTTCACTTTGCCGCTCCTTTCACCGCTCCTGCGGGCAGTTCGTTCAATGATTTACCGATGGCTGCCGCCCAGGACTTGTAGCCGGCGATAGTGAAGTGCTGGCCGTCTGAGGTGGTCCACTCGCCGGGTTTGGAAAACTTCGTCGAGTCGATGTAGGTGCACGGCGCGACCATATTGGCCAAGGTGCTCGCCACCAACTGGGTGCGAACCTGGTTCTTGCCGTACTGGTTTTCGCTGGTGTTGCTACCGTTGGCCTTGCCCCATGCCGGGCCCACCCATACGCACTTGGCACCGCTGTCGGCGATCTGTTTGGTCAACGCGGTAACGCTCTGGTAGGCCCAGACCTTGGGAAACGGCGTGGTCTTGTAGGAGGCCATGGTGTCGCCCATGATCAGCACCACCAGGTCCGGCTTGTCCTTGGCGATCACGTCCTTGATCGGCTGCGTGTCCAGGGTGCCGCGGCTCATCACCTTGATCTTCTCGCCCGGCTCGCGAATCGCGCCGCAATCGAGTTTCAGCTTGGGCGTGACCCAGTCCGCAGGGTTGGCGCCACAGGCACCGATGGCGTGAACCTGGGCGCCTTGCTGGGTCAGGTTGTCGTAGAGCGGGTTCATCAGCGAGTCGGGGAAACTCATGTGGCTTTCGCCAATCACGAGCAACGTCAAACCTGCGAGTACGGAAGAAGCCATCAATCATTTCCTCGTTGGATCAGTTCGAATAAGGGGAGCCAAAAGGGCTGACCGGCAGGGCCATCGGCCCGGTCATGTCCTCGAAGGTGTAGCGCAGGTAAAGGCCGCCGCTGACCTGCCGGTAATCGCTGGAGTTGTCCATGCCCAGCGCACCACCGAGAAAGAAGCTTGAACCGAACTTGTACTCACCGGCGGCATTGAGGCTATAGCCGATGCCGGTCTTGCTGTCGCTGCCGTAGCCGGTCAGCCCGGCGGCCGTGGCCTGTGGTTGCAGCTCGCTGTGTCCGGGGAAGACCGCGGCGCTGTCCTGGCCGATATGCTGGACACCCACCGAGCCTTTGATCCGGTAGGTGAAGCGCTCGGTGCGTTGCGACCAACTGATCGGTACGCCCAGGGCGAAGAAGCTCTGCGGACTGAAATAACCACCGTGACCCACGGTGTAGAAGTCCTGGTTATTGGCATAGGTCAGCGCCGAACCGCTCAGGCCCAGGGTGAGGATGCTGTCGGGTGCATTGCGCAGGTACCAGTAGATACCGCTGCCCAGTTCGAAGCGGTTGTTCGACTCGACGTTGTTGCCCAGCAACACATGCGCCGAACCGTAGCCGTAGGCACCGACTTGCTGGTCGTCGTAGCTCAGTTCGCCGCGTACGCCGTTGGCCGTCACGCCGCCCCACTTGTCCCCGGTACGCGGATCGCGGGAGCCGGCAAAGGAGGTCACGCTGTCGGTGACCGCACGGCGCGAGACACTCACACCGTAGCGGTAATCGGAATTGCCGTCGAAAGGCCGATTGACGCTGACACCACCGATCGGCGTGCTGTAGAGGAAACCCGCGGGGCTGACACCGAGATCGGCCTTGAGGCCTTGCTCCTTGTCCCGGTAGGCCACGGCCACGCCGACGCCGTTGGCTTTCTGCGAACCGACGGGGACCAGGCCACTGGCGCCGAAACGCGCCTGGGCAGAACTGGAACTGTCCGGGCTGCCGGAAGACAGCGACACCGGGGTGATCTGCAGTGCCATGCTGGCGCTGTTATCGCCCACCGGCACGCTGACTTCGAAGGGGGCCTCGATATCCGTCAGCTTGCTCAGGCCCTTTTCGCCGTTGTTGCTGCGCACGGTCAGGCCCTGGACGGCATAGCCGGTACGATCTTCGACGATCTCGTTCAAGGCCCGTTGCGCCGGGCTCAACGTCGGGCGCGGGGTGCTTTCGCGGGCGTAGGGGTTGTCGAGCGTAGTGGCCGCCACGACAGCGCTCCTGCGCTCGATCGCCGCCGGCACCGCGTCGCTGTCGCCGGTGCCCAGGCCCACACCCAAGCCGACGACCGGGGCAGTGACCGGT
>JACXTT010002301.1_pt1 | contig 30506 bp, 29 predicted proteins | sample 9270951 | NCBI WGS metagenome assembly JACXTT01 (sample SAMN15532306, study PRJNA645909) | rock metagenome | isolation source: weathered quartz diorite | place: Puerto Rico | collected 2017-06-21 | reverse complement strand
TATATTATTGCTAGAGGACAGACGCCTTCTCCTACGGATGTGGACCTTGCTACGCTTCTCCCCGAAGACCTTTTTCTCGAAGTCTTGGAACAGAAAACTGTCGTCCTCAATACCCGCAAGGAACTGCACAATCGACTAGGCAACTTCGACGCTGGCGCCTTTGCTCACCAAAGTTTTTTTGTCGGCAGCATGCGTCGTCAGCAACATCTAGCTTTTCTTCTTCTTGTTGACAGGAATGATCTTCGTGGGTTTCTCCCCCAAGATGTCCAACTGTTTACAGCGGTCACTGAAGCTGTCCTCACCTCTATTGAGAACGCTCGACGGTTCGAAGATTTACAAGCCACTGAAAAGAAACATCGTGACATATTACACGGCCTCATCCATGCGCAGGAGCAGGAAAGTAAGCTCGTCGCTGAAGAATGGCATGATCGCATCAGTGGGAAACTCTTTGGCGTGCTGCAAGGCTTACGCAGTTTCCAGAATCTGATTGCACAACGTACTCCTGAGAATGGAGAACGTTTTCAACAGCTCACGGCAGAAATTGACGGAGTCGCCGCCCTGGTGCGCGGTTTGGCCAACGAACTGCATCCCTCGGTGCTGGACGACTTCGGGGTTGCCGCCGCCATACGAGAATATGTGGCAGATGTCACAGCCGGCATCCTTGATGAGGAAGAGCCGTTACAAGTCACCGTTCAAGCGGAAGATGTCGATCAGCAGTTACCAAGCGAAGCTCAATTGACCTTGTTTCGCATCACGCAAGAAGCACTTCGTAATGTTCGCAAACATGCAGGGGCTAGAAAGGTTCAGATCGCTTTCGTGCAAGAACACGCTGGCGTCTCGTTGATGATTAAAGACGATGGAAGAGGATTCAATCCTGAACAGTCACAGCCCGGGCATTTTGGCTTACAGTATATGCGTGAACGAGCAGAGGCCTGTGGAGGAACCTTTCGAGTCGTTAGTGCTCACGGACAAGGGACGGAAGTTTGCGTCAAATTTCCGGTTTTCTCCTCGCTGCAAACGTCTCCGCCTCTTGTTACACCTTCGTAGCTGGAGGTTCTTTATTCAAATTAACAATCACGAACAGCGTTGGGCAGGAAGGAGACCACGGACAAGGGGGGAAGTTGACCATCAACAACCTGTCCTTTATCTTGTCTCGCCGGATCGCAAGTCTAAAAAGGGAGTCTAGACTTGCTACACTTTAGACGCTACTGCGACAGGACAGTTCAGTCCTGATCTTCAGCTCTCCAACGTGAGGAGGTTTGCCAATGTCTATGTCGATCCCCGGAATTCGTATCCTGGGCTGTTGTTTAGTATCCTTTCGAGACTTCGTCCGTCGCTTGACTACTTCTTTCCACTCTTTCCATCATCTTTCACCTCGCGGCATCAGCAGCCTTATCACTCTTTTTTCGTTCTTGGTCACCTCTTCGGTCTTCGCTAGCGAAAAAGACTTAGTGCTGCCTGATCTTTCCTCGGTCAGCTTCTTAGGCATAGCAGGCAATCACCTTCTCATGGCAGGATTGGCAGTCTGCGTTTTCGGTTTAGTCTTTGGTCTCGTGATCTTCAATCAGCTCAAAAATCTCCCGGTCCACGACTCTATGCGGGAAATCTCGGAGCTCATTTACGAAACTTGTAAGACCTATCTCATCACGCAGGGCAAATTCATCCTTATGCTCGAAGTGCTTATCGGCACCATCATGGTCATCTATTTTGGAGTGCTTCAGCACAACCCGACAAATCAAGTGATTATTATTCTGCTCTTCAGCTTAGTCGGCATCGCGGGAAGCTATGGCGTAGCTTGGTTTGGCATTCGGGTGAACACCTTCGCTAACTCTCGCACTGCGTTCGCAGCCCTCGAAGGCAAACCATACCCTTGTTATTCCATCCCACTCAAAGCGGGAATGAGCATTGGCATGCTTTTGATTAGTGTCGAACTGGTGATCATGCTTTTCATCCTGCTCTTCATCCCAAGCGACTACGCAGGCTCTTGCTTCATTGGGTTCGCTATCGGTGAATCGTTAGGCGCTTCAGCGTTGCGCATCGCTGGCGGCATCTTCACGAAAATTGCCGATATCGGGGCGGACCTCATGAAAATCGTCTTTGGTATTAAAGAAGACGATGCCCGTAACCCAGGGGTGATCGCCGATTGTACCGGGGACAATGCTGGAGACTCTGTCGGCCCCAGCGCTGACGGGTTTGAAACTTATGGCGTGACAGGGGTAGCTCTCATCTCTTTCATTTTGCTAGCTGTCGATCCCAGCTACCAAGTCCAGTTGCTGGTCTGGATCTTCATGATGCGTATCGTCATGGTGCTCGCCTCTGCCTTCTCATACTTACTCAACGAGGCCATTGTCAAAGGTCGTTACGCTAATGCTGCGCACATGAATTTCGAAGCGCCGTTGACCCAGCTCGTATGGGTTACGTCTATTGTTTCTGTGATTCTGACCTACATTGTCTCAAGCATTCTTATTGGCAGCCTCGGCGACGGAACACTCTGGTGGAAGCTTTCGACGATTATTACCTGCGGCACGCTTGCTGGCGCTGTGATTCCAGAAGTGATCAAGATCTTTACTTCCACCGAATCTGGCCATGTACGCGAGGTCGTCACGGCTTCGCGTGAAGGCGGTGCTTCACTAAATGTGCTCGCTGGTTTGACCGCCGGAAACTTCAGCGCGTACTGGATGGGAGCTGTCATCGTCGGTCTCATGAGTATTGCTTATCTCGTCAGCGGTGAAGGTCTTGGCGCTCTTATGCGTAGTTCTTTTTCACTCAACCCCGCTGCAGTATTCGCGTTTGGCCTCGTCGCCTTTGGCTTTCTGGGCATGGGTCCCGTAACAATCGCAGTCGATTCTTACGGACCAGTGACGGATAACGCCCAGTCAGTATATGAACTCTCGCTCATTGAGACGATTCCCAATATTAAACAGATAATCAAAAAAGATTTTGGCTTTGAGCCTCGCTTCGAAGAAGCAAAAACTTTTCTCGAAGAAAACGACGGCGCTGGTAATACGTTCAAGGCCACTGCGAAACCCGTATTGATCGGCACTGCAGTCGTTGGCGCCACCACGATGATTTTCTCCATCATCGTCATTCTGACCGGCCTTAAAGCAGATCAAATGGTGAACTTGTCGATTATGCACGCTCCCTTCTTGCTGGGCCTTATTATGGGTGGCGCCGTTATTTATTGGTTTACGGGCGCCTCCACCCAAGCAGTATCTACCGGCGCCTATCGTGCGGTGGAGTTTATTAAAGCAAACATCAAGTTAGAAGGTGTCGAAAAAGCGTCCACGCAGGACAGCAAGAAGGTCGTGGAGATTTGCACCATCTATGCCCAACGCGGCATGATTAATATCTTCCTCACAATTTTTTCCAGCACCCTCGCCTTTTCTTGCTTAGAGCCCTTTTTCTTCATTGGTTATCTTATCTCCATCGCGCTCTTCGGGCTCTTCCAGTCTATCTTTATGGCCAATGCAGGTGGCGCTTGGGATAACGCAAAGAAGATCGTAGAAGTCGAACTCAAGGAAAAAGGGTCTGACCTCCATGCGGCGACTGTGGTTGGCGACACAGTGGGAGATCCCTTCAAAGACACATCTTCAGTGTCGATGAATCCGGTCATTAAGTTCACGACACTCTTTGGACTCTTGGCGGTGGAACTCGCGATCACACTGACTCCAGGCTTAGCGCATGCGCTGGCAGCCTTTTTTTTCCTCGTTTCCGCATTCTTTGTTTGGCGCTCGTTCTATGGTATGCGGATCACTGCAAAAGAAGTTCCAGCACCAGCCAAGAGTCACGCTGTTACCGCCGCCTAGTTCCTACCGAAGAGGGGCGGGTCAAGTCTTACAATCCGCCTCTTCGATGTATGCCTCATCCCGTACTTCCGGGAGATAAACGGCGCTGGCTCATGTGATAAATGAACGAGAGAATCTCAGCCACGGCGCGATAGACTTCGGGCTGAATTTCTTGTTCCAATTCAAGATGCGAGAGTATCTGCACCAGGTTCTTGTCTTCACGGATGGGGATCTGATGCGCTCTCGCCATCTCTATAATCTGTTCCGCAAGAAACCCTCTTCCTTTCGCGCTCACTTTTGGGGTCTGGTCTTCTTCGTGTTTGTAGCGAAGCGCTACGGCTTGTCGCGCCTGAGTCGGAGTCTTGCTCATATTACGCCTTCATATCCAACAGATGGATGGAAGCAGGGACGCCAATCGTCAGAGCCTCGAATTTTTCCCGTTTTTCAGGAGCAAGCTGCCGAAGCGGCCTGACCATCAATGAGACATCTGCATAGCCGAGCGATTGCAGAGTAATGCGAAAATCTGGCAGCTCGCGTTGCAATAACGCCACAGATTCAGGCTGATCAACGTAGAAAACTGCCCACAGCAACCCCTGCCCGATACGGGCGTCAATTCGTGTTTGACCAAAGTTTTCTAGATCCAACGCAAAGAGGATATTGTATCCCTTCCCCGTTTCGCCTTTTCCCTGCCTCTCTGTCTCTCCGTTTCCTTTCCCCTCCGGCTCAATGGAAAGAAACGCCGTGGTTAATCTTTGCGCTGTAAAAAAAGGGATCTGCACCTGATACGGTCCTCCTTGCGCTTGGGCGAGGATATTAACGGCCTGTTGACTCTCGATGTGTTCTAAATGACGCCCAAGAGAAGCAGCAAGAGTGAGGGAGGGCGATGAAGCCATTTCATCATTGAGATCCTGCAACGCTTGTAACAACGCCGCTTTGAGATCTTCCTCCGCCATACGAAACAGTTCTTGAGGATTGCTTGCCGCGGCGTGGAACAGCTTGGCCTCGTAGTGCAAACCGCTGTCCCGAATGAATGCGGCAAGCTGTGCTGCGGTTGGCGGTCCCTGCTCGGGCAAAATCGTCTTGATTAAAGTTTGCAGTTTGATGAGATGCGGAGGAATGTTTTCCTGAGGGAACTGTTCGATAAAAGAGGTCAGTTCCTGCGTCAGCTCGCCTAAAGATCCGGCAGCTGATGTATGGTGTGGAATCTCAGCCCGTAAGAGCTTAACCGCTTCGGCTTGTATGGTTGATTCGTCCTGAGACTCGTCCTCTTCCCCTGGCTCGATTAGCACCCTCAACACAACTTGTGGTTGTAATTGCTCGACCCGTGCAGCAAACTTTGCCCCTAGTGGCAAGGCATCGGACGCCTCTGCTGTCAGAAAAGCGCCAGCAAGGTGCACTAATACCAATCCATCATTTAATTCATCAACAATTTCAGCTTTGACCTCTTGTCCAACGGCAAGAGGAGGAAGTTGGGTGGATGACTTTACCAGTCTTGGCGCAATGTCGAGCACAGCCTGGGGAGCAGCGTGAGCAACATCGGAATCAAGACGAATCCCTGCGATCCTCATAGGGTTATTGTACCCTAATGCACTGCCCGGTATGGAATGTCAGGTCCCTAAAGTTTGACCCGTCGGAAGAATTTCCGTACCTTACCTCGGCAAAGAACAACGGACAAATCCTCGATCTTCTGACTATCGACAAGGAGTGGAAACGATGCAATTTCACCTGTTCGTCTACGCCACGCTCGGACGCCGTCATGAAATAGAAGCGGGCATGGCAGGAAAGAATCCAGCGCTGTATCAACGCACGCTCGACGAGATCGCTGAATATGTCCAATTTGCCGATCAATCAGGCTTCACTGGCTTTGGCCATCCAGAGCATCACTTGCAAATCGAAGGGTTCGAGGCCAGCAACGAGCCAGGATTACTCGCCATGTGGATTGGGCAACACAGTAAAAAACTCCGCGTCAACATGGTCGGTTGGGTAGCGCCGGCTCATAATCCTGTTCGAGTCGCCGAGTACACTGCCACGCTTGATCACATGTTGAGAGGTCGTTTGGGAGTCGGCTTAGTCCGCGGCTATCAAGCACGTTGGGTCCATAACTTCCGCATTCGCGAAGAACTCAACGCCGTTGGCGACTGGAATCGTAACAGCCCGGATGATGACCTTAACCGCGAATACTTCACAGAATTTGTAGATATTGTGTTGAAAGCCTGGAAAGAAGACACCTTTAGTTACCAGGGAAAACATTGGACGATTCCTCCAGCAGATTTTGTCAATCCGCATCCGCATCTGGCCTACACCAGATATGGTCGCGGCGTGGACGAGCACATGCGTATCCGTGAAATCGGCATTGCTCCCAAGCCGCTGCAACAACCCCATCCTCCTCTGTACGGTGGATTTACTCATAGTCTACGAACGGCCTTGTTTTGGGCGCGCTATGGCGGCAAGCCAATTGTATTAGCGTCGGACCTAGAGTTCTGCAAACGGGTGTGGAACGGCTATCGCAATGAAACGGTTAAGTATGGACACAAGATCGAGCATGGCAACGAGGCAGCCTGGGGTGGAGCAATGATCTGCGCCCCAACCATGGCGCAAGCGCAAGAATGGCAAAAAGACATGATGTGGATGTGGGATGAGTGGTTTCTTCCCTTCGGCCAAGCCCATCCGGAACTACTTGTTGGCGACCCGGATTTTATTTGCCGTCGGCTTGATGAAGCCCATAAGGTGCTGAATTTCAAAGAATGCTTCCTGCTCATTCCACAAGGCATCCACGAGCGCGACCAAGTCATGACCTCGCTCGATTTATTCGCTACTAAAGTCATCCCCAAGTTTGCGGATTAGTCTGATTTTTCAAGAAATGTTATCTATTCCGCTCGCCACGGCTTTCTTAGGCCCAAGTTCTGCTTGGATGTGGGGTTTTGCTCCCACTCTTCACAACTGGTGTGGTACACTAACAGAGAGAACGAATTCACCATACTGATTTTGAGGAATCAGGGGTTATCATGCCCGCGCAGGCGGGCATCCAGGGAAAGCATTCACCTGACTCTAGTTATTCCGCCTGGATTCCTGCTTTCATTGGAATGACGTGACCGCTGCTTCCCCATCATTTTCACTGTGATGGTCTCTCATTTTGTTCGTCAAAGGAGTCTGCGTGGAGCTAGTCACTTATTTCATCAATCTTTTTTTGCATCTCGACACCCATCTCGCCACGGTCATTCAAACTTACGGCGGGTGGACCTATCTTCTCCTGTTCGTCATCATCTTTTGTGAGACAGGTTTGGTAGTCACCCCGATTCTTCCTGGCGACTCCCTATTGTTCGCCGCTGGCGCGTTCGCAGCCATAGGCTCTCTTAATCTCGCCTGGCTTTTTGGGCTCTTAAGCATCGCCGCTATTTTAGGCGACGCGGTTAATTACGCCGTCGGACATTTCATGGGGCCAAAAGTCTTTACGCAGAAAAACAGTCGAGTGTTCAAAAAAGAATATCTCGACCGCACCCGTCAATTTTACGAGAAATACGGCGGCAAGACGATTATCATCGCACGATTTGTTCCGATCGTCCGCACCTTTGCTCCATTTGTCGCCGGAGTCGGCGATATGACCTACTGGCGCTTCGCCAGTTACAACATTGTTGGAGGGCTTCTGTGGATCACTGTCTGTTTGGTCGCAGGTTACCTCTTCGGCAACATTCCATTAGTCAAGCAAAATTTTACGCTCGTCCTCCTGGCAATTATTTTCATCTCTATTCTTCCGGGTTTGATCGAATTTCTACGCCAACGACAAGCAAAGCAGTCACCAGCATAAATCAACTCACAACCGGTATGGATAGCGTCATCCCACTGGGCTAGTTAACGCAGAACGAATTGCAAAGTTATTCCCCTAAACGGTCTGCTCAATCAACACCGCGTCGGCGGGAGGCGTTTGCACATGCAAATCCTGTTCGGACTATTCCTAAGTATCAAGGGTATAGCCCGCGCGCCGTGTTCTATCTTTCCCTCATATCATGATTAGGACGTTGACGTCTTCGATCGAGGCTCCTTATAATCCTCCTGCTTTCGTTCGGACATTCTCGGGCAGAAAAGAAAGACGATACGATGTCCTGCAAACTTGGTGTTGACGTGGGCGGCACTTTTACTGATCTTCTACTTCTCGATGAAAAGACAGGCCGCCAAGTACGGGTAAAGACTCCTTCGACTCCAATGGACCCTTCTATCGGAGTCTTAATTGGCATCGATAAGGTGTGCCGTCTCGCCGAGATTACTCCCGGCGAGATTTCTCACATCATGCATGGCACGACAGTCGCCACCAACGCCGTGCTCGAAGGAAAAGGCGCAAAGGTAGGACTGATCACTACGGAAGGGTTCAAGCAGATCCTGCACCTGGCGCGCTCGTGGACCCCCGGTCCGCTGGCGGGCTGGATCATCATGGTCAAGCCTGAACCGCCCGCTGCTCTCGAAAATACCCGCGAGGCCAAAGAACGGATCGATACACACGGCAACATTATCAAACCACTTGATGAAGAAACCCTCCGCAAAGATTTACAAGATCTCGCAGCCCACGGAGTCGAGGCGATCACAGTCTCGTTGATTAACTCGTACGCCAATCCCGTGCATGAGAAACGAGTAAAAGCACTTGCGCAAGAAATGCTGCCGACTCTGCCTGTCACCGCCTCGGCGGAAGTGTTGCCGGAGTTTCGTGAGTATGAACGCGCGTTGACCGCGGTGATGAACTCGTACGTCCGCCCCAAAGTTGCCGCGTACATGAAGAGCTTTGCCGATCAACTAGCCACTCACGGTCTTAAAGCGGAAGTGAACATTCTACGCTCGGACGCGGGACTCATGACCTTACGTATGGCGCAAGAGCGTCCCGTCTATGGGGTGATGTCCGGTCCGGCTGGTGGCGTCGCTGGCGCGCTGGTCATTGCTGTCAAAGCCGGCTTCCCCAATATCTTGACGCTCGACATGGGCGGGACCTCAACGGATGTGGCGTTATGTCAGGACGGCGTGCAAACGATCGCTCGGGAGACCACGTTGGGCTACTTTCCCATTAAAGTGCCGTCAGTTGACGTGCGCAGCATTGGCGCGGGCGGCGGCTCGATTGCGCACGTGCCGGAAATCACCAACGCCTTACGAGTGGGACCCCAAAGCGCCGGGGCGGACCCCGGACCAGCGTGCTACGGCAAAGGCGGAACCGAAGCGACCGTCACCGACGCTAATGTCGTGCTTGGACATTTGCCCCCGCGCCTGCTGGGCGGCGAAATGCAACTTGACGAAGAAGCAGCAAAAGCAGCAGTAGCGCGCATCGGCGCCAAACTTGGTCTTGACGTCTATCGCGCCGCGCAGGGCATTCTTGATATTGTCAATGAAAATATGCACGGTGCGCTGCGCTTGGTTTCCGTGCAGCGCGGCTACGATCCGCGTAATTTTGCGCTTGTCGCATTTGGCGGCGCCGGACCGCTCCATGCTAACGCAGTCGCAAATCTCATCGGTTCGTTTCCCGTCATCGTCCCTCCAGCCCCTGGTATTTTGTGCGCCACTGGCGATGTGTGCTGTGACTTTCGTGAAGAGTTCGCTCGTACGGTGTTGCGTACCCTAAGCAACATTTCAGCAACTGAGGTCGCGAAAATTTTCCAAGAATTAGGGGAAGAAGCCGCAGGCTGGCTCGAACAAGAAGGGATTCCTCGCAGCCAGCAGCAGATTTTCTACAATGCGGACATGCGCTACTTCCGACAAGGATACGAATTGCCGATCGCAGCCACGCTCGAAGAACTCCAGGCTCAAGGCGCGGCGGTGTTAGCTGGGAAATTCCATACGCTGCATGAACGGCTCTATCGGTTTCGCCTCGATGCAGAGTGTGAAATTGTCAACTTGCGGGCAGTTGCCTTAGGAAAAAGCGCCTCGCTGAATCTCCCTGAAGGAGCACTTGACGATCCATCCGCCGCACATGCTGTGAGTGATGAGCATCGTATCTATTTCGATGGCAAGTTTCTCTCGACATCAATCTACGACCGCACAAAGTTGCGTCCCGGCAATCGTCTGTCTGGTCCCGCGATTGTCACCGAAATGGATTCAACCACAGTCGTGTTGCCCGGATTCACTGGAAAGGTAGACAAGTATTTTAATATTGTGATTCGGCCTGAAACATAGAGAGAGGAGCACCGCATGCGCGACGTGAAAATCGCCCAGATCCCGCAGATCGACATTGATCCCGTCACCCTCGACATCATTGAGAGCGCGCTCAAAAACTACCGTTATGAGATGGATGCGGTGCTCTACCGCACGGCCATGTCGCCGGTGATCCGCGAGCAGCATGATGAATTTCCCATGATTTGCGACCCCAACGGTCGTATGATCGTCGGCCAGTTCGGCTCTTACATCCGTGAGATGATGAATAGCTTCGACCGCCCGATCTATCCTGGAGACGTGATTCTGCTAAACGACCCATATCTTTGTGGCGGGGCGATTTCACATATCAACGATTTTCTCGTTCTGGTCCCGGTTTTTGACGGTGACGAACTGATCGGTTGGAGCTCGATGTTCGGCCATCAGATGGATGTGGGCGGCCCCCTGCCTGGCTCGTTCCCTACCAACGCCACATCGATCTTTGGGGAAGGCTTGCGCATCCCGCCGGTCAAACTCTTTGAAAAAGGTCACCTCAATGAAGACGTGCTGAATCTCATTCTCAACAATGTCCGCATCCCGGTTATGAATCGTTCCGATTTGATGGGTATTGTCGCCGGCTGCAAAACCGCTGAACAGCGCGTGCATGAACTCTGTCAACGTTTTGGACGAGATACATATCTCGCCGCGACGCAAGCGCTGCTGGAGCGCACTTATCGCGCCATGAAAACGTTGATTCAACGCAATATCTCCATTGAGCCGCAGTCGTTTGAAGACTATGTTGACGATGACGGTCTCGGCAACGGCCCGTTCAAGATGAAACTCACTATTTGGCGAGAAGGCGAAAAGGCGGTGTTCGATTGGACGGGGACCGACCCGCAGGCGTTGGGACCAATCAATTTCTACCTAAATGAGGGCATGTTCAAAATGTTTATTGGCGTGTACCTCATTATGGTCTACGACCCGCAGATTCTGTTCAACGACGGGTTCTATGATTTGATTGAAGCGCGCCTTCCGGACGGATCGCTCCTTCATCCTAAGTTTCCCGCCGCCCTCGGCTGTCGTACGCATGCCCTTGCCCGCCTGTTCGACGTCATGAGCGGCTGCCTGGGGCAAAAGAGCCCAGAGCTGACTACTGCCGCCGGCTACGGCACTAGTCCACATTTACTTTATAGCGGTACAGACAAAGACAACAAATTCTTCTTTATTATGGAGATTAGTTACGGCGGCATTCCCGGCCGCCCTATTGGCGACGGCATGGATGGACACTCGTGGTGGCCGCTGTTCACCAACATTCCCACCGAATACTTGGAAAGTTATTGTCCTATGCGGGTGGACCGCTACGCCTCGGTGATAGATTCTGGCGGCGCCGGCTTACATCGCGGCGGCAACGGCATCGACAAGTGGTACACCTTCCTGGAGCCTGGAGAGATCGCAATCCACGATGATCGCTGGTTGACGCCGCCATGGGGCATTCTTGGCGGCAAGCCCGGCATGCGCTCGAAGAAAATTCTCGTCCATAAAGACGGTAGTCAGACGATTCTTCCCTCCAAATGTGACCAGATCAAAGTGGAGCCGGGCGACCAGCTCATTTTCCAAACAGCGGGCGGCGGAGGTTGGGGCGACCCCTTGCAGCGCCCCATCGCTCAAGTGCATACCGACGTGCTCAGAGAATTGGTGTCGATCGAGAAAGCACACAACGATTACGGAGCGGTGATTGATCCACAAACGCAGCAAGTAGACGAAGCGGCGACAACAGCCTTGCGCGAAAAAATGAGCAAAGAACGAGGTCCACAACAGACGTTCGATTTTGGTCCGCCTCTTGCAGAACTTCTTGCCCGCTGTAAAGAAGAGACCGGCCTCGAGCCGCCAGTTCCGCCGAAGTTACCGCCCCATTGGACAACGAACGGAGTGAAGAAAGAGGCAGCGTAAGTTCTGTAGAGACAATACAGCGGGACGCCTCTACCCTAGAGAGATACACTACTAAAATGGGGAGTGGAGCAATACAGGCCCTTTGTGGTGTAGGGGCGCACCGATGTGTGCGCCCTCCTGAGGGTGGTCACGCAGGCCCGCCCCTACGCGGAAAAGCGAGGTCCATTCCAGAGTCCAGATCTGTTCTACATAGAGAAGGGAGCCAAGACGCTATCTCTCTTGTATCACTGCGCTGATCCGTATACGTTCTCGCGCGGTGTCACAATCTGCTCCAGCACTTTCTCCGCAACCAACCGTTGCGCCATCGCTTGTTGCTCCGCATCAACTCTTCTCACGAGATTTTCTGTTGCTATGTGTCAGCAGCTTTCTATTCTCGATGAGCATGTTCCTCCTGTTTGCCATTCTGCCAGTTTTTGTTGTGCAAGAACTGCATGGCGCTAAGTCTCAGGTCGGCATGATTATGGGAGCTTTTGCAGTGTCGGCAGTGCTGGCGCGGCCAAGTTCTGGACGCATTGTTGATGTTTGGAGCCGGAAAGCGGGCCTCAGCCTCGGCGCGTTTATTTACTGTATCGCCCCAGCGCTGTACACCCAGGCGGGCTCGGTGGCAATGATGTTCGGACTGCGCTTCTTCCATGGCATCGGTATCGCTATCTATACCACGGCCGGCAGCGTCATGGCTGCGGACCTGTGTCCCCCGGCTCGACGCGCCGAAGGCATGGGTTATTATGGCATGTCTATGAATCTTGCCATGGCGTTCGGACCTGCGCTGGGAGCTTTTCTGGTCGGGCAGATCGGGTTTTCTGGTCTCTTTTGGTTGAGTTCCGGACTGTCCCTCGTAAGCCTCTTGCTCGTCCAGGTCATCAAGGAAAAAATCCACGATCGTCCCCATGATTATCAACGCCCGCCGTTGTTCAGTAAGGCCGCCCTCTTCCCAGGGTTTGTGGCCATGTGCATGACAATGACCTTTGGCGCGGTTGTCTCATTTCTGCCGTTATTTGTACAAGCACACGATCTGGGGAATCCTGGACTCTTTTTTACCGTCTACGCTATCGTTGTGGTTGCATCTCGCCCTGTTGCAGGCAGGTTAGCCGATCGATTTGGTCGAGCTCCAGTTATTGTTCCAGGAATGGCCTGTATCGTCATCGCCATGATAATCCTCGCTTATACGACATCGCAGTGGGGCCTCTTATGGTCAGCTGCGCTCCAAGGGCTGGGGTTTGGCTGTGTTCACCCAGCAGTGATGGCGCTGGTGGTGGACCGCTCCACCCAGCATGATCGCGGCCCTGCACTGGCCACGCTCATGGGCGCCTTTGATGTCGGTGTAGGATTCAGCGCTATCGGATTAGGACAGATTTTGGAACGAACAGATTTTACGACGACCTACCTCTGTGCTGCTGGAATTGCTTTCATCGGCGGGAGCGGCTTCGCTCTCGGGACATTGTGGCAACAACGCACGACGAGCCGGTAAGCTGCCAGGAGGTTGTGTTGCGGCTTTTCTTATCAGGTTGCTCTACTTTTCAGATGACTCCGTCTGCACGGAAACGAGTTGTCTCTTCAGATGAATACCCAAGTAACGAGGTCAAGACGTCATCAGTGTGTTCTCCGAGCAACGGCGGATGAGTGCGCGATGAAACTAGGGTTTCGGACAATTTGAGAGGAGAACCAACCATACGGATCTCTCCAGCGGAAGGATGAGGAACAGTCCAGACCATATCGCGCGCAATCACTTGGGGATCTGTAAAGACTTGGTCGAGCGTTTGCACGGGCCCGCAAGGGACGCCAGCCAGTGAGACTTCGTGCAACCAGAACGCAAGATCCTTTTTCCCAAAAATCTCTTGTAACGCCGTGATGAGCAACTCTCTATGTTGCACGCGAGCGGGATTCGTCGCGAAACGAACATCACGAGCCAGGTCAGGTCTTTGTAAGACTTCACATAGTTTCTGCCATTGCCCATCGTTTCCTACCGCTACACAAAAGAACCCATCTTGTGCCTGGAAAGTTTGATACGGAACGATCGTAGGATGGGCATTGCCGAACCGCTGCGGTCGTTGGCCGGAGACAAGGTAATTACTGGCCACATTAGCAAGCCAGGCAACCTGAGCGTCGAGCAAAGAAATATCAATGGCTTGTCCACGTCCAGTTTTTATGCGCGCTAGCAAAGCAGCTTGGATGGCGTTCGCAGCGAACAGTCCTGCGGTAATATCGACCACAGCAACCCCAACTTTCATGGGCTCACCGTCTGTTTCACCAGTAATACTCATAACGCCGCCACGCCCTTGGATAATGAAATCGTAACCAGGCAAATTCTTGTCAGGTCCGGTTTGGCCGTAGCCGGTAATAGAGCAGTACACAAGAGCCGGATTGACTTGCTTCAGACGATCGTAATCCAAGCCAAGCGCCGCCAATTCGCCGACTTTGAAGTTCTCAATGAAAACATCGCTCAGAGAGGCGAGTCGACGAAGAATTTCTTGACCAGCCCGAGATTTAAGATTAACAGTAATGCTTTTTTTGTTGCGATTCGCACACAGGTAATAGGCGCTTTCGCCTCCGAGAAATGGAGGTCCCCACGCGCGCGTATCATCACCCACACCCGGACGCTCAACCTTGATCACCTCGGCGCCAAGGTCACCCAGCAACATGGTGCAGTATGGTCCGGCGAGTACGCGGGAGAGGTCGAGAATGCGGACCCCTTCTAGTGGAGCAGTCATGCGGTGAGGGAAAAAAGAACGAGGCCGAAGAAGCGAAGCGGTGGACGCTCTTGGCCTCACTCTTTGCGAAAGTTACTGGCCTTTCGACTCGCCAGACGTCGAAGAGCTTGTGCTGGCTTTTCCTTTGCCGTGGTGATGTTTGCTAGCCTTCTTCTTCGCCGCCAATTGAATGGCCGCACTGTTTCCCTGAGCCCCTTCCGCTGCATAAATCATCGGAGCGAGCGCCAGGCTAGCGCTAATAAGTCCCGCCACCATCAGGGTCAATGCACGTTTCATAGCCACACCTCCAACTGTTGTTCAGGGGGGCAACCAAGGGAGCCCCCGTTTCCCTCTCTGCTCAACACTCCAGTGGAGCGACTCTTCAAAAAAGAGCGGACCCTTTTCTTTAGGGAGATTTTACATCTGATCAAGGCCTGTGGTCAAATGGCTGGCGCAAAACGGAATGGCGGGCCTCTGTCGTCGCGGCTCGGGACGGGTAGTCCGTTCGCTCTGTTCACGCTATGGCGATGGGTGCGGGCCAAAGAGTGAAGCGAACTATAGCTTTCATGAGAGATTGTGCTTCATACATTAAATCCTGCACTCGGCGCTCATTACCCTGCACTTAGGACTCACTTGAGTCCCGCTTTGCGCAACGCCGCAACATTACGCTCTACCATTGCTGGATCTGTATTAGGTGCCCGCTGCTTCATCACATCGAGAGAGAAATTGGGACTGATCCGTAGGATTTCTGTGGCTGCCGCTCGCGCCTCCTCTTCTCGCCCTGCCTCACTAGAAGCGAGGGCCAGGACAAGCTGGACATGCAGAAGATTGGGATTGTAACTGAGCAATTTCTTAAGGGTGGCGGTAGCCTCCTCATACCGCCCAGCCGAGTAATAGGCAAAACCTAACTCGAACAGGAACCTAGGATTGAGGCGGACTGCCTTCTCCGCCATCTCGAGGGCTTCTTGCGGTTTCCCAGTAAAGCCCAAGATCCTCGCCAGTAGCGCATAGCCTTCGGCAAGGTTGGGAGCGAGGGCAATAACCCGCTCGGCCTCGGCGCGGGCCTGGTCATGGTGCTTTTGCAGCAGATAGACATTGCCCAATTCGGCGTGGGCAAAGGGGAAGGAGTCATTCAGGGCGAGGGCCTTTTGTGCCGCCTCAAAGGCGCGCTCCAGCACTTGAGGGTCCTGGGTCAACTGCCAGATCCACGCCACCACATAGCTAGAAGTCAGGAAAGTGTAAGCCCATTGATAATTGGGGTCATACATGAGGGTTCGCTTAAAGGTTGCAATTGCCTCTTCGATCCGTCCCGAGAAGAAATAGCCAACGCCTAATTGGTACAAATACGAGGACGCATTCGGGCCGCGAGGATCGAGACGAAGCGCCTTCTCCGCCATCCCAATGGTTTCTTGCGGCCGCCCCGCAATGGTCAGAATCCAAGCTAATCCCACATAGCTATCCGCATAGTTGGGATCGAGGGCAATAGCCCACTTGGCTTCGGCCAGGGCCTGCTCAGGCTGATTTTTCTGCATATAGACCCGGCCTAATACCGCATGGGCATCAGGCAGAGAGTCATCTAGGACGACTGCCTTATGCGCCAACTCAAACGCCTGCTCCAGGGTCTGAGGTTCTTGACTCCACTGAAAGCCCCAATCAAGCCAGTGGGTATGCGCCAACGACGCGTACGCTCCTGCATACTGTGGGTCCAGCGCCAGAGCTTTCTCATACATCTGCCGGGCCCGGGCATTGGCCTCTTTGGTATAACGGTAAGAAAACTCTCCCCCACGCAAGAAGAACTCATAGGCTTCCAGGTTGTTAGTGGGGGAGCGCCGAAACCATACTTGTTCTTCTGGCGTGAGTTTCACTTTGAGAGCAAAGACAATTTTTTGTCTGACCTCATCTTGCACGGCAAAGAGGTCTTTCAACTCGCGGTCGTAGCTCTCCGCCCACAAATGTTCCCCAGTCGTAGCGTCAATTAGTTGGGCGATAACACGAAGCCGGTCATTGGCTTTGCGCACGCTGCCTTCCAGAACGTAGCGCACGCCTAGTTCGCGGCTAATGTCCTGAACCTTGACTCCTCTGCCTTTGTAGGCAAAGGCAGACGTACGGGCGATGACAAAGAGACTAGAGATGCGCGACAGCGATGCCGTAATCTCTTCGGTCATGCCATCGCTGAAATACTCTTGCGTCGGGTCACCGCTCAGGTTCACGAACGGCATGATGGCAATCGAGGGTTTATCGGGGAATGGCAACGCTGCTGGCGCGGCGTCAGTCCTGAGCGCTGAGTCCTGAATGCCCAGCGTCGCGTTGATGAACCGCAGCCGACTGAAGATCACTGCCTTGTTCTGTAAAGAGGTCTGCAAGGCCCACTGCCATCGAGTGAGTCGCCTACTTACGGAGGCGATGACTCAGGCTGCGACAGTGTCGCAGCCTGGCAATCTTTCCACAAATAAAAGAGGCTGGGATTCTTCCTGCTTCATCCCAGCCTACCGTTGCTGGTAGAAACGCAAAAAGGACCGTTTTTATCAGTCCCGTTTTCAACCCAGGAACTTCGTCACTGCCGTCACAAACGCTTCAGGCTGTTCGTACGGCGGCATATGGCCAGCCTTTTCGATGAGCGTGAGTTCGGCCTGCGGAATTGCTTTTTTCCAGTAGTCAGCGTAGACAGGCAGTATTAACTTGTCGCTTTTTCCCCATACTAATAAAGTTGGCGCCGTCAGGCGGTAGAGCCGCTTCGACAAGCGACGGTTCGGCACAGGGAACAGAATTTTTCCCGCCATGCTCAGCCGCCTGGAGTTAGCAATGTAAAATTCCGCGAGCGCGTCAATATTTTTCAGATCGAGACCGCCAGTGAGAAGGGCCTCCCCTTGCGCTCGGTCGTGGAACAAGTACTGAGCAAACTCGTGGGGTAAGAATGAAAACACATCGGGAATCGGATGTTCATCAATCCACAGCCCCGCTGGCGCAACGAGCACAAGCTTAGCGAGGTCGTTCGGCGCAATACAGGCCATCTCGGCAGCGATCATACCGCCCATCGAGTGCCCCATGAGATGCGGCTTGGTGAGCCCCAACTCTGTCACCACGTCCCAACCATGCAAGGCGAAATCCAGCATGTCTTCGAGCAGCTCTTCGCCGGTCGATTCGCCAAACGCAGGCAACTCAGGCGCGAACACATGGTAACGTTCCGCCAGGTGATCTAGAAATGGATTCTCGGCAAAGAGCCCGCCGGCGCCATGAAAAAAGACTAGGGGCGCGCCGCTGCCGCCTTCAAAGACACGAATCTTCGCGCCGCGCTTGGTCTCTATCTTTCTCACCATCATAACGGGATCCTCCCGTCTCGACGCGCTTGCTCAATATTTTTCTCCGGCTCCAAGCGGGTCTCCATCGGCTTGCACCACCAGCGATTATCATCCTTCCATTCCGGCCACATGTCGCGGAGGTGGGGCATAACTTTTTCTGCAAAGAGTTTACTTGAGTACCGAGTTTTCCAGTCCGGCATGTTGCCGACATGAAGGAGGCAGAAGATGTGTCCGACATGCAGACCTTTGATGAGGTCTTCCATCCGCTGACGCACGGTCTCTGGGCTGCCAGCGATCACGTAGCCTTCGTCAACGAGTTGTTTCCAGGTTAGGGTTGGGAAGAGCTTCTGCACATCTTCACTGAGGGCGGTCGTCACGCTCGCCTGTAATGTCTTGACTGTGCGATAGCCCGGCGCGTCAGCAAATCCGCCATAGATGTGCAAGCAGCGATTATAAAAATAGCTAACATGTTCAGCATAGAGCTTTTCAGCTTCCGCGTCGGTCTCCGCTACGCAGATGGTTTGCGCAAATGCACCGCGATAGGGAGATTCATCTTTCTTCCGTTTGGCTACCTGGTCCCAATAGCCGTCGAGCAGCTTTTTCCCACGCAGATACCCAGTGAATGACAGATAGGAATAGTTGTAGTCGTTATCAAGGCAAAAGTCCCAGGTCTCAATCGAACCGCCGCCCGGAATGTAAATAGGCGGATTCGGCTTCTGGATGGGCTTGGGCCACAGATTCACATAACGAAGCTGATTGTACTTGCCATCGAACACGAACGGCTTGTCTTCGTGCCAGGCGCGCATGATCAATTCGTGCGCTTCAGCATATTTGTCGCGCGTAAGCGCCGGAATCTGACCGTAACAGTAGTTGGTGTCCATCGACGTACCAACGGGGAAGCCAGCAAGAAGGCGTCCGCCGGAAATGACATCAAGCATGGCGAATTCTTCCGCCACCCGTATCGGAGGATTATACAAGGCGATCGAGTTGCCAATGACAGCCAAAGCCGCCTTCGAAGTGCGACGCGCCAGACCAGCAGCAATGATATTCGGCGAAGGCATTAACCCATACCCGTTCTGGTGATGCTCATTACAGCCAATGCCATCAAAACCCAGCGACTCGGCATATTCGAGCTGATCCATGTACTCGTGATAGACATGGTGCCCCTTCTGTGGGTCGTAGAGCGTGTTGGGGATATCGACCCAGACGGAATGATTCTTTTCGCGGAAGTCATCCGGCAAGTAGGGCCAGGGCATCAGATTAAACCAGGTAAATTTCATGCGCTCCTCCTTCTTGTCTGGCGGCTCATGGGACACTCTCACTATTGATAAATCACTCAGTAAACGATACCAAAGAGACTGTCAATAGAGATTTGCTAGTGTAGGTAGAATCAAAATGGCAACGGCTGCTCTTGCTACTTTACACGGAAAAGTCCCTCGTCCCCGAGCGCGGCGGCTCTCGCCTCCCGAGCGACACGCTCAATTACTCACTTGCGCGCTAGAAGTGTTTGCTCGGCGTGGTCTTGGAGAAGCGCGTCATGCTGAGATTGCCCAAGAGGCTGGGGTTGCGATCGCCACTGCGTTCTTCTATTTCCCGACCCGTGCGGCTCTCGTACAGGCGGTGCTCGCAGAGGTGCAACGCTTTTATTGCACCATGGCCGATCGCGTGCACGAGCAAGACCTACCCGCACCTCAGCTTTTACTGGAACACGGGGTTGCGTTTGCCGATTCTGTCGATACGCATCCCAACTACGCACGCGTATGGCTCGATTGGAGTACAGCGATTCGCGACGAAATCTGGCCTCAGTATCTGAGATTCCAAGACTACGTTGTCGAAGCTATAAAAAAAACGATTTGCCGCGGCCAACGTGAAGGCGATTTCGCTGTTGATATTGATCCAGAGGATAATGCCCGGCTCATGTTTGCTTCGGCGCATATGATTGCGCAGATGAAATTCACCAAACAATCACCGGAGAAGCTTCAGCGATTCCTGCACACACTCATGCGCATTGCGATTGGCGGTCTGCCATCCGAACAGCCGCCTTATCTCTTGAAGTGAGTAAAAAAGGGCTCTTTGGGGTCCCTTAGATACCTGTGCGGCTTATTTTAACAATGTGTACTGACGCCGACTTGACGACACATCGAGAGAACCGGACACGTCGAACAATGGGGAAGACGACCCGTGCAGATGTGTTTGCCAAACGGCACCAGCAACCGGTTGATCTCTATCCAGTATTGTCGTGGAAGGATAGCTTCGAGCGCAGCAATAGTTTTTTCCGGTGTGGGCGTCTGCACATATCCCCAACGGTTTGTCACCCGATGGACATGGATATCAACCCCAATGCGCGGCTGACCACAAGCAATGCCGAGCACGAGATTGGCGCACTTCGGTCCGACCCCGCGCAACGAAAGCAATACCGCTGGATCACACGGCAGCACGCCGTCATACTCTTCCACGACGCGATGAGCAATCTGGTGGATTTGCGGCGCTTTCGCCTCATGAAAGGTGCAGGCCTTGATACAGTCGTCGATAGCGGCAACGGTCAGGCGGCTTACTTCATGGGGAGTGCGCGCAAGCGCAAATAGTCGCCGCGCAGTTGGTAGTGTGACTTCGTCGAAGGTGCGAATAGAAATAATGCACGCCACGAGCTGCTCGAAGGGCGAACCGAATCCTTCCTCGGCCAGCTCAAAAAGCGCTGCTTTAGGAAATAAACGAGTAGCTTCCTCAATGCGAGTAAGTGCGACGTCAATGTCAAATGGTTGCTTGGCCCCGTTATGATCAGTTTGCTTGCGCGTCTTGCTCACCTTTTTAGTGAATCACGGAGCAGGTGTGACGGCAAGATATAGGACTTAGGTCATACAAGGACCAGCGTATTATTCGTGCGGACAGATGTGCAGCGTTTTAGGCGCACGCCGCGAATCGATCAAGATGATGGTCCGCATCACCAAATGTTTGCACGATCGTGGTCAACCGCCGAAAAGTATGACTCACTTTGAGTTCTTCCGTCATGCCCATGCCGCCATGCAGTTGCACCGACTCCTGGCTCACATGTCGACAGGCGTCGGCGATTTTAATCTTGGCGGCAGACACGACGTGTTTCCGCTCTACAGCCTCACTACTGTCAACTTTGACGCACGCCAGACACGCCATGGATTTGGCTTGTTCGTAGCTGATCATCATATCGACCATGCGATGCTGTAGCGCCTGAAACGTGCCGATCGGCGCCCCGAATTGTCTGCGCGTCTTGAGATACGTCAGAGTTGCTTCGTTGGCGAATTTGATAGCGCCAACCGCTTCGGCGCAAAGTAGAGCGGTGGCGTAATCTACCACCTCCTCGATCAGCGGCAGCGCCTCACCTTCTTTGCCAATTAACGCATCAGCCGGCACAGTCGCCCCCGAGAACTGGACATCTGCCGCACGCAAGTTATCAGCCGTGCGGTAGGTTTTCAGAGTAACGCCTGGAGCATTGCAATCGACAAGAAACAGGCTGATCCCTTCTTCATCCGCACCGTCCCCCGCCGTTCGCGCTGAAACTATCAATTTGTCCGCGCTCGGCGCCTGGAGAACGACGCACTTCTCTCCATCGATCACATAGCCATTGCCCGACTTCTTTGCACGGACTGCAACCTGCGTCAGATCATATCGTGAACCGCGCTCGGTCTGTGCAAATGCGAGTTTCAATCGGCCTTCAATGAGAGCGGGGAGGATTGCTTGCTTCTGCCCTTCACTTCCTCCGCGTGCAACGAACTGGCCGCCAAGGCCAACTGTGGTCAGATAGGGTTCAAGTACTAACCCCTCGCCGATCGCTTCCATCATTGGCATGAGATCGACCGCGCCGCCGCCGAACCCGCCAAATTCACTACCAAACGGCAAGCCCAACAATCCCATTTCGGCAAACGTCGCCCACACCTGTTCGCTATACCCAGCCGAGGAGGTAAGAATTGTTTTGCGCGCCTCGAAGGTGTAGTCTTTCGCAATAAACTGCTTGATGCTGTTCGCAAGTAATTGCTGCTCTTCAGAATAGTCAAAGTTCACGTCGCCTTCTCCCGTTCTCTTTACCTTCTAAAAACTCATGACACCACTCTCACCCTAACCCTCTCCCCTTCCCTCGGGGGGAGAGGGCAGCAGGCGCATAGCGACTGTGGGTGAGGGGAATAAAAAGCCTTTACAGCCCCAAACTCATCTTGGCGATAATGTTGCGCTGAATCTCATTCGATCCCGCATAGATGGTCGTCTTGCGGTAATTGAAATAGCGCGGCAAAAATCGCGAGGTGAATTGATCGAAGCCCGCAGCATCGATCGGGCTCAGCGGCTGGGCAAGCGGACCCGCAACCTCCACCAAAAGTTCCGTCAGCGCTTGCTGAATCTCCGTCCCTTTAATTTTGAGAAGCGACACGTCAGCTCCAGGGTCGCGTCCTCCGCGTAATTGGTCGAGAAAGCGGAGATTGGTAATCTCCAGCGCCATCAGCTCGACTTCCACTCGCGAAAGCTTGTCACGAAAACGTGGGTCATCAAGGAGTGGTTTCCCGTTTTTTAGTTGTTGCGCAGCTAATGCTTTGACTTTCGCCAGCTCTCGCTTCGAGCCGCCAATGCCGCCGGTCCCCATACGCTCATGCCCGAGGAGATATTTCGCGACCGTCCAGCCGTCGCCTTCTTTGTGCACCAAGTTTTCAGCCGGCACCCGCACGTCATCGAAAAAGACTTCGTTTACCTCGTGGCCTTCATCCATAAGGATGAGGGGGCGGATCGTAATGCCCGGTGTTTTCATGTCGAAGAGCAAGAAAGAGATGCCTTGTTGCGGCTTAGGCGAATTCGGATCAGTACGCACCAGGCAAAAAATCCAGTCGGCGTGATGCGCCCAGGTGGTCCAGATTTTTTGTCCATTCACAATGTAAGAATCGCCATCCCGCACCGCGCTTGTCTTCAGCGAAGCGAGGTCCGACCCCGAGCCAGGCTCTGAATAGCCCTGACACCAAAAAACGTCGCCGTTATAGATGCCCGGCAGAAACCGCTGTTTTTGTTCTGGTGTGCCAAAGCGATGTAGCACCGGGCCACACATCTTCAGGCCGAAAGGGATCAACGGAGGAGTACCCGCATACGCGCACTCTTCTTCAAAGATGTAGCGCTGCACAACCGTCCAGTCTTGCCCGCCCCACTCAATTGGCCATTCTGGCGCGATCCATTTTTTCTGCGCAAGAATCTTATGCCAACTCAGGAGATCGTCTCTGCTCAATTCGCGGTAATTTGTCACCTTCTCACGCAAACCTGCAGGAAGATTGTCTTGCAACCACGCGCGCACCTCATCACGGAACGCTAGCTCTTTAGGAGAATAATTCAGGTCCATAAGTCGTCCCTCTCTATAGTTCTGCGCAATTATGTAGCAGTCCGCCATAGAATTCCTAGCCCACTAATTATGCTAAATAACTAAAGGTCGAGAAAAAGTGAAGGAAAAACGAAGCATGGCTGAAAAATATGACTACGGAAAGCAGGTAGCTGAAGTAACCAATGCTAGTGGCGTTCGAGGATTCATATTACGGGATATTGATGGTTCGTTCTTTTTCAGGGTCTACCATGAAAATAAAAACTTCACGGACTATGAACTCCTTCATGATGACCTCGAAGTGGTAATCACGCCTGACGCCTTCGCTGCATTTTACAAGTTGGATAACCGCATGATTTTGGACCATAGCCCGGAGGTGCTTGGGCTCAAGAAGGCGAAAAACAATGCTTAGGATGAACCAAGCTCTTGCTCCTCGGCGTCAGCTCTGTAATAAAGACAGGAAGGGAAGCTAAGGCTTAGTCTGGTTTACTCTTTTTCAATTAACGCCTACTGCAAAAAGGAGGCATGATGTCATACGATCTACTTATTAAAAATGGTACGGTGATCGACGGATCAGGCATGCCGCGCGTACGTGCGGACGTGGGTATCGTCAACGGCAAAATTGCTGCTATTGGCAAGATCCGCGAGAGTGCTAAAGAGGTGCTCGATGCCGAAGGTCATGTGGTCGCTCCTGGCTTTGTCGACGCCCATACCCACATGGACGCGCAAGTGTTTTGGGATCCCCTCGGCACCTGCTCGTGCTGGCACGGCATTACCAGTGTGGTGATGGGCAACTGCGGATTTTCTCTGGCGCCCTGCTCAGAGAAGAACAAGCTTCTGGTGATGCGCAATCTAGAGCGTGCAGAAGATATCTCCCCCGAAGCGATGGAAGCCGGCATCAAGTGGAGCTGGACCACGTTTCCGGAATATCTTGATGCCGTGGACAGATTGCCAAAAGGCATCAACTATTCAGCCTACATGGGCCATTCCGCGCTGCGCACCTATGTCATGGGAGAGCGAGCATTCACGGATGCAGCGACTCCGGATGATTTAGAAGCCATGAAGCGCGAAGTACGCAATGCGATTCGTGCAGGCGCTATCGGCTTCACCACGTCACGCACCCGTAACCACCAAACGCCGGATGGTCAGCCTGTGGCTAGCCGTCTCGCGACCTGGGACGAAGTCAAACAGTTAGTCGGCGTTATGGGAGAGTTGGGCGCTGGCATTTTCGAAATCGCCGGGGAAGATACTGGTCTCGCTCCAGAACGCATTCAAGAATTTCTCGGCCGTTTGAAAGCACTCGCTCTTGATACGAACGTGCCGGTCACCTTCGGCATGTTCAGTAACCGTAAAGCGCCTGACTACTGGCGTCACTACTATGCACTCGCGAACGAGACCGTTGCCGCTGGCGGCAAGATGTTCGTGCAAGCGCACAGCCGCGCACTGAGCGTTTTGTTGTCCTTTGAAACAGTCACGCCGTTTGACAAGCTGCCAGTGTGGCGTGATATCCGCAAGCTGCCATTAGCGGAGCAAGAAGCCAAGCTGCGCGATCCTGAGATTCGTCGACAACTCGTCGCAGCGTATTATGATACGCCGCGGGAATCCAAACGCATGGTTGGACCGGAGGCGCGGCCCGCCAATCCCAAATGGCTATGGGTGATGGATAAGCCTAATCCGCCTTATCGCTCGATTGCCGAGATTGCGAAGGCAGAGAACAAGGATCCAGTCGATGTCTTCATCGACGCCGCGCTTGCAAAAAATCTGAAACAATTCTTCCTGCAGCCGTTGGCTAACGAGAACGACGAACACGCGCTCGAGATGATCAAGCATCCGAATGCAGTGGTTACCTTCTCAGACTCCGGCGCTCACGTCTCTCAGATTATGGATTCTTCCCTTCAGACGCACGTGTTCACTCATTGGGTGCGAGAGAAGCAGGAATTAACGTTGGAACAAGCAGTGCGGATGCTCAGTTTCGTGCCGGCTTCCTACTGGGGTCTCACCGGACGCGGCTTGTTGCGCGAAGGCTGGAACGCGGATGCCGTCGTGTTCAATCCGGACACGATCTCTCCGGCGATGCCAGAACTGACATACGACTTACCGGCTGGCGCTCGGCGTTTAAAACAGAAAGCGACCGGGATTGCGGCCACCATCGTCAATGGTGAAGTCGTGCTCCGCAACAACGAACACACCGGGGCGCTGCCGGGCAAGTTGCTGCGCGGGCCGTTGGCAAGTAAATAACGTAACAACAAAATAGCCGGGGGTTCAAACCTCCGGCTACCTTCAGCGCGGCGTGACGCGACGCACAGTGCCGCAGAGCGGCACGTGATGGTAGGCCGGTCTTTTAAGGCCGGCCTCAGGAAGCCTACCTCTTAATTCAACTTATACAACTGAATCGCGCTTTCCGCCAACACTTGTCGCCGATATTTCTCCGGCACTCTATCAGCGATCATCTTCGGCGCGCCGGGAAAAAACCCGTCAGGATGGGGATAGTCAGTTGCCCACAGAATCTTGTGCGGGCCAAGATACTCTGCAAGCACGGACAAACTGCCTTCCACCGGCTCGAATGAGATCCAACCTTGCCGTTTGAAATACTCACTCGGCAACATCTTCAACGTCGTGTCATTGAAGACGCCGTTATCGTCGAAGTGACGATCCATACGATCGAGCCAAGGCACGATCCAGCCCCCGCCCGATTCGAGAAAGGCGAAGCGCAGCTTTGGATACCGTTCACAGACACCGCCCCAGATCACGCTCAAACTTGCTAACATCATCTCCATCGTATGCGAAATAATATGTTTGGCGCCCTGACTTTCAAAGCGTTCAACACCAACCGCCGGCATGCCGCCAGTGCCTTCGTGTAGACCGATGGCGAAATCGAGTTCCTGCGCTTCAGTCCAGAACGGATCATAAATAGGGTCACTGAGCATGCGGTTGTTATACGGATTGGGACGTAGGAAGCCGCTGCGCATGCCTAACTGGTTACGCGCATATTTCATTTCTTCGATCGCCAGATCGACAGACTGCATGGGCAACATCGCTACGCCAAAGAGGCGATCAGGATACGGTTTGCAATAATCCGCCAGCCAACGATTGTAGGCCCGGCAGACTGCTCCAGCCAACGGCGGGTCCTGGATCGCGCCGGACAATAGTCCGAGCGTGGGATAGAGGAACACCGCGTCAATGCCATCAAGGTCCAGATCAGGAATACGGGCATGCGGGTCGAACCCGCCTTTTCTTCCTTCAACATAACGGATGTCTTGCGAAGCGGCGCCTTGGCGCGCACCAATCGCGCCAGCAAAGCCGAGACCTTTTGTTCCGCCAATCATGCGCCCTTCGATCAGCAACCGCTCTTTGCCGTCGGTATCTACTTTGAGTTGCGGGGCGCGATCGCGAAACTGTGGATCCAAATAATCTACCCAGAAATTGGGCGGCTCCAACACGTGCCCATCAGAATCAATGACGTTGTACGTTCGACCCATAAAAACCCTCCTTATACGCTTGAGTCAAAGTTGATCTCCTACCCTTCGCGTCTACCATCTTACGAGCCAAAGCACAAGGATTAGAGAAGGCTTGCAATACCAGGGGCAGTCGCCGTATGTTCCCGGAAGTAGAATTATTTTTCTGGGGAGGTGTACCAATGAAACCAGCAGAAGTCCAATCCGATATGATCCAGTATCCCGGCAAGGATGGCGCGAAGATCAATGCGTATTTGAGCCATCCGGCAGCGCCGGGACGCTATCCCGGTGTGATCGTCATTATGGAAGCGTTCGGGTTGAACGATCACATCAAAGACGTGGCGCGCCGCTTCGCAGCAGAGGGGTACGTTGCGCTAGCGCCAGACATGTATACACGCGAAGGCTCGCCGGACCCGAGCAATATTGATTCGGTCATCAAGGTCATGTTTTCCGTTCCGGACTCGCAAGCGATGGCGGACCTCGACGCTGGCGCGGTTTATCTCAAAGGCCGACCAGATGGAGCAGGGAAAGTCGGTGCCATTGGATTCTGTTCGGGCGGACGTTACACGCTGATGTTTGGTTGCACGAGCAAAAATCTGAACGCCGCGGTCGATTCAGCGGGTGGGTTCATCATTCAGGACGCGTCGCAAATCACGCCGCAGCGTCCGGTGTCGCCTATTGATATGGTGTCTAACTTGTCATGTCCATTGCTGGCGCTTTTCGGGGAAGAGGACCCGAATCCTTCTCCAGCCCATGCCGAACGCCTCAAAGCCGAACTCGATAAGCACAGCAAGACGTATGAGTTCCGTATGTATCCCAACGCGGGGCACGCCTTCTTTGCTGACTATCGCCCTTCTTATCGAGCTGTCGCCGCCCAGGATATGTGGCATCGGGTACTTGTCTTCTATGACAAGTATCTCAAGAACTAACGAGAAGGAGTCGCCACATGGGTCTCTTTCGTTTGTATACAGGAAATGATGGACAGTCTCACATTGAAGATCAGTCGCTCAGTTCACACCCAGCGCTGGCCGAACCGCAAAACACGAAATACATTGTGTTCAACCAACTACCTGTCGGCACGTTCATCGACTGGCATCCGGCCCCGCGACGCCAGTACGTAATTATTCTCTCTGGTCAACTCGAAATCGGCTTGGGAGATGGCACGGTGCGCCGCTTCGGTCCAGGCGACGCACGTCTCGTAGAAGACATCACAGGCAAAGGGCACACCACACGAGTGGTGAGCGCGGAACCCGTCATCACGGCGACGGTGCCGCTCGCGGCGCAATAAAAAGAACGCCTTCTCACTATCGGTCAGGCCAGGTCATAGTGTCTGGTTTGACCGAGAAAGAGTGCGGGCTGATAGAGCTACACAACCACATTAGCGGCCTCTGTCCATCATGAAAGAATCGACAACAAATGGGGCACTGGTAGATGCTGCTCTAGATTTTACCGTTTTCGTTTTGTATCTATTTTTCAGATACACGACCGAGAAGATGATAATAATACTCAATACTTAGATGCCCATGCCCATTAGGAGAACTTCTTTGGACGTAAAAGACGTAGTGAAACATGCAGTTGATCATGTTCGTATTCTCTTTGAACATGAGAATATTTCTAACTTGGGGTTAGAAGAAGTTGAATTTGACCCCAGTGCTAAAGCATGGATTGTTACTGTTGGGTTCTCCAGGCCGTGGGACTATCCCCAGACTGCACTCGCAGGCTTGTCTGGACAGGCTGGAAGACCACATCGCTCTTTCAAGATAGTTAGGATCAGTGATGAGGATGGTGCAATTTTAGCTGTCAAAAACCGTTCGCTAAGTGAATAGGGTGAAGCAAATTATTCTCGATACTAATCTGTTGGTTCTTCTTATTATTGGGCTGACTGATCGTCGTTTCATTGCAAAGCATAAGCGCACCCGAAGTTTCGAGGTAGAAGATTTTGAGCTATTAACAAATGCTCTAGCTAACTACGACCAGATTATCGTTACCCCACATATTCTAACCGAAGCCTCAAATCTCATTTCACAAACAGACGAACCTACAACATCTGCGGTACGAGCGACTCTCTTAAAGTTGCTTGAATCGCAAAAAGAAGAATTTGAAGCAAGCGTAGAGATAGCTAAACACAATTCTTTTCTTAGACTTGGTCTAACAGATTGTGCAATCTTAAGACTGATAAAAGAAGACATTTCTTTAATAACCTCAGATCTCGATTTGTATTTAACTGCGGCAAAGAGCAACAATAATGCGATTAACTTCAATCACTTGCGCCAAGAAAGACTTTTGACCTAACACATACGTTGGGACAAACACTGTGAAATACTGTAGGTCTTTGGCATAGAATCCCGTCGAATCCCAGCAAGCAACTGAAAAACTTAGTGGGAGGGCAAACAGTGCGTGTCGCGATCTGATGTAAGGTGTTGTTTTTCGACTTTCTAGAAATCAGCCAACCTGAGTAACAAAGCATGGAGTAGCTTGTGGAACAAACAATGCCTTTTGGTGATGTTCTTGAAGCAATTGACAAGTTGTCACTGGAAGAACAGGAAACTTTAATGGACATCGTGCAACATCGCATAGCCGAACGGGGTCGCAAACTATTGGCCGCAGAAATTCGAGAGGCGCGTCAGGAATTTGCGGCAAGTCGGAGCCGACAAGCCACGGCGGACGAATTGATGAAAGAAATCCTCTCGTGAAGCGTGTCCTTCTCCGATCTAGTGCTTTTGTTCGAGCAGCTAAACGCTATGTCAAGAAGCGTCCTTCGGTTGCGGAAGATCTACAGCAAGCGCTGGAACTACTCGCAGAAGACGCATTTAATCCCGGGTTGAAAACCCACAAGCTAAGGGGAGAATTCGAGGGATCTTGGGCTTGCAGTGCAGGATATGATTTACGGATTCTCTTTGAGTTCGTCCAGCATGAAGGAGCAGAGGCTATTCTGCTGCAGACTGTCGGCACTCACGACGAAGTGTACTGATAAAGCGATGTTGACTACAGAACAACTTACTGAATTCAACGAACTTGGTATTGTCAAGTTACGTGCATTCTCATCAGCCGACGCGGGTCGGATGCAGGAGGCTGTGTGGGCTGAATTGTGGCGCAAACATGGGATGCAGTGAGATAATCCTGCCTCGTGGAGGTCGGGGAACGCATACGGGCTAGAACGAATCAAGGAGACGCCAACGTTCGTTCCCATCACAGGTTGCCGGTCCGCGATCGATGATCTCCTGGGAGCTGGGAGCTGGGACTTGCCAAAGCGATGGGGTGCATTTCTTGTAACTTTCCCGACCGACCGTGAGTGGAACGTACCCTATGCCGTCTGGCATGCCGACTTCTCCTATGCGTTACCACCGGAGCCGCTCTCCGGCGTCAAGATGTTCGTCTTTCTTTCGGACGTTCCCGCGCGAGCCGGTGGAACATTAGTCGTCGCCGGGTCCCATCGTATGATTCAGCAGTTTATCAAAGGGCGGTCCTGTGAACAGCTGGAAAACACACGGCGAATCCGCTTAGAACTCCTCGGAAGCAACTCGTGGTTACAGGATTTAACTTCGCGGTCGTCTTCACAAGATCGTGTGATGCGATTTATTGACCGCGGTAGTACGATCGACGGAATCCCTGTGCAGGTGGTGGAGTTAACTGGCGAGGCTGGTGAGGTTGTGCTTACTCATCCGTGGGTCCTCCACTGCCGCGCCCCAAACTGTGGGAAGGCGCCGCGATTTATGCGTACGATAGATATTTATCGGCGCGAGGTGCATCCGATGGTCTTCCCGCTTCACCGGTCAACCCGTAACTAGCTGAGGCGTGGTCATAAATCACGCGGCCCGCAGCAAGGCTTTGATGCTTACCCCGACGAGGTGGTGGTGATGAGCTTGATAGAGCAAGACCACTTGATAGAGCAACACGGCTCCGAGGGC